>Ga0208783_10002340_pt1 | contig 10978 bp, 9 predicted proteins | sample DEB19_08_DNA_2_FD_184529 | JGI IMG/M metagenome (GOLD analysis project Ga0208783, IMG submission 184529) | Aqueous microbial communities from the Delaware River and Bay under freshwater to marine salinity gradient to study organic matter... | ecosystem: Environmental > Aquatic > Marine > Coastal... | reverse complement strand
GGGCCGGCGTCGGCGAGGATCGAGGCATCGACGCCGGCCCCAGGAGCCGTGGTCGCAGCGGCTGCCGTCGGCGTGGGCAACGCTTCGGGCAGCGCGAGCCCGCGATTGGCTGCGATGGTCGAGGCCCCCGGGCGCGCCTTGCCGCCGCGAGGCAGGAGTCCGGTGCGCCGCTTCCCGCCGAGCACGCCGGGCGTCGTGCCGCCGGCAGGGCCGCCGAGATCCATGCTGGGCGCGAGTGCGCCCGGACCGGGGCCGAATGTCGGCTCGGTCGAGCCGGGGATCGGGCCGAGGTTTGGGAATTCGAGGATCGCCGTCCGTCGGGAGCCGGAGGAGTCTTGTTGAGCGGGCGCCGGAGGCGGCCCCGCCGCGAACAGCCCGGCGCAGGCCAGCACCGTCGCCGCGGCTCGTCGCCAGCTTCGTTCACCACGCATGCCCGAATCCCCGTTCACGTCCCGCGGCGCCTGCGTCAAAAGCCGCCTCCCATCCGTTATCATCGGAAAGGCCGCGGCAGCCGCTTCAGATTCACGAGACGGTCAGGTCGGTGGCCATCGTGCGCCCCTTGTGCAGCTTGCCCCGTCCGGATCGATGCCTTTCCGATGGCCGACCTGTTTTCCGCATCCCGCGCCGCCAATGTCGCCCGGGCGGCTCCGCTCGCGGCCAGGATGCGCCCGCGGCGGCTGGCCGACTATGTCGGGCAGAGCCATGTCGTGGGCCCCGGCACGCTCCTGCGCCGGCTGATCGAGGCCGATCGCCTCGGCTCGGTGATCCTCTACGGCCCGCCCGGGGTCGGCAAGACGACGCTCGCGGAGATCATCGCCACCGAGACGAAGCGCCGGTTCGTCGAGCTCTCCGCGACCGCGTCGGGCGTGAAGGAACTCCGCGACGTGCTCGATGCCGCCCGGCGGCGGCTGGAAGACGACGGCCAGCGCACGTGCCTGTTCGTCGATGAGATCCATCGGTTCAACAAGGCGCAGCAAGACGTGCTGCTTCCGGACGTGGAGAGCGGCGTGATCGCGCTCATCGGGGCCACGACGCAGAATCCCTTCTTCGCGCTCACGAGCGCCCTCGTGAGCCGGAGCCGGATCTTCGAACTGGAAAGCCTGGCGCCGGCCGACATCGCGGAGATCCTGCGCCGGGCCGTCGCCGACCGCGAGCACGGCCTCGGCCACGAGCAGGTGACGCTGCTGCCCGACGCCTGCGATTGTCTCGTGGAAACCTCCGACGGCGACGCCCGCCGGGCGCTCGGTGCGCTCGAGATCGGCGTGCTTTCGAGTGCCGAGCGGCCGCTTGTGTTCACACTCGCGCTCGCCCGCGAAAGCGTGCAGCGGAAGGCGATCGCCTACGACTCCGGCGACACGCACTACGACTGCGCGAGTGCCCTCATCAAGAGCATCCGCGGCAGCGATGCCGACGCCGGGCTCTACTGGCTCGCACGGATGCTCGAGGGGGGTGAGGATGTGCGGTTTCTGGCCCGTCGGCTCGTGATCCTCGCGAGCGAGGATGTCGGCAATGCCGACCCGCGGGGGCTCATGATCGCGGTGGCCGCGATGCAGGCCACGGAGTTCGTGGGCCTGCCGGAGTGCCAGCTCACGCTCGCGCAGGCCGTGACGTATCTCGCGCTCGCCCCCAAGAGCAACGCCTGCACCACCGCGATCGGTGCGGCCCGTGCCGACGTGCGCGAGAAGCGGGTGATTCCCGTGCCGCGGCATCTGCAAGACAAGCACTATGCCGGGGCGAAGCGCCTCGGCCACGGTCAGGGCTACGAGTATTCACACGATGCCCCCGACGGGATCGCCGCCCAGGACTACCTCGGTGTCGAGAAGCGATATTACGAGCCGACCGACCGGGGGTTCGAGCGCGACCTCGCCGAGCGGCTCGCCGACATTCGCCGCCGACTCGCGGGAGGCGGTGAGTGACATGCGGGCCGTGGTGCAGCGGGTGTGCGAGGCTGCTGTGACGGTTGCCGGCGGTGAGGTCGGCCGGATCGGGCATGGCGTGCTCGTGCTTGTGGGCGTCGAGACGGGCGACGGGCAGGCCGATGCCGACTGGCTGGCGGAGAAGGTGGCTCGTCTGCGGATTTTTGCTGATGACGCCGGCAAGATGAACCGCGACGTGCTCGAGGCCGGCGGTGCAGTGTTTGTCGTGAGCCAGTTCACCCTCCACGCGAGCACGAAGAAGGGGAATCGCCCGAGCTTCGTCGCCGCGGCCCGGCCCGAGGAAGCGGTGCCGCTCTACGAGCGGTTCATCGCCACCGTCGAAACGATTCTCGGCTCGGCCGTGCCACGCGGCGTCTTCGGGGCCGACATGCGGGTGTCGCTCGTGAACGACGGGCCGGTGACGATCGTGATCGACTCCCGGCGGCGGGAGTGAAGCCCGGGCCCGGGGCGGTGGACGGCCTGGAAACTGTGGTAGAATGCGGTCTCCGCGGTGGCTATAGCTCAGTTGGTTAGAGCACTAGATTGTGATTCTAGGGGTCGCGGGTTCGAGTCCCGTTAGCCACCCTTCCGGTTCGTTCCATTGGTTCCGACCCCGGCCACATCTTCGGAGACCTTCACGATGATCCTCGGCAAGCTCTGGAAGGCGCTCGCGGCGCAGATGAACAAGATCGCCAACTTCTTCTGGACGGCCGATCCGATCGCGCAGTTGCAATACGAGTACGACAAGGCCGTCGACCAAATGAAGGAGGGCCGCGAGGGGCTCGAGCAGTATCGGGCGCTCGTCGAGCGCGTCACTCGCCAGGTGAACGGCGATCGCGATCACGTGGCCAAACTCGAGGCCCAGGTGAAGGCCTATCTCCAGGTCGGTGAGCGGGAGACGGCGAGCAAGTTCGCCCTCGAACTCCAGCGTGCCAAGAAGGAGCTCGCCGAGAACGAGGCGCAGCTCAAGCTCCACGAGGCGGCCTACGGCAACAACGTCACCAAGATCAAGCACGCCACCAAGAAGCTGGCCGACCTCAAGCAGAAGATCCAGAAATACGACGCGGAGCTCAAGCTTTCGCGGGCCGAGGCGGAACTGGCGAAGCTCGCCACGAGCTTCAACTTCGACATCACCACCGATTTCGGACAGATCGAGGACGTGATCCAGGACAAGATCGGCCTCAATCGGGCGAAGGTGCGCGTGGCCGCCGACCTCTCCGGCGAGGGGCTCGACAAGATCAAGGCCGAGCAGGCGGTCGAGAAGAACATGGCCGAAAACGCGCTGCGCGAGTTCGAGATTCAGATGGGGATGGTGACGCCGGAGACGGCGGGCGTGAAGGCCGACGACAAGGAGCTCGGCACGGAGCGGGCCACGCAGAAGCAGACCTGACGCCGGCTTCGTGTTCCTTTCAGGTTCGGCTCCCGGGAAGCCATCCGTGCCCACCACGCCTTCCGCACCACCGAGTTCAGCCACCGCGAGCACTGCGGCGCTCGGTACCGCTCCCGGCGGCGGAGGCACCGCCCTCCCCGCCTGGTGCCCCCCGTGGGGCGAGCGGCTCGGCGACGCCTATCTCGCCGGCACGAGCTGCATGTTCCTCCTGCACGGCAACGTGCGGGATCTTGTGCCCGTCGCGCCTCCCGGAGCCGACGTCACGACCGGCTGGGGCACGGTCAACGACTTTCTCGCCCGCGAACTCTTCGGTCGCTGGGATATCGTGCTGGCGTATGACGTGGGCAAGGGCCTGCGGCCCCTGGCCGGCCCTGACCCCGCGCGGCTGCGGTCGATGGCGCAGTGGCTCACGGAGCGGTTGGGGAATGCCGCCTCGTGGCCGCGCGAGCCCGATGCGGCCATCGGAGCGATCGACGCCCTGCTCGAGCGCAACCTGCTCGAGGCCCCCGAGCAGCGCAAGCGGATCGCGCTCGTGCTCGACTACGCCCAGTATCTCGCCCCCCCTGGCGACGCGGCGTCGGCGGCCCGCGGTGCGGCCGGGCGGCTCGTTCGCATGCTCGCCTGGGCTACGAATCCGCTGCTGCGCCGGGTGAACGTCGCCATCGTGCTCATCACCGATTCGCTGGCCGACGTGCATCCGCACCTCGTCACGAACCCGGCGGTGACGGTGATCGACATCCCGCTGCCCGATGCAGGCGAGCGAGAGCGGTTCGCCCTGGCGGCTGCGGCGGCCGCAGGCGTGCCCGCCACGCAGCACGACGCCGTCCGACGGACGGCCGCGTTGTCCGGCGGCCTCTCGCTCGAGAGCCTGCGGGCGGTGATCACGATGTCGGCCCGCGAGGGCACCGCGGTCGACGGCCCCGAATTCGCCCGCCTGAAGAAGGATCTCATCGAGCGGTCGTGCCACGGGCTCGTGGAGTTCATCCAGCCCCGGCTCACACTCGACGCAGTCGCCGGGCACGCCGAGGCGAAGAACCGCCTGGAGGCCGACGCGCGGGCGATCAAGCGAGGCCAGTTCGAGAGCGCGCCGATGGGCTACCTGATCTGCGGGCCCGTGGGTACCGGCAAGAGCTTCATCGCCGAGTGCTACGCCGGGAGCGTGGGCATCCCGTGCGCCGTGCTCAAGAACTTCCGCAGCAAGTATGTCGGCGAAACGGAGGCCAACCTGGAGCATGCCCTCGACGTGCTGCGGAGCCTGGGGCCCGTCGTGGTGATCATCGACGAGGCCGATGCCGCCCTCGGCAACCGCGAGCAGGGGGGGGATTCCGGCACGCAGGCCCGCGTGTTCTCGATGATCGCCCGGCAGATGGGCGACACCCGCTATCGGGGCAAGATCGTCTGGATGCTGCTCACGAGCCGGCCCGACATGCTCCCGATCGACCTCAAGCGCCAGGGCAGGGCGGAGGTGCACATCCCGCTCTTCTATCCGCACGACCAGGCGGAGATGGACGCGATGTTCACCGCGATGGCCCGCAAGTGCGGCGTGAAGCTCGCGCCGGGGTTGCCCGGGCCCGTCGATTTGTCGCTCGGCCTCTCCGGTGCCGACATCGAGAGCGTGGTGCTCGCGGCGCGACGGAAGGGGCTCGATCGTGCTGCCGACGCCGGCAAGCAGCCTCCCGAGACGATCTCCGCGGAGGATCTCCGGGCGGCTCTCGACGACTTCATGCCGAGCGCCCAGGGCCTCGAGAAGGAGATGCAGGAGATCGCGGCGGTGCTCGAGTGCACCGAGAAGCGATTTCTGCCCGAGCGCTGGAAAGAGCAGGTTTCGAAGCCGGGTGGCCGTGCCCACCTGCAGGAACGGCTGGCCGCGATCCGCGACGTGATTCGATCCTGAGACCGCCCCGATCTGCCGTATGTTCAACCCCTGTCAATCCCGAGGAGCATGACGATGGCCACGTCCGCCGGAAAGACCCCCTGGTTCGACGCCGCGAGCGACTCCCCACTGCTTGCCGAATATGCCCGCAAGCTCGACTCGTTCCTCGACGTCGTAGCCGACGGCCGCGTCGATTCCAAGGAACTCGAGGAGCAGGAGAAGCGGGTGGTGAACCTGATGAAGCAGGTCGAGCCGCTCCTCTCCCCGGAGGCGCACGAGAAGGTCACCGAGCTGCTCTGCGAGGTGACGGCCTACGACCTGATGAACACGTTTCACATGGCCGGCAAGGCGCGGCCGCGTGTGAAGTTCCAGGGCTGAGAGGTGATTTGCACGATCTGAACGCACGAGGTGAAACATGGCTGGTCAACCCAAGGTTCCTTTCTGGCTCGCCGTCTGGGCGGTGATCTTCGGCCTCGTCGGGCTCGCAGCCTGGCGGGCGGGGCTGCTCGAGCAGTTCGGTCTCGGGCGTCCGGGGGTCGCGGGGGCGCGGCCTGTGGCCGCGGGCGGAGGGGCGGGTGGCGCCGGCGGTGGTGAGGCGGGCCTCGAAGGCATGACCGAGGCCCCGGACGTGTCGGTGCCGACGACGGTCAAGGAATACACGTTCAAGCCCGCCGAGCGGCTTCCGCCCGTGAAGGGCGTGAGCGCCTACAAGCCGCTCCAGGACGACACGGTGCGCTTCGCGCTCAACGTGTGGGCCGGGTGGAGCCCGATCATCCTCGCCAACGGCGGATTCAAGCCGGGCAAGCTCTGGCAGGTGCCGGGCGGCAAGCCCTTCAAGGTGGAGCTCGTCCTCATCGACGACCCCGTGCAGATGCGCGACGCCTACGCCGCAGGCGAGGTGCACATCGGCTGGGCCACGCTCGACATGCTGCCGCTGTTCGTCGACAGCTTCGCGAAGGACTCGCGGATCATGCCCCGGGTCTACCAGCAGGTCGACTTCTCCAACGGTGGCGACGGCATCGTGGTGCGCGACACGATCAAGACGGTGAAGGATCTCGCGGGCAAGAAGCTCGTGATGGCCCAGAACTCGCCGAGCCAGTTCTTCGCGCTCAACATGCTCGTGGCGGGCGGCCTGCAGCCCGCCGACGTGGAGATGGTCTACGTGACGACGGCCTTCGAGGCTGCGGCCGCCTTCAATCGCGACAAGAGCATCGCCGGGTGCGTGTCGTGGGCGCCCGACATCTATAACCTGGCCGACGCCAAGGGAAATCGGATGCTCGTCACCACCCAGACCGCCAATCGGCTGATCGCCGACGTCTGGTTCGCGCGGGCCGACTTCGCCAAGGATCACCCCGACAAGGTCGAGGCGATCGCCCGCGGGATCTTCGATGCGATGAACGAGCTGAAGCTGGAGGCCGCCCGCAAGCAGGTCGCCCAACTGATGGCCGACGGCTACACGATCCCTGCCGCCGACGCCCTCTCGATGCTCGGCGACGCGCACAGCACCAACTGGGCCGAGAACTACCAGTTCTTCCTCAACCGGAACAACCCGGCGAATTTCGAGCGGATCTGGAAGCAGGCCTACATGCTCTATCGCCGGATCGGCGCGATCTCGAGCAACCCCGTGCCGTTCGACCAGGTGATGGACTTCTCGGTGATCCAAAAACTCGGCAAGGAGCCGAAGTATTCGAACTCGAAGGACGAGTACGCGGTGTCCCTCCCCGCCAAGACCGTCCAGCAGATCCGGGCCGAGAACGAGGAGATTCTCACCAACACGATCGTAATCCACTTCTTTCCAAACAGCGCCGACCTGCGCAAGAAGGTGATCCGCCGGATCGACGGGAAGGAGGTCGAGGAGCCCTACGACCCGCGGGTCGATCTCGTGCTCGACGAGGCCGGGGCGCTCGCGAAGCAGTTTGGCAACGCCCGGATCGTGGTCGAAGGCCACACCGACGGATCGATGCGGGGCGCCGTGCCCGCGGCGATGGTGCGGGAACTGTCGCTCGAGCGGGCCCGCTCCGTGAAGGATGCGCTCGTCGGCAAGTTCCAATTCGAAGACAGCCGGTTTGCCGTCGACGGCCTTGGCTGGGATCGGCCAGCCGATGACGATCACCCCGACAACCACGCGCTCAACCGGCGGGTCGAGATCAAGGTCTACGCCGCGGAGAAGGAATGACACTCGGCCCGACTTCGCCCTCCGCGCCGGCGCCGGCCCGCCCGCTCCGGGGCGAGGCTGCGGCGGGAACCGCGTATCTCTGGGGGCTCACGAGCGTCGCCTGCGTGCTCGCATTGTGGTTCGTGGCCACGGCCGACGGCATGCGGCCGGGCGTCGGGCCCGAGGCCGAGACGACCGGTCCGGAGACGCGGCTCGTCAGCCCCGCGACGCTGCCGAGCCCGGCAGAGACGCTGCGGGCCCTGCCGGCCACGTTCGGCGAACGGAAATTGCTGCGCAACGCGGTGGTGACGCTGCGGCGGGTGCTCTTCGGCTTCGGTCTGGCGGGGCTCGTCGGCGTGCCGCTGGGCGTTCTCGGCGCCTGCTTCCCCGCCTGTCGGTCGTTCCTGGCGCCGCTGACGATTTTCGGGCGCAACATCCCCGTGGCGGCGCTGATTCCGCTGACGTTCTTCTTCTTCGGCATCGGCGAATTCCAGAAGGTGATGTTCCTGTTCATCGCCAGCGTCGCCTTCGTGGTCAGCGATACCACGGCCGCCGTGCTCGAGGTGCCGCAGCGTTACGTCGACACGGCACTCACGCTCGGGGCATCGCGACTCCAGATCATCCTCAAGGTGCTCGTGCCGCTGGCGGCGCCGGCGATCTTCAATTCCCTGCGGCTGCTGTTCGGCATCGCCTTCGGTTACGTGATGCTCGCCGAGGTCGTGAAGCTCGGTGGCGACACGGGCGGTCTCGGCGACCTGATCAACGTCGCCCAGCGGCGGGGCGAGCGGGAGCCGATCCTGATCGTGCTCGTCGTGATTCCGCTGGTGGCCTACGGCATCGACAGGCTGCTGTGGTGGCTGCAGTGCGACCTGTTTCCGCACCGATACGGCGGCCGGGGCCGGCTACCCAAGTTCATCGGCCGGCTCCTGCACGGGGCCACAGGCCCCGCGGAGGCCGTTGCATGAGCGACACAACGCAGGCCACCGCATCGCCCGACGTTCCCGCGGCCGCGCGCCCGGCGGCGGTCGAGTTTCAGAGCGTCACGAAAATCTACGGACAGGGCACACCGCGGGAGTATGTCGCCGTCTCGGATGTCACGTTCACGATCCCCGACCTCGTCGACCATGGCGAGATCTCGTCGTTCCTGGGGCCGAGCGGCTGCGGCAAGAGCACGGTGCTGCGACTCGTGGCCGGGCTCGAGCCTCAGCATCCGCCCACGAGCGGCACCGTGACGGTGCTCGGCCGTGCCGTGGTCGGCCCGGGCGCCGACCGGGGCATGGTGTTTCAGGACTACACGAGCTTCGACAACCGCACGGTGCTCGACAACGTGGTGTTCGGGCTCGAGTGCCGGGGCGTGCCGCGGCGGGAGCGGGAGGCCGAAGGCCGGGAGTGGATCGCGAAGGTGGGGCTCGACCCGCGGCGGGATGCCGCGAAGTATCCCCATGAGCTCTCCGGGGGCATGCGGCAGCGGGTGGCGATCGCCCGGACGCTCATCCTCCGGCCGCGTGTGATCCTCATGGACGAGCCATTCGGCGCGCTCGACCCGGCCACGCGGCTCGACATGCAGGACCTTCTCATCGCGCTGTGGCGTGAGGTTCAGGCCACCGTGCTGTTCGTGACGCACTCGGTCGAGGAGGCCGTGTATCTGGGTGACCGCGTGTTCGTGATGGCCACGACGCCCGGCCGGATCGTCGAAGACCTGCGGATGCCCGCGGCCTCGGCGCCAGCCCGCGAGGCGCAGTCGCAGCCCTGGTTTCACGACCAGGTCAACGCCCTGCACGCCAGGATCGAGCAGGTCGAGGCTGCCGCGAAGCGGCTCAACGGAGCGAGCGTGTAGTGTTTGGCCGCCTGGGTGCCTATCTGAAGACGGCGTTCACCACGAGGTGGAACCTGCTCTTGTTTGGCGGCGGGGTGGCGGCAGCGCTCCTCAGCGGGGCCTCCGGCATCGTGCTGCCGCTCGTGGTGGCCGGCGAGGTCTACTACCTGGCGAGCATGGTCGCCAACGAACGATTTCGGGCCGCGGTCGAGGCCCAGGACGCGAAGGCCCGGCGGGCGGCCGAAGTCGCGGGCGCCAGCCAGGCGTATGAACGGATCCGTGCCAACCTGCCGCCCGCCCTGCTGCGACGTTTCGACGAACTCCGCGATCACTGCCAGAAGCTCGTGGAACTGGCCGGCAGCATGCGCGGCCCCGACGGCAGCGGCCCCGATCGGAACGCCCTCGAATCCCTCGACCGCCTGCTGTGGGGCTACCTGCGGATGATCTGGGGCGCCAACACGCTCTCCGACTTTCTCGACCGCACCGACGACGGCGCGATCCGGGCCCGGATCGCCGATCTCGAACGGCGGCTGGCGAAACTCGCGCAGGACGACCCTGCCGCGGCCCCGATGCGTGCGACCCTCGAGGATCACCTGCAGACGAGCCGCGAGCGGCTCGGCAACATCGAGGAGGCCCGGCGCAAGCTCGACCTCGTGGCCGCCGAGATCGAGCGCATGGAAGCCAAGATCGCGGCCCTCGCCGAGAGTTCCGTCGCCAAGCGCGACGTCACCGACATCGCCCAGCGGGTCGACGAGGTGGCCGAGGGGATGCGGAAGACCGACGAGACGATGCGGCAATTGCAATTGCCCCCGGAGCTCGAGGAACTCGACGAACCCCCGCGCATGCTCCGCGAAGAGGCGTGACGCAGGGTGGCGCCATCGCCGGACGTTCAGGCAGGCGATAATTACCCGCATTCGGAGCCGGCGGCACGCTGCTCCATCGCCGAGGGCGATCGCTCGTTCAGCCCGAACGCGCCCAAGCCGGCTTCGGGGGAGCGGCAAAAGTCTCCTCACTCAGGCCGCGGCGGCCCTCGTTCGGGAAGCGTTCGCCGACTCCCCCGAAGCCTCCCATTCCGTTTGAGGAGGCTCGGGGTTACCCCTGCCGTTGAGACGGCGTATGTGACCAGCGCAGGCATGGATGCCGGAGCGCAGGCACATCCGAGTGAGCCGTAGCCTGGAGGGCGAAGGCGAACGTCCGGCGAGACGGTACGGGGTAACCCTGAGCCGGCTTGGGCACGTTGAGTCCTAGAGAAGCAGGCGGTACACGTGTCCCGCGGGCGGCGTCAGGCCCGGAGGGCCGGGTCGTCACCAGCCGACGGAGGTCGGCAAGGCAAAAACGGACAGGATGTCCGTGTTTTGCCTGAAGTCAGTCGAGCCAGTCGGCTTCCTCGAGGCGTTCCGGCGTGTACGTGTCGGTCACGTAGCTGATGTCCTTCGAGATCAGCGACTCGACCTCGAGCTTGAAGCCGTTGGTGAGCATCGTCTCGATCTCCTTCTGCCAGGCCTTCTTGCCCGCAAACCACGGGTAGGCCGCGATCTGCTTGGCCCGCTTGATGTCGGTGTCGTTGAGGGCGATCTGCACGCTCTGCGAGAGCTTGCAGCGCTGGTAGTCGCGGGAGCGGATGCCGAGGAACCGGGCCTCAGGAATCGCCATGCGCTTCGATTCGTAGGCCAGGTTGATCGAGCCCTGCTTGAGCACGGAGTAGATGTAGTAGCCCCAGGGGTCATTGTCGAGCAGGCAGTAGACGGGGAGTTTCAACTCGTTGTGAAGGCGGTAGAGCATGCGGCGCACGCCGCGGGGCGGCTGGCCGCCGCCGTGGGTGAGCAGG
>Ga0208783_10002339_pt1 | contig 10979 bp, 6 predicted proteins | sample DEB19_08_DNA_2_FD_184529 | JGI IMG/M metagenome (GOLD analysis project Ga0208783, IMG submission 184529) | Aqueous microbial communities from the Delaware River and Bay under freshwater to marine salinity gradient to study organic matter... | ecosystem: Environmental > Aquatic > Marine > Coastal... | reverse complement strand
AGGCGGCGGTGGAGCGAGGGGGAATCCAGATGTTGACGTGTTTGTGTGGGTTGAGATCCTCGATAAGGTCGAGTCTGCACGCCAAACGCTGCGGCCAGTGCTCGTGTCAATCAATTGATGGCAGGCACTCAGTCTGCGCATGATCGATTCCGAGTTATGGAACTCGTTGATCTCCTGACCCCGGCTGCACGCGCTGCAGCAACCAATGCGACACGATCCACTGCTGCGGCATGCCTGCGTCGTGCCGCCTTCTGTCACATCGCCGCAGGTGCAGGCCGAGTATTCCGTGCGGGTTGACCTCCATAAGCGGCTCTGACGCATCACATTGCTGCCCGTCAGTTGTATCCAGAGTAGGTAATCAATGCCGCTTGCGTGCGCTTTCGCGATGAATGCCTGCGTAAGCTGACTGCCAAGACGCATCGGCGGCCTGGATGACAGTTTAATGGGTGGAGTTCCTACCAGATGAATTATTTCTTTAGGTGTCAAAACACGGGATCTTTTCAGCCTGCGCTTTGCTAGGAGGCTTGCATCCCTCAGAATCTCAGCCTCCGTAGATTGTCCAGGATAGGTGGCGCTGCTCTCTGCTGCAAAGCCGACCGCAGCCAAGATTTTACCTCGCAACGTCGCACTGGTCACATCACTAAAAACCACGTTCACAGTAGGCTTTGAAGTGCAGCTCAACAGTAAGAGGGGGAGCAACACGAGCAGTGTTAGGAAGGAGCCACTCATGACGGGCAAAAACAGTCCGACGGCATGTAACAGTCCGTATTCAGCGCAAAGCTGACTCTCTACCGCTTTCGCTTCCGCAGGAAAGGCTTGCCAATCGAGAACCGGCTTGGCATGGCTAAGGTTGATGATTGACCTCAAAGACAAGAAAATCGCCGTCCTGAAGGGCGGGCCCGGCTCGGAACGTGCGGTATCACTTAAGACCGCGGAAAGCGTGGTGGAGGCCCTCAGCACGCTCGGGGCGCAGGTGGTCGAGGTGGATGTCATGAGGCCGGATTTCAAGGTGCCGGGCGATGTCTTTATCGCGATGAATTTGATCCACGGCACCTTCGGCGAGGACGGGCAGATCCAGGCCATTCTCGAAGCCAAAGGCATCCGCTATACCGGGGCAGGCGTGGAGACGAGCCGCATCGCTTTCGACAAAAAACTGAGCAAGGAGCGCTTCATCGCCGCTGGCGTGCCCACGCCGCGTTCGCAGGTGTATCCGCTGGATGGCAGCGCGAAGCTGGAGATCGGCTTTCCGCTGGTCGTGAAACCGCCCTGCGAGGGCTCGAGCGTGGGTGTGCATATCTGCCATCATCAAAGCGAGTTCGACGCAGCGATTGAGGATGCGAAAAAGTTTGGTCGTGATACCCTCATTGAAGATTATATTGCTGGCAAGGAACTCACCGTCGGGGTGCTTGGCGATCAGGTGCTGCCGGTGATCCACATTGAGCCGGTGGACGGCTTTTACGACATCAACAACAAATACCCCTGGATGACCGGCAAAGGCAAAACGCTTTACCATTGTCCAGCTCCGTTTAGCGACGCAGTGACGAAGCAGATTCAGGACGCCGCTCTGGCTGCCTTTCGCAGTTGCGGTGCGGAAGTATATGGTCGCGTGGATATCATGCTGCGTGACAGCGATCGAGCTCCGTTCGTTTTGGAGATCAACACTATCCCAGGGATGACCAGTAGCTCGCTTCTCCCCAAGGCTGCCAAGGCAGCTGGTATTGATTTTCCTCAGCTCTGCGCCCGCATCATTGAATTGTCGCTGGTCGCAAGGTCGTGAGATCAGTTACGTTGTGAGGTTCTGCACCCAGCATGGCTGACGACATTCCATACGCGCATCCGCTGCCCTTCGATGTTCCTAGCGTCGAGGAGATGAACGCGCTCCTGCCTCAGTATGAGTTTCGCAAGCTTGCGGCTTTCGGTGGCATGGGTGCCGTTTACCGTGCTCAGCAGGCGAGCTTGGATCGACCTGTTGCCGTGAAGATTCTGCCGCCTGCCTTTGGCAAAGAGGCCGAGTTCGCAGATCGTTTCAAGACCGAAGCTCGCGCGATGGCGAAGCTCAATCATACGAATATCGTGACGGTGTACGACTTCGGCATCACGCGAGAGGGACACTTTTACCTCGTGATGGAATGGGTTGAGGGCCATACATTGCATGAGCTAGTGGAGAAGGGATCTCTTCCACTGAGCAAGGTGGCGAATTATGGAATGCAGCTCTGCGATGCGCTGTATTTCGCCCACAGTCACAAAATCCTTCATCGTGATGTGAAGCCCGGTAACATCATGGTGAACGAGGAGAACCGCGTGAAGGTGGCCGACTTTGGTCTTGCTCGGCCGATGACGGGCGAAGCGGAGGAAAATCCTTTTGGCACGCCAGACTATGCCGCTCCTGAGATCATGGATAAGCGGAGCGTTGATCAGAGGGCGGACATTTTTGCTGCTGGTGTCGTTCTTTATGAAATGCTCACCGGCCGCGTGCCTGCCGTTCCGCGTCGTTCCGTCACGGAATATGCGCCGGTGAGTAAACGCTGGGACGAAATCATTGCCAAAGCGACTGATTCAGATCCCGACAAACGCTATCCGGATGCGCTGGAGTTCCGTGCTCACATTGCGGCAGCCCTTAGCCTTGGCACTGCAGCAACTGAGCCGAAGTCGGCTTCCGAAAATTCCGAACTACCTCTAGCTGAGCCTGTTGCCAGCTACTTTCAATGGCCCAAGATCGCCCTTGCCGCCATGACCATTGTGATAGCGTTGCTTGTCGTTTTGCTCCAATTCTCCGGCGAAGCACGAAAAGTCATTGATCCGGTTAAACCTGTTCCGAAAATCGAAAAGATTGTCAAGACGCTCCCCCAAATTGTCGAGCCACCGCTGATTGAAAAGCCCAAGAAAGCTCAAAAGGCAGTAGAGCCTTCCGAGAAAGTCGAAAAGCCCAAAAAACTCGTTACTGTCGAGCCACCCATGCCGGCACCTCCCATGGTCGCGTCCAAACCGGAGCCTTCAACTCCGCCGCCTGTGCCCGTACCCGCACCCACATCCGCCGAACTATTGGCGAAGCTTGAGAGCAGCGATCCAGAGCTCAAACAGATCTTGGGGGATATCACCGCAGCCTGGGACGCGAATCCTGAAGCCAACCCTGGTGCCGCCAAGAAGGATCTCGGCTTCAAATACATCCCTTATCTGCAAAAAACCCTCGCTGCGACACCACCTGCGCAGCGAGAAATGATTCTCAGTGAAATATCGAACGTAGCCAACAACCAACCGCTGCCGCCAGTTGACGAGGCTTGGCCTGCCGCGTTGAAGCAACTTCGACAAACTTACGATACCCAGATCACCGCCATCACGAGCAAAGCGGCCATTGCGAGCAAAGCCATTCTGCAAGCCCAGCAAGCCACCCTTCTCCAACTGGCGAAAGATAGGGCAGCCAAGGGTGATAAAGATGGCGCCAGACGTGCTGAAATCGTTGCCGCAGCTCTCCTGCAGCTCAACGGCCGCCCAACCATCGACGCACTGAAAGAGATAGGCGGCAAGCTTTGAAAAGCTGGGAAGCAAAGAGTCTAAAATCCAGAGTGCTTAGGCTCAGGCTGTCCGTAGGGTGGCGAATTTACTCTAGAAGCGCGTGCAGATACCATTGAATCATGCCTCTTTCTTCGCTACCTCCCATTCATTCGCTCCATGCTATCCTTTTTTCTTCGTCGCCTGCTCAGCAGCATCGTGGTGATGTTTTGCGTGGTGAGCCTGACTTTCGTTCTCATGCGCTCGATTCAAGGCAGTCCGTTTGAGCGTGAAAAAACGCCTGCCCATATTGTCGCGGTCATGGAGACCCAGTATCAGTTAAATGGATCGCTTTGGCAGCAATACATCGCCTACCTCGTGCGCCTTGCACATCTAGATTTTGGTCCGTCGGCGAGATATCGTGACTGGCCTGTTTCAGAGATTCTCGCGCAGAAGCTGCCAAACTCGATTTCCATTGGTGGTGTTGCTTTTGTGATCGTGAGCACTCTTGGCGTTTTTTTAGGTGGCATCGCGGCAATCAACAAAGACTTTGCCTCGGATCGTGTGGCGATGTTCGGTGCGCTGCTGGCCATTTCTTTGCCTGGATTCATCACAGGGCCTGCTTTAGTCGCCATTTTCGCTTTATGGCTAGATTGGCTACCGGTGGGTGGTTGGGGCACAATGCAGCAGATGATTTTGCCTGCCATCTGCCTTTCCGCGCCTTATATTGCCTTCATCGCACGCTTGATGCGCAACTCTTTGCTTGATGTGCTGAAGTGCGATTATATGCGCACAGCACGTGCAAAAGGTTTGAGTGAGACGGCGGGAATCTTTCGCCACGCCGCGAAAATGGCGCTTTTACCCGTAGTCACCTACCTTGGCCCACTCGCCGCGCATTTACTCACGGGCTCAATGATCATTGAAAACGTGTTCAACGTTTCTGGTGTGGGCAGCGTATTCGTGAATTCGATTCAAAATCGTGATGTTTTCTTGCTCGGCGGTGCGGTGATTGTGCTCTGTGCACTACTCGTGCTTTTCAATCTCATTGTGGATTTTTGCTACACAGTCCTCGACAAACGCATTCGCCTGCATGGCTAGCCAAATCGTCCAGATTTCCCACCCTCATGGTTGGGTTGTGCTGCGTCGCAACCGCGTGGCGATGCTTTCGCTTTTCGTCCTCAGTTTGCTGTACTTGATGTCGCTCGTGGGGCCTATGATGTTGCCTGAGTCGCTCAAATCGACGGGAGAGGTGCCGTTTTTACCACCTAGCAGCGGTGACCACTTTTTGGGCACCGATGTGAACGGACAGGATCTTTTCTACCGTCTGCTCAGTGGTGGCCGCGTCTCACTCGGCATCGGCTGTGCTGGCGCGTTCCTTAGTTTAGTGATTGGCACTCTCTACGGCATGATCAGCGGCTACGCAGGCGGCAGGGTGGACGCATTGATGATGCGCGCCATGGAGATACTTCAATCCATCCCGCGCATCCTTTTTATCATGATTCTCATTGCTGCGCTCGATGGGTATGTGAAGGACATGCTGGATGTCGCACGTTTATGGGCTCAGAATGCGCAGTGGTCTGCCACTGAGCGATTGTTCCGTGATGCCATTCCTTACAGCCGCATCCTCGTGATGATCCTGTCGCTCGGAATCGTCGAGTGGATCGAGATGGCTCGCATGGTTCGAGGTCAGGTGTTGATGCTGCGAGAGATGACCTTTATCGCTGCCGCTCGTGCCATGGGCCAAACTCCATGGGGTGTGCTGAGAAAACATCTTTTGCCCAATCTGAGCACGATCATCATCACTTATCTCACGCTGGCCATTCCGACCGTCATTCTGGATGAATCCATCCTCAGCTTTCTCGGACTTGGTATTGACGACCCAGCAGCGAGCTGGGGATCACTGCTCAGAGACGGTTCTCAGGTTATCAACCCGATCGATAGCAAGTGGTGGCTGCTGGTCTTTCCTTCATTGTGCATGATCATAAGTTTGCTTGCGTTGAATTTTCTCGGAGATGGTCTTCGCGACGTTTTCGATCCAAAGAGCGGTGAGTAAGCCCATGGCCACATCTTTTTGGCCACTGATGGCTTTGACGTAACTCCAAAGCTAAGATGTAGCTTTGACCATTTTAAGATCACAAATTCACGGGCTGAACGCCCACTCCGGCGCGTTCAGCATGGCCCAGAGTATGTCTTCAAGCCGCATGCGCCAGTTGTCATCAAGGTTGCCTGTGGATGGATCTCCCTGACGCGCGGCATTTTCCTGTGCCTGACGGACGAGGGTAGCCTCGGCATCAAGGTGGTTTGACCAGCTCACATACTTCTCGCGTGTGCGGGTGGACCCCTCACGTTTCATTTTGAACGTCTGAACTCTGCTTTCATAACCCGGTGTGAGATGTTTCACATACAGGTCCTTCTCGTCCTTCGTCGGTAAACGTGTAAGAAGCTTCAAATAGAGGTTGTCGACGAGTTGATCGACGCTTTGCTTGCGCAGGGCCAATTGTGTCACGCCATGGTCATCGCTTAGGCGTGTGAGCCAGATACCGACGGTTCCGTTGCTGAGGATGGCAGGCTGTAGCACGTTCGGTGCTTGATCTCGGATGCTGGTCGGGTCTTGCCTTGCTCCGCGCCATCCAAACGCGCTCAAGACATCGCCCACGGCTTGGATGCGTGGTAGGCTAAGGCTGGGACGGTCACGCTCGTTACTCGTGCTTGTGAGCATCCAACTGCGTCTGGGTTTGCCAAGATGAATGGCGTTTTTCAGATCGCGCGTGTTGTCGATGTCGAGGCAAACTTCTTCAGTGCGGAAAGGCTTGCCTGTGGCGGCAAAAAGGCCATCCACGATTTGTTCGGCCATGAGGCGACGCGGCGCGGGCGCTGCAAAAAGAGGGCTGGGTTCCTTCAGTTCAGTGTCGGTAGCGCGTTGATAGGCGTGCGAGTTCAAAACGAGTCGCGCGAGATGCTTCATGTCGTAACCGCCGCGCACAAACTCGCGTCCAAGCCACTTGAGCAGTTCAGGATGAGAAGGCTTTCCCTTTTCCCAGTCGGCAACCGGATCAACGATGCCGCGGCCCATGTAGCGGGCCCAAAGGCGGTTGGCTATGACCTGTGCAAAACGTTCATTCTGCGGTGCCGTGATGAGTGCGGCGAGCTGGTCGCGCGTGTCCTCTGGATGTTCGGCGAGTCCGGCCGCAGAGACATCGCAGAACTCGGTAAGTGACCATTGTGGCTTCACTTTAGTGCCGACAGCTAGCGTGACATGGATGAGTGGCTTGCGACCCAGATTCTTTAGATGATCCAAGCTAACACTGCTGGTCTTTGGCACCTCGATTTCCTTTGAGTTGAGCATGGCGGCGATCTTGAAAAGATCCTCCTGAGTGCTTTTCGCGGCGGGGGCGTCGTGACAGCGGGCGCACTTCATTTCGACGCCAAGGAAGGCGCTGCCGATGATGGTGCCCTTCGCGGCCATGGGCACATCGTTCTGCGAGGCGGTGGCAAAGCCGGCTGGCCCGCCCAGACGCTCACTGCCCTTCATGCGCAGCAGTTCGGTGACGAAGAAGTCCATCGGTTTGTTGTCACGCAGCGACTCGTAAAGCCACCAGCGGAAGGGACCGGTGTTGTTTAGTGTCGGGTTCAGGATGTTCGGATTTTCCGCGAGCACGTCCTGCCAGTAACCCATCCAGTGATCGGCCCAGCGTGGATCAGCGAGCACCTTGTCGATGACCACCTTGCGGTCGGGATTCTTCTGGAAGGACGCGATCTCCTCCAAACTCGGTGGCACGCCTACGACATCAAGATACACGCGGCGCAAAAAGCTCAGATCATCCGTCAATGAAGTCACCTCGGTCCTGTCAGCGCGGATTTCCGGCCACACGGCACCTTCCTTGATCCACGTCGTGAGTGCTTCGACCTCGGCGGCGGTAAGCTTGGCGCCTTTTGGCGGCATGACCTCGTCTTCGTCTTTGGAGACGACACGCTTCAAGATCGCGCTATGGCCCGGTTTGCCGGGTGTGATGGCTGCGCCGTCGTTTTCGCCGCCTTTGATGGCTGCGGCGAGCGTGTCGAGTTGGAGATCTCCCTTGGCCTTGCCACCGCGATGGCATTCGAGGCACTTCGTTTCGAGAATGGGCTGCACCTGCTTGAAGAAGTCCACGCTGCCCTGATGCGAGGTCTGCGACTTTACTTTGGCGATGGTGGCTCCGATGAAGTTGTCGATATCGTTGAGGCGCGGTAGCCCTGCGGGCAATTCGGGCACCTTCACGTCGCCTGCCTTTGCCAGATACTTTTTGGCGGCATCGCGGCGTGTTTTCCAATACGGATCAGACTTCGCGCGGAGTTCGGCGCGGCGCTTGTCATTCACGACTTCGTAATGTGCGGTGCGCTCTTTTTCATACGCGGCCCATCCGGCATCATTGTAGGGTGCGCTGCGTTTTCCAGCGGAGATGAGCTGCCAAGTTTGAGTGCCTTCTTTCGACCAAGCGACGACGGTTTCGCCTAGTTCAGGTCGACGCATGGATTTGCCAGCGTAACTGCCTACGAGCGTCTCTAGCACGATGAACTGCGGCTTGCCGGTGCCCTCGAACTCGCACCACGACTCCCGATTGCCCGGTGGCACGAAGCGGAAGTCAGGGCCGAGGTCGAGGTAGTTTTTTTGATCAGAGACGAGGTGATGTCCGTCGCTGTCCTTCGGCGGGAAAGGCGTCTTCAGCATGATTTTGCCATCGATGTAGAGGTTAGTGGCTCCACGAGCGCGCAGCAGCAGGCGATGCTTGCCTTTGGGGAAGGTCACGCTCGCTGCGGCACGCAAAAGGAACGGCACATGGCGGTCACCGCGCACCCCGGTCTCCACATACTTCTGCGGCACGTCGAAGAAGCCGAAAACGTCCTCGGTGTAGGTCTCGCCGACTTTCGGCGGCTCGCTGGGCCACGCGTTCGCGTCCGGCATGCCTTCCTCGGCAAGTTGCACGAGCACGCGACCGGCGGGCACGTCTTTTTTGGCCACCGGAGGAGGCGGTGGGATGAATTGATACTTCGCCTTCAGCGCCTCGGTGTCGATGGGGCCGCGGTAAATCGCCACATCATCGAGCCAGCCTTCAAACGCATGCGCTTCGGCCATCGTCGAGCCATTGCCGATCACTACCGCGTCGCCATCCGTCACGGGCGCACGATCCGTCGCGCCGCCCATGTCCCATGTGCCGTCGGTCTCGCGACCATCGATGAAGCCCTTGATGCTCTTTGGCTTCCCGTAGGTGTAAGTCACTGCCACATGATGCCAACCCGCCGTGGGGACGGTGTCCTTCGACCACCAGCGATGCCAGTCGCCCTTCTTGTCCGGCACATCGGCGCTGCGGAAGAGAAAGCCTATCTGCGAGCCCTCTTTGCCGTGCTGGAGGCGGAACGCGTAGTTTTGATTGTTCGCGCCGAACTTCTTCGTGCCGAGGCGGCCCTTCCCGATGATGTACGGCGTGCCCGAGCCATCCGCGACCTTCACCCAGGCCTCCAGCGTGATCGTTTCATTCAGCCCAAAACGCAGCTCGGGTCTGTCTATAATCTTGATCGGCGATTTCACGTCAAACTTCCGCGCCTTGTTCGTTTCCGAAAAGCCTGGATAGGTCGGCGAGCGTGGCCCCGGCTCCGCGCCATCATCAAAACGCCACTGTATCACCGGCGTGGAGGCGGTCTTGTCAGACGCGTCATTGCCAACGCTGTCGTTTTGCGCGGCGGCGGGCAGAATGCAAAGGATCGAAAGGGCAAGAGGGACTCTGAAGCAAGTCATGCCTTTATGAACGTGATCACGAGTCCACTTTCTGTATCGCCTGCATCCCACTTTCGTGAGGTGTGAAGGATAGCACATCTGCTTTCATGATGGTAAAATGGAGTAGCATATCAGCGACTCTTTGGGCTTTGAGCCAATGAGCGTCTGTTTTTATATGGTTGCTGATCAACTGCAAGCTTGTTGGTCTTCTTCAATAAGAACGGGTCAGGGGTGAGACAGTGGAGCTTGCAATCGGCTTTTTCTGTCGAGTATTTTCCTTTGTCGATAGGAGGGGAAAGTAGGGGTTAGAAGCTTTCCAGAAAAAAGTTCCAACAACTTGGCACGGGGGATGCTTTTGAACAATTGGAGCTAATTCCATTCTTGTCCTATGCTGAAATCCAACAACCACACTACTCCTTGGCGCAGCATCGCATCTGCTGCGGTCTTCGCCATTGCCACACTCGCTATCACCGCTGGTGATATGCGGGCTCAAGACGCTGCCGCCGCAGCAGCGCCTGCGACTGCGCCAGCCGCTGAAGCTCCGCCTGCTGGACCAACCCTCGAACAGCGAATCTTCGACTTGGAAAAGTATGTGCAAAATGTGCAGCCTGGTAAAGATGGCGACAAAACTTGGAAATCGAACATCGCTGGTCCTGGGCCGGGCCACAATTCATGGCAGATGATCAGCACAGCTCTAGTGATTTTCATGACGCTGCCCGGTCTCGCGCTATTCTACGGCGGTCTTGTCCGCAGCAAAAACGTGCTGAGCGTGCTCGCCCAGTGCATGGGCATTGCTGGTCTTGTCACCATCCTTTGGTGGGCCTGTGGTTACAGCCTTTCCTTTGGAGCTGGCAACGCCTTCATCGGTGATCTTCAATACAAGATGCTCGATGGCGTTTCTCCTTATGCTTCCGGCGCAGGTTATTGGTGGATCAGCGATGCCATGTGGGCAATGTTCCAGCTCAGCTTCGCTATCATCACCCCGGCACTTATCGTGGGTGCTATCGCTGAGCGTATGAAATTCATTTCTGTCCTTGTCTTTGTCGCTCTCTGGATGTTCGCCGTCTATTTCCCCTTTGCTCACATGGTCTGGAGCACCACGGGCTTCATGTGCGGACCGCTTAATCCGGATGCCACCATCAAGGCGCTCGACTTTGCCGGGGGCACTGTTGTGCACATGACTTCCGGCTGGAGCGCACTGATCCTTTGCCTGCTCGTGGGCAAACGTAGTGGCTATGGAAAGGAAAAGATGGCTCCTCATAGCATGGTTCTTTGCGCAGTTGGCACCGGAATGCTGTGGGTTGGCTGGTATGGCTTCAATGCGGGTTCTGCTCTTGGTGCTGATGGTATTGCAGCCAACGCGTTCATGACCACCACACTCGCTGCAGCAACAGCTGGTTTTGTCTGGGCTATCCTTGAGTGGTTCCTGCGTGGCAAGCCATCCGTCCTTGGTTTCTGTTCAGGAATTGTTGCAGGACTCGTTGTTATCACTCCTGGTGCCGGTTTTGTTACTGCGAATTCCTCGGTTATTATCGGGGTATTGGCTGGCGCTATTCCCTTCATCGCTGTGGCTTATCTGAAAAGTTTGCTGGGCTACGACGATGCACTAGACACTTTTGGCGTCCACGGTGTAGGTGGAACTCTGGGGGCCATTTTGACAGGTGTTTTTGCTGATGAAAAGGCTAATGCGGTCGTTGCTGGCCTTAAGGATGGCTTGCTGGGCAATCAGCTGAAGGCA
>Ga0208783_10002338_pt1 | contig 10981 bp, 16 predicted proteins | sample DEB19_08_DNA_2_FD_184529 | JGI IMG/M metagenome (GOLD analysis project Ga0208783, IMG submission 184529) | Aqueous microbial communities from the Delaware River and Bay under freshwater to marine salinity gradient to study organic matter... | ecosystem: Environmental > Aquatic > Marine >... | reverse complement strand
GAAGCGTAAATCGGCTTCTTGTCGAAGTCGCAATAGCGACCGGAATCCCAATGAGCGAGTGGACGGACATCGAACAAGTATTAACAGCAATTGAGATATTGAAGGAGCGCAAAGGTGGCAGATGAAGGTTTAAGTCCTTACACACAACGCGAACTCCGACAACTAGCGAAAGCCTTTTCTTTGATGGGAGACGAAGCAATTGCAGAAGCTCGCTCGACTTCTAATGCTTTGGCTTCTTATGCGGCTAATGAAATTAAGCAAGCGGGTTATGGCCGCACAGTATCAGCAAAAGCAGTTCAAAGAGTCGTTGATGGCGCAAAAGTCAGCAACACTTCAAAAACAGGTCGAATCTCGTTCGGGTTTGCTTCTCAACGTTTTTCTGGTGGGGCGACAACGCAACAACTTTGGGGTGGATTGGAATTTGGTGATCCTACGGGTAAATACAAACAATTCCCTAGCTATTCCGGAAAATATGGCGCCGGATCAAGAGGTTGGTTTATATATCCAACCCTTCGCAAAATTCAGCCTGAATTAACAGCTCGATGGATTGATGCGATGGATAAAGTCGTAAAGAAGTGGACTGCGTAAATGGCTAAAGACTGGCGCACGTTAAAACTCGAGATCCTCGCCGAGACAAAGCAATTTGTCACGGATATGAAAAAAGGCGAAGATACAGTTGAATCGTTCGGCGATAAAGCAACTAAAATGGGCAAGGTCGCTGCTGCGGCTTTTGCTGCTGCCGCTGCTGCGGCTGCTGCCTATGCTGGCAAATTAGCCATTGAAGGCGTCAAAGCAGCCATAGAAGATGAAGCTGCACAGAAGCGCTTAGCCCTAGCTTTACAGAACGTCACAGGGGCCACAGAAGCCCAAATAGCGGCAGTTGAGGAGCAGATAAGCAAAACTGCTTTGGCTACCGGTGTGGCAGACGATAAGTTGCGTCCAGCCCTTCAAAGACTTGCAACGGCCACAGGATCAGTTTCCGAATCGCAAAAACTATTAACTCTTGCCCTTGATATTTCAGCCGCCACGGGCAAAGACGTCGAGACAGTTTCCAACGCATTGGGCAAAGCCTATGAAGGCAATACGGCTTCTCTTGCTCGTTTAGGAATTGGTTTATCAGCTGCCGAAATCAAAACGATGGGATTGCAAGGGGCAGTAACCCAATTAGGTCAAACCTTTGGCGGTGCAGCTGCTACTCAAGCCAATACTTTTGAAGGTCAGATTGCTAGATTGCGAGTGGGCTTTGATGAGGCCAAAGAAGCAATTGGCGCTCAACTATTGCCAGTCATTCAGAGACTTCTTGATTACGTTGTAAACGTTCTCATTCCTAAGTTCCAAGAGGCTAAGCGAGCAGCCATTGATCCAATCGTTCAGGCATTTAAGAATAACGAAGCAGCTTTGCGCGACTTATGGTCTTTCATCAAAACCTATTTAGTCCCCATTTTTGAAACGGCTCTAGTGGGCGCAATCAAATCAGTCGGAGCCACAATTGCTGGAATCATCAACATCATTGGCACAGTTACCAGCAAAGTCAAAGAATTGGCTAACGACGTTATTGATGCAGTTAATAAGATTATTCGCGCTTACAATTCAATTCCCATTCTCCCTAACGTTTCAACGATTCCTAATATCTCCACAACAACCACTTCGAGGACTGGAAGCGTTCCAACGGCAAGCCTGCCATTTGGCGGCGCATCAATCATTCCACCATCAAGCGGTTCGGCTAACGTGACTCCATCAACACCTACAACAGTCGTAACGCCAGTAACCTCAACGCCAAAAGTGACAACTACTCCAAGCGTTCCAATTGGTTCAGCTACCGCAATCAGCGTCGGAAGTAATTTCAATCCCGGATCCTTTAGAATGGGCGAAGAACGCTCAATGGCTGGCGTAACCATTAACGTCAATGCCCCTAGCGCAATTGATGAAGAAGGCTTCACTCGAGCAGTTGTCTCAGCTCTCAACAATTCAAACTCTCGAGGGACTGGCGGCGGTAGCGGATTATTTGGAATTCGCAACGAATTATGACAGCTTGGACGCCCGAGTATCGCGTTTTAATTAACGGCACAGATGCCACAGATTTAACCCTTGTCGGCTTCACCGCTACTTCTGGACGCACCGACGTTAATACCCAAGCCCAAGCCGGTTATTGCAATTTGCAGCTCATCAATGCAACCAACTCATTTTATGATTGGAGCGTCAATACTGGCGTAACCCTCGAAGTCAAAGATACGAGCGGCAATTGGGTTAGTTTATTTGGTGGAAGAATCAGCGACGTTTCGACTAGTGTTAGAACCGCTGGTGAAGTCGCTTATGTGACTCAGATTCAAATTGTGGCTTTAGGTGCATTATCTAAACTTTCCAAAGCAATCTGGACTTCCTCACTTGCTCAAGATGATGATGGCGACCAAATTTACACAATCCTCAGTTCTTTGCTTTTAGCCTCTTGGAATGAAGTCAGCCCAGCGCAACAATGGAGCAGTTATAATCCGATTGAGACTTGGGCCAATGCTGGCGACGTAGGACTTGGCGATATTGATAGACCTGGACAGTATGAAATGGTTCAGCGTTCAGCCGACCCAATTGATTACTACTCAATAGTCACGCAAATCGGTAACTCAGCTCTTGGCTATGTCTATGAGAACGCTAATGGAGAAATTGGTTACGCGGACGCAGCTCATCGGCAGACTTACCTACTCGCAAACGGATATACAGAATTAGACGCTCGCGAGGCTTTCGCGGCTGGCATCAAACAATCCATCCGTTCAGGCAAAATCATCAACGACTATCAGATTAACTACGGCAACAATTTCAACAGCTCCAAAACGGCTTTAGACCAAGATTCAATTAACCTTTATGGCCTTTATTCAGTCCAAGAAAATTCGCTGGTTCACGATGCCACCGATGCTCAAAACATTGTGAATCGCCAAGTGGCCTTACGCGCTTATCCACGTCCACTATTTGACACCATTACCTTTCCGCTTCAAAACCCTGAAATTAGCGACGCCGACCGCGATGCTCTGATAAATGTATTTATGGGCCAGCCGGTCAAAATAACCAATCTGCCCATCAATATCTATGGCGGCGAATTTACCGGTTATATCGAAGGCTGGACTTGGACTAGCACCCTTAATGGCCTCTCATTGACTTTCACCGCATCACCGACTGAGTTCAGCGCAGTAGCCCAGACTTGGGATCAAGTGAACGCGGCAGAAACGTGGAATAGCATACTTAATACGCTAGAATGGCAAGACGCGATAGGAGTAATCAGCTAATGGCAACAACAACAAACTTTGGGTGGGAAACGCCCGACGATACGGATCTCGTCAAAGATGGCGCTTTAGCGATGCGCACTCTTGGCAACTCTATAGATACTTCCTTCGTTGATCTTAAGGGGGGCACAACCGGACAAGTTTTATCAAAGGCTTCAAATACGGATTTAGATTTCACTTGGGTCGCCCAAGATGATTCCAACGCTATTCAAAATGCAATTGTTGATGCTAAAGGTGATTTGATAACTGCAACTGCGGCTGATACGCCAGCAAGATTGGCAGTTGGCACCAATGGACAAGTTTTAACGGCTGACTCTTCAACCGCCACCGGTCTTAAATGGGCGGCAGCTGCATCAACTCCAACGTTCAGCGGTGCGTTAGTTACAAATAATGCGCAACAAACGATTTCAAATAACACGGATACTTTTTTAACTTACAATACGGAAACTTATGACACCGACAATTACCATTCCACTTCCAGCAATACAGGTAGATTAACAATTCCATCAGGAAAAGATGGATACTATTACGTGTATTCACTAGTTCGTTGGAATAACAACAGTTCTGGACAACGAACAATGCAGATTACTCAAGGCTCAGGTCAAAGTTCTATTGGCGTTATTGAAGCAACACCTGGTGGTGTGAGCGCTTATATCGGATTTCATCAGGGCTCAATTAGATATGCAGCAGCAGGAGATTACTTTGAGTGTAAAGTAAATCAAACTTCGGGCGGCGACTTAAACGTTCGAGCAAACACACAAGATTTGTTCTTCGGTATCCAATATTTAGGAGCGTAATATGATTTCATTTGATATTCCTGCTAATTTGAATGGGACAACTCTTATAGCCGAATTGTCGGCGGTCGCAATAAAAGTTGCCAATAATCCTTCTTATGATGCACCAGTTCCGACAGTTTGGGAAGGCAAACTTTGGCTTGATATTGATTCAAAAGACAAGGCAAAAGCTGAAAGCGTTGTTGCGGCGCATAATGGCTAAACTTTGTAAAGCCGGTCAGCAATTGAGGGAGCAGATAGATGATGACTATCCTGATCGCGACCGCAAGTCTGATGGCTGGATTGCTGATGCTCGGCATATGGCGAAAGGCACTTCAGACCATATACCGCAAAATGGAATAGTCCGCGCTCTTGACATTGATGCTGATTTGAATGCACACAAAGAAGAGGCTTACTCCCTTGTGGAGAAAATTCGCAAATGCGCTAAGCGAGGCGACAAGCGAATTAAATACATTATCTATGATGGCAAAATTATGAGTCCGATTATGAATTGGAAGCGCAGAAAATACAGGGGTGCTAACCCTCACCGGTCGCATTTCCATATTAGCTTTACAACTTTGGGAGACAAAGACGGCAGCTGGTTTGACCTCGAAGGAGACAGAAATGAAAGAATTGAAACTAATGGCGGAAAGTTGGGGGAAAACATTTCTCGCGACGGCTCTAGCGACATACCTAGCGGTGGGCTGGGATCTCGACGCAATTGCAAATGCGGCTCTAGTATCAGTCTTGCCTAGCATCATTAACTGGCTTAACCCCAACTACGAGCGTTACGGCAAAATCAAATAATGCAAGTCTCTGAGTTCGCTGCGACCCTTGCCTCTGTGCTTGGGTCTATCGGCCTTCTCATTGCCGGACTTAGATACATCATAAAACTTGAGAATCTGCCCATTGTGTCGCGCCTAGACAAGATGGAGTCTCAGTTAGAATTAGCCCTCTCAGCAAAGGTGGCTAGAAGTGGCAACAAGAAAGCGCGCTAAGAAACCAGCGAAGAAGATGGCAAAACGTCGCAAAACGACGAAGGAGCCAATCCTTACAAAGCTGGATTTCTGGGCTATTGCCGCCAAAGAAGTCTATGACGCTTGCCGTAAAGCCGGAATGGATGAAGGCACAGCTCTGGCCTTTGCGATGGATAGAAGCTCATATCCCGATTGGATTGTTGATCCGAGCGACCCGATAAAAAATCCGCTCGATGACTGGGAAGAGGACGACTAATTTACCTTCGCGAGGTGGAACTCTTTGAGGCGCTAAAGTCGGTTTATCCGGACTTGACGCCAGTCTCACCGACCGACCGGCACGACGGCATTACCAACGATGCTTATATCGAGATGAAGTGCCGACGCACGCATTACCCCACCCTCTTGATTGAGAAGAAGAAGTGGGATTATCTGGCCGAAATAAGGGCTAGGACGGGCGCTAAAACCCTTTATATCAATTCCACCCCACAAGGGGTCTATCAGTTCGACTTAGGGGCTATAAACGAGCCTGAGTGGCAATTAAAGGCCCTTCCAGCCAAGACGGATTACCCCAATGGCGAGAAGGTGCAGAAGCTCTGTGGATTCTTGGACTTACGACACTCTGAACTCTTACTTGTATAAATCCATTTAATTAAATACATTTATCCCGTAAATCCATTTAAGGATTACAGAACGGGAGAGTAAGTGATAAATAATCCAGCAGTAATTCGATTTGATTCTACTTCTGGCGCTTGGTCTGATGGTAAGAATTACGTAAAGGGGCAAATAATCAGACGCTACGCAATCGAATCGCTAGGTAGAAAATCAGTTAGAGGGCGATTGAGTAGAGAAGAAATCTCAGCTTATTGGCTTGATCGTTATGGGGTGAACGCCGATGTTCAATGAGGGCGTTTTTTTCGCAATTTATTGCTCAACGCTATGGCTTGGTTATCGAGTTTATGTGAGCATTAAAGCCAAAGCTTTTAACGATGGATACAAGAGAGGTCGGGCGAGCATAAATGTCAGAGAGATCGTTAAGTGACTGGCTCTCGGACGCTGGTAACACCCTCGATGACAGGGGGCTTGAATATGGCGACCCGAGGCACAATCTTTTACGCATTTACAAAATCGCGAGACAACTCGGTGTTCAGCTCAGAGACCCATCTGACGTGGCGCTTGTCTTTATCGCAACAAAATTATCAAGAATGGTGGAAAGTCCAGAGCGCGAAGATTCGTATCTCGATCTCATTGGATATGCCACCATCTTATCTTTCTGCCGATTCAGTTCACCAGAAGATTGGGACGACGTTGAGCTTGACTCGCAATCATAATCAGCATCAATGGTGCGACTATTGCAAAATGCGCTGGGGACAAATGAAAGATGGGACTTGGCATCATAAAGCCCAAGTGCCAGCTGTATGGAAGGTGCAATCTGAAACGCCAACTAGGCGGATGCAGGTGCGCTTTTACTGCCAACCTTGTGCCAACGAGGCACAGAACTGGCCAGACGGAACGTTTTGGTCATTAAAAGAACAACTAGAAGCTGCGATAGATGATTTCGCAGGTAGGGAGCAATTAGATGTCAAACTATCTTGATGATTATGTAAGTGTGCAGGATCGCTTAAAGGAGTTTATAAATGCTTATCCGGATTATCGGATCAAAACGCACGTATTGGAAGAATCGCTTACTCCTAATTGCGATGTCTATATTGTTAAGACTGAGTTATACCGGACTGAAGCTGACGCTGCGGCTTGGACAACTGGTCTATCGTCGGAATCAAAGCAGAAGCAATACGCCCTCGAATTGGCGGAAACTGGAAGTTTGGGACGCGCACTTAACCTCGCTGGCTACTTTGCTAAACCTAACCAAACGCCTAAGAAGCCAATTCAAACAACAAAGCCAGCTCTTGCTGAATTCGTCAAAGAACAAAGACCAAACGACCCTGAACCGATTGTCTGGGATGTCAGCGCTATTGCGGAAGAACTCGGAGCCGAAGTAATTGACGAAATTCCAATCTGCAATCACGGCCCTATGATCCTCAAGCAAGGCAGCAAAGAGGGCAAGGAATATCGGGGCTGGGTCTGCACCGAGCGCGATAAGTCTCGTCAATGTCCGGCTAAATGGATGAAAATTGGATCAGATGGCAAGTGGGCGTTTCAGAAGTGATTAATGAAATGCACCCGTTTAAGTGTGGGCCTTGCAAGAAGGTGACGCCGCATCACTACATAACCAAGTATGAGTCAGAGATTGAGCCTGATGCTTGGGTCTGGTTGATGGAGTGTCAGAATTGCTTCGAGCAACGCTTATTTGATCCAATTGACAGGGTGATTAGTCGGGAAGATGAGATAACGCGCTGCGACCAATGCGGCAATTACAAGATGAAGGCAGCTAAATGCCGAATCTGTAAAATAGCCGATGGGCAAGAGCGCATTAAAGAGCGCTATTGGAACGGCAACTCCACCTTAGAAAGGTTCATTGATGCCGACATATGATTTCGAGTGTCCCAGTTGCAACGACGTAATTGAGCAGTATTTCCATATTTACGTTGATCCGAAGATTAACTGCGGGCATTGTGGAGTCGAGATGCGCAAGCAATTCAACGCAACGCCAGCGCACTTCAAAGGCGATGGTTGGGCTGGTAAGAAGTAATGGCTAAGCCTCATTCACTTAAATACATTAAGCAGCTACTTGAGTGGGGCTTTGACAAAGAATTTATTGCCCGAGATATGGGGGTAAATTTAGCATCATTAGAAGTCCGGTTAAACAGAGCAAAGAAAAGGGAGCAAGATGGCAATCAAGGATTTAAGTCTGAAACTAGCGGCGATTAGCCTGCTGGCAGACCAAGCAAAGCGCCTGAAGGACGAACTGAGGGCTGAGTTACAAGCTGAGATGAATCAACTTGGCGCTGATCGAGTAAAGGCTGAACTAGGCGATGAGGTGGTTGCCTATATAACGACCAGTAAGCCGAAGTTCAAGTGGGTCGTTAAGTCGGATAAGAAGTTTATTGATTGGGTTAAAACCAATGTTCCAAGTGAGATAGTTGAATCGGTAAGAGAATCGTCAGTTGATGCGATATTGGATAAATTCAATTACGTTGATGAGTTAGTTATTGATCCCAATGGTGAGCCAATTGATTGGTTAGAAAGTAGCCAGTCAGAGCCATTCTTAATGACTAAGTTTCACGGAGATGGACGTGAGAAGCTACGAGAAGCCATAATTGGATTAAATGGAAGCCAAGAGATTGATGTGAGAAAAGTATTGGAGTTGGAGTGATTGTCTTTGACTTCTTCGCTGGTACTGGATCAGCCACTAAGGCTTTCGAGGATAAAGGCCATAAGGTAATTAAGGTTGAACTTGATGAATACTTTAAGGCTGATGAGAGGGATATATTGGCTATGACTAGTCAATACCTGATTAGTACATACGGCAGACCAGACTTTATATGGGCTTCTCCACCTTGCACGTCGTTTAGCGTTGCCTCGATTGGTCGTCATTGGAACTCAGATAAGACGCCCAAAACCCAAACAGCTGAGTTAGGTATCAAGTTAGTAAGTCATACGCTGTCGTTGATAAACGACCTGCAACCCCGATTTGGCTGGCTAATGGAAAATCCAAGAGGAATGTTAAGAAATCAATTGGTCGTCAGTAATTTACCGCGTAAGACTGTCACGTATTGCCAATACGGAGACTTTAGAATGAAACCAACGGATATATGGGGATATTTGGAAGGATGGATTAGTAAGCCAGCTTGTAAGAATGGAGATAACTGCCATCAAAAGGCTCCGAGAGGATCAAGAACAGGAACGCAAGGAATTAAAGGTGCAAAAGATAGATCGGTCATACCTTCTCAATTAAGTGAGGAAATATGCGAGTCTGTGCGGAAGTTGGCTTGACAAGGGTGTTACACTCCCTCGAAGGCGGGGCCCGAAGGCAGCCCGTCGCCGTAGTGTCTAGGGGCGGCCTTTGCCTTTCGCTGATGCTATCGGCACTATTGCTGCTAATTCCAATTGATTCATCAAAAGCAGATATGAATCTAAAGCTTTACGCTTATAACCTTCTTACTTGGCGAGAGTTTCAATGCTTTAACTGGCTTATACATTACGAATCTCGTTGGAATCCCAACAGTAAAAATGGTTCTCACTATGGGCTGGGCCAAATGCGATCTACTTGGTATAGAGACCTCAGCCCTCAAGGACAGATAAAAGCATCCATTAAATACATACGTCATAGATATGGTGATAGTTGTAAAGCTTTGCATCACTTTGAAACTAAGGGCTGGCATTGAGTCACAAAAGATATAACTCAGCCTATTATCAGAGAGTTCGTAAGCTGGTACTAGAACGCGATTACTTCACTTGCCATTACTGCGGACAGGAAGCCAACACAGTCGATCACTTGATACCCATAAGCAAAGGCGGCACAGATGAAGCGACCAATATGGTTGCAGCTTGTATCAAATGCAACAGCGGTAAGCGCGATCGTATGACCCCTACCTTTTTTGAGCGCACACCGAAACCCACGACCCCCATTGGGAAGATTTTCCCTGAAAATGGCTCAGCCGTTCATTATCTGGGCGACTCTGGAGAATAATGGAGCAATCAACGGAGATCGCCCGAGTTAGGGACGAATCGGCTTACCGTGGTGTGCCAAACCCACGAATTCACACAAAACTGACCGATTATCCTTCTCACGGAGAGCAAATGATTAAGTTTTGCGAGGAAATCGGCTACGAACTGCTTCCCTGGCAGCAATGGCTGGCCCATCACTCGCTTAAATACAAGCCGGACGGTCGCTGGGCTCACCCAGTTGTTACCTTGCTTTGCGCCAGACAGCAAGGCAAATCAACCTTTATGGCGCTTCAAATCCTGTTTAGAATTTACGTTTTGAAGGAAAAATTACAAGTCCACACAGCTCACAAACTGACCACCTCAGCCGAATTGTTCTACAAAATCTACGGAATCATCGAGCAGACTCCCCGACTAGCCGCCGAATTTACTAAGAAGCTGGAAAGTAAGGGATTTCAAGAATTGCAATTCACGGAAGGCCGACGATATATCGTCCGAGCTAATAACTCAGCTGGTCGAGGTATTGCGGCTCCTGAAACTATTCATTTAGACGAAGCCCGAGAATACAAAGACGAGGACGTTTGGTCTGCCTTGCGATATACCCAAATGGCTAGCCCAAATCCTCAAATATGGGTTTATTCAAATGCTGGAGATCAGCACTCAATAGTCCTAAACAAATTACGCGAAAGAGCCTATGCTGCTATTCACGGCGGCTCTGATGACATTGGCTGGTTCGAGTGGTCTGCTCCTAATGGGATTAAATTCGACAACTCACCAGATTTCTGGCTAGGCGTCTGCCAAGCCAATCCGTCACTTGGCTACACAGTCCACCCTGACAATGTCCGCGCCGTGTTGTCAGACCCCGAAGATATTGTGCGCACAGAAGTTTTATGCCAATGGGTTGATACCATCAATCCAGTCATTAACCCTTCTCAATGGGAATCTTGTCGAGTCGAGGGTCTCAGACTTGATCCCGAGAAAGACACGTGGCTGGCTATTGATCTCAGTCCCGATAGGAAGCAAGCGGCGCTAGTCGCTAGTCAGAAGCTCGAGGGAGATCAGTTCCAAGTTATTCTTCTGCAAACTTGGCACAATCCGTCTAATCTCGACGACAAGTCTCTGGCGAATGATTTAGCGGATTGGGTGCGCAAGTATCCAGTCCAACTCGTTGCCTATTCAGCGAGAACCGCTTCGGCCGTTGCTGCGCGATTAGCACCGGCAGGAATTCGGACTGAGCCAATAGATGGTCTTGACTACGCCCAAAGCTGTGATGAGTTACTGGGAGCAATCTCATCTCAGCGGTTAGTTCACTCGGGACAAGATGAACTGACTAAACAATGCCTATCCGCTGTCAAGTTGCCTTTCGGTGATGGCGGATGGGTAATGGGCCGTAAAG
>Ga0208783_10002337_pt1 | contig 10981 bp, 7 predicted proteins | sample DEB19_08_DNA_2_FD_184529 | JGI IMG/M metagenome (GOLD analysis project Ga0208783, IMG submission 184529) | Aqueous microbial communities from the Delaware River and Bay under freshwater to marine salinity gradient to study organic matter... | ecosystem: Environmental > Aquatic > Marine > Coastal... | reverse complement strand
GGCTGACCCCGGCGGCATTCGTTGCCGGTCTCGACGATACGGCCTCCGGGGTGGTCCCGGCGGCGGCGCGTGGTGTGTCTCCGGTCGGGGCTGCGCCCCTCCCTCCGACACACCACGTGGACTGTTCCCCAACTCTCTCATGAGTGCTGGTATAGAAACCGGGAAGGGGTCACGTCCGCTGAAAGGGAAATCGGGAAACTGGGAGGTCCGATGGAGAATTCACGGCGTTCCCCGTGAACGCTCAACAGGAACGAATTCTCTTGAAGCGGCCAAGCGAATTGCCCGTCAAATAATTCGTGGCGAAGAACCTGCGACTCCGAAGGCTGCCGGCGGGATGACCGTGGCGGAGTTCGAGCAGATTCAGCTGGATTATCACGGGAGAAACGCACGCCCTGAGGCTGGAGCGAGCACGCTGCGTGAGTTCATGGGGCAGTGGAGAAGTTTTCTACGTGTGTGCCCAGTGAAGACAATCCAGGAGGTTACGGAGCAGTTAGCTCTCAAATATCTCAACCGCCTTCAAGGCATGAGTAAGACTGAAAATCGGAAGTGCAAGAAAAAGTCCCCGGAAAAACTTGCCGTCAAAACTATCCAGAAGCACATTCGGACTCTGGCGGGTGCTTGGAATCTGGTTCGTGAGGGACATCCGTCGCGGGTTGGCGGACTTCACCCGCATCAACTGGTTCAGTCCAACCCTTGGGAGGGAATTCGCAACAACGTCCCGAGAGACCCGAAGGAATTTGAGGATGAGGATCCCGTCCAGTTCGAGCTCGTAGACAACGACCTCGGTCGGTTTTTGGACCAGTTCAAGGGCCACCCTGTTGGCGAGCTCTTCATTATCACGAGCCTGTGGTGCTGGGGACGGATCAACGAGATGACTCGAATGGAGTGGAGTTGGATCCAAGGCGAATACGTCGTCATCCCGAAGTCCAAGGCCAAGGGCGGAAGGGGCAAGGTTGCCAAATTGCCGCCAGCAATCCTGGAGCGTCTGGGTGCCATTCGGCTTCTCGGCAGCCCGTATGTCTTCGCCCGTTGGGTGGAGGACATGAGGCGGCACTCCAAGCGTCCAAGCCGTGTGCAGCCCTACTTGCCAAAGCGGATGGTTGAGCACCTGGAAAAACTTATTCCAACGTTTGCCAATGCTATCGGACGGCCCGAAATTACCCATCATGCCCTGCGACGGACAGCGATGGAGCTTGGCGAGCTAGCGGAACTGCAACAGGCGGAGAAGACCTCCGCTGAAAAGTTGCAAACCACGGTCGGCAACAAGAGGCGGAACTACACGAAGCGGTTGGGCAGGAAAGCCTTCACTCTTGCCGATGGCGTGTATGCCAACCTCACAACCGCCCTCCACGACTTCCCTGTCATCGCCACTAGGGTTGGGTGCGAGCCGTTGGCGACCCTAGCCGAAAGGGAAGCGGAGGCTCTTGTGGGCAAGCTGACACCCATCCAGCGTCAGAGGCTGGCTAAGAAGCTCCTTGGCGGCGATGAAGGTGCTGACGGACAGGTCGTCGCCTGATCGTTGGCCAGAGCGATTTAGAGCCGCCAAGACACAGGGCGAGCCAACGCCTCGATCATCCACCGCAGCCACCCCTTCCGACCCGACTTATGGGGTTGGAATGGGGTTGGCACTTTGTCCAAATCGCACGGCGACGAAAAATGCCTTGTTTCCAGTGAGGCTGCTGGGGCTCGAACCCAGGACCAACGGATTAAAAGTCCGATGCTCTACCGACTGAGCTACAGCCTCGAGAACAATCCTACCGAAGGCTGTTGCGGGGGCAACCGTGGACGAGGCCGACGGCTGCCGTCGCGCTCATCGTGCCGGGGGGGCCGACGTAGCCGGCGCCGCGGCGGCGAGGCCCGCTCTCCGGCCCTCCATCAGCCACTCCAGCGCGTTGGTCAGGAGCGTCGTGAACTCCGGCCGTGTGAAGTCGTCCGGATGCCCGAGGGACGTATAGAACGAATGTCCCCCGTCCGTCCTCACGAACGTCCACGCCACCGGCTCCTCCCTCTCGATGCCCGCCGCGCGACCACGCAGTAGTTCCACGGTGCCAGCCGCCAGCGGTGCGGTCTGGTAGAGCCCGCCGTGCACGGGGAACTCGGCCGCCGGAATCCCCTTGAGGATCGGATGCTCGCGAGCCTCGGGCAGCGGCCAGGCCACCGACGCCATGTCCCGCGAGTGGTGGTTGGAATAGCTGCCGCCGAAGACGGTCGCGTCGATGTCGGGCCAGTCGGCCAACCCCTCGGGTGCCGGCTTGTTGCGCAGGTGAAACGCATGGCTCGCCGTGCGGATCCCGAGCACCGGCTTGCCCGCCGCGACATGGGCCTTGAGCAGGGCGAGCTCGCCCGCCGGCAGCGGTCGGCGGCGGGCGCTCACCATGAGGATGTCGGCATCCTTCACGGCGTCGATCCCGGGAAACGAGGCCTGGGACTTTTCGTCGAGCCAGACGAACGACACGCGATACCCTGTGCCGAGATGCTCGCGGGCGAACGGCGGCAAGGTCTCGGCCGTCTTGTATTCCTCCTCCCCCTGCACGATCACGACGTGCGGACGCGCGTCGTCTGGAAACCGATACGCCTTGCCGTCCAAAAAGTCGCCGCTCACGAGCGTGGGACACCAGTGCCGCTCGATGTGCTCGACCACGAGGTCGGTGCCTGTGTGGTGGTTCACGAACGGGGCCTGCGCCGGGTTGTACATCGTGTCGGTCAGGTCGCGGACAAGCGCCACGTCGAGTCCCTGGCGGACCATCTGCCGGATGCCGAACGGCCGGCCGAGCACGCACATGTTCGTGTGCACGCCCATCACGATCAGGTGCTCGATGCCCCGCTGCCGCAGCAGATTGTAGGCCTCGGCGGAGTCGGTGATCGCGTCGCCGTCGGCGATTTCGAGCGTGGCGATCTGCCGAGTCCACGGATACGGATCCCCCGGCTTCCAGGTCCGCTCGCAGTCGCAGCCGCCATCGGAGTCGTCGATGGGCAGCTTCCCCTCGCGCTCGGCATCGAGCCGGCACCACCGCTCGAGCGGCACACGCGGCTCGGCCACCGGCGCCGCCTGGGCCAGCTTTCGCCCCGGATGCCCCTCGTAGAACTTCATCGTGTCGCTCGGTGCATGGATGATGAGCACGCCACGGGCCCGCGCAGCCTTGAGAAGATCGTTCATCCGCGGTGCCATGGCCGCGACGCGGCGGGCCGCCGCCGGACACGTGTGGGTGTCCCACATGTCGCAGACCACGATGGCGGTCTTTCGCGGATCCCACTCGACCCGCCGGGTCACCGCGTGAGAGCGGCCGCTGCCCGGCGCCACCTCGGTGCGTCCACGAAGCTGGAGCACGAGCGGGTCGGCGGCGCATGCCGGCGGGCAGCACGTGGCCCAGGCGATGATGGCCGGCAGGGCGAAGGCGCCGGCGCGACACGTCGGTCTCGCGCAGTGTGAAAGGTGCATGGGGGAAGGGCTCCGAGGGACGAGACTCGCCGATGGGTGAGGGATACGCCCCCGACCCCGGAGGTGTCAAACGGCCCCGCGATTGGCGGGGCAGCGGCCGCAGGCGATACTGCTGGGGCGGCGGAGGATCCAGCCCGTGTGCAGGGCAGCGCGCCCGAGGAGATGTGACGATGGCGTCCGTGAATCGCAGGGATTTTCAGGTGGCCGCCGCGACGGCCGTCGCCACGGCCTCGCTCTCGGCGACATCCGCCGCCCGGGTGCCCGGTGCCAACGACCGCGTCCGGCTCGGCTTCATCGGCATCGGCAACCGTGGCGACCAGGTGCTCGACGCGTTCCTCGCCCAGCCCGACGCCCAGGTCGTGGCGATCTCCGACATTCACGCGCCCTACCTCGACTTCGCCGCCGCCAAGATCGGCGGCAGCCCGGCCCGCTACACCGACTATCGCAAACTCCTCGACCACGCCGGGCTCGACGCGGTCGTGATCGCCACGCCCGATCATTGGCACGCCCTGCAGATGATCCACGCCTGCCAGGCGGGCAAGGACGTCTACGTGGAGAAGCCGCTGTCGCTGTGCGTGGCCGAGGGCCGCCGCATGCAAGAAGCGCAGAAAAAGCACGGCCGCGTCGTGCAGGTGGGAATCCAGCGGCTGTCGAGCCCGATGCTCGCCGAGGTGGCGGCGTTCGTGCAGGGGGGCGGCATCGGCAAGGTGACGTCGGCCCGCGCCTTCCACATCCAGAACGAGTGGCCCAAGGGGATCGGCTCACCCCCCGACGACGAGCCGCCGGCCGGCTTCGACTGGGACGCCTGGCAGGGCCCGGCGCCGCTGCGCCGCTTCAATCGAAACCGTTCCTTCTATCGGTTTCGTTGGTTCTACGACTATTCCGGCGGCCAGCTCACGAACTTCGGCACGCACTACCTGGCGACGATCCACCGGGTGCTCGGCGTGCAGGCGCCGCTGGCGGTGACGGCCATCGGCGGCAAGTTCGTCAACTACGACAACCGCGAGGTGCCGGACACGCTCGAGGTGCTCTGGCACTATCCCGGCGACACGCTCGTGACGTTCTCCCAGTTCAACAGCTCCGCCGCCCCCGCCGCCGCCCGATCCTGCGAGGTCGAACTGCGCGGCACGAAGGGCACCTTGTACATGACCGGCAGCGGCTGGGAGGTGGTGCCCGAGACGATCATCCAGAACGAGTTCGTGGCGCGGTCGCCGATCGACCGGGCCAAGGAGAAAGGCTACCGCGAGGGGGCGAAACCGCAGATCGAGCCGCGGAAGGGGACCGGTTCCTACGCCGACACGGCCCACGCCCGCAACTTTCTCGACTGCGTGAAGTCGCGGGCCACGCCCTCCTGCGACATCGAGTCCGGTCACCGGGCCACGAGCACCTGTCTGATCGCCAACATCGCCCACCGCACGCGGTCGCTCCTCGAGTGGGACGCGGCCCGAGAGCGATTCACCAACAGCGAGCGGGCCAACGCCATGCTCGATTACCGCTACCGTAAGCCCTACGACGCCGAGCAGGCGACGAGCTGACGAAAAGTTTGCCACCCGCATTCGTCGTCGCCGGCCCGAGCCGCCCCGACGGCGGCCAGCCACCAGCCACAGACCACGATCCGCCCACGCAGGAGATCGCATGTCCCGTCCCACCGATGTCCGCGTTGTCGGCGCAGCCGTGTTTCTGATCCCGGTCCGCATGCGGATGCCGTTGAAGTTCGGTGCACAGATCGTCGACTCGGCGACCTGCGGCCGCGTGGCCGTCGAGGTGGAGGACGCCGCCGGCCGCCGGGCCGTGGGCTGGGGTGAGACGCCGCTGTCGGTCCAGTGGGGCTGGCCGTCGTCCGAGCCCCACGTGCCGCGGGAGGAGGCGATGGTCCGGCTGGTGGAGTCGTGCGCCGCGGCGCTCGTCGACTTTCCAGAAAAGGGGCATGCGCTCGAGATCGGCCACGCCTTTCGGCATGCGGCGCTCGACCGGCTCGCGGCCGCCGCCCATCGCCCGCCGCTGGCGGAGCAGATCCCCGAACTGGCCGCGCTCATCTGCTTCAGCCCCTTCGACCTCGCGCTGCACGACGCCTACGGCACGCTCCACGGCCTCGACACCTACGCCACCTACGGCCGCGAGTTCCTCACGCGGGATCTCGCCGATCTCTACGGCCGCGCCGAGGAGCGGCGCCGGTTCCAGGGCCGCTATCCGGCGGAGTTTCTCGTGAAGGATCCGCCGGCGGCGCTGCCTGCCTGGCATCTGATCGGCGGCCTCGATTCGCTCACCTCGGAGGATCTCCGCGGGGACGAGCCGCGGGACGGTCATCCGGTGCTCCTCGCCGACTGGATCGATCGCGACGGGCTCGATTCGCTGAAAGTCAAGCTGCGGGGCAACGATCTCGCCTGGGACATCGACCGGCTCGTCCGTGCCGGCACGATCGGCATGGAGCGCGGCGTGAAGAACTTCTGCGCCGACTTCAACTGCACCGTGACCGACCCCGCCTACGTGCTGGCCGCCCTCGACGCCGTCGCGGCGAGGCTGCCGGCCCTCTCGGGCCTCCTCCGGTACGTCGAACAGCCCTTCCCTTACGACCTCGTCGCCAGCCCGATCGACGTCCACTCGATCTCGGCCCGCACGCTCCTCCTGCTCGACGAGAGCGCCCACGACTGGACGCACGTGTCACGGGGCCGCGACCTGGGCTGGAACGGCGTCGCGCTCAAGACCTGCAAGACGCAGTCGGGGGCGCTGCTCTCGCTCTGCTGGGCCCGCGAGCAGGGGATGGCGATCATGGTGCAGGATCTGACCAACCCGATGCTCGCGATCATCCCGCACCTGCGTCTGGCCGCCCATGCCGGCACGTTCGCGGGCGTGGAGACCAATGCCAGCCAGTTCTATCCCGAGGCCTCGCTCCCGGAGGCGGCGATCCATCCCGGCATGTACCGACGGCGGGAGGGGAAGGTGCGGCTCGACAGCCTGCGGGGCCCGGGCTTCGGCATGCGGGTGGCGGAGATCGCCCGGCCGCTGCCGCCGCCGACCGCCGCGGCGGGCACGCTGGCGGATCCGGGCGCCGCACGCCGGCTGTGACGCGGCCACTTCCACGAACGAGCGAGGGTTCTCTTACGTCCCTCGACGTGCATCCTAGAAATGAAAGGCGAGGCGGTTCATGAGCCGGGTCACGTTTGAGATCGTCGACGAGGGAGATGCCCCGGTCGTGAGGGCCACGCTGCCCGGGGGGGAGTCGATCTTCGCCGATTCGGGCGCGATGATGTCGATGACTCCGGGCATCGCGATCGAGTCGTCGCTGAAGGGGGGCGTGATGGGAGCCCTCTCGCGGTCGCTCTTGCGGGTCGAGACGTTCTTCTATCTCACGCTCACCGCCGGCGCGGCCGGCGGCGAGGTGCTGCTCGCCCCGGCGATGATGGGGGGCATCCGGGTGCTCGAACTCAGGGGCACCGAATACTTCCTGCAAAAGGGCTCCTTCCTTGCCGCCGAGCACGGCGTGCAGCTCTCCACCAAGACGCAGAACCTCACCAAGGGCCTGCTCAGCGGCGAGGGTTTTTTCGTGACGAGAGTGGGCGGCGAGGGCTCGCTCATCATCAACACCTTCGGGGCGCTGATGCGGTTCGACCTCGGTCAGAGTGAGGAATACATCGTCGACAACCATCACCTCGTGGCCTGGGAGTCGACGACCAGGTACGAGATCGCGAAGGCGGCGGCCGGCTGGATATCGAGCTTCACGTCGGGTGAGGGATTCGTCTGCAGATTCCGGGGACCGGGGACCGTCTACGTGCAAACCCGCAGCCCGTCCGCCTTCGCCGGCTGGTTGAGCCGCCACCTGCCCCGTCGCGGCTGAAGCGAGGATCCTGGCGCGATGGCCGACACCTTCCCTGCGTCGTGCTTCGTCGCCGCGGGGCCCGGCTCCCGGCCCTGCGTCGTGACCGTGGAGCCGCGGTGGCTCGTCGTACATCCCGAGCACGGCGGACCGGTGCGTTGGCCCCACGACGCACTGGCCTGCGAGGTCACGGGCGAGGAGCGGGCGTGGCTCACGCTGACGTGCGACCGGCCGCTCGAGTCGGGCGTGACGGCGCTGGTGGTCCGCGACCCCGGGCTGGTGGCCGCGGTCGCGGCCCGCGTGGACGAGCCCCGGCGGAGCCTGCTCGAGGGCTTCGCCGCCGGAGCCGGGGACCGTTCGACGCGGCAGCGGCGGTCCGTCGCACTCGTCCTGCTCGCCTTGGCTGCGTCAGCCTTCGTCGGATGGTGGACGTGCGTTCGCCTGGCACCGGACCTCGTGGCGGAGCTCGTGCCCGTGGCGACGGAAATGCAACTCGGCCGCCTGCTGGCCGAAGGGTTCCTGGCCGGCGAGCGACGGCTCGAGGATGGACCCGCGGTGGAGGCTGTGAAACGGATCCTGACGCGGCTGGTGGCGGCGGCTCGCAATCCCGGCTACGAGTTCACCGTGCACGTCGTCGACGACGCGCGGGTCAACGCGGTCGCCTTTCCTGGCGGGCAGGTCGTGGTGTTCACGGGCCTGCTCGCCGAAGCGGGATCGGCCGACGAGGTGGCCGGTGTCCTCGCGCACGAGTTGCAGCACGTCCTGCACCGTCACGGTCTCAGGCAGCTTGCGCGCCGGCTGGGCTGCATGGCCGTGATCGCCCTGGCCACCGGGGGCGGCGGGATCGCCGACTTCGCCGGCAGTGCCGACACCTTCGTGCAGCTTTCCTACGGCCGCGAGGAGGAGGCCGAGGCTGATCGCGACGGGCTGGAGCTTCTGCACCGTGCCAGGGTCGAGGTCGGTGCGATGGCGGTGTTTTTCGAGCGGCTGGGGAGGCGGGAGCCGGGCGACGTGCCGGAATTCCTCTCCACGCATCCCGACACGGCCCGGCGGATCGACACGCTGCGGCGCAGGGCCGCAACGCTGGGGCCAGCGATGCCGGAGCCGCTGGGCATCGACTGGGAGCAGGTTCGCCGCAGCCTGCGGGAGCCCTGATGACGCGGAGGGCTGCAGCGTCGCATGCCGACGACGTGCGGCTGGTGCCGCCCCGCCTGGGAAGTGCCGCCCCGCCTGGGAAGTGCCGCCCCGCCTGGGAAGTGCCGCCCCGCCTGGGAAGTGCCCGAGAGAGGACTTGAACCTCCACCCAGTTACCTGGACAAGAACCTGAATCTTGCGCGTCTGCCAATTCCGCCACTCGGGCGAGTGGACCGCTTTCGCGGCAGCCCCTGAAGCCTACCAGCCGGCCCTGCGGACGCAAGATGGCCGAGTGGCCGCGGCTATTCGACCGTCACGCTCTTCGCCAGGTTTCGCGGCTTGTCGACGTCGCACCCGCGGAGCACCGCCACGTGGTAGGCGAGCAGCTGCAGTGGCACCACCGCCACGATCGGCTGGAGGAATTCCGGCACGTCCGGCATCTCGATCACGTCGTCCGCGATCCCGCGGATGCGGTCGTCGCCGGTGCTGGCGATCGCGATCACCGGTCCCTTCCGCGCCTTGATCTCCTCGACGTTGAGCAGCACCTTGTCGTAGACCGCTCCCTGCGGGATCAGGAACACGCTCGGTGTCGACCGGTCGACCAGGGCGATCGGGCCGTGCTTCATCTCCGCGGCCGGATAGCCCTCCGCGTGGATGTAGGAGATTTCCTTGAGCTTGAGTGCGCCCTCCAGCGCCACAGGGAAGTTGTACTGCCGCCCGAGGTACAAAAACGTGCTCGCCTCGCGGTAGCGCTCGGCGATCCGCCGGATCGCTGCGTCCGACTCGAGCGCGCCGGCGATCAATTCCGGCAGCCGCTCGAGCGCGTCGATGAACTCGACTCCCCGCTCGTAGCTCATGTGTCGCAGCCGGCCGAAGTAGAGGGCCAGCAGCGCCAGCACCACGCATTGGCTGGTGAAGGCCTTGGTGCTCGCCACGCCGATCTCCGGCCCGGCGTGCAGGTAGATGCCGCCGTCCGCTTCGGTGGCGATCGTGCTGCCGACCACGTTGCAGATCGCGAGGGTCGGATGACCCTTCCGCTTCATCTCACGGAGGGCGGCCAGCGTGTCGGCCGTCTCACCCGACTGCGTGATGGCGAAGAGGAGCGTGCCTTCGTCGATCGGCGGATTTCGGTAGCGGAGCTCGCTGGCATATTCCACCTCGACGGGCAGCCGGGCGAACTCCTCGATCAGGTACTCCCCGACCAGCGCCGCGTGCCAGCTGGTGCCGCAGCCGGTGAGGACGATGCGGTTCACCCGCTGCAGCTGCCGCGGCGTGAGGTTGAGGCCGCCGAAGACGGCCGTGGCGTCGTCACGCGAAAGCCGGCCGCGCATGGCGGCCCGGATCGTCTCGGGCTGTTCGTGGATCTCCTTGAGCATGAAGTGGTCGAAGCCACCCGTGCTCACGTCCGCCGCCGACATCTGCAGCGGCCGCACGGCCGGCTCGACGCGGCCGGTGTCGCGGTGGATGACGCGCAGCGTGCCCGAGGTGACGACGGCCACCTCGTGGTCGGCGAGATAGACGATCCGGTCGGCGTGGCCCGCCAAGGGGTTCGCGTCGCTGGCGACGAAGTGCTCGCCGTCCCCCACGCCCACGACCAGCGGGCTGCCCAATCGTGCCGCCACCAGCATGTCGGGCCGGTCGCGAAAGAGCACGAGCAGCCCATAGGTGCCGCGGAGCTGCGCGATGGCCTCGCGCACCGCGACGACCCAGGGAGTGTCGGCTGGATCGTCGGCGACCCGCCGCCCTGCGGTGAGCGACCGGCCCAGGCAGCTGTCGATGAGATGGGCGATCACCTCCGTGTCGGTCTCCGAACGGAAGACGTATCCCTCCGTCTCGAGTCGGTCCTTGAGCGCGCGGTAGTTTTCGATCACGCCGTTGTGGACGACGGCCACGCTCGGCCCGCCGTCGCTGTCGTCATGACGGTCGGAGGTCCGGCACGCGGCGCTGTCGCCACCGAGATGGGGATGCGCGTTGCCGTCCGTCGGTGCGCCATGCGTGGCCCAGCGGGTGTGGCCGATGCCGATGGAACTGTCGGGCGTCCCTTCCCCCACGAGCGCTTCCAGCCGCGCCAGCCGGCCGGCCGCCTTGAGCACGTGCAGATGGCCCGCATCGGGAAGCAGCGCGATGCCGGCGGAGTCGTAGCCGCGGTACTCCAGCCGCCGCAGCCCCTCCAGGATCAGTTCGGTGGCCCGGCGAAACCCGACGTAGCCGACGATGCCGCACATGGTGAGCCCTCGCAAGGAAATCGCGGTGGACGCCGCGGGTCGGGACTCTACTGGCATGGCCGGTCGGCGGGCCACACGAGTATCCTGCGGTAGAAAGGGGTTTTTCCATGAATCGAACCGCCGCCCTGATCGTGATCCCGGCCCGTCTCTCCAGCCAGCGGCTGCCCCGGAAAATGCTGCTGGCCGACACGGGCCGCACGCTCATCGAGCACACCTGGCGGGCGGCCCGCGGCTCGGCCCGTGCCGCAACGGTGGTCGTGGCCACCGACAGCGACGAGATCGCCGCCGCCGTCGCGTCGTTCGGGGGCCGTGCCGTGATGACGTCGCCCGACGCGCCCAGCGGCACGGCGCGGATCGTGGAGGCGCTGC
>Ga0208783_10002336_pt1 | contig 10987 bp, 8 predicted proteins | sample DEB19_08_DNA_2_FD_184529 | JGI IMG/M metagenome (GOLD analysis project Ga0208783, IMG submission 184529) | Aqueous microbial communities from the Delaware River and Bay under freshwater to marine salinity gradient to study organic matter... | ecosystem: Environmental > Aquatic > Marine > Coastal... | reverse complement strand
CCGCCACGCCGACCCCGATGCCCTGGAGCGCCTTGTCGAGTGCGGCGTGGACGTGCGCCTGGCGAGGCTGTTCGCGGCCCGTGGCGTAACCGATGCGGCCGAGGTTTCAAGCGGGCTGCCAAGCCTGATTCCGCCCACCGCCCTCACCCACGCCGACAACGCAGCAAGCCTGCTCGCCGATGCGATCGCAGCCGGCAAACGAATCCTGATCGTGGCGGACTACGATGCGGATGGCGCCACCGCCTGTGCCGTCGGCATCCGCGCGCTACGAGCCCTGGGGGCGCGGGTGGATTACATCGTCCCCGACCGTTTCAAGTTCGGCTACGGGCTCACGCCGGAGATCGTGCGCGTCGCCGCCGAGCGCCGGCCCGACCTGCTCGTCACCGTCGACAACGGCATCGCTGCGGTCGAGGGCGTGGCCGAGGCGAATCGATTGGGCATCGCGGTTCTCGTCACGGACCATCACCTGCCCGGCGACCAACGCCCCGACGCCGCCTGCATCGTGAACCCCAACCAGCCGGGCTGCGAGTTCCCGAGCAAGGCGCTCGCTGGCGTGGGCGTGATCTTTTACGTGATGCTGGCCCTGCGAGCCGAACTGCGGGCACGCGGCGCCTTTGCCGACCGCAAAGAACCCAACCTCGCGGAGCTGCTGGACATCGTGGCACTGGGCACCGTGGCCGACGTCGTGAAGCTCGACGCCAACAACCGCATCCTGGTGGCGCAGGGCCTGGAGCGCATCCGGGCGGGGCGGGCCTGTGCGGGTATCGCCGCGCTGATCGAAGCCGCCGGCCGCGAAGCGCGTCGCGCCAGCGTGTCGGACCTGGGCTTCGGGGTGGGCCCGCGCATCAACGCCGCGGGGCGCCTCGAGGACATGACGGTCGGCATCGAGTGCCTGATCACCGATGACGCCCAGCGCGCGACGGAACTCGCCGGGAAACTGGACAAGCTGAACCGAGAGCGGCGCGAAATCGAGGCAGACATGCAGGAGTCGGCCCTGCAGATGCTCGAGGGCCTCGACGCTGGCGAGGACTGCTCGCTCACGGTGCACCACCCCCAGTGGCACCCGGGTGTCGTGGGCCTCCTCGCCTCGCGCCTGAAGGATCGTCTCAATCGCCCGGCTTTCGCCTTTGCCGCCGAGCCGGACGGGAGGCTCAAGGGCTCCGGCCGTTCCATTGCCGGGTTCCACCTCCGGGATGCGATCGACCTGGTCTCCAAGCGTCACCCCGGAATGATCGAGCGATTCGGCGGCCACGCAGCCGCTGCGGGGCTCACCCTATCCGTGGGGCAGCTCGAGCCCTTCAGCCGCGCCTTTGAGTCCGTCGCTCGCGAGTGGCTCGACCCCGCCGCGCTCGAGCGCCGCATCGAGACGGATGGCGAACTCACCGACCCGGAAATCACCTTCGACTTCGCGCAGGCGCTTCGCGGCGTCGTGTGGGGACAGGGCTTCCCCGAGCCGCGCTTCACGGGGCGCTTCGCCGTGCAGGGCACCCGCGTCGTGGGCGAGAAGCACGCCCGCCTCACACTCGGCAGTGGTTCGCGGAAGCTGGCAGCCATCCGCTTCGGCGAGGCCGGCCCCTTCCCGGCTCGGATCGACGCGGTCTACCGACTCGACATAAACGAGTATCTTGGCAACAGCACGCTGCAATTGGTCGTCGAGCACTGGTCGCCGGCGGCCTGATTTCGAGGGACGACGCATGAAGGCACTGCAGGGCATCAAGGTGATCGAACTGGGCCAGCTCATCGCCGGGCCCTTCGCCGGCAAGACGCTTGCCGATTTCGGCGCCGACGTGATCAAGATCGAGCCGCCGGGCACCGGCGACCCGCTGCGCAAATGGCGGATGCTCCGCGATGGCACTTCCGTGTGGTGGGAGGTGCAGTCTCGCAACAAGCGCTCGGTGGTGGCAGACCTGCGCGACGCCGATGGCCAGGAACTGGTGCGCAAGCTCGCGCGCGAGGCCGACGTGCTGATTGAAAACTTCAAGCCCGGCACGATGGAAGGCTGGGGCCTCGGCTGGGAGGCGCTGCACGCGATCAACCCGAAGCTCATCATGCTGCGCATTTCCGGCTACGGGCAGACGGGCCCCTACAAGGATCGCCCGGGGTTCGGCGTCATTGGCGAGGCGATGGGCGGGCTTCGCCACCTCACGGGAGAGCCCGGGCGTGTTCCCGTGCGCGTTGGCGTGTCGATCGGAGACACCCTCTCCTCGCTCCATGGCGTGATCGGCGTCCTCATGGCGCTGCATCACCGCACGGCGAGCGGCGGCGATGGCCAGGTGATCGACGTGGCGCTCTACGAGTCCGTGTTCAACTGCATGGAAAGCCTGCTGCCGGAATACGACGCCTTTGGCGCGGTGCGTGAGCGAGCGGGAAGCGCGCTGCCCGGCATCGCCCCATCCAACGCGTACCCGTGTGCCGATGGATCCTACGTCCTGATCGGCGGCAACGGCGACAGCATCTTCAAGCGGCTGATGGGCGCAATCGGGCGCGCCGATCTTGCCGACGACCCGGCGCTCGAGCACAACGACGGGCGCGTTGCGCGTGTCGCCGAACTGGACCAGGCCATCGGCCAATGGACCCGGGAGCGCCGATCGGCCGACGTGCTCGCCGCGCTCGACGGAGCCCGTGTTCCTGCTGGCCGGATTTACTCGATTGCCGACATTGCGGCAGACCCGCACTACCAGGCGCGCGGCATGGTGCTGCAAACCACGGGCGGCGACGGCCAGCCCCTCCGCGTTCCCGGCATCGTCCCGAAACTGAGCGCCACCCCCGGCTCGCTCGACCATCCGGCACCCCAGCTGGGTGAGCACACCGCGCAGGTCGCCCGCAGCGCGGGCTGGCCCTCGCGCGACTGAACGACCAGGAGGCTCCCATGGCCAGCCCCAAGAAAATCCGCCTGCACTTCAACGAAGTCGCCATGCGCGACGGCCTCCAGAACGAACGCCGCTTTGTCCCGACCGAAGACAAGATCGCTCTGATTGACCGCCTCTCGACGCTCGGTTATGCACGCATCGAGGCCACTGCGTTCGTGTCGCCCGCCGCCATCCCGGCGCTGCAGGATGCCGAGGCCGTCATGCGAGGCATTCGACGCCGACCCGGCGTGATCTACACCGTGCTGGTACCGAACTTGCGCGGCGCCCATCGGGCGATGCAATCGCAGGCAGACGAATTCAACCTGTTCATGTCGGCGAGCGAGACGCACAACCTCGCGAACGTGCGGATGACCCGGGAGCAATCCCTCGCGCAGATCACCGAGGTTGCGCGCCTGGCAAGCGAGGGGAGCATCCCGGTGAACGTGTCGCTCTCCACCTCCTTCGGCTGCCCGATGGAAGGCGACATCGGCGAGGCCGAAGTCCTCGCCTGGGTGAAGCGCTTTGCCGACCTCGGCGTGCAGGGCGTGAGCCTGTGTGACACCACGGGCATGGCCTACCCAGACCAAGTGCGATCGCTCTGCGGCAAGGCGATCCAGGCTCACCCGAGCCTCAACTTCACGGCGCATTTCCACGACACGCGCGCAATGGGCCTCGTGAACGCGCTGGCGGCGGCCGAGTCGGGCATTCGCACCTTCGATGCCTCCCTCGGCGGGTTGGGCGGCTGCCCGTACGCGCCGGGGGCTTCGGGCAACGTGGCCATGGAAGACCTCGTGCACATGTTCGCGTGCACGGGCTACGACACCGGCATGGACCTCGCGGGGCTCATCGAAGCCGCGCGCCAGCTCGAGCCCCTCGTCGGCCACGGGCTCTCGAGCCAATTGCCTCGCGCGGGCCTCCGGCTCACGAAACACGCGCCCCCAGCGGGCCTCGAGGAGATCAGGGCCCGGGCGCAGGCCAAGGCGAGCCAGGCCCCACGGCTATAATCGCGCCCTTTGCGATTCGTCCCCCGACCCATGGAAGCCGAGCAGCTGAACCAGATCGAGAATGCCCTCCAGGACCTGGCCGCCCGCACGGCCGAGCTCCGGAGGTATCTTTGACTTCGACGCCAAGAAAACCCGACTAGCCGAAGTCAGCCGCATTCTCGAAGACGCGAGCGTCTGGAACGACGCCCCCCGCGCGCAGGAGCTGGGGAAGGAACGCGCCGCCCTCGAGGGCATCGTCAGCGTCATTGAAAAAATCGAGTCGGGCTTGCGCGATTCGTCCGACCTCTTCGGGCTCGCGAAAGCCGAATCGGATGACGACACGCTCGGGGCCGTGCGTTCGGACACCAGCGAGATCGAGAAGCTGGTGGCCGGGCTCGAGTTCCAGCGCATGTTCTCGAACCCCATGGACCCGAACAACTGCTTCGTGGACATCAACGCGGGGCAAGGCGGCACGGAAGCCCAGGACTGGACGCAAATGCTCCTGCGCATGTACGTGAAGTACTGCGACAAGCGGGGCTTCAAGGTCGAGGTACTGGAGGAAAGCGATGGCGAAGTGGCGGGCCTGAAAAGCGCGTCGGTCAAGGTCTCCGGCCCCTACGCCTACGGCTACCTGCGCACCGAATCGGGCATCCACCGCCTGGTGCGCAAGTCGCCGTTCGATTCGAACGCGCGCCGCCACACGTCGTTCGCCAGCGTATTTGTCTATCCCGAGGTGGACGACACGATCGAAGTCGAGATCAACCCGGCGGACCTGCGCATCGACACCTATCGCGCTTCCGGCGCTGGCGGACAGCACGTGAACAAGACGGATTCCGCCGTTCGCATCACGCACTTGCCGACCAACATCGTCGTCTCCTCGCAGAACGACCGCTCGCAGCACCGCAACCGGGCGGAAGCCATGTCGATGCTGAAAGCCAAGCTCTACGAGCTGGAGTTGCGCAAGCGCACCGCGGAAAAGCAGGCGCTCGAGGACAGCAAGACGGACATCGGCTGGGGACACCAGATCCGCTCCTACGTGCTGGACCAATCCCGCATCAAGGACCTTCGCACCAACTACGAGGTAGGCAACACGCAAGCCGTGCTCGACGGCGACCTCGACGACTTCATCGCCGCTTCCCTCAAGCAAGGGGTTTGACCATGGCCGACCAACAGGCTGCCGCGCCGGAACCGCAGGATGAGAACCAGATCATCGCCGAGCGCCGCGCGAAGCTCGCCCGCCTGCGCGAAGCCGGCCCCGCCTTCCCCAACGACTTCGAGCGCGGCGCGCTGGCGGCAGACGTGCACGCCGCCCACGGCGCCAAGGAGAACGAGGCGCTGGAGGCGAGCCCCATCGCCGTGACGGTCGCCGGCCGCATGATGCTCAAGCGGCTGATGGGCAAGGCGTCCTTTGCAACGCTCCAGGACATGACCGGGCGCATCCAGGTGTACGTGAAGACGGACCTGGTGGGCGCCGAGACCTACGAATCCTTCAAGCACTGGGACCTGGGCGATATCGTTGGCGTCGAGGGAACGCTCTTCAAGACGCGCACAGGCGAGCTCACGGTCCAGGCGACCCGTGTGCGGTTGCTATCCAAGTCGCTGCGTCCGCTGCCGGACAAGTTTCACGGCCTCACGGACATGGAAGCGCGCTACCGCCAACGCTACGTGGACCTGATCGTGAACCCGGAATCCCGCGAGACGTTCGTCAAGCGGTCGAAGCTGGTGCAGTCGATCCGCGAATTTTTCGTCGCGCGCGGGTACCTGGAAGTCGAGACCCCCATGATGCACCCCATTCCCGGAGGCGCAGCAGCCCGGCCGTTCGTCACGCACCACAACGCGCTCGAGATGGAGCTCTACCTTCGGATTGCACCGGAGCTCTATCTCAAGAAACTGGTGGTGGGCGGAATCGAGAAGGTGTTCGAGATCAACCGCAACTTCCGCAACGAAGGCATCAGCACGCGCCACAACCCCGAATTCACCATGATCGAGTTCTACGAGGCCTATCGGGATTACCGGTACCTCATGGACCTTACCGAGACACTGCTGCGGGAATGCGCGCAAAAGGTGCTGGGGACCACCACCCTCACCTACCAGGGCGAAACCATCGACCTCGCCAAGCCCTTCGACCGCCTCACCATGGCTGAAGCGATCGCCAAGTACAACCCCAAGTACCCGCTCCCGGAGCTGGGCAAGGTCGACTACCTCAAGGTAGCCCTCGCGCCATTCGACATCGAGGTCTTCCCGACTGACGGCCTCGGCATCCTGCAGCTGAAGCTCTTCGAGGCGACCACGGAAGCGAAGCTCAAGCAGCCCACGTTCATCGTCTCGCACCCGACGGACGTCTCACCGCTCGCCCGGGCCAGCGACGCCGACCCCGCAGTAACGGACCGTTTCGAGCTCTTCATCACCGGGCGGGAAATGGCCAACGGCTTCTCGGAGCTGAACGACCCCGAGGATCAGGCGGACCGCTTCATGGCCCAGGCCGCAGCCAAGGAAGCCGGCGACGAGGAGGCGATGTTCTACGACGCCGATTACATCCGGGCGCTGGAATACGGCCTGCCGCCCACCGCTGGCGAAGGAATTGGCATCGACCGGCTCGTCATGCTGTTCACGGACAGCCCGTCGATTCGCGACGTGATCCTCTTCCCGCAGTTGAAGAGCGTTCCGGCGTCCGATTGACCCGGGCCGCGCTCCCGGCCCGTTTTCGATAAGCTGCCGTCAGGCCCGCCCCCCCACGAGATCGCCCCATGAAACTCTCACGCTGCCAGCTCTCCGCCGTCATCACGGCCATCATCTTTGCAGTCGCCATCGCCCTGGCGCCCAACGCCCGGGCCGCGTGCGACAACTGTGGCACGGTGACCGACGTGAGGACGGTCAAGAAGGAGGGCCAGGGCTCCGGCCTCGGCGCCATCGCCGGCGGCGTGATCGGCGGGGTGCTCGGCCACCAGGTGGGCAGCGGCCGTGGCAATACCGTAGCCACCATCGCGGGTGCGGGCGCCGGCGCCTACGCGGGCAACCAGGTTGAGAAAAACCAGAATGCGTCGACCACCTACGAGGTGGCCGTGAAGATGGAGAACGGGAACACCCGGATCTTCAGTTTCTCGAGCGAGACCAGCTACCGTGTTGGCGACAAGGTCAAGGTCGTCGACGGCAAGCTCACGCGCGGCTCATAGCCGCTCACACGCATCGACACGCTCTCAGGCGGGAACCGCCTCGAGGTCGTGTTCGCCGGCGCCGGTGACGCGCACGGCAAGGATGTCCCCGGGCTTTGCGCCCTTTGCCCCCTTCACCGTCACGACGCCGTCAATCTCGGGCGCATCGGCGGCGCTCCGTGCAGTGGCAGTCCGCCCCTCGACGTGGTCGACCAATACGTCGAATTCCTGCCCCACCTTTCGGGCGAGCCGTTGCGCACTGATAGCCGCCTGCGTAGCCATGAAGCGCGCCAGTCGATCCTGTTTGACCCCCTCGGGCACGGCATCAGGGAGATCGTTTGCCTTCGCACCCTCAACCGCCGAATAGGCAAAACAGCCGACGCGGTCCAGTTGTGCTGCCTCGAGAAACCCGAGCAGCTCGTCGAATTCCTGCTCGGTCTCCCCCGGGAATCCGACGATGAACGTGGAGCGAATCGTGAGGTCGGGGCACGCCGCGCGCCAAGCCTGAACACGCTCGAGGGTCCGCTCGGCCGCTGCGGGGCGCTTCATGAGCTTGAGGATCCTCGCGCTCGCATGCTGGAAGGGGATGTCGAGGTACGGCAGCACCTTCCCGTCAGCCATCAGCGGAATGACTTCGTCCACGTGGGGGTAGGGATAGACATAGTGAAGCCGGACCCAAACGCCGAAGTCGCCGAGGGCCTCGGCCAGCTCCGTCATTCGCGTGCGGACCGGGCGGCCACCCCAGAAGCCCGTGCGATATTTCACGTCGACGCCGTAGGCGCTGGTGTCCTGGGAGATCACCAGAAGCTCCTTCACGCCGGCGTTCACGAGGTGCTCGGCTTCTCGCAGCACGTCGCCCACCGGGCGGCTCACCAGGTCGCCGCGCATCGAGGGGATGATGCAGAACGTACAGCGATGGTTGCACCCTTCCGAAATCTTCAGGTAGGCGTAGTGGCGAGGCGTGAGCCGGATGCCCTGCGGCGGCACCAGGTCCGTGAAGGGGTCGTGGGGCCTGGGCACATGCGCGTGAATGGCTTCCATCACCGCGGGCGTGTCATGCGGGCCGGTGACCGCCAGCACGCTGGGATGCGCATCCCGCACCGCGTTGCCCTTCGCACCGAGGCAGCCGGTGACAATCACCTTGCCGTTCTCAGCCAAGGCTTCCCCAATGGCATCGAGCGACTCCTTCACCGCCGCATCGATGAAGCCACAGGTGTTCACAACCACCACGTCCGAGCCGGCGTACGAGGGCGAAATCTCGTACCCCTCGGCGCGAAGCTGGGTGAGGATCGATTCCGAGTCGGACGTGGCCTTGGGGCAGCCGAGCGAGACGAAGCCCACGCGCGGGGCTGCCGGGCGGACCGCCGAGCGGCGCGGGCGGGAGGCCATTCGGAAGACGGCTACGGCTTCTTGCGGGGGCGGGGCTTCTTGTCGCCTGCCGGCTTGTCAGCAGGCTCGGCTGCGTCCGGCGAACCCGGCGCTGCGTAGGGAAAGCCCGAGAACAACTTGAGCGCCTGGTTGCGAAGCTCGTCCTGCATGTCGATCACGGCCTTGGCGCCCTGCTCGAGGTAACCACCCATCATCATCTGCGGAATGGCTCCGCCCGGCACGGCACCCGGGAAGGGCTCGGCGGGAACCTTGGGCATCAGCGCGTGGGCCTGTTCCTGAAAGCGTTTCTGCGCCTCATGGAACGCGTGAATGGAGCGCTCCAGATAGGAGCCCATCAGCCCCTGCATCGAGTGGCCGTAGTACCGAATGATGTTGGAGAGCATCTCGGCAGTGAACATGGGCACGCCGCCGGACTCCTCCTCGAGGATGATCTGCAGCAGGATCGGCCGCGTAAGGTCCTCACCGGTTTTCGCGTCCACCACCTGGAACTCCCGGTACTGAAGCACCAGCCCCTTCACATCGGCAAGGGTGATGTAGGCCGACGTTTCGGTGTCATAGAGCCGGCGGTTGGGGTACTTCTTGATGATGCGCGGGTCGGCCATGGTATTGCCTCAGGGTCTGCTGCGCCACAAAATCAACGCTCGGTGCGCCGCAGCGACCGGACCGGTCGCGTGACGCCAAGTGCCTCATTTTATTACAGTTTCCGGCATTGCGGCGGCGCGGCTACCCGCCCGTGATGCGACGCAATAAAAGCGGCTTGACAGAGGGGTCCCCGCTTCCTAGAATCCGTCTTATTGCGGCGCAGCATTGCCGCCCCGATTCCCTGACTTGGCAACGCGTGAGGGCTTCCCCAGCCGCCTGTTGTGCCCGCCACCCGGCGCTCGATGCGCGGGCTGGGTTCCCTCTCCCGCCAGTCGCTGTCGTCTCCTCCTCCTTTATCGCAAATTCTCAAGATTTCGATAAAGGCTCAGCCCCGGGGCACAACCCCGGGGCTTTTTTTTGGCCGCAAGCCGGCCACTAGCCCACCAGCAGGAAGATCCCCATGAACAAGCGCATCGCACTCGTTACGGGCGGCGTCGGCGGCATCGGCACCGCGGTCTGCAAGAAACTCGCCCAGGAAGGCGTCTTCGTCGTCGCCAACTACGGCATCCCCGGCACGGAGTCTCGGTGGAAGGAGTCCATGGCCGCGGCGGGCCTCAATGGCGCAAGCAGCGCGCTGGCATTCGGCGACGTGACGGACTACGACGCCATGACAGGCATGGTGAAGGCGATCAACGACGCCCACGGCGCGATCGACATCCTCGTCAACTGCGCCGGCATCACGCGCGACGCCACATTCCGCAAGATGACGCCCGAGCACTGGCACGCGGTGATCGACACCAACCTCACCAGCGTCTTCAACGTCACTCGCCAGGTGATCGACGCCATGTGCGAGCGCGGCTGGGGCCGCATCATCAACATCTCGTCGGTGAACGCGGTGCGCGGCCAGTTCGGGCAGACCAACTACTCCGCAGCCAAAGCGGGCATCCTGGGCTTCACCAAGGCGCTCGCGCAGGAAGTGGTTAAGAAGGGCGTGACGGTCAACGCCATCTCGCCAGGCTACGTGCAAACGGACATGACCAACGCCATTCGCGAAGACGTGCGCCAGCAGATCGTGGCGCAGATTCCGGCGGGCCGCATGGGCCTGCCCGAGGAGATCGCCGACTCGGTGGCCTTCCTCGCCTCCGACAAGGCCTCCTACATCACCGGCACCAACCTGTCGGTGAACGGCGGCCTGCACATGTACGCCTGAGGCTGCGAGCCCTCAGTAGATCACTTCGACGTTTCGCTCCGAGAGCCACTCCGAGAGCGAGGCCAGAAGCGGCGCGGAGACCTTCACCCGAAAATCGTCCGGGAGCCTTAGGTCGCAGACGCCGCTCGCGTTGCGGTAGCGAATCGCTACCGGGCACTTGCCGCCAACGTGGGGCTGCAGCAGCGAGCGCAGCTTCGCCGAATCTGCCTGCCCGTTGATCGACAGGCGCAAAGCCTTGGCGTGGGTGGCGCGAATTTCCGCCACATCCCAGAGCTTGTCGGCAGTAAAGCGCAACCCGCCCGAGAAGTCATCCTGCGACGCCTTGCCCTGCAGCACCACCACCTGGTCTTCCTGGATGGCGGCACGCTTTTCGTGGAAGAGCTCGCCAAACACCACGGCTTCGATCCGGGCAGTTCCATCGTCTAACGTGAGCACCGCCATGCGGCCCCGGCGCGAGTTGCGCGTCGTCACACCGTAGATCACGCCCGCAACCGTCTGCGGCTCGAAGGCCGGCTGCAGGCTCGCGAGCGGTGTGCGGGCCACCCGGCGCAACTCGTCCTTCCAGGCGGTGAACGGATGGCCGCTCAAGTAAAAGCCGAGGCTCTGCTTTTCGGCCAGCAGCCGCTCGCGCTCGGGCCACTCCGGCACGCGGGCGAGGGCGAAAACCTCGGCGGCGGCAGCCGTCGCGTCGCCAAAGAGGCTTGTCTGCTGGGCGTGAGCCGCGCCCTGCTCTGCCGCGTCGATGGCGGCGCCAAGCGAGGCGAGCAGCGCAGCCCGGTTGCGCTCCACCGAGTCGAAGGCCCCCGCCTTGATCAACGCCTC
>Ga0208783_10002335_pt1 | contig 10988 bp, 15 predicted proteins | sample DEB19_08_DNA_2_FD_184529 | JGI IMG/M metagenome (GOLD analysis project Ga0208783, IMG submission 184529) | Aqueous microbial communities from the Delaware River and Bay under freshwater to marine salinity gradient to study organic matter... | ecosystem: Environmental > Aquatic > Marine >... | reverse complement strand
TCCAAAAATGTCTCAATGGATCATCTGGTAACAGGTGGCGTGCAGCAGCCTGCCATAATCAGGGAATGTCAGCATTGGGAGGACGAATTACGGCGAGAGCTAAGAGATACGCAGATGCGGTCTTTGGGATTCGCTCCAAAGGAACGAGTAGGCATAAGCTTCGCAATAAACCCAAGGTTAGGCATTACACCAATAACTTCGGAGCCGGGCTATGAGAAAGAAGCGTGAAATCAAGGTAAAGCGGCAGCCCTATTACTGTGAAAATCGTAAGGCATGGGTTATTCCGCTTACTGCCGGAAGAGAGGCGCTTGTAGATGAGGAAAATGTTGAAGCTCTTGGCAAATATAACTGGCATTGGGGAATGTGCGGAGGCAGAATTGGATATGCTGTGAGGAATACTGATAAAAAAGCATACATGCACAGAGAGGTAATGATAGTAGAAGATGGATTCGTTATCGACCACATCAATGGCAATTCTCTTGATAATAGGAAAGCAAACTTGAGGGTTTGCTCGCATCGAGAAAACCAGCAAAACCGCTATACGCATAGGTCTGGCAGGATGGTTGGAGCATCATTTCATAAGGGATCAAAAAAATGGCAATGTGTTATGATGATTGACGGAAAATTGACGCACAAAGGTCTGTTCAAGACAGAGCTTGAAGCCCACGAAGCGTACAAAGAAGCACTAAAAGAATTGGCGGGGGGTTAACCCCGCCTTTTCTTATCTGGATCGTGCTTATTCAGAGACTTGCTATGCCGTAGGTGCTTTGGCTTATTGCGCCTCTGGTTCTTGGTTTTGATACGGACAAGCTTATCAAGATCGACTTTCTTCTTAGCCATCATTCATTCTCTGCTGATAAAAGGCCGCCAATAACACCACTCTTCGGCAAAATTCCACGGCGGATTGCTTCAGCCTTCGTAACGCCTGCCGGAGGCTGACGATTAATGGATTCGGCATACTTCTCAAGCTGCTTAACCATTGCAGCCTGCTCTTGGCCGGAAGATGTCAAGAAAGACGCCATCCATTGAGCCTGTTCTGCGTAATCTCGCTTCGACAAAGCATCAGCAGCCTTTTTACCAATCCTACGCAATGCCGTAGCTCCAGCGCCCATAACAGCACCTTGCGGGCCTCCCATAAGGCCGCCAATGGTAGCTGATGCCATTTCTGGTAGATACCCGTTAGAAATGCCTTGCTCAGGGAACATGCGCTTCATTGCTTCCTGCTTTACAGCCGTAAGTGAGTTGCGAGAAGGAATTGCAGCGTTCAATGTCTGGAGTTGAGTTGCCTGTTTGGCAACCTCAGCTGCAATATTCTTGGCAGCTTCTGGGCCAACAAGAATATTAAGCTTTTCACGATTATACGGCTGCTCAAGGATGCGCTCAACTTTTTCTCCAACAGCGCGCTGGCCTTGAGTCAAGCGATCAAGTTCTGTTCGGAAACCTTGAACAACCATTTTTGCAGCTTCAGGGTTCTCCTTACGAAGCTTCATAAGGTATTCATTAAGCTGCCCCGGAGTTACCGCGGAAGGCCCGCCAGAAAGAAGAGTTCTGCCGTAATCATAAGCCTCATCCATAAGCTTTGACCCGCGCCAAAGTTCATTCGCAATCTTGCGATCTGGGATGCTTGTTATGATGGAATTATTGAGGGAATCCCTAACAGGCTTAAACGCATTACCAAGCGTTCCACTTTTCTTGTATGCTTCATCAAGCATAATTTGAATCTCGTCTCGAACGCCTACAACTGCACGTCCATTTGAGATCAAGTTACCAGACCGATCTGTAAGCTTCTTGCGAGCTTCTGTAAGCATTTTGCCAACAGAACTGTTTGGGCCATAAGTCTTAATGCCTTCAGAGATGATCTTCATTGTATCATCTACTGGCACAGCATACTTTTCAACATTCTCAAAAAGCGGAGATGCCCCTTTTCGCAAGGCATCAGTAGCACTCCTTACAGACTGCGGATCAGTGACAGGCCCGATATTCTTTGTAAGAACATCCTCCATAGACTTTGGAGCAGCCTCAAATCGCGGCGTCAAATTCTTTGTAATGATGTTTGCCGCTCCCGGCTCCTTACTAGCGACCGCTCCAGTGGCTAGCTGAAGACCCGGAGTTACATCAGCAATTGTTCCAGAGGGGCCAAGAGCTTGAGCATTTGCAAGAGCTTGTGATGGAGTAAGGCCGCTAGCCTCAAGTTCAGCCAGCGTGGAATCAAATGCAGCCTTTTGTCCCGGAGACAGTTTGCTTGTATTTGCCCAATTACGCATTTGAGTGTAATTGAGGCCAGCCTTTACAAGGCCAGTAATTGCGTTTGCTGCAAATGGAATTGCGCCACCGATAGCAGCACCAGAAAGAGCGCCACCCATCACATCTTTATCAGCGGCGGAGGCTGAAATACCACCATAAACTGCACCTTCAGCAGCGGAAATGGCAGGAACTGCAATGTTTCTTCCAGCAAAGCTACCCTGAAGTGCCGGAGCAAATTTAGCCGTAGGCGAAACAGCACCCAAAATAGGTGCTGCAAGTGTCATTCCGGCAACATCCGCCATAAGGGCGGCTGGGCCAAGCCTTTTTGTAGACTCTTGTGTTCTCTGACGCTCCTGCGCCAACTGAGCCTGATAGTCAGCTCCGCCAAGCAAAGAATTTGCAGAGGCTGCTGCCTTGTCTGCGTATCCCAAAGATGTTGCATTGGCAGTCAATCGGATAAAGTCGTCAAGCGCAGTTCCAATATCTCCCGGAAGCTTTGAGAGACTCTTAGCAATAGTATTCCTCTCTTCAGCATACTGAAGATCAGACGGGCTTAGGTAACGCTTTCCAGTTGGGCCAGACTTGCCGCCACCAACTGTAACCATTTTTCCAACGCCAATTTTTGAGGCAAACTCTTCGTACGGCATATCCGAATAGAACTTGCCATGAAACCCACGAGCAAGCTCTTCATCCGAAATATCATCATATTGAGGATATTTTTTCCTGATCTCGGAAATATTCATTTTATTTAGCCTTTACTTGCGAAGTCCAAGGGGATCAGGTTTGTCTGTCTGGGCGATAGTTTCAGGAACTTGACGCATGGCTTCGGCCTTCGCATCATAAATGCTTTTGCCATTTTTCAGCTCAGCGTCAATAATTTCCATACGCTTTATCGCATTTTCGTTAATACGCTTGAAGTTTTTAAGCTCTTCAGCATACGCAGGATCATCTTGAGTACGGTTTTGCAAGCTTGTAATGATGCTTTTAGCGACAAGACCCTCGGCGTCAGAAAGCGCACCCTTGCCAGTAAAGATGTCAATACCCTGAGCAAAAGCACCAGCTGTAAGCTTATCAATCTTAGCAATAGAACTGCCAGCAGAACTACCCTGCAAAAAGTAAGACCCAACTGTTCCTGCGATGCCGGGATCGCGTGGGTCATACTTGCCCTGAACAGACCCAACAACATTGCCAATTTCAGGCTTCATTTCGCCATTTTCTGTCAGCATTGAGTCAATTACATTGAGATTTTCCTGAAGCTGCCTTTTAAGGCTTGGCGAAGATGAAAGGTACTCGGAAGTATCCTTTGCGATTGCAGCCCCAGTGGCTTTCATTTCAGCTTTTTGCTGCTGTGTAATTGGAACTCCGCCGCCAGTAATATCTGCTGGCATAATCTTTGGAATCCCATTAGCATCAAAATATGGGAACCCAATTCCGATAGACCCATCAGGCTTTGTATACTCTACGGGTGTCTTCCCATATTCAACACCACCTGTTTTTCCAAGTTTCAATTCAGCAATTTTAGCTTTAGCCTGAGCAAAGGCTTCTGGGCTATAAGAGTTAGCTTTAAGATATTCAGCTTCCTGCGGTGTATAGGTAGGAGCAGTAGGAACAGGAGCAGCCGTAAGAAGCTTCTTAGCAGCTTCAGGAAGCTCACGGAACTCACCAACAGGGGCAGAAGCCGGGGCAGCAGGAGGCGTTCCACCAGTAATAGTTTTGAGTTCCTCTTCCATTCGTTTCTGAGCGGCTTGTTCGGCCTCAGTCCTTTGCAGCATCAGGCGAGCCTGAGCCTGATTGTAAATATCAGTTGTGCTTGGCTGGAAAGAGCCCAGAGCAGCCTGAAGACTCTGAACGCGCTGCGCCGCAGTCTGCGGGATAGCAGCGGCAACCAAGCCCATGCCGAACTGACCCAAGGCATTGGAACGAGCCTGAGCCATAGCCTGATCGTAGGCAGAAGCGCCAGCAGGAGCCGCCTGTGGGCGGAAGAGGCCCATCAAGGCATTGTAAGCATTGGGAGGAACCAAGGAAGCCATATTACTTAACCTTTCCCATGAGGAAGTTGGCATTTACGGCAAGCTTGCCACCAACCTTCTTGACCTGATCTGGGTACTTCTTCTGGATTTCGTCAGCCATCGGGCCAACCACCTTCGGATAAGACTTGGGGTCGCCCTTATAGCGATAGGCGTACATATTGAGGCCAGTTTCCTTATCCTTACCGACCTTTTCAATATCCGTTTTCATGGACGGGTCAGAGCTGGCAATCACGCCAAGACCACCACCAAGCCAAGGATTCCACCCTTGCTGCCCAAAGGCAAGAGCGCCACCCATAGCACCAAGAAGTGGATTGCCACTTGTCGGGGCAGAGCTAACCTGAGTAGTACCGTACGGAACCTGACCAAGGGCAGTACCAATGATATTAAGCTGTTCCAGCGGATAACCACGCATGGCATTGTATTGATTCTGTGCAGCAGTCAGCTCTGCTTGTGTCTGTGCCTGACCCAATCCAGCCGTCTGGAGCCCCTGAAGAGCCGATCCCATAGATGCCTGCTGGCCTGCAAGAGCGTTCTGAACGGCCTGCTGGTAGCCAGTTTGACGAAGCTGAGCGGAAAGCATGGCTTGGTTCTGGGCATTTTCAGATGCGGCAACGCCCTCCTGAATACCAAGGCGAGAACCAAACCCGCCACCAGAGCGAACAGCCGCATCAGAAAGCTGATTAAGGTTCCCAAGGAAAGCCTTCTGACCCTGAGCGAGAGCCTGCTGCTCAACATTGGCAATGTATGGATTAAACTGAGCCTGAATTGTTTCAGGATTAAGCTCGAAGCTTGAAAGCCCATAGACTTGATCCATCAAGGACTTTTGTTCCGGGGTCATCCCAGCAACTGTCTGCCCCTGATATGGCTGTGCAAGGCCCTGAGACACAGACTTTGCCTGAGCATAATAATCCTGAGTGGCCTGCTCCAACCACTTAGGAAGTTTAGTCTGTGTTACGGTCTTCTGCGACCCGCCGCCAAAAGGGTTGCTCATGTTACAAATCCTTCGTCAATACGATCTTGTCGTGTTTCCAGCCGAGCTTATCGGCAAATTTAGCCCATCCCTTGCGGCCACCCATGAACACTCGCTTACATCCATGATCCTTGGCGAATTTCTCTACTTCGGGGAGAAGAGACAAGATTTCATCAAGGTTCCCAGCACACAGGTACAAGTTCATAATTAACCCATTGGGGTAGCCAAGCATCTCGGTAACAATGACACTCTGACCATTCTCAAAGGACTGCATCCTGCCTTCTTTGACTGCCTGCACAATATCCTTTGGGCTGTGAAGGTCGCCACCAATCTTGAGGGCGCGGGTGAGTCGCTTGGTAAGTTCTTCAGGACGGAGTATTGCCATTTTCCACTGCGGTTGAGATGGTGCCAGAATTGTCCACCGTAAGGGCGTATGTGGTGCCGTCTGGGGCCCGGAGCAGAACGCGGTCAACAGCCTCAGTCCGAGAGATTACCGGGATCATCGACCGCTTGATAAAGTCAAGAATACTGCTCCAAGCCGAGGCATCATACTTCTGCGGCGGCGGTGGCATAATAATTATCATCTTCCGGCCCCCGGCGCAACCTCTAGGCGCATTTTGCCAATACCCCAATCCCCGTCTTGTGTAGCCTCAAAACGGACGCGAATGTCACGGGCTGTGACCCGCATATCCATGTATCCGTTAGAACGGGGTGTATAGGGGCCAAATGTGCGCTCAGAGCCCTCTGGTGTCTGACGGCCATATACTGTGGTTTGGAGGGTGTTGTAGCCGAACCCTGTGGCCGGAAGCATCTGCTTGACCTCAAAGTTCCGATCCCCCTGCCCAACGCTCAGAGCAGACGTCTCAACCCAAATATCCCCAACACGGCTATTGCCCGCATCAGTCCAGCCATCCTCATGGCCGTACAGGTTCAAATCCGAACCAGCCATGAGCGGGAACTGGTTAGCCCCGGCAGGATATGCCGCACTGCGGGAAAGAGACCCAATGCCCCACCAGCCTTCATTGTAGTTGAATATGACATATTTGTCACACTCAGTATTGTCTGCGGATGGGTAGAAGAACCAGCACTCATCAAACACGCCATTCTCAGAGGCATGGCTGACGGCGGGCGCATAGGTCAGATTAATGTCACTTTTGAAGAAGTCGAGGACAGGGCATGGTACTGGACGGATAGAGCCGCCTTCATAGACCATAAACCCGCTTTGATCGAACCACATGGCCTTGCCATCGAATGTGGCAATCATGTCCGGGGAAAGGACGGACGAAGCACCAAGCTTCTCCACCGAATAAACGAAGGGAAGGCCAATGTAACGGACAAGGAATACATCGCTTTCCGAGAAGACCAAAAGCCCCTCACGGACATTTACGGCCTTCAGGAGTGGCGTCTGGGTTTCGAGATCGACATAGCCAGCCGTGTTCGTGACAGACGAGAAATTCCAATCAGTATAGTCTTCGCGGCTAGACCAGCCAAGACGGCGAGGATTGCCAGCGACACCAAGCAAAAATACATGACGCTCGTTGCTAACAGCCACAGAGCGATTTCCAATGGGAACTGTAGTGTCACGAACTGTACCACCGCTGCTAGAGCCATCTGTGCCAGTATTTGGGTATGTAAAGGTTGTGGAGCCAGTAACCGTTACGGTAAATGTACCATTGAAGGTATTGTCGGCAACGCCTGCAACAATCACACTCTCCCCAGATGTAAGGAAGTGGGAACTAGATGTGGTAACTGTTGTGACGTTACTCGTACGGGAGATACTACTAATGGTGAACTTTCCAACTTGGGTGGCTGCTGTAGTTGGGTTTGTGATGTCGTAATAATAGAGATTCCCGTCAGAAGAATTGACAAAGACGACATCTTCACCCCAGTTGGCGAAGGTATAGAAGGCAAAGGATGTGTAGAGGGTAGAAGGTACTGAGCGAGCTGTGCCATATGTTTCCTTGCCATATTGGTAAACGCCGTAACCATAGGCACCAACAGCGTCAAGCGAGGCCATACCACTTGGAGTAATGTTTGTCCAAGTGCCAGAGTCGTCCGTAAGAACCTTATCTTTTGTCGCGGCAAGGATGAAACGCTGGGCCGCAGACGAGCGCCAGCAATGAAGCTTGCGAATGATGTTGTCAAAAGGGGTTTCGTTAAGGCGCTGCCACCCGCCAATAGGCTGGGCAATCCCACCATGCCAGCGCACGAGGTTCATGTCGTACCACCTGTCGGGGTAGTCGTAGGCGGTAGAACCGCGCGCCACACCGGGCGGAAGCTGGATAGGAACCAAAGGCATTATTAAGCCTCGTTACGAGATAGTGAACCGAAAGTTGACTTTACCAGTCGCTGTTCAACTGCTGGAGGATGTACTTCCTTAGGCCATCTGACAGCCACGAGCCGAGCTTTGTCAACGCGTGCAATGGATACAGAATCACTCTGATTGCCACCCAGCACATGGTAAGCAGTAGAATCTTCACCAACATAAAAGCCGACATGCCCGCCTCCCGGACGCTTGAAGACGAGAACAGCCCCTTCAGCGACCGGAGACTTCTGGCCCCAATCTGCCCAAGCGAGGGCAGAGAGGGCGGAACCGGAGACTTCCATCCCGTGTTCTTTGAAGCAGTTCGCCACGAAAAGGCCGCACCAAGGGATTTCATCGCTTTTGTAATAACCTGCAATCCAGCCTCCAAGGCGTTTAGCCCAGCCAAGAATTACGTTATTGCTTTGTGGGCCGGGAGTCTCTTTAGTCCCCATATAGCCATAAGCAGTCTTGAGCCAAGGCTGCATTACTTACCGCCGATCATGTCAATTAACTTGAAGATAAGGCCACCGATAGCAGCGCCAGCACTGCCAACGATCATAAAGACCTTCCAGCCACCCGTGGCTTCATCAAGCTTCCGGCGAATGAACTTAATGTCAGACTTGAGTTCAGCCATGTCCTGCTCAAGGCGTTCCACTTGTACTTCCATTCTAGCCACCGCAATATCAACCGCATCCATGTCACATCTCCTTGGTCTTGGGATCGACCAAGAGGGTGCAAGTGCCACCCCATGCCTTAATCTCGCCTGATTTGACCTTTTCCTCCATGAATTGGGTTACTTCGGCCTGATCGGGGCATTGTGGTACGATCACATGGTTGATTTTGAATGAACCATCGCTCAACAGGGCAGCTATAATGAAGATATACGCACTCATTTTGAGCTTCCTTTCCATTTATCAAAGGAACGGAGAGCCCCCATACCAAGCATCCCCATAGTTAGCTCCATGAGAATGTTGTGGTCAATTTCAGGTAGCGGAGTGCTAACTCCAGATGTGTACAAGAGCCACGAAAGCATTGGGTGCAGCAGGAATGTCCACGCGAACCCGGCAGCACATACCCAACCAATCGCAGGACGCCAGCCAGCCACGAAAATGCTTGTGTGGGCTGCCTCAACTTTATTGATCTCAGCCTGACCCTTGCTTTCCTCAACTAGGGCAGCAAGGAGATCAGCCTGCATCTCAAGCTTCGCGCGCTCTTTCGCAGCAGGATCAGGAATCCTGTCAACCAGCTTTTCAACTAGTGGGAGAGCTGCTGAAAGAAGCGCGAACATTACCGATACCCGACAATAGAGACGGCGCCAGAGCCATCAAGGTTGCCAGTGCTGCTAAGTGTGATCTTGATGGCGTTAATCGGGCCAGTAAGCGAAGCAGTCGAGCTTGTGGAGATAAAGGCGTTACCAGCAGAACCTTGAGGGCCAGTAGCCACATTGATAAGGCGAGTAGCCGCACCAGAAGCATTTGCATTGTATATTGTAATGCAACCGCTGATGTTTGCGCCAGAGCCCACGTTATCGCTAATTGTAAGGGCTGTGGTGTAGTTAACACCGTTATCAACGCTAACCTGAAACTGGAAGGTACGGTTAGAACCAGCGTCATGGGACAGGCTGGACAGAAGAACCTCAAGCTTTGTGAAAGAAGTAATGTCCTTCTTTTCGTAGCTTGTTCCAGTATTCGCAGCCGCAGCAGTAACTACATACGAAGTAGTTCCACCCCAGCTAGGCGCAGCAGTAGCGCCCCCAGAGACGAGAACCTGACCAGAGGTGCCATAGTTGGCCCCGCCAATGCCAATCTGCCCCGCGCTGCCAATACGAAGCCTTTCAGTGGCTGTAGAAGCCCCATCAGCCGTAGTAGAGAAAACGATGCGCCCCGGCATATCGGTGACACCGGGCGTGCCATCAACCGCAGCTTCAATGCTGGCAACCGGGATGAAGTTATACCCGTCAGAGCCAGCAAAGTTCACGGCACCAATCGTATCGCCGCTTTGCACAATCGTGTGGGTTCCGACTGTTGCGCTGCGAGAGCGGGCAAATGTAGCGTATGGATTGGTAGAGGCGCTCCACTGGGTGTGCTGATAGCCAGCCGCTCCAACAATCTGCAACAGGCCAGCCGTGGCGCTAGGGCCGTTAATGCTGGCTGTATGGCCGATAACAACGCGACCGCTAGCGTCAATTACAGTAGGTGTGGAGTCAGGGTTAGTGTTGTCCTCGATAAGAAGGGCATTACCTGTCCCAAGCTGAGTCACCCGGAGAGCCGCATTTGTGTTGTCAGTGACAGAGATAATCTGGCCCTGAGTAAAGGTATTGGTTGTGGAGATACCGGGAACATCCAAGTTTGTCCGGGCTGCGGCTGCCGTTGCAGCACCAGTACCACCCTTGGCAACCTTCAGGACGGGGCCAGTATCAAACAGGCCGTCAATCGTATCAAGATCGGTGTTGATCTTCGAGCCCCATGTGTCGGTGGAGGCACCAACTTCTGGCTTGGTAAGATTGAGCTTTGGGGTAAAACTGTCAGCCATTATACGGCCTCCGTCCATACTTCAGTTGTGGGGGTCGCAGGCGACCAAGTTTCAGTGTTCGCTGTTTGTTCCGTCCAAACACTGCTATCAGATGCAGCGTCAGCCCAGATGTCAGTCTCAGCGGATTGTTCTGTCCAAGTCTCGGGCTCAGGATAAACGGAGAACCAGCCAGCGAATGTAACTCGGTGTCCAGAAAGGGTAAATTCTCCAGTTGCGCTGGACACCCTATAAGAGTGAAGTAAATTAACACTCTTTCCGGTATATGTAAATGCCCCTTGTGAGGATACGAAGTTGTACCCCTTACGGAATATAACGTCTTTTCCAGACTCAGAATAAGTCCCACGGGCTGCAATTAGCTTGGCAGCCCTGCGGAGAGAAGCCGGGTATCCCGTTTCCGTATATGTCGCCTTGGCGGCGGTAAGCTTTCTGGCAGCGCGAAGAACGGCAGGCTTTCCAGACTCAGAGAATGACCCTGTGCCAGCCGAAATAGTATTTGGCTCTGGAAGCTGAAACGCACTTCTTTGGAAGGCATTACTTTGAAATGCGCCAGCCATATTTAGCCCTCAACTACAGGCGTTGGGTCAATGAACTCAGACCCATTCCATTCCCATCCAAACCCGTATCGCATTCCTTCAAGAATAAGAATTGCCTCATTCCCATTGGATTGACCGTAATCGTATTCAGTAACCCCGTCCCAGATAACGAAGTTAATGGCCTTTTTATCAGGCCCGATGATAGCATAGGTCTGAGCTTCCATTACCACACCCAAATCTCAATACGACCAGCGCCACCAGCGCCAGAGGCGCCAGCATTAGCAGACTGACCACCGCCACCACCGGATGGGGCTGTGCCACTCGTAGCAGCAGTTCCGTTATTAGAAGCAGCGCCACCAGCGCCAGCAATGGCG
>Ga0208783_10002333_pt1 | contig 10994 bp, 10 predicted proteins | sample DEB19_08_DNA_2_FD_184529 | JGI IMG/M metagenome (GOLD analysis project Ga0208783, IMG submission 184529) | Aqueous microbial communities from the Delaware River and Bay under freshwater to marine salinity gradient to study organic matter... | ecosystem: Environmental > Aquatic > Marine >... | reverse complement strand
GATCGCTGCGAGTTCGTCCATCGGATGCAGGAGCTTGCGCAGAATCCAGATCTTCGCCAGCTCGCCCGCATCGGTGATGAGGTCTTCCTTGCGGGTGCCCGAGCGATTGATGTTGATCGCCGGGAACACTCGCTTTTCGGCGATGCGACGATCGAGATGGATTTCGCTATTGCCCGTGCCCTTGAACTCTTCGTAGATGACATCGTCCATCTTCGAACCCGTATCGATGAGGGCGGTGGCCAAAATCGTGAGCGAGCCACCCTCTTCGATGTTGCGGGCTGCACCGAAGAATCGCTTCGGACGCTGCAGCGCATTGGCATCGACGCCACCCGTGAGCACCTTGCCCGAGCTCGGCACCACGGTGTTGTAGGCACGTGCGAGACGAGTGATCGAATCGAGCAGGATCACGACGTCTTTCTTGTGCTCGACGAGACGCTTCGCCTTCTCGATGACCATCTCGGCCACCTGAACGTGACGCGCGGCTGGCTCGTCGAAGGTTGAAGAAACCACCTCGCCCTTCACCGTGCGCTGCATCTCGGTGACCTCTTCCGGGCGCTCGTCGATGAGCAGCACGATGAGATACACCTCAGGATGATTGGCCGTGATCGCAGTTGCGATGTTCTGCAGCAGCATCGTCTTGCCGGCCTTCGGCGGCGACACGATGAGGCCACGCTGACCCTTGCCGATCGGCGCACACAGATCGATGGCGCGAGCGGTGAGATCTTCGGTCGAGCCGTTGCCGCGCTCGAGCTTCAGACGCTTGGTCGGATGCAGCGGCGTCAGATTCTCGAAGAGCACCTTGTTCCGAGCATTCTCGGGCGAGTCGAAGTTGATTTCGCCCACCTTGAGCAGCGCGAAATAACGCTCGCCATCTTTCGGAGGACGAATCAAACCCGAGATCGTGTCACCGGTTCGCAGATTGAATCGACGGATCTGGGCGGGGCTGATGTAGATGTCATCGGGCCCGGCGAGATACGACCCGTCGGCCGAGCGCAGGAAGCCGAAGCCGTCCTGCAGAATCTCTAGCACGCCGTCGCCGTAGATATCTTCGCCTTTGCGCGCATGCGCCTTCAGCAGACTGAAGATGATGTCCTGCTTTCGCGAACGGGCCATGCCCTCGACACCGAGCGCACTCGCCATTTCGACCAGCTTGGCGATGGGCATCGCCTTGAGCGTGGTCAGGTTCATCGAATTGCGCGAGGCCGCGAGCTCCGCGCGGCTGATGATTTCAGCGTCCTCACCCGACTCGATGAAGGGCGCGTGATCCATCGGCATATCGTCGTGGATCGGACCGCCGACGTTGCCGTTGCGCATGCCACCACCGCGATTGGGGTCGCGATGACCGCCGTGACGGGGTCCTTTCCCTTGACGTCGCGACCCGCCTTGGCCGCCTAGGTATCCGCCCCTCACAGGTGGCTATCCAGGAACGCAGCGAGTTGCGAGCGCGATACTGCGCCGACCTTCTGCGCCTCGACGGTTCCGTTCTTGAACAGAATCAGCGTCGGAATGCCGCGGATGCCGAACTTGGGCGGCGTCTGCGGGTTTTCGTCGATGTTGAGTTTCGCGATGCGGACGCGATCGGCATAAGCCGGAGCGAGCTCATCGAGGATGGGGGCGATCATCTTGCATGGACCGCACCACTCTGCCCAAAAATCGAGCAGGACTGGCTTGTCGGACTTCAGCACGTCGTTGGCGAAAGTGGAGTCAGTGGTATTGATGATGTGAGGGCTGCTCACGCGGGTAAACCTCCGGTTGGAGTGGTTTTGATGGGATAGAAACGATAGGAATTAAAAAGGGGGTTTGCGGACCCGCGGCTGAACGCCGTGTCGGGAAGCCTTCAAACGGTTACACTAGACCGTCTTTGCGATTTGGGTTTTGCCTCTGGATTGACCAGGTTTGCTTGTGGTTTGCGAGGGGGCGAAGCCGGATTCCGGGGGGCAGAACGCCCTACTGAGACCGATTTTTAGCCAATTCCCGGGACGTTTGCAAGCACTGTCAATTTTTATCGCTCACCACGGTTCGTAATGTCTGATACCCATCTTTCCGATTTAACCTTCTCCGCTCTCAATCTGGCCGAGCCCCTAATGCGGGGCATTAACGAGGCAGGCTTCACGCGCTGCACGCCGATCCAGGCCCAGACTCTGCCCCACGCGCTCTCGGGGCGCGATATCGCAGGACAGGCCCAGACGGGCACCGGGAAGACGGCCGCCTTCCTGGTGGCGCTGTTTCAAAACCTGCTCACTCACCCCTCGCCGCCCACGCGGGGCGCCACCTCGATTCGGGCGCTCGCGATCGCGCCGACCCGCGAGCTCGCCGTTCAGATCTACAACGATGCGATCGTGCTCGGACGTCATACCGGGCTGCGCATCGCCGTGGTGTACGGCGGTGTCGACTACGAAAAACAAAGACGCGATCTCGAAGGCGGTGTCGATGTGCTCATCGGTACGCCGGGACGCCTGATCGACTATTTCAAGCAGCACGTCTTCGAGCTTCGCGAGACGCAGGCCATCGTCCTCGATGAGGCCGATCGCATGTTCGACCTCGGCTTCATCGCCGACATCCGCTACATCATGCGCCGCCTGCCGCCACCCGATCAGCGGCAGTCCATGCTCTTCTCGGCCACGCTCTCGCAGCGGGTGCTCGAGCTCGCCTACGAGCACATGAACGACCCAGAGCTCGTGCGCATCGAGCCCGAAAAAATCACGGCCGATCGCGTTCGGCAGGTCATGTACTACCCGGCAATGGAAGAAAAAATTCCGCTGCTCGTAGGTTTGCTGCGCAAGATGGATCCTTTCCGCAGCATGGTGTTCGTTAACACGAAGCGCATGGCCGAGCGTCTCGAAGATGTGCTGCGTGCCAACGACATCAATGCTCAGGCGCTATCGGGTGACGTTCCTCAAAAGAAGCGGCTGCGCTTCCTCGAAGATTTCCATGCCGGCAAACTTGCCGTGCTCATCGCCACCGACGTGGCGTCTCGCGGACTGCACATCCCGGATGTCAGTCACGTCTTCAACTTCGACTTGCCGCAAGATTCCGCCGACTACGTGCACCGCATCGGTCGCACCGCCCGTGCGGGCGCCGAAGGCGACGCGATCAGCTTCGCCTGCGAGGAGTACGCGGTCGCACTACCCGACATCGAGAAATACATCGGACGTAAGCTGCCCTACGAACCGATCACGCCGGACATGCTCCCCGAGATCAAATGGCCGCCGCGCCGCAGCTTCGCAGAGCGCGGAGGACGACCCGGCGGAGGCGGAAGATCGGGTGGCGGAAGGCCCGGCGGAGGCCGACCAGGCGGCGGCCCTAGGCAAGGGGGTGGCGGTCGGCCCCGCGGACGTCGCGGCCCGGGCTGAGCGTCGATCTCAGAGCAGATCGGCGACGCCGTCGATCGCCGCAAATTCTTCGTGGTGGTGCGGCTCACGCGAAGTATCGGGCCGCTTCACGCCATAGACCCAACGCACTCCAGCCTCGATGGCCGCGTGCAACACCGCTTTGCTGTCATCGACGAACATCGTGCGTGCCGGATCGAACGGCTCCGCACGCCGAGCAGCGACCCAAAATCTTTGATCTTCCTTGGGCGCGCCGAACCCATGAGAGGTATACGCGGCATCGAGGTAACTGAGGACCCGAGTCCGCTCTTCCTTGATGCCGAGGATGACCGGGTGTGAATTGGTCATGAGCACGAGGCGCTTACCGCGCTCGCGAACCTGCTCCAGAAACCCTCTGGCCCCCGGCAACCAGGCGACTCGGTGCGACTCCTCACGATGAACTCGCTCGATGTCGATACCGAGTTGTGCGCTCCAGTAGTCGATCGAGTACCAATCGAGCGTACCCTGTACCCGTTTGAAACGAGGTGCGAGTTCGGCATGGGTTTCGGCGAGCGACAAACCGTGGTTCTCGGCATAGATCTCGGCGACCCGAGCGAGCCAGATGTAATTGTCGAAGGCGAGATCGAGCAACGTACCGTCGAGGTCGAGCAGAACGGTGTCAATCTCGTCCCAGCGGGGCGACTGTCCGGGAAGCAATGCCATAGGTCTATCATACCGACGATGAGCCCTCCTCCCCTCGCCGATCTGCATCTGCATAGCCATCATTCCGATGGCCTGCTGACGCCTGAGGCGCTCATCGAACTTTGTGCCTCTCGAGGCGTGACGCTCGCGGCTCTCACCGACCACGACACCGTCGCGGGCTGCGAGGCGGCTCGCCTCGCCTGCCAGCAACATGGCTTACGACACATCAACGGGGTCGAGGTGTCCTGCGGCTGGAACGGTCAAACCTTGCACGTGATCGGGCTCGACTTCGACCCGACACACGCAGAACTCGCGGCACATCTGTCGCACATCCGGGCGAGGCGCGCAGATCGACTCACCGAAATCGGCGAACGCCTCGAGCGTAAAGCCTCGATCGCCGTACGACCCTTGGTGACCCGCATCCTCGCCGAGACGGACGTTCCGACCCGCATGCATCTCGCCCGCTCGCTCGTCGCGGCGGGGCACGCGAGAGACCTCTCTGAAGCCTTCGATCTTTGGTTGACACGCGGTACGCCCGGGCATGTTCCCGAAGAATGGCCGACCCTCGCAGAGACCATCGCTGCACTACGTACGGCGGGCGCCCGAGTGGTGCTCGCCCACCCTCATCGATATCGCCTCTCGGGTGGCGCGCTGCGACGTCTGCTCGGCGAGTTTCGCGAAGCCGGCGGCGAAGCCATCGAGGTCTCGGTCGCGGGTATCGGCCCCTCCGATCTCGATCGACTTGCGACACTGGCGCGAAACCTCGGATTTGCAGCCTCCACAGGATCTGACTTCCATGATCCTTCCGTGCCGTGGAATCCTCCGGGGCGCTTCGCTAAGCTACCGACCGACCTCGAACCCTTGGCGGCGCGACTCGGATGACCGGGAACGACGACAACGATAAAGTCGATCGCGAACTGTTTCGCAATGTCGAAAAATTGCGTCTGTTGCGCATCGAGCACCGAGATCTCGACGAGATCATCTCGCGCCTCTCGATGGACATCCACGTCGATGAGATCCAACTCAAACGTCTCAAAAAACGAAAGCTGATTCTCAAAGACCAGATCGAGCGATATAGCAGCGAACTCATTCCCGACATCAACGCCTGATATTCCAAGCGAGAGTGCTTTGATGAACCCCACCACCAGCCCCGCCGAAATACTGCGGGAGCTACTGAGTAACGATGGCATCAATGAATTGATCGCAATTCTTCTGGCGGTCGTGGTCTCGCTGCTCGTCAATCGATTGATGCGCAGCTCGCTCAAACGCTTACGCGAACGGCGCGGGGGCAGTACGCCAGCCGAGGGCGCCATCATCCTCGCACCTTTCCTCGCCGCTACGGTCCTGGTGGCGATGGCGATCGGTCTCATGCGTCAGGCCGGCGCACCCGACGCCATCCTCGTGCTCGCCTTACAACTCATCGTGGCACTCGGAGCCGTCCGCTTCGGTGTCTTCCTCCTGCGCTTGCTGCTCGGTGAAGAAAGTTGGGCGGCTCGTTGGGAAGTTCGCCTGACGCTGCTCGTCTGGGCAGGGCTCGGGATGCAGTTTCTCGGCGCCTTCGACTGGCTCGAACAAACGCTAGATACGGTCGACCTGCTGCCCGGTAAGGCGATATTCAGTCTTTGGGCACTGCTACGCGGCATCGTGATCGTGGGCGGCTTCGTGGTGATCACGAGTCTCGCAGCCAAAGCCATCGAACGCCGTGTGATGTTGCTCGAGGACATCGCGCCGTCGACCCGAGTGGGCATCGTCAAAGGCAGCTACTTCCTGCTCATCTCCATCGGCTTGTTGCTCGGTGTCAATTCGGCGGGCGTCGACCTCACGTCGCTCACGGTGCTGACGGGCGCCGTGGTGTTCGCCCTCGGCTTCGGCATCCGCGATATCACCAGCAACTTTGTCAGCGGCTTTGTGCTGCTCATGGACAAATCGATCAAACCCGGCGATGTGATCAGTTTTCATCAGCACACGGGTACGACCTCAGATAATTTCGGCTGGGTTCAAGAGCTTCGCGGCCGCTATGTCGTGGTGCGCGATCGCGATGGTGTCGAGTCGCTTGTGCCCAATCAAAACCTCATCACGACTCCTGTGATCAACTGGAGCTACTCCGATCAGCGAGTCCGCCTGCGACTGCCCGTGATGATCAGCTACGATGATGATCCGGAGCTCGCACTCGAGCTGCTGGTGAAGGCCACGAGCGATCATCCGCGCATCCTCATCGACCCGGCTCCGGTCTCCCGGCTGCTCTCATTCGAGGACTACGGCATGAAACTCGAAGCTCGTTTCTGGATCCGCGATCCGATGAATGGCGTCAACAACGTCCGCTCAGACGTAAACCGTCGTGTTTGGAAGCTCTTCAAAGAACACGGCATCAAAATTCCCGTGGCGCAGCAAGAAGTGCGGGTGCTCGAACCCGGCGTCGCTCCGCCGCGCTCACGCTTACCTTACGATGCCGATCCTCGCGGGTAAGGTGCTAATTCCCGACGCCGATCTCTCGGTGTCGTTCATTCGTGCTGGGGGCCCGGGAGGTCAAAACGTCAACAAGGTCGCGAGCGCCGTACAGTTGCGCTTCGATCTGGCAGACTCAGTCGCCCTCAGCGACGCAGTTAAACAACGCCTTCGACATCTCGCAGGCCGACGTCTGACGGATGAGGGTTCTCTGCTCATTGTGGCGCGAGAGCATCGCAGCCAGGAGCAAAACCGTCGCGAAGCCGAACAACGGCTGGCTGAACTCATTCGTTCCGCGCTGATCGAGCCGAAGATCCGTCGAAAGACCAAACCGACCCGCGCCTCAGGGCTACGCCGCCTCGAGGGCAAGACGCGTCGTTCGTCGGTGAAGCGGCAACGCGGGCGCGTACGCGATCAAGATTAAGCCGTCGCGTCGACCTGCGTCACTTGCAAGATGCTGTGTCGAATCTGTTCGGACAACACGAACTCCGCATCGGCCGCCACGCGTAAGAACACCTCGTCGAAGACGAGTCGTCCAGTCTCGTCACTGCGGATCACACGTCGGCGCAGCAGCAAAGAAATGAAGTTGTCGAACATCGCGCGGTCCGAAAACTCGGGTGAATTGAATCCGTAAATCATGTTGATGCGCTGCGCGGTGAGCTGACAACGCTCTGAGAGCTCACGCGCGGTGAGCACCCCGGAACCGGCATGCATGAGCGTCGCAATGGCGAGGTAATACCGCTCGATGGTCTGGACCGAGGCCTGCGCCAGCAACGACAACTGCAGAGACTGCGGCGAGCTCGGCGCGGGACGGCGCCAAGCATCTTGCTCTTCGAGTCGCTCGAGGATGCCGAGTTCGGCCAGCGCGTCGAGCAATCGACGCATGACACCCGGAAGCTCCTGCTCGGTCCATTTCAAGAACAATTCGGATGCCACATAGGGATAGACGCGCCAGGCGAGTCGCTGGATATCTTCCGTGCGCACCACCGAATTGGAAATGAACGCGCACGCCACGAGCGACGGCAGTGTGAACAGATGCAATACATTGTTGCGGTAATAGGTCATGAGCACCGCCATCTCGTCGCTGATCCGCAAGAGATCGCCCAACTTGTGCGTCTGACGCTGCAGCATCTTCATCGACTCGCCGTACGCGATCATGGCGGCGCCGTCCAAATCGGTGATGGTGACGCGCGCGTCGTAAGGCGCCATACGCAGCAGCTTGAGATAGAGCTCGCATTGTCTTGCCAGATCGCGCTCGGCCATCGCCTGCCGCGGCATGGCGAGCAAGGTCACGGCGAGTAAATTGATCGGCGTGACGGCAGCGGCGGAGTTGATGTTCCGCATGATGCGTTGCGCAAGATCATCGACGACCGCAGAGACCCACGGTGCTCTGCCCTCCTCGTCAAGCGCTGCACGGCCTGCATCACCCGCCTGCTGCTGCAGGACGTCATCGAGCAAAATCGGCTCACCCACGTTGACGTGCACTCGACCGAACTTCTCACGTAACACGCGCAACGCACGTACGAGATCGCCGATGCTTTCTTTGCGTTTGGGTTGACCCGAGAGCTCACCGACGTAAGTGCCCGCCTCGACGATACGCTCGTAACCGAAATACACCGGCACGAATACGACGGGCCGGCGAGGATCGCGCAGATGACTGCGCACGGTCATGGAAATCATGCCTGTTTTAGGCTGCAGCAAGCGTCCCGTTCGCGAGCGTCCGCCCTCGACGAAATATTCGATCGAATGCCCGCGAGCCATGATGGCTGCGAGATATTTCATGAACACTGCGGTGTAAAGCGCGTTGCCCGCAAAGCTTCGACGAATGAAAAATGCGCCGCCTTTGCGTAGGAATCGGCCTACGATCGGAATGTTGAGGTTGATACCGGCTGCGATATGCGGCACCGCATAGCCCTGCTTGTAGATCACGTAGGACAACAACAGATAGTCCATGTGACTGCGATGACAAGGCACGAAAACGACTTCGCGATCTTGCGCGACCTCGCGCAAGGTCTCGGCATGATTGAACGTCACGCCGTCATACAGTCGGTTCCACAACCGCCCAAGGAACCCCTCCATGAACGTGATGAACACGTGCGAGTAGTTTGCCGCGATCTCCTCGAGGTAGCCCTGCGCAACGCCAAGAGCACGATGTCTCGGTAATTTTTTGTCGCGCATTTCTGCGGCCATCGCCGCACGTACTGCGCGGGCCGACAAGACTCGATGTAAAATCGTGCGCCGATGCGAAAGGTCGGGTCCGATGCGCGCCGCACGTTGCCGTCGAAAGCTCGCTCGCTGGGCGCGGGCAATACGAGCCGCCTGCGATGCGGAGCTCGCGCCCTCGACGAGTAACTGGCGCAAGCTCATCGGCTCGCCCACTTCGATCATCGTGAAGCGGCCGTTGATCAGCACTTGCATGAGCTTTCGGAAACCGCTCGCGAGCGCCCAGTTCTCGGTGAACAGCAAACGCCACCACGAACCCTCTTTCTGCGGCGCGCGTCCCCAATACACCGCAATCGGTACGAGTCGCACGTCGAGCGTTGAGTCGCGCTCGAGAGTCTCGATCATTCGGACGAGCTCTGCGGGCGGTCGTCGATCGATGCGCGGATCAAAGAATCCTCGCGTTTTCAAAAGTGGAATTGCCGCATGAACAGCGCTTTTTTTACGACCCAGAATGCGCCCCGACGGTCTCGGCAGCCCCGCGCGGACGCACAGATTTTCGAGCGCAGCGAGATCAACGGCGCTACGACGCTCGAGCACGTAGCACACGGGCGATGCCTGAACGGCACCGATCGAGTCCGTCGCCGACTCGGGCCGAATCTCGGGACGCACCCAAAGATCGAGACCGCGTCGAAGGAGTGCGCTCAGCGCTCGAACCTCAGGCATCGAAGCCTCCGAGGAACTCGCGCAACCAGCCCACCATGCGAGGCAAGGTCGCGTGTAATCGATGATCGTCATCGACGAGATAGGTGAGCGCCCGCTGCTTTTCGGCGAAAGCGAGTCCTTTGGCGACCGGAACGACATCGTCGCGCCAACCATGGATCACGACGGTCGGACAAGGCTCTGCCACGGGCGTAGGCGGCAGTCCGGGCAGATCGAAGGCGGGTGCCATCAAAAAAAGTCCTGAGGCGCTGACGGGGCGGGACGCGGCCGCCGCGAGGTAACCCCCGAGACTGGAGCCGACCAACACGGGATGGGGCGGCAACTCGCGGCAGGCATCGAGCAGTTTTTCGAGTCGCCCTTCGACGGAGTCGATTCCTCGATAATCGACAGACTCAACACGCCAACGAAGCGAGCGTGCGGCCTCCGCCAGCGCGACAATCTTGGTGCCCCACGGCTCGGAGTCCTTGCCATGGGAAAATACGATCGTTTTTACCCCCACGGGGCCAAGTGTACCCGCAACGTCGCTGCCGCGCGGTTGCGAGCCCCCTCGGCCTTTCAAGGCTCCTGATCCGGGGGGCCGGTCATGCCATCCCAGGTGGCGCCGATCGGCACTGCATTACGCACCCGGGTCGCCGCAGCGATCAGTCCCTCGTACGTGGCATCGGCTCGCGAGATCGTGACTGGCAAACCGCGTGGTGCATGACTGAATCGCGAGACGGCCTGCCAATCGATGCTGGCACCCCGCGATTTGAGATCTCTCTGAATCTTTGCCGCCACGCCTCGCGACAGAAGTTTCTGCTGCGCTTTCTTCCAGTCGCGAGGATCGTCCTCGAGTACGTCGAAAGCCTGCATGTACAACTGACCCGAGTGCCAGCCGAAGACGAAGGGCTGATTGACCACCGTAACTTTGACGCCGGGCCGAACGAGCTCGTAGAGAAATTCGATATCCTCTGGAAAGAGTCTGATGCAGCCATGACTTGAGCGCAGGCCGACGCCAGCGGGCTTATTGGTACCGTGGATGAGATAGCTTGGCCAACCGAGGTACAACGCCCGCGTCCCGAGCGGATTATCAGGGCCGGGTGGTACGACGGCCGGAAGCGTCTCGCCATCCTTGGCATGTTCGGCCCGCACACCGGGACCGGGACGCCACGTCGGATTTCGCGTCATGCGCGTCACGGTGGTCGAACCTACGGGCGTCGCCCAACCCACTCGGCCGATGCCGATGGGAAAGGTGTAGACCACCTGCGGCTCACCCCGCTCCGCTCGCGGGAAATAGTAGAGCCGCATCGCAGCGAGATTGATGACGATGCCCTCGCGCGGCGCATTGGGCAGCAAATGCTGAGTCGGCAGAACAATCTCTCGGCCTTCTCGTGGCAACCACGGATCGACTCCCGGATTGGCTCTCACGAGCTCTTCGTAACCCACGTTGAAACGACGCGCGAGGTCGGTGAAGGTGTCTTCGTTACTCGCCCGGGTGACTCGAAGTTCACCAATCATGTCCGATGTGGCGTCGGCGATCTCGAACCGATGTGTGCTCAAAGAATACGGCTCGTCGATTCCGGCGATCGGCGGCACGACGACGGGCGCATTCGCCTGACGCTGGGGCGCAGAGCCGCATGCGACGAGCAGACTCAAGGCGCCGAGCATGGCGAGTCG
>Ga0208783_10002330_pt1 | contig 11001 bp, 14 predicted proteins | sample DEB19_08_DNA_2_FD_184529 | JGI IMG/M metagenome (GOLD analysis project Ga0208783, IMG submission 184529) | Aqueous microbial communities from the Delaware River and Bay under freshwater to marine salinity gradient to study organic matter... | ecosystem: Environmental > Aquatic > Marine >... | reverse complement strand
CCGGTCGTCGCGGGATTTGCGGCTGGTGCAGGATCTAATGGCGGCATTCGTCGCCGCAGACGACAGCGGTGTACGCGGACTATTGGCGTCCCGATGTGAGGTCCTGGCGGGCTGGCTTGGCTCTGACGCGTTCCTGTGGGTGGAGCCTGACCCCTAAGCCTTTGCCTGCCGTCCTCGGTGGCGCAGGTCCACCGTTCCGCCTTCCAACAGCAGCGCCCGCACGCGGCCTATGGAGTATCCCGTTGATGCGGCTATCTCCCGGATACTTGCGCCGTCCTGGTACTGCTGGCGGACTATCTCGCCTACTGCCTCGCGGGTTGGTCCCTTCATGCGTTCGTGCGGGTTCATCTCGGGCAACTGAATGGCACCACCTTGGTAGCCCTTGTGCACCTTCCCGCGTGGCGCGACTTCTTCGGCTGCCTCATCGCCCCACACCTGCCAACCGGGGCGCGGGTGACGGGCGAACAGTTCCAGGTAGGGACCTGGCGAGCACGCCTCTATCAGGTCGTACTGCTCATCAGGTTTGCGCGAGTGCTCCCGCTTGCGGGTCTCTATCATGTTCACCTGGCGGCGGGCCGGGTCCAAGGTCCTCATGCTCCCCCGCACTCCGAACAAGATGAGTTCAGTCACGTTGCGGAAGTAGAACCCGACCCCGCGCCCATCGGGTCCGCCGTCCTTGCGCCGCTTCGCCCACACGACGTTAGAGACGTAGCGGAAGCCCCAGGCCTCCATGACGGTAAGCCCCTCGGGCAGCAGTGCATTAGGAACCCACAGATACAGATGGGCGTTCTTGGCGGTGACCGTGCTCACGGGTATCTGCTTGATGTTGTCCAGCGACATCGTGGAGTACCTATCAAGCCGCCGATGTTCTGGGGCTACTTTCCCGGTGCGGTTGGTGAACCTCCACGGAGGGTCAGCCATGACGGTCTGGAAACCTCCGGCGACCTCGGGCAGGGGTGCGGGGGCTTGTTCGTCGCGCAGCGGTTCAGAAGGTGAGATCTTGGGAGGCACCCGCCAAGCCTACACAGAACAGACCCCGCGCGGCGGTGGCGTTGTTGGAGGTGGCGTGATGCCCACGCTGGATCAGGTCATCGACCAGGCGCAACGCCTCGCCAAGGACGACAAAGCCATCGCCTACCACTACCTCATGGCGATCCTCACGGGCGGCAAGGATCACCCGAACGGGTGATGTATCGGGGGTAGACAGTTCGGGCGGGGTCCTGTATCGTTTAAGACATGAGCACGGAGACCATCTACGTCACGACCACAGCACTTCTCGGCAAGTGCCAGTGCGGTACCAAGTACCGCATCGACGCCGACATCGAGAAGACGGAGCGCGTGGCATGGAACGGTCCCGCCACCGATTCGCGGGTACTGACCCCCGGAGTGCATCTCGACCGTGGAGGCCGCTTCTCGGCAACGTGCAAGTGTGGCCAGGAGTTCGGGGTCAAACCCCTGCAGGTCGGTTTCCGTCAGCAGGACAAGTGCGGCGGGCGGTGCCGGTCAGCCATCGGCGCGGCCTGCGACTGCGAGTGCGGCGGCAAGAACCACGGCAGCAACCACGCGTGCTAGGCAAGATCCAACATCCGACATGAACACCACGACAGGAGCAGACACCATGACCACCTACACCGCAGCCCAGGCAGTCGAGATGCTTACCAGCGCCGGACACGACGAGGCCGATGTGCTCGCCGTGATCGACGGACTCATCGACGCGGGCATCGAAGGCCCCTACGACGAGGCCACCGAGGAGCAGATGTTCACCGAGGGCGACATGAGCGTGCTGGCCCGCCGCTGGTGGCGTGGTGTCCTGCTGGACGAAATCACCATCGCCGCGCTGGGCCTCGGGTCGCATCGTCCCCGGCACGACGCTGTCTCGCTCTTGGAGGTGGCGGCGGGCCGCTACCGCGCCTGCGTCGCAGACAGCCAGCAGGCCCGTGAGGACCTAGCCGACGCTGTACGGCAGGCCGTCGCAGGCGGCATGTCCGAGGTGCGGGCCGCGCGCATCGCCGGGGTCGGGCGCATGACCGTACGCAAGTGGGTGGGGAAATGATCACCTGGAACTGCGACCACGACGCACACGCAGCCTGCACCGGCTGCGACTGCGGCTGCCACTGGCTCACACCGTTGGCCGCCGGGACGATCGACCGGGCCGAGGTGGCCGGCCGGACCTGGGTGCGGGCTACTTGAAACATCGGAGGACCCCCGGCGCGAACCGGGGGCCCTCCTTGTGAAACCTCGCAATGCGAGGAGCCACCAACTTAGCGGACTCATCGCCCACAACGCAACAAGACCCCCCTCGCCGCCGAAGCGGTGAGGGGGGTCTGTGCGTTCCGGCACCACGACGAGCCGGTGTTCTTGAGTCTACCGCCGGGCGGTCTTGCGCTTGGCGGATGCGACCGATGCGGGCCGCGCGTAGCCCAGCGCCACCAGCAGCGCAGCCGACGGCACGCCCGTGGGCTTCTGGTCAAGTTTGACCTGCGCGGCCTTGACCATCGCGCGGGTCATATCGCCGTAGACGCCATCAGCCGGCGCGGGGTGCGCCTTGCGGATCGCCCCGCCCTGGCGACGCAGCGCCACCTGGAGGCTGTGGACCGCGGTGCTCGGCGCGCCTCCCTTGATCGCCTGCCGGATCTCGGTCACGGTCAACGGCGCAGCGGGCGCGGTCGCCTTGAGCACCGAGCCGGGCTTCTGTCCGGGGCGCAGCGGGGCCTTGGCATCCCAGTTGAACACCGGAATCACCTTTGGTCGCCAGCCCACGTCCGGGCCATTGTTGGCCAGGCCGTTACGCCCGGCGCGGTAGGCCACCATCTGACCCTTGGCGCCCTTGGAGGCGTGCGGATGGTCCAGCAGGATGGCGTGAATGTGCGGACCCCACAGCCCGGCGATCGGCCCGCGATACCACGCGGCGAAACCGGCGCGGCGCAGGTAGCGCACGAGTTTGCGGCGCTGCTCCACGCTCAGGGCGAGCACCTTCAGATCTGCCGCTCCGCCTCCGTCATGAGTCCCGGCCGACGCACCCACTCCGCCAGCGTTGTACGAGCCCTGACTCACAGCCACGGGCACGCCGCTATGCGTCTCGGCCCACTCCAGCGCGGCGATGGTGATTTCGTCCAGCAGGACACCACGCCACCAGCGGCGGTCGAAAGCCCCTGCCATCAGTAGTCCTCGCCGGACACCACGACATGCCCCGGAATGCTCGGGTCATTCACCGGCGTCACTGCCGGGCGCACCCACAGCACCGTGACCAGCAGTGTCAGGATGCTGTCAGCGGCGACGATGATGGCGTCGGTCTGCGCATCGGTCAGGTGCAGGACACCGAAAACGACCAGAGCATTGACCACGGCGACGATCAGCGCGCGGACTGCCAGGGGCTCACGTGCGGCGTTCACTCGTCGCCTCCGGCCCCGACCTTGCCGCCCACGCCCTTGGGCTTGCGGCGCTTGATCGGCGGGATGGGCCACCAGTTTGGCATTGCCATGATCAATCACTTCCTTATCTCGGGTTGGGGTTCTCGTCGATGCCGAGGGCTTTGGCGATGCGGTCGACGCGGTCGGCCAGGTGTGACCCGCCGTTGCGCTGCAACTGGGCGGCGGCGGCCTTGACCACGGTCAGATCCGCCTTCAGGTCGCCCATGTCGACCTTGAGTTCGCCGAGGTCGGCTTGCATCCTGCCGAACGCGGCCTTGAGCCCGCGCACGTCCTCCAGAAATCCGGGCTCTGCCGAATGGCCGGGCCGGGCCTCGGAGCCGTAAAGGTCGCTGTGCAGTTGCTCGCGGCGGGCGGCGTCGCGGCGTTCACGGGCGTTGGCCTCGCGGATCGGTCTGAGCACCAGCGCGCCGAGCGTGGCCATCGCCACCAGCACGCCCAGCGCGCCACCGACCAAGCCGATCCAGAAGGCCAGGTCGTCGAGGCCGAACCCGTCCCGCATTCCGATCTCGGCGGGCTGCATCACCCGCTGCATCACCCACCAGTCGTTAGGCGGCATCGGCAGCATCGACTTCACGTGTCGTCCCCTTGTTTTTTCTGCTGCGACCAGATGGCAGGCCACCTAGCAGCCCAAGCGCCTCACGCCTGCTCATCGCGGCTGCTCGCTCGCCGCCGCGTCTATCTGCTCCTGTGTCGGACGCTGCGCCTCAGGCACCTGCTCCAACGTCAACGGGTCGGCGGGATCTGCGATCCGTTCGGCGATGCGGACCTCGTCGGCCTCCACGCCAGTGGGGATCATGTGTGCGTCGATGTACGTCATGTCAGACTCCCGTCGGGGGTGCGGAGAAGGCGGTGCCGGGCAGGGTGGTGGGCCATGCGGCAGTCGTCAGAAACACCCCGTGGCCCTGGACGTACTGGCCGGAGTCGTTGCCTCCCAGGAGCACCGCGCTGCTAGTCGCGTGGGCAAACGGCTTGGTACTCAGGTTCGACGCCAACAACACATAGCCGGTTGATGTAAACCCAGCGGTGGGTGCCCACAGGCCAACGGTGGTATTGGCCTTCGTGATGTTGAGGTACCGGCCCCAGTACGTAACCGTGTCCATTTGCCGTCGCACCCGGAAGTGTCCCGCCGCGCCGCTGGTGTTCGCCCAGTCCGTCGGGAACGCACCCACCGTACAGACGCCCGCCGCGTCCGTTTCGATGATCGACCGCCAGCCGGTATCGGCGTAGGTCATCTGCCACCCGACGGTCGCGGCGGCGCCTTCCCTGGCCAGGGCGCCCAGCCACGTCCACTCGCGTCGGCCCACGGTTTCGTCCGAGGCCCGGCCGCTGATGACGTGCCAGGAGGTGCCCGACGAGGCCAGCACGATCTCGCCACTGCTGGCGGCGGGGAACTGCACGCTGGTGCGGGTGCCACTGCTCGGGCTGATGACGTCGGAGCCTACGCGCTGCACGGTCAGGGTGCCGGTGCCGCCCGTCTTGATGATGCGCAGCATCTTGCCGGTGCTGTTGGCTGCGGCGGGCAGCGTCAGCGTCGCCGCGCCCGAGGTCGTGTCGATGGCGACGACGGAGTCCGAGCCGAGGATGGTGTAGGAGCTGGTGCGGGCGTTGTAGGAGCCTGCCAGTTTCGGCACGGTCACCGCGCCGTCAGCGATGTCGGCCTCGACCACGGCGCCGGCGGCGATCTTGGCTGTCGTTACGCTGGAGTCGGCCAGTTCTGAGGTCCCAACGGCACCGGCGGCGATCTCGGAGGAGCCCACGGCGTCGGCGGCGATTTTCGCGGCGGTGATGGCGTCGTCGGCGATCTTGCCCGAGGTGATGGCGGCATCCGCGACCTTGGCCGTGGTCACCGCGCCGTTGGCGATCTTCACTGTGGTCACCGCGCCGTCGGCGACGTCGGCCTCGATGACGGTGCCGTCGGCGATGTGGCTGGAGCTGATGGCACCGGTGGCGACCTTGTCGCCGGTGACGGCAGAGGCGGCGATCTTGCCGGAGGTGACCGCGCCGGTAGCCAGCTGCGTGGAGCCGACCACGCCGGGGCCGAGGTTTACCCCGACGACGTGCGGACGGACCAGCAGCGCGGCGGTGGTGCCGCCGGTGAGGTACAGCGGGCCGTCGTAGCCATCGGGACCGTAGAACGCGATCAGCCCGTCGTCGTCGCTGGTGACCGAGGTGATGGCCGCGCCCTCGGTCCAGGTGAAGGTGTCGGCATCCCAGGTGGCGGCCTTGAGGTCGGTCACGGCGTCGCCGTCGGCGTCCTTGACGGTCAGCGTCGTGCCGGGGACGATGCGACCCGAGGCGGCGACGGTGAAACTCGCGGGGTCGGCGGCGTAGAGGGTGCGGGCCATAGCGTGCCTCTCAGTGGATGACGACGGGGTGAGGTGTGGCGAGGTCGACGAGGGCGAAGCCGAGCAGGGTCAGCGGGTAGTGGACGACCCAGGCAGCGACGCCGAGGAGGACGGGGTGCAAGGGCTTAGGGGGCAGCCTCGTAGGTGCCGGACAGGGCGAGAGAATATGTCCCGCCGCTCGGCTCGCCCCCAATTGGAAGATCCAGCGTGCTGCCGGAATGGCGCAGCAGGATCGCGGTGGTGGCGTTCCACCGCAGCATGATCCCGGCGAACAACTCCAGTTGATTGCCGGTGACGCCCTGGGTCGTGCGCCACGACCACTGTCCGATCGGTCCACGTGTGGCGTAGTTGGCGTTCAGCGATGCAGGCAGCGAGATCAGCACTGAGCCCGAGCCGCCCGTGCCGCCCGTCACCACCATGATGCCAGAGCGGAAATGCACCGTGTTCTGGTGGCGTGTGAATCGCGAAGTCTCGCTGGAAATGAAGGAGGTCGGGTTGGAGGTACTGCCGGTCACCGTCGGCGTCCAGCTGCTCCACGTCCCCTTGTCATCGACGTACTGCTTGGTCGCGGCGTGCAGCGCCGACGTCGGGGCACCGGACAGCGTCAGGGCGCCGGTCATGGTGCCGCCCAGCAGGGGCAGCGGCGGGCCGATGAAGGTGCGCTCATCGATGACGTCGGCGGGCACGATGTTGGTGGCGCCGTTGGCCACCGTGACCCGTGCCAGGGAAATCTCGAAGACGCCGACATCGGTCTGGGTCAGCGCCGGGGCGCTCGGCGAGCCTGCCGGGGTTCCCTGCAGAACTGTCAGTGTGACGCTGTTGGCTGACGGATCCAGCCTCAGTACGACGCGGTCGATGCGCGGGTTGCCCGAGGCGTTGGCGGCAATCGCCAGCACCACGGTAGGCGGAGTGTTCTCGTAGTAATGCCCGCGCACGATGGCGCGACCTGTGGACACCTTGACCTGACGCCCGTCGCTGTCGGAGTAGGGGGCCAGCTTGTTGCCGTAGTCGATCACGCCGGACTGCGACCACGTGCGCGCCATCTTCGACCATTGATCCTCCAGCACCGGGGTGCCCGAAGTGCCGTCGTGGAACGGCCAGGACGTCTGAGCCATTACAGGCTCCTTTCCAGGTTGTCCAAGCGGCGCAGGATGGAGCGCACGCGCTGATACAGCAGGGGTGAGCGATCATCGGCAAGGTCTGGGTCGCCGATCATGGGCCGTGCCACGAAACCCTCGGCGGCACTCAGTGTGAGTTCCACAGCGGTGACGACCTCGGTCCAGGTCACGCCGTCGATCTCTACGCTGACCGTGTCGCCGAGGTTGTACTCGTAGCCGTAGCGCTGCGCGGCGGTGTCCACCGGCTGCACCGACAGCCCGGCGGTGACCGCGGCGTCGGCCAGCACCTCGTCGCCGGTCTCGGCCAGTTCGGTGGTGTCGGTGGTGCCGCGCGAGTCGCGGAACACCTCAATGCGCCGTGCCCAGCCGTCCAGCAGGGCGGCATCCGAGCGCTCGACGAACACCCGCTGTGTCTCTTCCCCGCCACCGGCGACAAGCACGTTGGTGGCAGTGGGGGCGGCCACGTTGGCGGTGCCCGAGGTCAGCGTCCCGGCGAACTGCGACAGCCGCACACTGGCGCTGCGGTCGACCGGCACGCCGACTTCCAGGTGACGGTCTTGGACCGATGAGCCGGGCTGGATCAGCCGCACCGTCAGGTTGTCGGTGGTGGCCACGGCGTCGACAAAGGTCAGCAGGTTGTCGAACCGGGCGCGGACTGTTCGTGTTGTTCCCACCAGCGTGCCGGCGGCGCGGCGGCTGCTGGGATCGGCGTCACAGATCCGCCGTGCGGCCTGTCCAGCGTCCCCCGCCTGCTCGTCCGCGACGTCGCGGATGATCTCTTCAGCCTTGCCCGTGGCTGTCCAGTGTGAGGCGACATCCTGATCGGCCAGCCCCGCCAAGGGAGTCGGCAGCACCAGGCGGTCGGCCAACAGTGCGGTGTCGTCGATACCCTGCACGGTCAGCACCGATCCGGCGTCACGGGTCGGTGTGGCGGTGGTGAGTCTGGTCAGCGGCCCGGACATCACCGGCGTGGTGGTCGACCACGGCGCCCATACCAGGATCCCGGCGCCCTCGGTGAACAGCGCGGCTTGGGCATGGTCTGCGGGTAGGGTCATCGCCCAGCTGCCAGCGCGACGGTGACGCAGCAGTATGCGCAGCGACGTGAAGGTGTCGCACTGTCCGGTGACGTAAAGATCCGGGTCGCGGACCTCTACGCGCCAGCCGCTCACCATGCCGTCAGCCAGCGCTTGGTCCAGGTCACCGAGACCGTGGTGGCACTGGTGGCGCCGGTGATGTCAAGGTCGACCGTGGAGGTGCCGGGCTCGAAGGCGTACAGGTCGGCGCCTGGGCCGAGACGGCCCCAAGCGAGGTCGCCGTTCACCTTCACCGACTGCTGGCCGCGGCGGGTGTCGACCACCAGGGTCTCGTCGGCGCTGATGCCGTCGGGCACCGTCCAGGTGTGGGTGCCGACCGTGACCTCGATGCCGCTGGCCGGTCCTTCGATCGTCCACACCGGGTAGGCGTCGGCGTCGCCGTCGTTGGTGATGCTGATCGTGCCGGCCACCTGACTGTTGCTCAACAGCACCGGCAGGAACGTGTTCGACAGGAACTGCTGCGTCGTCGCCGAGACGGTGAACGTGGACGTCGACGAGGTGGAGTAGAAGAACGGGTCGGGGCAGCGCAGGGCGACCCCGAGACGGCGCCAGGTGAACGCCTCGGCGCGCTGCAGGCTGGTGCCAAGTGTCGTGCTCAGGTACCCGTCGATGAAGCGGCGGGTACCGTCGGGGTGCTCTACAGTCAGGGTGACTGCACCGCGCTTCGGGGCGGTCAGCGCCGCCAGGCTCTTGATCTTCGTGCGCATCGTGTCGCCGTCGACGGCATCCAGGTGCAGCGGCACGAACACCTCACGGGCCAGGTACCGGGCGTCGCGGAACAGCGAACCGTCCCAGGTCGCCGGGTCGTCGGTCAGCAGACTCACCGGCGGGCTGTCCAACCCCTCAACGCCGGGCAGCACATGCCAGCCGTTGACGGCGTTGAGGTAGATGCTGTCGGCGCCGCGCGACAGAGTCAGGGTGGGGAACGCGGTCGGCATCAGGACAGCCCTCCGTACAGCGCTTCGGCGCGGCGCAGTGCCGTGAGCAGCGCGTCCTCGGTGGTCGGCGTAGCCTCGTTGATGGTGGCGTTGACGGTCACCCCGCCGCGCGACAGCGCCTTCCACTGATCGTTGGTCAGGATCGCCTCGGGCTTGCCGGTGCCGTTGTAGGTGGCGGTCCATCCGGGCTGCAGCCAACCGCCGGTGTCGAAGGTGACGCCGCGGGCCGCCATGAACGGACGCGGGTCGGTCACCCCACCGTTGACGCGGGTCTCGAAGTGCAGGTGCGCGCCGCCGGGACCGCGGGGGCGCACGTTGCCGCTGTAACCCAGCAGGCCGATGTGCTGGCCGGCGCGGACCATGTCGCCCACGCCGACGAGGTGCTTGAGCATGTGGGCGTAGAGCGTCTGGATGCCGTTGCCGTGGTCGATCAGGGTGTGCAGGCCGTAGGAGTAGTTCCAACTCGCCTGCTTGATCACGCGACCGGCGTGGGCAGCCAGGATGGGCGTGCCGATGGCGCGGCCACCGAAGTCCACGCCGGTGTGTCCGGGGTAGGAGTTGATTCCGCCGGTGGCCATGCCGCCGCCCAGCGGGTGGGTCCACATGTTACTGAACTCGGCGTCGCGCTTGTCTGCCCAGCCGAGCACGGCATCGACCAGCTTCTGCGCGGTACCCACGGCCACGTTGCCACCGAAGGTGCCGCCGAAGCTGCCGCGCAGCGTGGTCAGCAGGGGGCTGACCATCGAGCGCACCGTGTTGCGGACACCATCGGCCAGGAAGTCCATTGCGCGGCTGATCGGGCTGGACACACGCGACGGGCTGCCGGTGTCGTCGGTGGACACTCGCCGTCCAGCGTTCATTGAGTCGAGCAGGTCGGCGTTGTCCCTGGCCGCGCGAGCGTTGACGACGTACTCGCCGTTGGACAGTCGCGCCAGGATCGAGTCGCTGGTCCCTGAGCCCGGACCCTTGACCCATCCGCCAGTGGCGAACGCGGGCAGGTTGGGGATGCTCAGGTTGCCGGGGAACTTGTCCAGCACCGCGTTGATCGGCGGGATCAGGTTCTCGTTCATCCAGCCAAACGCGCTGCTGATCGGCTGCTTGATCTTGGCCGTGAGGTTGTTCCAGGTGCTGGCGATCATGGTCATCCCGGCATCGAACACTTCCCTGATGCCCTTGAAGCTCAGATGCTTCTCAATGAAGTTGAGCGCGCCGCTAACCGTGCCCCACAGTCCGTTGAAGACCGTATTCCAGGTCGATTGCACGGTCCCCAGCACGTTGGCGATGTGTCCGCCCACCCAGTCGAGGGTGGCCCGGACCTTGTCGCGGACGCTGTCGAAGACGTCGCGGACCTTGTCCCAGGCTTTGCTGAAGACGTTGTTCCAGACCCAGGAGATCGCGCCCAGGGCTACCTCGATCACCGACTTGATCGCGGCGATCACTGTGGAGATGTAGCCCTTGACCAGGCCGAAGTACAGCTTGACCGCGGCCCAGATCGCGTCGAGCACGTTGGACCAGATGAACTGCATGGCGCCCAGCACGAACTGCACATAGCTCTTGACCGCATCCATGACAGTGGACACGGTGGTCTTGATGGCACCCCAGACCTTGGGGATCCACTCGCCGAGCCAGTTGAGCACGCCGCCGATGGCGGTCCTGATGGCATCCCACACCGCGATGATCGCGTTACGGAAGCCCTCGTTCTTGTTCCACAGCAGCACCAGCCCGGCGATCAGCGCACCGATGGCAACGATGACCAGGCCGATCGGGTTGGCGGACATGGCGGCGTTCAGCGCCCACTGCGCGGCGGTGACCAGGGCAATGCCACCGGCTGCCACCAGGTAGATCGCCTGAGAGGCCACCCATGCGATGCGGTTGGCGATCACGGCGGCGGTGTTGGCTAGCCAGGCCGCAGTCTGCATCCCGATCTGCACGGCGGTGGCAACGAAGTTCACCACGGCCACGGTCGCCTGATACAACTTCCAGGCGGCATATGCCCCGCCCACGGCAATGGCCAACTTGGTCAGCCATGAGGCGTTGTCCTTGATCCAGCCGCCGATCTTCTCGAACGCGCGCGA
>Ga0208783_10002328_pt1 | contig 11002 bp, 10 predicted proteins | sample DEB19_08_DNA_2_FD_184529 | JGI IMG/M metagenome (GOLD analysis project Ga0208783, IMG submission 184529) | Aqueous microbial communities from the Delaware River and Bay under freshwater to marine salinity gradient to study organic matter... | ecosystem: Environmental > Aquatic > Marine >... | reverse complement strand
TCGATCGCGCGGTGGTCGGCGCGACGCCCGAGCGCGATCGCGGCCTCGATCGCGAGCGCCCGCGACGGCCCGAGACCGGGCAGCGCCGCGAGCTCCGCGCGGCTCGCCGCGGCGAGCTCGGCGGCCGTCGGGTAGATCTCCGCGACGCGACGGGCGCGGGCGACCGATCGCTGCGTCGTCGCACCCATCACCCGCGCGAGCAGCTCGGCGAGCGGCAGCGCCTCGATGCCGCCGTCGGCGCAGAGCCCCGAGCCGTCGTGTTCGGTCTTCACGCCGGGCACGGATTGCGAACGGCGTGCCATCGTCGAACCGATCGCCCGGCGCCCCCGGAGCGCGGGTCCGCCGGGCCGAGACGGCGCGCGCCGTTTCGTCCAGCGCAACGCGGCGTTGCCCGGGGAAACGTGCCCGCGGGCGGGCATCGCGGCCGGGCCGCTGCCTCAGTCCGCCGATCGACGCGCGAGCAGCCCCTTCAGGTACGACCCCTCGGGGTGCGCCGCGAGCACCGGGTGGTCGGCGTCCGCGCCGAGGTGGCCCAGCACCGCGAGCCGCGACGGTGCCGCGACCGACGTCGAGACCGCGTGGAAGAAGGCGCCCGGGTCCATGTGCGGCGAGCAGCTGAAGGTCGCGAGGATCCCGCCCGGTGCGAGCGCGCGCAGCGCGCGCCGGTTCAGGTCTCGGTAGGCGCGCACCGCGCGGTCGCGGTCGGCGCGGTGGCGGGCGAACGGCGGCGGATCGAGCACGACCAGGTCGAAGGCGTCGCGGTCGCGCCACTCCTCGAGGACGTCGAAGACGTCGCGGGCGACCCACTCGGCGCGCGACTCGTCGAGCCCGGAGAGCGCCCACGCCTCGCGCGCGATCGCCAGCGCCGGGCCCGAGGTCTCGACCGACGTGACGCGCTCGGCGCCGCCCAGCCCCGCGTGGATCGCGAAGCCGCCGGTGTAGGCGAAGGCGTTCAGCACCCGGCGACCCCGCGCGATCCGCCCGACCATGCGCCGGTTGGCGCGCTGGTCGAGAAAGAAGCCGGTCTTCTGGCCGCCGCGGACGTCGACCAGGAAGCGGGCACGCCCCTCCGCGATCTCGATGCGCTCGGGCGGCGCCGAGCCTTCGGCCACCCCGACGCGATCGGGCAGTCCTTCTTCACGGCGGGCACCGCCGGTCGAGCGCTCGAAGACGCCGGCGGGAGCGAGCGTCGCGGCGAGTCCGTCGACGACCTCGCCGCGCAGGCGCTCGGCGCCGGCCGTGAGCAGCTGCATCACGACGTGCTCGCCGTAGACGTCGATCACGATTCCCGGGAGCCCGTCGCCCTCGCCGTTCACGAGCCGGAAGCCGCGTCCCTCGTCGAGGCGCAGCGCGCGGCGAGCGTCGAGTGCGTCCGCGAGCCGGCGGCGGACGAGCGCCTCTCCGATCGGCTCCTCGCGGCGGGAGAACATCCGCACGGCGATCGAGCCGCGCGGGTTCCAGGTGCCGACGCCGAGCAGCGTGCCGTCGAAGGCGACCACGCGCACGAACGCGCCGGGCGACTCGTCGCCGGAGACCTGCGCGATCGCGCCCGAGAAGACCCACGGATGACCGGCGCGCGCCGGGCCGTCCTTGCCTTCCTTCAGGCGCACGTCGAGCTCGAGTCCGGGCGGGAGCTCGCGCGCGGCGCGCGGCAGCGTCGGCCGACGGTCGCTCATCGCGGCCTCTTCCAGTCGCCGCTGCGACCGCCGCTCTTCGACTCGAGACGGACCTCCTCGACCACCATGCCCCGGTCGGCCGCCTTGCACATGTCGTAGACGACGAGCGCCGCGGTGCTCGCGGCGACGAGCGCCTCCATCTCGACCCCGGTGCGGGCCTCGACGCGGGCCTCCGCCTCGATCGAGACGCGCCCGCGACGGGCGTCGACCTCGATGCGCACGTCGACGAAGTCGAGCCCGAGCGGGTGGCAGAGCGGGATCAGCTCGCCCGTGCGCTTCGCGGCCTGGATGCCGGCGATGCGCGCGGTCGCGAGCACGTCTCCCTTGGCGACCGAGCCCTCGGCGATCGCACGGGCGGTCGCGGGACGCATGCGGACCGCGGCGCTCGCGACCGCCACGCGCCTCGTCACCGGCTTGTCGCCGACGTCGACCATCCGGGCGCGACCGCGCGCGTCGACGTGGGTGAGCGCGCCGGAGCGCGGCCGGCCCGCGGACCGCGTGCCCGGCCGGGTCGCGGCCGACCCGCGCGAAGTCCTTCCCGAGAATGCCATGGGGATCGGGCTAGCATGCGGAAACCGCTGGCTCCCGCCGTCCCGCGAGCGAGCCGGGGCGCCGCGCGATTGCCCGCGACCACCCCCGGGGATAGCGTCGCGGCCATGGCGAACCACGAGCCCGTCGCGACGGGCGACACCGTGCGCTTTCTCGGCGCGGCCGGGACCGTGACCGGCTCGAAGCACCTGGTCGAGGTGGGCGGCCGGCGCATCCTGCTCGACTGCGGTCTCTTCCAGGGGCTGAAGGCGCTGCGCGAGCGCAACTGGCGCAAGTTCCCCTTCGACCCCGCCTCGCTCGACGCGGTCGTGCTCTCGCACGCGCACATCGACCACTCGGGCGCGCTGCCGCTGCTCGTGCGCGAGGGGTTCCGGGGCAAGATCCACTGCACGGCGGGCACGGCGGAGCTGCTCGAGCCGATGCTGCTCGACGCGGCCCACCTCCAGGAGGAGGAGGCGCGCTTCGCGAACAAGCACCGCACCTCCAAGCACGCGCCGGCCCTGCCGCTCTACGTCCAGAAGGACGCCGAACGAGCCCTCTCGCGGCTCGCGCCGCACCGGTACGCCGACGAGTTCTCGCCCGCCCCCGGCGTACGCACGATCTACCGCCGGGCGAGCCACATCCTCGGCTCCGCCACCGTCTCCCTCTCCTGGGGCCGCGGCGGCGACGAGCGGCGCCTGCTCTTCTCCGGCGACCTCGGTCGCTACGGGCGCCCGATCCTGCGCGATCCCGACCCGGTCGAGGAGCGGCCCGACGTCCTGCTCGTCGAGTCGACCTACGGCGACCGGATCCATCCCGAGCACCCGTCGCACGAGCTCGCCCGGATCGTCCGCGAGGCGGTCGAGCGGCGCGGCGTGATCGTCATCCCGGCCTTCGCGGTCGACCGCACGCAGGAGCTGCTCTTCGTCCTGCGCGACCTCCAGGAGCGCGGCGAGATCCCGAAGATCCCGACCTACGTCGACAGCCCGATGGCGATCGAGGTGACCACGATCTACGCGCGCCACTCCGAGGACCACGACCAGGACATGGCGCCCGGCACCGCGCAGTCGCAGCTCGTGCCGAGCAACGTGAAGATGCTGCGCACGTCGGCCGAGTCGAAGTCGCTGAACGAGGTGGCGGGCCCGATGATCGTCGTCTCGGCGAGCGGCATGGCGACCGGCGGACGCGTCCTGCACCACCTCGCGCGACGTCTGCCCGACCCCTCGACGACCGTGCTGTTCGCGGGCTACCAGGCCGCGGGCACGCGCGGGCGCCTGCTCGTCGACGGCGCGCGCACGCTGCGCATCTTCGGACAGCAGGTCACCGTCCGGGCGCACGTCGAGAAGCTCGACGGCTACTCGGCGCACGCCGACCAGTCGGAGATCCTGCGCTGGCTCGGCACCTTCCCGGGCGCGCCGCGGCGCACCTGGTGCGTGCACGGCGAGCCCCAGGCGGCCGACACGCTCGCCTCGACGATCCGCCATCGGCTCGGCTGGGACGCGGCCGTCGCCGAGGACGGCGCGACCGTCCCGATTGCCTGACCCGCGCCGGGCGCTCGCTGCCGATCAGGCCTCGAGCGCGCCCGACCGCGCGATCGCCGCGAGCACGCGGTCGCGCCACGCGGGGCGGCAGACGACGAACTCGTGGTTCTTCGGGTCGCGCGAGTTGTAGCGGTGCTCCTCGCCGCGCAGCCGGCAGACCGTCCAGCCGAGCGCGCGCGCGACGGTCTCGGGCGCGCACGTGTCCCACTCCTTCAGCCCGACCTTGTGGACGTAGACGTCGGCCTCGCCCTGCAGGATGAGCGCCGTCTTGTAGCCGGCGCTGCCGAGCGGGGTCGGCGCGGCGGCGCCGAGTTGCTCGCAGAACGAGGCGACCCACGGCGGCGTGTGGCTGCGCGACACGACGACCCGGGGCGCCGCCGGGCCCGCGTCGGCGCCGGCGAGCAGGCTCGCGGCGCCCGGACCTTCGACCCCGGCGCGCGCCTCCGCCTCGGCCACGCCCCACAGCACGCGGCCGAGCGACGGCAGCGCCACCGCGCCGAGCGAACAGCGTCCGTCCACGGCGAGCGCGACGTGAACCGCCCAGTCGTCGCGCCCCTGGCTGAACTCGCGGGTGCCGTCGAGCGGGTCGACGATCCAGCAGCGCCGACGCTCGAGGCGCTCGGGCGAGTCCACCGTCTCCTCGCTCAGCAGCCCGTCGTCGGGGTAGCGGCCGCGGATCAGCCCCTGGAGGAGGCCGTCGGCCGCCTGGTCGCCGATGTCGGCCAGCACGTCGCCCTGCCAGCGTCCGCTCTCGCGCAGGGCGAGCACGCGCACGCCCGCCTCGCGGGCAGCCGCGACGGCGAAGGCGAGGTCACGGTCGGTCGAAGTCGCTTGGTTCTGCATGGGCAAGGGCTCCACGATCGAACGAGACGGGTCAAGGGCACGAAGGCGATTTGACCGCGCGGCGAGCCCCGGGCATACCTCCTCCCCGGAAGCAGGACACGGGCCGTCCGCGAGCGGGACGGCCGGCCGGCGGGGCGGGATCGCGGATCCCGACGGGACGTTCACGGTGCGGAGGCGGAGGTGAGAGCGAGAGAGCGGCACGACCAGCGCCCGTGGATCGCGGTCGCGCTCCTGCTGCTCGCGGCCTGCGCCCCGACCGCGCGGCCGGCGGCCGGCCGCACGAGCGCCTACGATCCCTCGCTGCAGGCGGCGCGCGCGCGCGGATGGGCCCACCTCGTCGATCGCCTGGTGGCCGACGGCGTCGACCGGCGCCAGGTCGCGCGGACCTTCACCGACCCGCGGATGCCGGCTTTCGACGGCATGGAGTTCCGCATCCCCACGCCCGGGCGCGGCGGCGGGGGCCACGGCGGGGGCGTCAGCTCGGCCGAGGTCGCGGGCGCGCGCCGATGCCGCGCGCAGTACTCCCGCGCCTTCGAGGAGACCGAGGCCCGCACCGGCGTGCCGGGCAACGTGATCGCGGCACTCATCCAGGTCGAGACCGGTTGCGGCCGCAACACCGGCACCCACCGCGTGCTGCCCGCGCTCGCGCGGCTCGCGATGGCGAACGAACCCGAGAACCTCTCGATGAACGTCGAGCTCCGCACGCGTCGAGCCGACGACGGCGAGGAGGCCGGCGACGTGGCCCACCGCGTGAAGTCGCGCGCCCACTACCTCGAGAAGACCTTCTACCCGGAGGTGAAGGCAACCTTCGAGGCCGCGCGCCGCATGGGCGTCGACCCGCTCGACATCCGCGGCTCGTTCGCCGGCGCGTTCGGCATCCCGCAGTTCCTGCCGTCGAGCTACCTGCGCTTCGGGCGCGACGGCAACGGCGACGGGCGGGTCGACCTGCACGACCCGGAGGACGCGATCGCCTCCTGCGGCAACTACCTCGCGAGCAACGGCTGGCGGCCCGGCCTCGACTCGGACGGACGGCGCAAGGTGATCTGGAGCTACAACCACTCGCAGGCCTACGTGAGCAAGGTGCTCGGCATCGCCGCGCGCGTGGGCGACGTCGACGGGGAGACGAGGCACCCGGCCGAGCGCCGCCTGCAGGTCGCGCGACTGCGCCCCGCCGAGCGCGCGACCGACCTCGACGCGCGGACGCCGCCCGTCCCGACGGCCGCGTTCGACCGGCGCGCGTGGCCCGCCCCGCCGCCGCGTCCGCCCGACACCTGGTACTCGCGGGCGGTCTCCGGCCGGCTCGGTCGCCGCTGAACCGCCGTCGACCCGCGCGCGCCCGGCGAGCCGACGCGTCGTGCGCACGGTGCGTCCACCGCGGCGCCCCGTCGATTGACACCCGCGGGGACGCTCGCTAGCGAACCGCGCGGCGCCCGACCCCGGTCGCCGTCCCGCGGAGCCCGCGGGAGCCCCTCCACGGGAAGGACACGATGAAATGAGCGCGCCGAAGTCGACGAACATCGTCTGGCACCCGGGTCAGGTGACCCGCGACGACCGCCAGCGCATCACCGGCCACCGCGGCTGCACGGTCTGGTTCACCGGGCTCTCGGGCTCGGGCAAGTCGACCATCGCGGTCGCGGTCGAGAAGGCGCTCTGGGACCGCGGCGTGCGCTCCTACATCCTCGACGGCGACAACATCCGCCACGGGCTCAACTCCGACCTCGGCTTCTCCCCCGAGGACCGCACCGAGAACATCCGGCGCATCGGCGAGGTCGCGAAGCTCTTCACCGACGCCGGCGTGATCAACCTGACCGCCTTCATCTCGCCCTACCGCAGCGACCGCGACCGCGTGCGCTCGATCATGGGCGAGGGCGACTTCGTCGAGGTCCACGTCGACTGCCCGGTCGAGGAGTGCGAGAAGCGCGACGTGAAGGGTCTCTACGCGAAGGCGCGGGCCGGGAAGATCCCCGAGTTCACCGGGATCTCGGCTCCCTACGAGGCGCCCGAGAAGCCCGAACTCGTGCTCGAGACCGCGAAGCTCAGCGAGGCGGAGAGCGTCGCGAAGGTGATCGCCTACCTCGAGAAGCACGGCTACGTCGCCAAGGCCTGAGGCGTGAAGGCACCGCCGCCCCCCGGCACGGTGGACGTCGCGTCGATCGGCGAGGACGTCCGCCTGCTCGAGGGGCTGCGGACCTCGTGCGCGATCCGCCGCCTGCGGCCGGACCCGGTGCCGCGGGAGCTCGTGCGCAAGGTGTGCGAGGCCGGGACCTTCGCGCCGAGCGGCGGCAACCGCCAGCCCTGGAGCTTCGTCGCGGTGACGGACCGCGAGCGCCGTGCGTGGATCGCCGAGCGCTACCGGCGCGTGTTCTCGGAGTACATCGCGCCCGCCGTCCGCGCGGCGGAGTCGCCCGACTACCCGGCGGAGAAGCGCAAGGTGCTCTCCGGCGCGGTCCACCTCTCGGAGACCCTGCACGAGGTGCCCGTCCACCTCTTCGTCGCGGGCCACACCCGGCGCGGCCTGCCGCAGCCGCAGGCGCTCTTCCCGGCGATTCAGAACGTGCTGCTCGCCTGCCGCGCCGTCGGGCTCGGCGCCTCGCTCACGACGATCCACCTGACCTTCCGCGAGGAGGTCGACGCGTTCCTCGGGCTGCCGCCCGACCGGCCCTCGATCGCACTCCTGCCGATCGGCTGGCCGCGGGTCGCCTACCGGCGCCCGGTGCGGCGGTCGATCGACGAGTGCCTGTTCTTCGACCGCTGGGAGGAGCGCGGCACCCCGCGTTGAACCCCGGGCGGGGCCCGCGGCCGATTGTCCGCCGGGCGGCCCGTCGCTAGAGGAACCGCCATGTCGCAGACCGAGAGCCTCCGCATCCAGGAGTTCGTGCACGAAAAGGTCGTCGTCCTGGGCTCGGGCCCCGCGGGACTCACCGCGGCGCTCTACGCCGCGCGCGCGAACCTCGCCCCGGTCGTCGTCCACGGCATGCAGCCGGGCGGCCAGCTCACGATCACGACCGACGTCGAGAACTTCCCGGGCTTCCCCGAGGGCATCATGGGCCCGGAGATGGTCGAGCTCTTCCGGCGCCAGGCCGAGCGCTTCGGTACGCGCTTCTTCTCGGCCGAGATCACCGGTGTCGACCTCTCGCGGCGCCCCTTCCAGCTCTTCCTCGCGGGCGGCGGCACGCTGCTCGCCGACGCGCTGGTCGTCGCGACCGGGGCCTCGGCGAAGCTCCTCGGGATCCCGGCCGAGACGCGCCTCATGGGCCACGGCGTCTCGGCCTGCGCGACCTGCGACGGGTTCTTCTTCAAGGGCAAGGAACTCGTCATCGTGGGCGGCGGCGACACGGCGATGGAGGAGGCGATCTTCCTCACCCGCTTCGCGACCCGCGTCACCGTGGTCCACCGCCGCGACCAGCTCCGCGCGTCCAAGATCATGCAGGAGCGGGCGCAGGCGAACCCGAAGATCGACTTCGTCTGGGACAGCGCGGTCGCCGACATCCACGGCGCGCCGGAGACCGGCGTGACCGGCGTCGTGCTGCAGAACCTGAAGACCGGCGAGCGCACCGAGCGCCGGATCGACGGCGTGTTCGTCGCGATCGGCCACGAGCCGAACACCCGGATCTTCCGCGGCAAGCTCGACATGGACGAGCGCGGCTACCTGGTGACGAAGCCGCGCACGACGGCGACGAACGTCGAGGGCGTGTTCGCGGCGGGCGACGTCGCCGACCCGAGCTACCGGCAGGCCGTCACGGCGGCCGGCACCGGCTGCATGGCCGCGATCGACGCCGAGCGCTTCCTCGAGAGCCTCGGGCACTGAGCGGCCGCGACCGGCGGCCGGACCGGGCCGGCCGGACGCTCCGGCTCGTGCCGGGGCAGGGGCCCTCCGCGCGCGTCAGCCGCGGGCGGCGGCCGCGTCGGCTTCCTTCTGCCCCGCCATGCGCTCCATCTGCGCCCGCCAGAAGTGCTCGTCGGTGAGGGTGGCCTCCTCGATCGAGAGCGGCGGCCGGGAGCGGAACGGCTCCCGGCGCAGGCCGCAGGGATCGACGTCGCACACCGAGCAGAGGCGGCGGCGGCAGGGATCGGTATGGAAGACGATGTCGCCCTCGATCCCGGGCTGCTCCATCACCCGGCTCTCGTAGTCCTCGACGACCTCGTGGGCGTGCTCGACGGTCCAGAACTCGGGCACGATCAGGTGGGCGTCGGCGTGGGTGTCGCGGCCGAAGCGGATCGCGCGCAGCCGGTGGATGCGGATCACGCCCGGCACGCGCGTCGCCTCGCAGGCGTCGACCACGCGCGCGAGCAGGTCGCGGTCCTCCTCGTCGAGCAGCCCCCCCGCCGCGTGCCGGACGAGCTTCACGCCGGTCCACGCGAGGTTCAGCGACACCAGCAGGGCCGCCACCGGGTCGAGCCAGGCAAGCCCGGTCAGGCGGACCAGCACGAGACCCGCGACCACGCCGACGCTCGTCTTGAAATCGGAGATGACGTGCTCGCCGTCGGCGACCAGCGTGAGCGAGTTCGACTTGCGCCCGGCCGCGACCAGGTACCAGCCGAGCAGCAGGTTCACGACGCCCGCGCCGACCGTGAGCGCGAGACCCAGGTCGAGCGCCGCGATCTTCGGCCCTTCGACGAGGTCCTGGACGGCGTACCAGACGATCAGCACCGCGGCGAAGGAGATGAGCCCGCCCTCGAACACCGCGCTGAAGTACTCGATCTTGCCGTGGCCGTACGGATGCTCGCGATCGGCCGGCCGGGCCGCGAAGCGGAGCCCCGCGAGCGCGAACGCCGCCGCGACCACGTTCGCGATCGACTCGAGCGCATCCGAGTAGATCGCGGCCGAGCCCGTCACCCAGTAGGCGAAGAACTTGGTGACCAGCAGGAGCGTGCCGACCACGAGCGAGGTGAGCCCGGCGCGCAGGCGCAGCCGCTTCTCGGCCTCGAAAGCCGACTGCGCGTCTTCGGAAAGCGGTTTCGCCACGCCTTCTCGATGCAGGACGCGCGGCAGGGACGCAACGCCCCCGGGGCGCGCGGCGGGGCTGGCTCTCGCCCCTTCGGCGACGCGGGGGCGACCGACGGCGCACCCGCAGGAGCGGGTCCGGCCTCTACCCGTCCCCGCGGCCGAACGCCGCGCGGTGCCAGGCCACCCAGAGCCCGGTGCCGACCGAGCCGCCGATCGCGACCACGAAGTAGGTGGCCATGACCGCGAGCGGTGGCAGGTCGGGTCCGGTCGCGAAGTACCAGAAGAGTGCCAGGTTGAGCGGAACCCAGAAGGCGTAGGCGATCGACAGCGGCACGGCGAGCGGCGATCGCCGCCACAGCGACCAGGCGTACGTGCCGAGCGCCACCGCCATGAGTCCGCCCAGGAACACGTTCGGCACGAGTCCCTCGACCCGCCGCCCGAGCAGGACGATCCCGCCCATCGCCGGGTTGCGCAGCCATTGCAGCGCCTTGCTCGCGTTCGAGACCGCGAGCAGCGCGAAGAGCACCGCCATCGCGTCGGGGAACCCCCGGCGGGGCGTCTTCACGGCGACGCCACCGGGGCAGCCCCGGCGCGCGCCGCCCGCTCCTCGTCCTCGGGCAGGCCCGACCAGGTGCGGGTGTCCTGCGGGCCGCGCGCGCGCCGCACCTCGACCGGGATGCCGGTCAGGTGCGCCATGCCGGAGATCCGCTCGAGCCGCTCGGGGCCGTCCGCCGCGAGCAGGTTCACGTTCACGCCGCGCGTGCGGCTCGCGACCCCGAGCCCCTTCGCGTGCTGGTGCCCCCAGCCGTGGGGCAGCGCGACCGTGCCCGGCAGCAGGTCGTCGAGCAGCTCGACCGGGAGCCGCACCGTCGCGGTCTCCGAGATCACGTCGGCATGGTCGCCCGAGGCGAGCCCGAGCCGGGCCGCGTCGACGGGATGGACGTAGAGAACGTTCCCGTCGCGGCCGCCGTCGACGAACTCCTCGAAGTTGTGGGTCCAGGAGTTGTGGGTCGTGACCGAGCGGCGGGTGATGAGCCGCAGGCGGTCGTCGCCGCGGGCGAGGTCCCGCTCGAGTTCGGCGTCGAGCGCGCGGGCCTGCTCGACGAAGGCCGGCGGAGCCAGCTGGACCCGCCCGTCGTCGGTCACGCAGCGCTTGCCGAGGAAGTCGCCGCCGGCATGGTCGGGGCGCAGGCGGCCGTGGCGCTCGCGCAGGAGATCCGCGAATCGCCCCTCGCCGCCGAGCCGCAGGAGCATCGAGAGGATCCACTCCTGGGGCACGCCGTCGCCCCGCTCCGGGTGGAGCCGCGCGTGCAGGCTGCACATCAACTCGACGGCCCGCTGGGCCGCCTTCGAGCCGAAGAGCCCGACGCCGCAGGCGCGTGCGAGCCGCAGGTAGATCGTCGCCTCGTCGAGCTGGCCGCCCTCGGGCGGCGTGATCGCCTGTCGCCTGCAGGTAGGGCCGCGCC
>Ga0208783_10002327_pt1 | contig 11006 bp, 10 predicted proteins | sample DEB19_08_DNA_2_FD_184529 | JGI IMG/M metagenome (GOLD analysis project Ga0208783, IMG submission 184529) | Aqueous microbial communities from the Delaware River and Bay under freshwater to marine salinity gradient to study organic matter... | ecosystem: Environmental > Aquatic > Marine >... | reverse complement strand
CCCGGTGGCGGATTCCCATGCCGTCGCCTGCGCGACCGTCAGGCACTCCACCAGCTCGACCCGGCCGCGCAACGCCTCGCGCACAAACTCGAACTCCGCCCCGGCTGTGGGCCCCAGCCACACGCCGCAGGGCCGCCCCATCTCGCGCGACGTTGTCGGCAGTGGCGATGCGGATGTCATGCCAGGATTACAGCAGTTCGCTCGCCAGATCGGCAAGCGCGGATCGCTCCCCCTTCTCGAGCGTCACGTGGGCATACAGCGGCTGGCCCATCATCCGGTTGATCACGTAGGAGAGGCCGTTGGAGAGCGCGTCGAGATACGGCTGATCGATCTGGCATACGTCGCCGGTGAACACGATCTTGGTGCCTTCGCCCGCCCGCGTGATGATCGTCTTGATCTCGTGGGGCGTGAGATTCTGCGCCTCGTCGACGATGAAGAAGATCCGCTGCAGGCTCCGGCCGCGGATGTAGGCCAGCGGCGTGATCTGGAGCTTCTCCGACTCCCGCATCTCGACGACCCGCTGTGCGGCCTGCGTGTTTTCGCCGCACTGATGGCGGATGACCGTCAGGTTGTCATACAGCGGCTGCATGTAGGGGTCGAGCTTCTCCCCCACGTCGCCCGGCAGAAAGCCGAGGTCGCGATTGGAGAGCGGCACCACGGGCCTGGCGAGGAGGATCTGGCGATACTTTTGCCGGCTCTCGAGCGCGGCGGCCAGCGCGAGCAATGTCTTGCCGGTGCCGGCGGTGCCGGCGATCGTGACGAGCTTGATGTCGTCGTCGAGCAGGGCTCGCAGGGCGAACGACTGCTCGGCGTTACGCGGCGTGATGCCGTAGCAGGTCTGCTTCTCGACGCGTGTGAACGCCCGCGTGGAGGGACGATACGTGGCCAGCGCCGACTTGCTGCCGTTGCGAAGGATGAAGTTCTCGTTGGCCAGCGGCTGCGACACATGGGCGAACTCGCCGGCCGGCACCGCCCCATCGGCATAGAACCGGTCGATCGTCTCCGACTCGATCCCCTCCACCACGCGCTTGCCCGTGTAAAGCTTGTCGAAACTCTCGACCTTGTCCGACGTGTAGTCCTGCGCCTTGAGCCCCAGCGACTTCGCCTTCATCCGCAGATTCGTGTCCTTCGAGACGAGGATCACGGGCCGAGCGGCGTGCTCGCGCTGGAGCCGGAGCGTGAGGCCGAGGATCCGATGATCGGGCGTATCCTGCAGGAACGATTCGCCGAGGCGATCATCGCGGCCGCCACCGAGGATCACGCGGATCGAGCCGAGCCCCGGGCCGAGCGGGCTGCCCGCCTCAGAGAGCACGTCGCCGGTGAGGGCGTCGAGACGACGCAGGAACTCGCGGGCCTGGAAATTGAGATCCTCGTTGCCCCGTTTGAACTGGTCGAGTTCCTCGAGCACGGTGATCGGGATCGCGACGTCGTTCTCCTCGAAATTACGGATGCAGCCGGAATCGTGCAGGATCACGTTCGTGTCGAGCACGAACAGCTTCGGCCGGGCATCCCTCATGGCGCCTCCATGGCTCGTGGGCGGGAGCGATCGGCCGAGATGGTAGCCGAGCCGGCGTCGCGAGGGGATGCCGCTTTTCAGCGGCGCCACGCTCTGTGAGCAACGCATGAGCAACGCTCGTCGGGTGGTCGGCGCCGGCTCGGGGTTACCCCGTACCGTCTCGCCGGACGCTCACTGCGGCCATCCTGGCCTCCGCTCGCTCGGATCTGCCTGCGCTCCGGCATCCTGCCTCCGCTGGTCAGATACGCCGGCTCAACGGTAGGGGTAACCCCGAGCCTCCCTCTCAGGAAGCCCGAGGCGTGAGCCGACGGGACGCCGCACGAGCAACGCTTTATGGCTTCTTGAAGATCGTGCCGTGTTCGACGGTTTCGAAGCCGAGTTTCGTGAACAGGCTGAGGGCCGGGGTGTTGGCCGCCGAGGCGTGCGTCTCGACGAGGGCCACGCCCTCCTGCGAAAGGTCGTGCAGGGCCTCGGCGACGAGGTAGTGGGCCAGCCCCTGCCGACGCCGCGGGCCTTCGATCTCCACGTCGAGCAGCCCTGCCGCCGGCACGCCCCACGTTCCCGCCAGCGGCTGCATGTCCCAAAACGACGCGCTGCCGAGCCGCTCGTCGGACTGATTGAGGAGTTCGTAGCGCCGCAGGGCGATGCCCGTGGTCGTGGCGGCCTCCCACCACGTGCGCCGGGTCGGCTCGTCGATCGCCCGCAGCACCGTGTTGCGGCGGATCGCCAGCTGCAGCCGGTTCACCGGGGCGCGAAAGCCCTGGAGCTTTCGGCGCAGCACCGCGATCCGATCGGCCGTCTCGTAGCCCGCGCGTTCGAACAGCTGCCGCATCGCGGTGGATGAATCGAGGATGCCGGGCAGATCGGAGCCGCCGTAGAGCCCGAGGTAGAAGCTGCGCAACTCCGCCGAGCCGCCGCCGAGGATGGTGCGGGCGCCGCGCCGCCGCAGGTAGGCCTCGCAGCCGCGCAGGAGTTCGTCGCCGATCTGCTCCTGCAGTGGATGCGGCACCACGGCCACCAGCAGCGTCGTGCCCACCTGCGTGTCGACGGTCGTGCGGTCTTTCGCCGGCCCAAACGCCGCATGCGCGAAGCCGACCACCCGGTCGTCGTCGGCCGCCACGATCAGCCCCTCGCGGTCGAAATAGGGCTTCGAGAAGACGCTCGCTTCGAGCAGGGCGGCGGTCATCGGCTGCATCGCTGCCGGCCCGAGGTCGGCCGCCCGCCACACATCGGCGAGCCGGGGAGGATCAGCGTTGCGAAAACAGCGAATCTCGATCATGCCCCTGCAGCCCCCGCCCCACCCGTCCTCACGGCGAACCGCACGAACACCTCGCCTTCGCGCTCTTCAACCTCGTGCACCTCCTGGCGCACCGTCGGCGAAATCCCGTGGGCCCCGGTCGTCACGTCGAACTGCCATCCATGCCAGGGGCAGGTCAGCACGGTGCCACAGAGCCGGCCGGTGCCGAGCGGGCCGCCCTGATGCGGGCAGAGACCGTCGATCGCGTGCCAATGCCCCGCTACGTTCGCCAGCGCCACCACGCGCCCCTCGACCACGCGCTCGATGCTCGTGCCTGGAGGGCACTCGGAGGCCGAGGCGATTCGCAGCCAGTCAGACTGATCGGGCCGGTGGGTCATGGGCGGGCACCGCGGGGCTCCGCCGTGACGATCATCACGCGGCGGAGCGGCTCACTGTAGCCTGTGCCGGCTGTCCCCGCCATCGGCGATGCACCCACCAGTACTGCGGCGGGGCCCGCCGGATCGCCTGCTCGAGCAGGGCCGTGTACCACTGCGACACGGCCCTGAGATCGGCGGTCTCCGGCCCGCCCCGGGCCGGGTCGGCCAGGCCCTCGACGCGCAGGTCGTAGTCGAACAGCCTGCCCCCGCGCCGCGTGGCCGAGCAGACCATGATCGGCGCCTGCGACGAGAGCGCAAACACGCCGATCGCCTTGTGCACGCTCGCCGGCCTCCCGAAGAAATCCACCCAGCAGCCCTTGGGCCCCGCGGCCTGGTCGCCGAGCAGCCCGAGCGCCCCATTCTCGGCGAGCACCACGGCCACGTCGGGGCTGCTCCCCTTCTTGGGCAGGATGCGCTGGCCTCGCGACTCGCGAAACGCGGTCACGAAGTCGTCGAGCAACGGATTGTCGAGCTCGCGCGCCACCGAAAAGATCCGCAACCCGAACACGCCGAAGAGATAGGCCGCCAGCTCGAAATTGCCGAAGTGCCCGGAGAGGATCACCTTCGGCCGATCGAGCCACAGCGTGCGCACCATCTCCTCCATCCCATGAATGCGCAGATGCCTGCGCCACGTCGTCTTCTGGATCACCCGCGGCGCATGAGCGATCTCGATCACCATCAAGAGGAGGTGTTCCCACATCCCGCGTGCCACATCGCGGCACTGCTCCGCCGACCAGTCGGGAAACGCGATCTGGAGATTCTCTCGCACGACCCGCCGCCGAATCTTCACGCGATTGGCGAGAAAGTCGCTCCAACTGCGGGCAAACCGTTCGCAGGCCGGCCGGGGCAGCGCCTGGATGACGCAGATCGCCACCCGCACCGCCGCGTAGGCGACGGCGTCGACGATCCGGGTGGTGAGCGGCCGCGACGGCCGAGAGGTGGCATCCATGCGGGCCGGGATTGTGCCGAAGACTGTCTCAGGCTGCCAGAGCGGTTTTCACCGTAGGACAGGCTTGAGCCTGTCATGCTTTCGTCAACGCGCCCAATCCGGCTCGGGGTTACCCCGTACCGTCTCGCCGGACGTTCGGGCTGTTGAACGCGCGCCGGCTTCGGGCTCCCCATGTCCCATCGCCGGACGTTCGCCTCCGCCCTCCAGGCTCCGGCTCACTCGGATTTGCCTGCGCTGCGCCATCCATGGCTGCGCTGGTCAAATACGCCGGCTCCCGGGACACGGGGAGCCCGAAGCCTCCTCAACTGGAAACGGGAGGATTCGGGGGAGTCGGCGAACGCTTCCCGAACGAGGGCCGCCGCGGCCTGAGTGAGGAGACTTTTGCCGCTCCCCCGAAGCCGGATTGGGCGAGTCGATCTCGAACGGGATACGGGGAGCCCGAAGCCGGCGCGCCCACGTTCAACGCGGCGGGTCATGGCGCCGGCTGCACCAGCACGAGCACGACGCTCACGGCGTTGAAGAGGGCGTGGGCCAGGATGCCGGGCACGATCGAGCCCGTCTGGCGGGCGAGCACGCCGAGCACGGCGCCCAGCCCCACGAGCGGCACCCAGGCGAGGCCTTGGCCCACATGCGCGCCGGCAAACAGCAAGGCCGCGCCGGCGATCGCGAGTCCGCCGGCCTGGGCCGCCCCCAGGCTGGGCGCCAGCCGCTGCTCGAGCCAGCCCTGGAGGATGCGCCGAAAGAACAGCTCTTCGACGATCGGCGCCACGAGGCAGGCGGCCAGCCACACGAGCGCGAGAGATGCTGCGTCGCGATGCGCGGCGAGGAAGTCGACGATCGGATGGCGATACGGCACGATCCGATCGAGCACCGCGGCCAGACCGAGCAGCGGCGCGAGCACGAGGGCCACCGTGCCCACGGCCTGTCGTAGAGCCGCCGGCCAGTCGGCCACATGCAGCCCGAGCCCCAGCCACGATGCCCCACGCCGGCGCAGATGCACGACCGCGAGCGCGGCGGCGGCGCCCGTCGCGAGCATGCCCGAGGTGAGTTGCTGACGCACCGGCAGCGGCTTCGGGCCGAGCGAGACGGCGACCGACTGCAGCAGGATCGCCACCACGACGATCCAGAGCACGTCCATGCCGTCCCAAGCCACAGGCTCGCTGGCTCCCTGCCGCACGAACGACTCGCCTCGCCGGAATCGCGCTCCAATCAGAGCCAGCATCCAGAGGCTGCCGGCAACGGCGGCTGCCATGGCGCCCAGCCCGAGCGCCGGAACCGAAAGCATGTCAGACACGATCCCGTCTGCTGCGCCGCCCTGCACCGCTCACCTTCGCTTCGGGGCCACGAGCGCCCCTGCCTTCGCGAGGTACTCGATCCCAGACCAGGCCGTCGCAGCCACCGCAGCCCAGGCGATGCCCGTCGCGGCCGTGCGCATGTCGGCGCCAAAGAGCATCGTCTCGGGCCACGTGCGGGCGGCCAGTTCCAAGGCGACTGCGGCGCACTGCAAAACCATCTTGAGCTTGCCCGAGAGCCCCGCGGAAAAATCATGGCCCGCGCGCTCCATCTCGGCCCGCACGGCTGTCACGACGAGTTCCCGCACCACGACCACGACCGCCATCCACGGAGCGATCGCCGACGCCTCGCCGCGAGCGGCGAGCAGCACCCACGCTCCACAGATGAGCACCTTATCGACGAGCGGGTCGAAGATCCGACCGAGGCGGCTGATCGCGTGAAACCGGCGGGCCCACCAGCCGTCCACCCAGTCGGTGAGCGCGGCCGCGAGAAACAGCCCCAGCGCCCAGCCCCATGCCGCCTGCTCGATGGCAACGAAGCACCCGATCGAAACCACGAGCCGAGCCGCCGACAGCACGTTCGGCACCGTCCACACGCGGTCGAGGTCGGCGCTCATTGTGAGACTACCTGTAGGACAGGCTTCAGCCTGTCAAAAAAGCGAACTGAGTCCTCGCAGGCAGACAGGCTGAAGCCTATCCTACGTTCCCCGCACGGCACCAGGCCCGGAGGGCCGTGTTCACACCAGCGGGCGGAGGCCCGCCAAGAAAAAATGAACACGATGTTCATGTTTTTCGTGAAGTATCCACCACCCCCGCGAGGTCGTAGCCGCTCGAGGCCACGATCTCGACCGGCAGGATTTTTCCTGTGAGCGGCTTTGCGGCCGACGTACCCGGTGCCGTCACGTACACCACGCAGTCGATGTCGGGGGCGTCGGCCTGCGAGCGGCCGATCCACACATCCTCGCGCTCGGTGCTCTGGGCGTCGATGATCACGTCGAGCGTGCGGCCAATCTGGCTGCGGGCGTGGGCGTGGGCGATCGGCTGCTGCACCCGCATCAATTCGTCGCGGCGGGCGATCTTCTCTTCTTCCGGCAGGTGGCCGTCGAGCTTCGCGGCCGGCGTGTCGGGCTCGAGCGAGTAGGTGAACACGCCGGCCCGCTCAAACTTCCACGTGCGCACGAAGTCGGTCATCTCCTCGAACTGCTCCCGCGTCTCTCCGGGAAAGCCCGTGATGAAGGTCGTGCGCAGCACGAGGCCGGGGATCCGCTCGCGCAGCTTGCCGAGCAGCTCTTCGGTGGGCCCGCGGGCCACGCGTCGCTGCATGCGCTTGAGCACGGGGTCGCTCGCGTGCTGCAGCGGCATGTCGAGGTAGGGCACGATCTTTTTGCTGCCGGCAATCGCGTCGATGAGCCGGTCGGTGAAATACATCGGGTACAGATACATGAGCCGGATCCACTCCAGGCCATCGACCCGCTCGAGCTCCGCGAGCAGTTCCACGAGCCGCGGCTCGCCGTAATGATCCATGCCGTAATAGGTCGTATCCTGCGCGACGACCACGAGCTCCTTCGTGCCGTCGGCGGCGAGCTCGCGAGCCTCGCGAATCACCTCCTCGATCGGCTTGGTGGCATGCTTGCCCCGCATCTTCGGGATCGCGCAAAACGTGCACGTGCGATCGCAGCCTTCCGAGATCTTGAGGTAGGCCATGTGGCGGGGCGTGACGCGCATCCGCCCCGAGTCGTCGAGGGCCCGGGCCGGCGCGGGCTTGAACACGCTGCGCTGCTCGCCGAGCCGGCCGACGAGCCGCTCGGCCGTCCGCGCCACCTCGTCGCGCGAGAACACGCCGATCACGGCGTCCACGCCCGGCAGCTCGTCGAAGAGCTTCTCCTTCTGCCGCTCGGCGAGGCAGCCGGCCACGATCACGCCCCGCGTCTTGCCGGCCTTCTTGAGATCGAGCATCTCGTTCACCGCCGCGTACGATTCGGCCCGCGAGGCGTCGATGAACGCGCAGGTGTTCACGATCACGAGGTCTGAGCCATCCGGCTCGCCCACCAGCTGCCAGCCGTCGTCGCGCAGGAGGCCGAGCATGCGCTCGGTGTCGACGAGATTCTTGGGGCAGCCGAGGCTCACCACCGAAAACGTGCCGCGGCAGCTGGCCGGATCGACCGGCCGCACGGCGGGCAGCACGCTCGAGCCGGCGCCGCAGGTGGCGGTCGCCGCAGGATCGACGATCGGGAGCGTGGTCATGCGCGGGAGGCGATCAGCTTGTCGAGCTCCTCGCGGAGCTTCGGCAGGATCGCGTCGTAGGGAAAGGCCCCAAGTTCGGCGCTCTTGCGCTTCAGGTTCACGTGCGTCGGGCCGCACCACAGGCCGAGATCAGCGTCGTCGGTCTCGCCCGGGCCGTTCACGCGGCACCCCATCACGGCGATCGTGATCGCATGCTCCTTGGCGTAGGCCGTCATCTCCTTCACCTGGCTGGCGAGCTCGATGAAGGCCTCGTTTTCCACGCGCGAGCAGCTCGGGCACGAGATGATGTTGAGCGACGCGAGACCATAGTCGACGACGCTCCGCACGCGGCCGGCGGCGATGTCGGCGAGAATCGCCTCGGCGGCCGCGATCTCCTCTCCCTTGCGCGAGTTGGGCACCGTGAGCGACACCCGCACGGTGTCGCCGATGCCGCGCGAGATCAATTGCTCGAACGCGATCCGAGTCTTGATGATGCCGTCGGGCGGCATGCCCGCTTCCGTCACGCCGAGATGGAGCGGCACGTCGGGCCGCTGCTCGGCGAACCGACGGTTCACATCGATCACCTTCCGTGGATCGGAGTCTTTGAGGGACACGGCGTATCGCGTGAAGCCGATCGAATCGAGGAGCGCGCAGTGCTCGAGCGCGCTGGCCAGCATCGGGCCGATCGAGTCGTCCTCGGCAAACTGTTCCTTCTTCGCCGGATCGACGCTGCCGCAGTTCACGCCCACGCGCAGCGCGCAATCGTTGGCCGCCGCCACGTCGGCGATGAATTTCACCTTGTCCTGCCACGGCTTCGTCGGCTCGTGGTGGTAGAGGTGGCCGGGGTTGTAGCGGAGCTTGTCGACGTGCGGGGCCACCTCGAGGGCGAGGCGATAGTTTTCCTGGAGGTCGATCGCGAGGTTCGCCGACGTGCCGGCCCGGACCCCCGGGAGCGCCGCGGCGTCTTTCTTCGAGTCGACGGCGATGCGCACGACGCCGGCCCCTGCCTTCCGCAGGTCCTCGACCTGCGCGAGAGTGGCCTCCACGTCCTGCGTGTGGGTGGCCGTCATGCTCTGGGCGGCGATCGGGTGGCCGGCCCCGATCGTGATCGACCCGATCTTCACGGGTCGCGTCGGATTTCGCGTGATCTCGACCAAACCTGCCGTCTCCGGAGACACTTTTCCTGCCCCAACCATAGCAGACCGCCGCCCGCCGGCGGAGTGCCCGTGCGCTACGAGCCCGCCCTCCATATCGTCCTCCACGAGCCGGAAATCCCACCCAATGCCGGGAACGTGGGCCGCACCTGCGTGGCGATCGGGGCGAAGATGTGGCTCGTGCGGCCGCTGGGCTTCAAGCTCGACGACTATTACCTGCGGCGGGCCGGCCTCGACTACTGGGACGAGCTCGAATGGGAGGTGGCCGACTCATGGGCCGATCTGGTGGCCCGGCTGGGCCGCATCGGCCGCCAGCCAAACTGGCTCCTCGAAGTCGACGGGCCCCGGCAGTACACCGACGTGCGCTACGAGCGCGGCGACGTGCTCGTCTTCGGCCGCGAGTCGACGGGGCTGCCGCGGGAGGTCTTGGCCGCCTCTCCCAAAAAGCACCTCTCGATCCCGTCGCGGCCACAGGTCCGCAGCCTCAACCTCGCCAACTGCGTCGCGCTCGTCGCTTACGAAGCCGTGCGCCAGTGGGGTGGTGTGAAGTAGGACAGGCTTCAGCCTGTCTCGATCGCCGACAGGCTAGAGCCTGTCCTCCATCTGAATTTCATATCCCTTGCGATAGGGCCGCGCGAGCATCGCGTTGGCCTGCTCGTCGCCCACGATCTGCTCGGCGGCGTCGTCCCACTTCAGCGACCGGCCGAGCCGCGCGCTGATGCCCGCCAAGTGGCAGATGTTGAGCATCTTCATGTGGGAGTGGACGTCGGAGATCGGCTCCTTCTTGTTCTTCGCGCACCAGAGGAAATTGGCCCAGTGGCCCTTCCGCTCGTTGTCTTCCATTGGCAGATTCTTGTAGACCTTCGCGAGCGCGCCTTCCGGCAGCGGATGATCCTTGAGGGCCTCGACGGGCTCACCGGCAAGCTTGCCGCGGCTCACGAAGATCCGCCCCTTCTCCCCCTCGATGAGCACGCCGTTGTCGGTGTCGTGGCGGATCACCATCTGGGTGCCGCCGGGGAAGTCCACCGTGAAGTGGAATTCCGTCGCCGTGTTGTAGCGGTCGCGTTCCACCGGCATGCCGTTCTTGAAGGCCACCGGGTGCGTTGCCGTGCCGCCGATCGCGGTCGGGCTCGCCGTCTGGCCGTCGAGCATGAGCGCCCACGTCGCGATGTCCACATGATGCGCCCCCCAGTCGGTGAGCTTGCCGCCGGAGTATTCATACCACCAGCGGAATTCGTAGTGGCAATTCGTGTTCGGCTGCGACTTCTTCTCCTTGCCATCCTTCCCCATCGTGGGCGGCCCCTGCAGAAACCGGTAGTCGGCGACGGGCACGGGCCCCTGCCAGCGATCCCAGTTGAGCCCCGCAGGCACCTCGGCCACGGGGATCGCCGGGCTCGACGGCGCCGCGCCGATTGCCGCCTGCACCCGCTTGATCCGCCCCAGCCGCCCCTCGGCCACGAGCGCCATCGCCGTCACGAACAGGGGAAACGTGCTCCGCTGCTGCGTGCCCACCTGCACGATGCGGCCGGTCTCTTTCTGGACTCTGCGAATCAGCTTGCCTTCGTCGATCGTGAGCGTGAGCGGCTTCTCGCAATACACGTCTTTGCCGGCGAGCATCGCCTCGACGACCGGCTTCGTGTGCCAATGGTCGGGCGTCGCGACGTGGATCACGTCGATGTCTTTCCGCTCGAGAATCGCCCGATAGTCTTCGTGCACCGAGGCCTTGCCCCCGGCGAACTTCGCGTTGAACCCAGCCGCCCGCTGCGCATCGACGTCGGCGATCGCCACGATGTCGACCCAGTCCTTGGCGGCGTTCATGTTGGCTTGGGCGATGCTGCCGGAGCCGATGAGGCCGAGCGCCACGCGATCATTCTTCGCCTTCGTCTCGTCGGCGAGCGTCCGCGGCGCCCAGGAGAAATACGGCACGGCCGTCGCGGCCGCTCCCGTAGCGCACGTCGAGAGAAAACCACGTCGCGAGTCTTTCATGGCATCTTCCTGGCGGGTGGGGCTGATCAAGAAAGGAGCATACCTCAGGCTCACGGTGCCCGACGACCAGCTTTCGCGCAGATGCCGCGCCGGCTCGGGGTTACCCCGTACCGTCTCGCCGGACGTTCGCTCCGGCCCTCCAGGCCTCCACTCACTCGGATTTGCCTGCGCTGCGCCATCCATGGCTGCGCTGGTCAAATACGCCGTCTCAA
>Ga0208783_10002326_pt1 | contig 11008 bp, 10 predicted proteins | sample DEB19_08_DNA_2_FD_184529 | JGI IMG/M metagenome (GOLD analysis project Ga0208783, IMG submission 184529) | Aqueous microbial communities from the Delaware River and Bay under freshwater to marine salinity gradient to study organic matter... | ecosystem: Environmental > Aquatic > Marine >... | reverse complement strand
GCACAACCGCTGGCCGTCGCACCACCGACTCACCCGGGCGTTGAACCGCTGGACCTACGGAGCCAACGACGCCGCCCTGGCGGTCTCGGAGGAGGTCACGGCCTCGATGCCGCCGCACGCGCGTGCCGCGACGCGGGTGCTCACCCACGGCATCGACCGCGACGCCGTGCGCGCCCGCGCCGGTGACCGCGCCGACACCCGGGCCGAGCTCGGGCTCGACCCCGACGCCGTCGTGTGCGTGACCGTCGCGAACCTGCGGGAGAACAAGCGCTATCCCGATCTCCTGGCCGCCGCGCGGCTCGTCGTCGACCGCGACGACCGCGCGCGGTTCGTCACCGCCGGCCAGGGTCCACTCGCCGACGAGATCCGGTCCCGCCGCGACGCGCTCGGGCTCGCCGACCGGTTCGCGATGCTCGGGTACCGCGACGACGCCCCGCGCCTGATGGCCGCCGCCGACCTGTTCGTGCTGGCGTCGAGCCACGAGGGTCTGCCGGTGGCGGTGATGGAGGCGTTCGCGCTCGGCGTGCCGGTGGTGGCGACCGCCGTCGGCGGCGTCGCGGAGGCGGTCACCGACGGGGAGAGCGGACTGCTCGTCGCTCCGGGTGATCCGACGGCCCTGGCCGAGGCGATCCTGCGCGCCACCGATCCCGTGCTGCGGGCGCACCTCGCCGCCGGCGCGGACGCCGCGGCCGAGCGCTTCTCGTCGGCGGTCTCGGTCCGGGCGATCGAGGAGACCTACGTCGCGGCCGTCGACCGGCGTCGGCGGTGACCCGCCCGGCGAAGGTGGCGCACCTCACCACCGTCGACATGAGCCTCCGGTACCTCCTGCTCCCGCAGCTCCGGGCCGTGGTCGAGGGTGGGGGCGAGGTCGTCGGCATCAGCGCCCCGGGTCCGTGGGTGCCCGAGCTCGAGGCGGCCGGGGTCCGGCACCGGGCCCTGACGTCGTCGACCCGCTCGTTCTCGCTCGCCGCCGACCTGCGCGCCGCCGTGGAGCTCTGGCGCATCCTGCGCGACGAGCGGCCCGACGTCCTGCACACCCACAACCCCAAGCCCGGTCTCTACGGGCGGATCGTCGGCCGACTGGCCCGCGTGCCCGTGGTGGTCAACACCGTGCACGGTCTCTACGCGACCCCCGACGATCCGTGGCCGAAGCGGACCGTGGTCTACGGACTCGAGGCGGTCGCCGCCCGCTGCTCCGACGCCGAGCTGGTCCAGAACCCCGAGGACGTCGCGTTGCTGCGCCGGTGGCGGATCTCCCCCCGGGCCCGGCTCCTCGGCAACGGGGTCGACCTCACCCGCTTCGACCCGGCGTCGATCGCCCCCGGCGTCCGGGCGGACCTGCGGCGGGAGTGGGACGTCGCCGACGACGTCGTCGTGATCGGCGTGGTCGGTCGACTCGTGGCCGAGAAGGGGTACCCGGAGCTCTTCGCGGCGATGGAGCGCCTCGATCCGACCCGATTCGCCCTCGTGTGCGTCGGTGGTGCCGACGACGAGAAGGCCGATCGGCTCGACGCGGCGGTGCTCGACCGGGCGCGGGCGGCCGGCGTCCGGTTCCTCGGGCACCGCGACGACGTCGACGCCCTGTTGTCGGCGTTCGACGTCTTCGTGCTCCCGTCGCACCGCGAGGGCTTTCCGCGCGCGGCGATGGAGGCGGCGGCGATGGCGCTGCCGGTGGTGGCGACCGACGTGCGCGGCTGTCGGGAGATCGTGGTCGAGGGGGTCAACGGCGTTCTCGTCCCCGTGGCCGATCCGGTCGCGTTGGCGGCCGCCCTCGCCGAGTTGGGTGACCCCGAACGTCGCCGTCGCTTCGGGGCGGCATCACGCGAACGGGCGAGCGCCCACTTCGACGAGCGGGCGGTAGTGACGCGGGTGCTCGAGGCCTACCGCCAGGTGTTCCGGCGCAAGCGGCTGCGGCTCACCGTGGGCCCGCCCGCCTGAGTCGGCCCACCGGGTCGGGTCAGCCCACGACGTCGGCCAGGACGTCGGACCACGCCCGGGCCACGGGTGTGATCTCGAAGTTGGCCAGGCAGTGCTCGCGCGCCGCCCGACCCATGGCGGCGGCGCCGTCGAGGTCGTCGGTCATCCGGCGGAGCGCCGCGGTGAGGGCCCGGCGGTCGTCGGGGTCGACGATCGCGCCGGTCCGGCCGTCGAGGACGATCTCGGGGATCGCACCGACGGCGGTCGAGACGGCGGGCAGGCCGCACAGCCCGGCCTCGATCATCGACGCCGGCATGGCGTCCCCGCCGCGGCTCGCCAGGACGGCGACGTCGGCGGCCCGGAACGCGATGACGGCCTGGTCGAGCACCCCGACGAAGTGCACCCGACCGGGGGCCACGCGCGCCGCCTGCTGCTGGAGCTTGACCCGTTCGGGGCCGTCGCCGGCGAGGAGGAGGTGGACACCGGGGAGGTCGGCGAGCGCCGCGATCACGAGGTCGTTGCCCTTCTCGGCGACGAACGCCCCCACCGACACGAGCGTCGGCGCCTCGGGGAGACCGAGGGCGACGCGGGTGGCGTGGCGGGTGGCGTCGTCGACCGGTGGGAACCGGGTCGCGGCCACGCCGTTGGGGATGATGCGGATGCGCTCGCCCGGCACGCCGATCCAGTCGACGAGGTCGCGGCGGTTGAACGCCGACAGGGTCACCACACGGTCGGCCCGGGCCAGGCTGCGCCGCACCCGGGCCCGGCGGATCGGGTCGGGCGCCCAGAAGCGCGAGTCCGACACCTGGCGGTAGACGAACGGCCGGCCCTCGCCCGCGCCGGCCAGCGCGCAGGCGGGTCCGGTGCTCGAGCCGTGGGCGATCGTGACGTCGAACCGAGCCATGCGGCGGCGCAGGGCCCAGGTGCCGCGGACCGACCGTCGTCGGGGGCCGATGACCTCGACGTCGAGGCCACCCACGACACCCGGCGCGAGGGCGACGGTTCGCACCGAGTGTCCGAGTTCGGTCAGGGCCACGGCCAGGTCGAGGGCGAAGAGCTGGGCGCCCCGGCGGTCGGTGTCGGTGATGACCTGGAGGATCCGCACGGGCCGTCTCCCGAATGTCCCCGACGTCGGACGGCCCGACGCCTCCGGGATCCGGGGGGATTCCGGGGAGATTCCTGGGGATTCGGGCGTCACGGTACCCTGGGAGGCCTTGCCGGAAGCGAAGCACGGACGAGGGAACCCCATGGGTGGGGCAGGGCACACGACGCCGCGGCCGCCGGCCGGACGCACGACGATCGGGAACCGCCTGGCGGTGGCGGCGTCGCGCATGCGGGGCGACATCCCCCTCGTGGTGCTCGACGCGCTGCTGGCGGCGCTGACCTACTTCATGCTCTTCCAGATGCGCTTCGACCTCGACGTGCCGTCGAAGTACTGGCACCGCTTCGCGATCTTCGTGCCGGCGGTGATCGTGCTCACGGTGCTCGCCACCGGACTGTGGGGTGGGTACGGACGCACCTGGCAGCACGCCAGCATCGACGAGGCCCGACGGATCGCCCTGGCGGCGGTGTGCGTCGCGGTGCTCAACGTCCCGCTGTTCGGCCTGGGCAACCCCAACATCCCGCTGCTGGTGCTGGTCCTCGGACCGTTCGTGGTGATGGTGCTCCAGGGGCTGGTCCGGTTCCAGAGCCGGCTGTTCGCCTTCCGGCGCAACCCGATCGGTGCCGACGGCTCGGGGCTGCGGGTCGCCGTGGTGGGTGCCGGGGTGACCGGTGCCGCGGCGGTGCGCGAGATGCAGCGCAGCCCGCACGCGGGACTGGTCGCGGTCGCGATGCTCGACGACGATCCGCGACTCCACCGACGGACGATGCTCGGCGTTCCCGTGCTCGGTGGGGTCGACGACCTGGCCGCAGTCGCCCGTGACCGCGACGTCCACCAGGTGCTGCTCGCGGTCTCCGACAACGCCGAGGTGGCGCGTCGGGTCGCCGACCAGGCGGCGGTCCTGGGGCTGCCGGTGCGGGTCCTGCCCTCGACGTCGGCCTGGGTCAACGGGCAGGGATCGTTGCGTGACGTGCGCGACCTCGGCATCGAGGACCTCCTGGGGCGCGAGCAGGTCACGCTCGACCCCGCGCCGGTGCGCGACCTCATCCACGGCCGGCGGGTGCTCGTCACGGGCGCCGGTGGGTCGATCGGCTCGGTGATCGCCCGACAGGTCGCGGCGCTCGGACCCGAGCGCCTCGTGCTGCTCGACCACGACGAGACGCACCTCCACGACGCCTCCGAGGGGCTGCAGGGCCGGTTCGAGACCGTGCTCGCCGACGTGCGTGATCCCATCGCCCTCGACCGGATCTTCTCCCGGGTGCGGCCCGACATCGTCTTCCACGCCGCCGCCCACAAGCACGTCCCGATCCTCGAGCGCCACGCCTGCGAGGCCGTGCGCACCAACGTGCTCGGCACCGTCAACGTCGTCGACGCCGCCCGGCGCGTCAACGCCACCCACTTCGTCGCCATCAGCACCGACAAGGCCGCCGACCCGTCGAGCGTGATGGGCGCCACGAAGTGGCTCGCCGAGCAGGTGGTCCTCACCCGAGCGCCGGCGGGCCTGCGGTACTGCGCGGTCCGGTTCGGCAACGTGGCGGGCAGCCGCGGCTCGGTCATCCCGACCTTCCAGCGCCAGATCGCCGCCGGTGGCCCGGTCACCGTCACCGATCCGCGCATGACCCGCTGGTTCATGAGCATCGACGAAGCCGTGCGCCTGGTCCTGCAGGCCGCCGCCACGGGCGCCGACCACGCGGTGCTCGCCCTCCAGATGGGGGAGCAGGTCAACGTCTACGAGCTCGCCGAGCGGATGATCCGGCTGGTCGGTCGTCGGCCCGGATCCGACATCGAGATCCTCATCACGGGGGTGCGGCCCGGTGAGAAGCTGGCCGAGGAGATGATCGGGCCCGGGGAGACGTTCGTGGGCGACGGCCCGATCCTCGGGATCGAGCCGGTGGTGATGTCCCCGGCCGACCTGGAGCGGGCGCTCACCCGCCTGGCGTCGGTGGTCGACGCGCTCGACGACGACGCCGCCCGGGCCACGCTCGCCGAGTTCGCCGCCCCGGCGGTGGGCGCACCCCGGCCTCCCGCCGCCGACTGAGGCCCCGGTGTTCGACGAGCCGGCGCGGCCCGAGCGCGTCCTCGTGATGTGCACGGCCAATCAGTGCCGTTCCCCACTGGCCGCCGGTCTGCTCCGCCGACGGGTCGCCGAACGCGGCCTGGCGGTCGAGGTGCTCAGCGCCGGCCTGCTCGAGTCGGGCCAGCCCGCCACCGCCCCGACGGTCGAGGCGGCGGTCGCCGCGGGCATCGACCTGCGTGGGCATCTGAGCCGGACGGTGTCGACCGAGCTGCTCGAGGGTGCCGACCTCGTCGTGGGCATGGAGCGGATGCACGTCCGGGAAGCGGTCGTGCTGCGCCCCGAGGTCTGGCGCTACGCGTTCACGCTGCGCGAACTGGTGCGCCGGGCCGAGCTCATCGAGCCGCGCCCCGAGGGCGAGCCGCTGCGGGTCTTCTGCGGCATCCTGGGGGCGGGTCGCGACCGGTCGTCGCTGATGGGCGCCTCGACCGACGACGACGTCCGGGACCCGACCACCGACCCCGGCGTCGACCACGACATGACCGTGGCCGCGCTCGACGACCTCGTGGGGCGCATGGTGGCGCGCCTCTGGCCGGTCTAGAACAGCTCGACGTCGCCCATGGTCAACGACCACCCGGCGAGGTCCGCGGGTGGGTCGGTGGCGACGGTCCGCGCGGTGAGGGTGGGCCCCACCCGGGGGACCGGCACGAAGCCGTGCCCGAACGGCCGGTCGGACGGTGTGCGCAGGCGGATCAGGTAGTCGGCCCCCGCTCCACGCGCGACCGCGCGGAGCACGCGGCGGGCCGTGGTGGGATCGGGGGCGAACAGGTCGGCGACGACCGCTTCGACCGCCGGCCCGCGTCGACGCAGGTGGATCACGGCGGCGCCCTCCGCCGGGTCCGACGACGCGGTCACGACCCGGTAGTGCAGCGCCGCGGGCCCGTAGCGCCAGGCGAGGTACGCCGGGCTGCGGTGGGTGTGCAGCCCGGGCGGGGTCGACCCGAGCGCGAGGAGCGCGGTGGCGACGCCCGGATCGTCGAGTGTCCCGGTGGCGCCGCGGCCCACGTCGGTGGGCAGGGCGCCCCGGTCGGCGGGGGTCCGGGCCCGCACGATCCGCACGAGACCCCCGGGCCCGGAGGGCCGCATCGCCACGGGCAACGTGCCGACGACCCCCCAGCCCATCTTGAGGTAGCCGGGTCGGCTCTGGGCGTTGGGGGTGTTGAACACGAAGTCGACGCCCTCGACGCGCAACTCGTCGAGCGCCCCCAGGGTCAACGCCGTGAACACGCCGCGGCCCTGGAACGCCGGGTCGGTGGCGGTGTCGACGGCACGCACCACCCGGTGCACCGTGCCGTCGGGGCCCACGAGCTCCCACCGCAGGAAGGTCCGGAACCCGGCGAGGCGGCCGTCGACCTCGGCGACCCACATCGGCGACGGGCCGAACGGGTTCTCGTCGTGCTTCCAGGCGAAGTGACGCTCGGTGGCGTCGCCCGGCGTCCAGCCGAGGCTCCGGCCGGCGAGGGCCAGGATGCCGGGACGGTCGGTGGGGGTGGCACGACGGACGTGCAGGCCGGGATCGGGCACGTCAGGGCCTACTGTGCGTGACCGTGCTGGGCAGGGTCGTGCGGACGGGCATGAAGGTGACGGCAGCGGCCGCGGACACGGTCCGGCGCCCCGTGCCGGGGCTGGTCGTGCTCATCTACCACCGGGTCGGCGGGCACACGGCGACGGAGGTCGACCTCCCGCTCGGGCTCTTCTCGGACCAGATCGCATGGCTGACCGAGACCCTACCCGTGGTCTCGCTGACCGCCGGGCTCGACTGGCTCGCGGACCCGACGGCCGATCCGCTCGAGACGCGGGTCGCGATCACCTTCGACGACGGCACCGCCGACTTCGCGGACGCCGCCTGTCCGGTGCTGGAGCGCTTCGCGGCGCCGGCCACGCTCTACGTCGCCACCGAATTCGTCGAGCAGCAGCGCCCGTTCCCCCACGACGGCACGCCGATCTCGTGGTCGGCACTGCGCGACTGTTCGGCGTCGGGCCTGGTGACGATCGGATCGCACACCCACGGCCACGCCCTGCTCGACCGCCTCGATCCGGCGCTGGTCGGTCCCGAGCTCGACCGGTCGGTCGACCTGATCGGGGAACGCCTCGGGGTGGTGGCGCGGCACTTCGCCTACCCGAAGGCCCTGATGGGCTCGCCGACGGCCGACGCCGCCGTGCGCGACCGGTTCGACTCGGCCGCGGTGGCCGGTGGCCGGGCCAACCGTCCGGGGCACACCGACCCGTGGCGCCTGGCCCGCACCCCGGTGCAGATCAGCGACGGCACCGGCTGGTTCGAGCGCAAGGCCCGCGGCGGGCTGGCCTTCGAGGAGACCCTGCGCCGGTTCGCCAATCGTCGGCGCTACTCGGGCGCCACCACCTGACGGCACCGACGGGTCAGCGTGCGACCACCTCGAGCGTGGCGGCGATCACCCGGTCGACGTCGGCGTCGGACATCGCCGAACCCGACGGCAGGCAGCAGCCCTCGCGGAACGCGGTCTCGCACACCGCGCCGCCGCGCATCGGCGCACCGGCGAACACGGGCTGGAGGTGGAGGGGCTTCCACGTGGGGCGGGCCTCGACGTCGAGGCGGCCGAGGTGCCCGCAGAGCCCGACGGGGTCGGTCCCGGCGTCGGGGCCGAGGGTGACGACCGTGAGCCAGTGGTTGGGCTCGCCGAAGTCGGCGACGGGCATGAACCCGACCCCGGGCACCCCGGCGAGCGCGGCGCGGTAGCGGTCGCCGATGGCGCGCCGCCGGGCGATCTTGTCGGGGAGGCTCCGCAACTGGCCGCGGCCGAGGGCGGCGAGCAGGTTCGACATCCGGTACGAGTAGCCGATGGAGGAGTGCTCGTAGTGCAGCGCCGGGTCGCGGGCCTGCTGGGAGAGGAACCGCGCTCGCCGCACCTGCTCGGGGTCGCGGGCGAGCAGCATCCCGCCACCGCTCGTGGTGATGATCTTGTTGCCGTTGAACGAGAAGATCCCGATGTCGCCGAGGGTGCCCGCCGGGCGACCGCGGTAGGTGGCACCGATGGCCTCGGCGGCGTCCTCGACCACCGGCACGCCGTACCGTTCGCAGGTCGCGACGATCGGATCGTGGTCGGCGCACTGGCCGTAGAGGTCGACGGTGACGAGGGCCTTCGGCAGTCGGCCCTGGCGGGCCCGCTCGGCGAGCTCCTCCTCGACCAGGGCGGGGTCGAGGTTCCACGACCGGTCCTCGGAGTCGAGGAAGCACGGCCGGGCGCCGAGGTAGACGGCCGCGAACGCGGTGGCCGCGAACGTGAACGACGGGACGAGCACGTCGTCGCCGGGCCCGACGCCGACCAGGTCGAGCGCAAGGTGCAGCCCGGCGGTGCCGCTGGCGAGCGCGAGGGCACTGGGGTCGCCGACGAACGCCGCCACCTCGGCCTCGAAGGCGTCGACGTGCGGGCCGAGCGGCGCGATCCAGTTGCCGTCGAAGGCGTCGAGGAGGAGGTCCCGTTCGACGGGTCCGACGTCGGGAGGCGAGAGGTAGATGCGGTCCATCGGCACCCGGGACGGTACCTGCCGTCGGGCGCGGACCCGGGGGTACGCTGACCTCGACGAGGAGCGTGGAGCGCATGCGGGTACTGGTCACGGGCGGTGCGGGGTTCATCGGCACCAACCTGTGTCGCACCCTGCTGGCCGATCCCGGGGTCTCGGCGGTCCGGGTCCTCGACGACTGCTCCACCGGATCGGCCGCCAACCTCGACGGGCTCGCCGTCGACCTGGTCGAAGGGTCGATCCTCGACGAGGCCCTGACCGGTCGACTGGTTTCCGAGGCCGACGCCGTGGTCCACCTGGCGGCGCGGGGGTCGGTGCCCCGGTCGGTGGCCGAGCCGGTCGCCACCCACGCGGTCAACACCACCGGCACGCTCACCGTGCTCGAGGCGGTCCGCCACGGCGGCGCTCCGCACCTGGTGGTGGCGTCGAGCTCGTCGGTCTACGGTGCCAACCCGACCCTGCCCAAGTCCGAGGACCTGGCCCAGTTGCCGCTCAGCCCCTACGCCGCGTCGAAGCAGGCCACCGAGGGGTACGCCCTGGCCTGGCAGCACGCCTACGGGATGCCGGTGCTGGCGTTCCGCTTCTTCAACGTGTTCGGTCCGCACCAGGCGGTCGGTCACGCCTACGCGGCGGTGGTGCCGGCGTTCGTCGCGGCCGCCCTGGCGGGGCAGCCGATTCCGGTGCACGGCGACGGCACCCAGTCGCGCGACTTCACGTTCGTCGACACCGTCACCGCCGTGGTCTCCGACGCCCTGCGTCGGCGGGTGACCCACCCGGGGCCGGTCAACCTCGCCTACGGCACCCGGACCGACCTGCTGACCCTCATCACCCTCCTCGAGGAGATCCTGGGTCGACCGCTCGACCGCGAGCACTCCCCGCGGCGGGCGGGCGACGTCGACCACTCCCGGGCCGACGACACCCGGCTGCGCGGGCTCTTCCCCGAGGTGCACCCCGTCCCGCTGCCCGACGCCCTGGCCCGCACGGTCGACTGGTACCGGTCGGTCGCGGTCACCGGGGCGTGACGCGGCCCGTGGGAGCGTTCGCCAAGCGGGCCCTCGACGTGACCGTCGCCGCGGTGGGGCTGGTCGTGCTGTCCCCGGTGTTCGTCGTCGTCGCCGTCGCCGTGCGGTGCTTCCTCGGCTCGCCGGTGCTGTTCGTCCAGGAGCGCCCCGGACGCCACGGGGTCCCGTTCCGCCTGTTGAAGTTCCGCACGATGACCGACCGCCGGGGTCCCGACGGCGCACTGCTCCCCGACGCCGATCGACTCACCCGCCTCGGTCGGGCGCTGCGCCGATCGAGCCTCGACGAGCTGCCCGAGCTGGTGAACGTGCTGCGGGGTGACATGAGCCTGGTCGGACCGCGACCGTTGCTCACGTCGTACCTCGAGCGGTATACGCCCGAGCAGGCCCGTCGGCACGAGGTGCTCCCGGGCATCACCGGGTGGGCCCAGGTCAACGGGCGCAACGACACCACCTGGGACGAGCGCTTCGCCCACGACCTGTACTACGTGGACCACCACTCGTTCACCCTCGACCTGCGCATCCTCGGGCGGACGGTCACCCAGGTGTTCCGGGGTGCGGGGGTCTCGCAGGCGGGGGAGGCGACGATGTCGAGGTTCGACGCTCCCGACGGAGGTGCGGCGTGAGGATCGTGGTGGTGGGTGGGGCGGGACAGGGGCGCCAGGCGATCGACGTGCTCGAGGCGGCCGGCGACCACGAGGTGGTGGCGGTCGTCGACGCCGGCCTCGCGGGTGGGGTGGTGTGTGGTCGACCGGTCGTCGACGACGACGGTGTCGCCGCGACCGGCGCCGCGGGCTTCGTGGTCGCGATCGGGGACAACGCGACCCGGGGTGCCGTCATCGGACGCGTGCGCGCGACCCACGGCCTCGAGCTCGTGTCGGCCGTCCATCCGGCCGCGGTGGTCGCCCGCGACGCCGTCGTCGGTCCGGGAGCGGTCCTGATGGCGGGGGTGGTGGTCAGCAACGGCTGCGTGCTCGGTGAGGGTGTGCTCATGGGGACCCGCGCCTCGGTCGACCACGACACCACGGTGGCCGACCACGCCGGGCTGGCGCCGGCGGCCACCACCGGCGGCGACGTCACGATCGGCACGACCACCGCGGTCCTGCTGGGCGCGTCGGTGATCCACGGGGTCACCGTCGGCGAGCACACGGTCGTCGGCGCCGGTGCGGTGGTCCTGGCCGACCTGCCCGACCGGGTGGTGGCGGTCGGGGTCCCGGCCCGGGTCGTGCGCGCCCGGGAGCCCGGCGAGCCCTACCTGCGCCGCCGTCCCTGACGGCGGCCGCCCGGCGGGTGGGGTCGTCGTCGACCGGCCTGCCACCATGGCGCCGATGGAAGCGAGCCGGGTCGTCGTCGTGGGACAGGGCTACGTGGGCCTGCCGTTGGCGATGCGGGCCT
>Ga0208783_10002322_pt1 | contig 11019 bp, 9 predicted proteins | sample DEB19_08_DNA_2_FD_184529 | JGI IMG/M metagenome (GOLD analysis project Ga0208783, IMG submission 184529) | Aqueous microbial communities from the Delaware River and Bay under freshwater to marine salinity gradient to study organic matter... | ecosystem: Environmental > Aquatic > Marine > Coastal... | reverse complement strand
CGCCTGCGGAACCCCGCAATAGATACCGACCACATGGATGATGGCGCGCACCTCGGCGGCGGAGACGCCATTGTTGATGGCGCCGTTGCAGTGGGTCTCCCACTCATGCATCTTGCCCAAGGCGCCCAGCATCGCGAGGTTCATCATCGATCGGGTCTTGGGATCGATGGCCGGGTCCGCCCAGCCAAAGCCCCAGCACCAGGCCGTCATCGCTTCTTGAAACGGGCGTGTTAGCGAATCGGCTGCGTCCAGGTTCCGCTCGACGTATTCCTTGCCAAGCGTCTCGCATCGCTTTTGCAGTCCCTTGCCGAACAGTTCATCATCCACCTTAACACCCGCTTATCTTACCAGCCCTTTTTACCAGCTTCGCATGCTAGGCGGAGGAGTTCTGTTCGTCCTGAGATAGTCTCGAAGGACGTGAAAGCACCTTATCATTGCTGTCTTCAGACGTGGCATCATGATTTGGCGCACTCCTGCGCACCGTTGAGGATCAATTCACGTTGAAGGGGAAAAAGCTATTGAAAGAATTTCGACAAGATTGTCGTGAATTAGCGCATTCTACAGATGCATCTGGGGTTTGTTACGTCCGCTGACATCGAAGTCGAGAAACGGCCCTGATATGCCTCTGATGGGCCAATGTCTTCGCAGTTGGCGCCCAGCGCCCAGGGCACGATCTGCCTGAGGAACACCTGTGCCGTAATGTCGGCGTTGTAGGTCGAAGTCTGTCCCCAGCCGAAGGCACCGTCTTCGGAGGTGACCCGTACGAAGCAAACGAACTCGTTATGGAAGGTCTCCAATCTGGCGATCTGGGGCATCTGACTTCCTGAGTGAGTCCGCAATTCCAATGAAAAGGGATTGATCATGGCAATAAGCGCAAGGTGTCACGGCTCTGAGGTTTGGGATCAGGCGGTGCGCCTCACCATTTGGATGTACCCGCATCAGAAAAAATCCCGATATGGAGGAGAATAGTCCTCTGCGGAGTGTGAACTCCCAGAATTCGCAGCTCTTATTATAAGGTTGGACCGATTCGGATCCCGACGCGGGATTCAAACTCTGTCGATCTTCGGACTCAACAAAATCAATGACTTGGAACGAAAGAGAGTTGGCTGCCAGGCTCTCTCTCTCCGCCACTTTACCAGTGCAAACTCCCCCACAGTCCCGACGAGCGTCGAAATTCCTTTTGGTTTCAAAAGGGTTTGGCAGAGGCGACCGTACTTCCGAGACTGCGGTGGAGCCGAAATTCGGTCTCAGAAGGCCCGCCGTCTCATTCCGACCGTACTTCCCCGAAATCAGTACGGTCGGAAAATATTGAGTCAGTCCAGGGGCTTAAAAATCCTGCGTAACCGTAGCGGTTTGCTTTGGTTCTCTCGCCTTCGGTAGGATTAGAACCCGCGGTGGGCATAGTGGAGCGCAGTTATGCGGTACGCGGAAATACGCCGCCATATTGCGGTCTTTGCCGGTCACGATGAGGGTGCCCCTGGGATTCAGCTTCTCGAAGCCGATCAAGCGTGCCTCAGTAGGTCTGCCAAAGAGTGTAGAAAGGCGTCGCAGCAAACTGCGACGCCTCCCTGTCACTTACGACCGGAGCCGTTCTTGGTAGGATCGACGAGCACGTAGCCCATTCCCGGCTTGGGTGTCGGCGGAAGAGGCTCACCGCGAGTAACGGTGCGCTCTTCGCCGGTACGCCCACCACGGGAACCGACCTGTTCGTACTGTCCAGAACGGGGAGCAGTCGTCCCCGGCTTCAAAGGTCCGCTCATGGCGGGCCTCCTTTCAGTCTGACGCAGATTGAACTTGCTTTCCCGAGTCCGTGCGCCTTAATGGCGTTGTCAATATACGTTCGGTTCGGGTCGGCCACCTGCAAGGGTGCGTCATCACCTTGCCGGATCTCCTTCGGGGCGAGGCGATGCCTCGCCCTTTTTTATTGCATTACTTCGAGCTGCTTGCGGACTTCTCCTGTTCCGAGTAGTGGCGCGAACGCGCGGAAATTACGTGTTTGGTGGCGAACCCGGCCGGCAACGATGGCCGGATGCACGCCGATACGCTGCGAGAAAGCGATGATGCCCGAATAGCTCGCGTGTGATGTCAGGCCCGCAGTCGCCCATAGGTCTCGCGAGATCAATGCCTCCTCGGCCCACTCGTCGGCCTCATTTTCGCGAGGGTCTTCGTGACGCGATGGCGTTTCGCGAAGGCTGAAATCGTCGACGAACGCTTCGGTCGCACCGTTGAAGTGACGCCCGACATGGGCGAGCTCGTGAAGAAGCGAAAACCAAAAGTTATCGATCCGGTCGTAACGCAAAGTCAGCGCGACGATCGGCGTTCCGCCTTCGACGCTGCGTAGGGCGGCGCCGTCCAGATAGGTCTTGGGTAAGTGGGAAACGCAGACGAGATGAACACCAAGATTCGACAGCGCGTCTCTTGCACGCTTTGGCCCGTCTTCATGTGCGCTCAGCTTCGAGAGTTTGGTAAGAACGTCGAGTGTGATCGAGCCGGTCTTGTATGTTCCCGACAGTTTTTGATCGCGAGAAGCCGCAAGCGCCTTCAGGCACCACGCCAGCAGGGCATAGGTATCGGTTTTTGCGTTCTGCCGCATTGCATCATTGCGACGGCACAGTGGCATCGGCACAGCCTTCATGCCACCCGCGCTCGCAATCAATTCGCCGATCAAATCCTCGGCCTTGGCTTTCGCTGAGGCGACCGAGCGTATCCAGCCGCGCTTCGCCATTTCGTTGATCGGGAACCGGCCCCAATCGAGCGAGGACGTATCCGCAGTGCTCCTCGCCGCCGAGGCGTCGGCAACCAACACTTCGGCGGGAATACCAAGGTGGGTGTGGAGCGCGCGGATCATCGGTAGCGTGAGGGGCTGCTTACCGGAAAGGACCTCGGAGACTTTGCTGCGGCTGCCGATGTAGGGCTCGAGATCGCGCGGTTCGAGCCCGGCCTGTTCCATACGAAAGCGTATCGCCTCCACTGGCGTCGGCAGCTCAATCGGGAAATGCTTCGCCTCATAAGCTTCCACGAGGTCGGCCAGAACGGAAAGTTCGTCAGCCTCAGGAGTACCGGCCGCGGCGTCCATCAGCGCATCGATCCGCGCCAGGGCAGCCTTGTGGTCGGCTTCCGTTCGGATCGGGATGATGCGCGCCATGTCTAAACCTCCTCCACGTTGATTTTGTCGTATTCGGCGTGGGTGCCGAACCATCGGACGGCGACAACGCCGACAGCGAAATTGACCTTCGCGATCAATCGAAACCGGTTGCCGCCAATGTCGAACACATACCGCTCACCGACCTTGTCGGTCTTCGGGTAGCGATCCCGGATGTCCTGGAAGGACGCCCAGACCGTCGTTTTTGACGCAACTTCGGCCTTCCACGCTGCGAGGCGCTTGGCCGCTTCGGCGTGGCGCTTCTGCGCCTCCTCGATAATCTCCACGCCGACCAGCTTCATATAAAGCGTTCCCTTTTCAGGATCAAGCGATACGTTCCGAAAATAAGATCAAATCGGACAGCACTGTCAAGGCGTGCGCCGGTCAACCCGTCCACATGCAAGGGTGAGCCCTGCGACTCGCCCTTGACATGCTCTGATTTATAGCAAATGTAGCAAACATGACAAACACACAAGACGTAGCCGCGACCCTTCGCGCCATCCGATCGAAAATGGACCTTACACAGGAGGAGCTCGCCGAGCGGCTTGGTGTGTCCTTCGCAACCGTGAACCGTTGGGAAGGCGGCTCGAACATGCCGCAGAAGGCAGCGCGCGAGGTGATCGCGGCGCTCGCGGCCGAGGCCGGGGTCGAAGGTGAGGCTGCGCCCGAGGCCGCCGAGCCGGCCGCGGCGGTCACCCGGCGGCGGCGCGGAGCGCCCCCGGCACCGTCGACCAAGACGATGGAGCAGATGCTGTGGGACGCCGCGTGCTCGATCCGGGGCGAGAAGGATGCGGCCAAGTTCAAGGACTACCTGCTCCCGCTGCTCTTCTTAAAGCGGCTCTCCGACGTGTTCGACGACGAGATCGTGCGTCTGGCGGAAGACTATGGCGACCGCGATACAGCGCTTGAAATCGCCGAAGGCGACCATTCCCTTCTGCGCTTCTATCTGCCGCCCGAGGCGCGCTGGGCGGCGATCAGTGGGCGCGCAGCGATTGAATGGCCGCTGGACGACAAGGGCCAGAGCACGAAGCCCAGGGATATCGGCGAGCATCTGACGAAGGCCGTGCGCGCGGTTGTGAAACAGAACCCGCAGCTTTCCGGCGTGATCGATGTCGTTGATTTCGCGGCCGAGCGGAACGGCGAGCGTGACATCAACCCGGCGAAGCTGCGCCTCGTGGTCGAGACGTTTTCAGATCCGCGCTACCGGCTGGGTCTCGCTGACGTGCAGCCTGACTTTCTTGGCCGTGCCTATGAATACCTCTTGCGGAAGTTCGCGGAAGGCTCGGGCCAGAGCGCGGGCGAGTTCTTCACCCCAACCGAGGTCGGCTTCCTAATGGCTCATATCATGCGGCCCCGCCCCGGCGAGGATTGCCATGACTATGCCTGCGGCTCGGCGGGCCTGCTCGTGAAGCTGCAGCTCGTTGCACGCGAACTCGATCCGACCGCCAAAGTGCCGTTGAAGCTAACCGGCCAGGAGCTTCAGGCCGAGAGCTACGCCGTCGCGCAGATGAACGGCATCATCCACGACATGGAGATCGAAATCGCCCGCGGCGATACGATGATCAACCCCAAGTTTCGCACCAATGACGGCAAAGTCCGCACGCACGATATCGTCGTCGCTAATCCGATGTGGAACCAGCCCTTCGCACCGGATGTCTTCGCCAACGATCCGTTCGACCGCTTCCGCACCACGGGCGGCGTCACTACCGGCAAGGGCGATTGGGCGTGGCTTCAGCACACGCTCGCCTGTCTCAACGATCATGGCCGCGCGGCGGTGGTGCTCGATACCGGTGCGGTTACACGCGGCTCCGGCTCGAAGAACGAGGACAAGGAACGCAACATCCGCAAATGGTTCGTCGATCACGACCTAATCGACGGCGTGATCCTGCTACCGGATAACCTCTTCTACAACACCAACGCCGCCGGCGTGATCGTGGTGCTGAACAAGCGCAAGCCCGCCGTACGTAAGAACAAGATCGTGCTATTCAACGCAGCGCAGCGCGTGAAGAAGGGCCGGCCGAAGAACTATATTCGTGAGGAAGACATCCGAACAATTGCATCAGCTTATCTGAAGGGTGAACCGTTGGACCGAGAGGTTGCCGTGATCACCCAGGCGCAGGCGGCTGAGGCCGATTACAACTTGAGCCCAAGTCGGTGGGTCGGAAACAGCAGCGGCTCAGAAAGCGATGATCTGGCTGAGATCCTTGCGCATTTCGACGCTGTGATTTCCTTTGAAGCCAGAATAGCCAGGGATCTTGAGGTCGCACTCGCAAAACTGCGGGAACTCGCGTGATGGTCGACGTTCGTCTCGACAGTCTCTGCGACTTGGTGGCCATACAGGTTGATCCCGCGCGCCACGAGGCCAGTATATATGTGGGGCTCGAGCATGTTGCATCTGCACGCTTCACCCGCTCAGGGCATGGAAGTTCGTCGGATGTGCAAAGCTCAAAGTTCGCCTTTCGCGCGGGCGATATTCTGTATGGCAAGTTGCGGCCCTACCTCGACAAGGCAGTGCTCGCCGAGGACGAAGGCATCTGTACCACGGAGTTGCTGGTTCTTCGGCCTAAGAAGGGGATCGATCCACGGTTCCTGATCGGAGTGGTGCATAGCCCCAGCTTTGTTGAACACGCTGTTTCCGGCACCACCGGTGTTCAGCACCCGCGAACGTCGTGGCAGCATATCGGCAGTTTCAAATTGCCCGATTTTGAGCTGCGCGAGCAGACGGCTGTTGGGGCGCTTCTTTGGAAGGTGCACGATACCCTTCTCGCCAACGAGGAAGCGATCAAGGCGGGAGAGAACACCAAGCGCGCAGCAATGCGAACGCTGTTCACAAAGGGCCTTCGCGGCGATCCGCAAATCGACACCGAGTTTGGCCGTATTCCAGAATCGTGGCTTTCCCTAGCGCTGGATAATTGCGCCACAGTTCAGACTGGCGTTGCGAAAGGCCGGAAATTCGCAAACGCTGAGATGGTTGATGTCCCTTACCTTCGGGTCGCAAATGTTCAGGACGGCCACCTTGATCTCTCGGAGATAAAGGAAATCCATATCCGTCGATCCGAGGTTGAGCGGTATCGTCTTCGAAATGGCGATGTGGTTCTCACTGAGGGCGGCGATTTCGACAAACTCGGACGCGGCTTCATTTGGCGCGGCGAGTTGGATCTCTGCGTTCATCAGAATCACGTCTTCGCGGTGCGCCCGGATCGCAAGCGCCTTTTGCCTGAGTTTTTCGCCTACCTTGCACAAAGTGCATATGGGAAAGCCTACTTTCTTAAGGTCGCACATAAAACGACCAATCTGGCGTGCATCAATAGCACCAAGCTGAAGGAATTTCCAGTTCTCATCCCGCCTACGCTCGATGAACAACGCGAGATCGTCGACATTCTCGACGCCATCGACCGCAAGATCGATCTTCACAAGCGCAAGCGCGCCGTGCTCGATAAGCTTTTCAAGACTCTGCTGCACAAGCTGATGACCGGCGAAATCCGCGTGGCCGATCTCGATCTGTCGGCGCTCGGCAAAGCCTCGCCCGGAGGAGCTGCTGCATGAGCGACCTCAAGATCAGCGAGGCCGGCACCGTCCAATTTCCGATGGTGAAGCACGCCACGGAAATCGGCTGGATACCGCTCACGCCCGATGTCGCCAGGCAGAAGCGTGGCGGCGAAGCGGGCATGCTGCTGCGCGACGAGCTCGAGGCGAAGCTGTCGGAATTCAATCCATGGCTTTCGGCCGACGCGCTGCGCTCGATTATCGAGACGCTCGATGCCATCCCGGCAACGGTCGATGGCAACCGCGAAATGCTGATGTGGCTGCGCGGCGAACGCGGCTGGTACGACGAAGCAGAAAAACGTCATCGCCGCGTTCAGCTGATCGATTTCGAATATCCCGATGCGAATGAGTTTCACGTCTCATGGGAATGGACGCTGAAGCCGCCCGCCCGCAAGGGCAACCGGGCGGACGTGATGTTTCTCGTTAACGGCGTGCCGGTCTGCATCGTCGAACACAAGAACCCGAAGGATGGCGACGCCATCGAGCGCGGAATCAAGCAGCTCCGTCGCTATGAAATCGAGACGCCAGAACTGATCGGCGCCCCGCAGATCTTCAACGTCACGCACCTGCTCGATTATTGGTATGGCGTCACCTGGAACGCCACACGCCGCGACATGGCGCGCTGGAAGCAGACGCCCGACGATACCTATCGCTTCGCCGTGCAAGCATTCTTCGAACGCACTGATTTCCTCCGCACCCTCCAGCACTGGATTTTGTTCTACGTTCAGGACAGCGAGACGCGCAAATCGATCCTGCGCCAACACCAGCGCCGCGCCATCGATGCGATCGTCGCCCGCTGCGCTGATCTCACCAAGACTCGCGGCCTTGTCTGGCACACGCAAGGGTCCGGCAAGACGTTCACGCTGCTAACAGCCGCGAAGCTTATTCTCGAACAGAAGGAGCGTTTCCAGAACGGGACCGTGATCCTCGTCGTCGATCGCACCGAACTCGAAGGGCAATTAAAAGGCTGGGTCGAGCGCGTACTCGGCGAAATGCAGAACCAGGACATCGCCATCAAGCGGGCGAACACCAAGGCCGAGCTTCAGCAGCTTCTCGATGCGGACTTTCGCGGCCTGATCATCGCGATGATCCACAAGTTTGAGGCGATCCGAAAGGATTCGTCCGTCCGCGACAACATCTATGTCTTCATCGACGAGGCGCACCGGTCGGTGGCCAAAGATCTCGGCACATACCTTATGGCGTCGGTGCCGAACGCCACGATCATCGGCTTCACCGGCACGCCGATCGCCAACACCGAACAGGGCACGGGCACGTTCAAGATTTTTGGCGCCGAGGACGAAACCGGCTATCTCGACAAATACTCGATCAAGGAGTCGATCGACGACGAGACGACGTTGCCGATCAAGCACGTCCTGGCACCGAGCCAGATGACGGTGCCGGTGGACCGGCTGGACAAAGAATTCTTCGAACTCGCCGCCGCCGAGGGTGTGACGGATGTCGAGGAACTCAACAAGGTGCTGGATCGGGCTGTGGGCCTGCGCGCCTTCCTGAAGGCGGATGATCGCGTCGCCAATGTCGCCGCTTTCGTCGCGGAACATTTCAAAGAGAACGTGCTGCCTCTGGGTTACAAGGCGTTCGTGGTCGCCGTCGATCGCGAGGCCTGTGCAAAGTACAAGCAAGCGCTCGACAAGCTGCTGCCGCCGGAATGGACCGAGGCCGTCTATACCGAGAACGCCGCCGACGTGGTGGACCGACCGCTGGTCGCCGAGCTTCAGCTGAGCGAAGAACGCGAGGAAGACGTTCGCCTGCTGTTCAAGAAGGCGGACAAGGACCCGAGAATCCTGATCGTCACCGACAAGCTGCTGACAGGCTACGATGCGCCGTTGTTGTATTGCCTCTATCTCGACAAGCCGATGCGGGATCACGTGCTGTTGCAAGCGGTCGCCCGCGTAAACCGGCCTTATGTCGATAAGGAAGGCGTCCGGAAGAAGGTTGGTCTCGTCATCGATTTCGTCGGCGTGCTTCGCGAACTGAAGAAGGCGCTTCAGTTCGATTCATCTGATGTCGATGGGGTGATCGAAGATCTTGATCTCTTGATGAAGGATTTTCTGGAAAAGATTGCTAAGGCTTCCGTCGACTACCTCGATGCCGGCGAAGGCGGCGACGCCGATGAACGCCTTGAACGTCTTGTCTATGGCCGTTTCCTCGAGCCTGAACCCCGCAAGGCGTTCTTCGAATCCTACAAGGATATCGAAAGCCTTTGGGAAATCCTGTCGCCCTCAAAGGAACTCGTTGACCACATCAGCACGTTCAAGCGCCTGGCGCAGCTCTATGCCGCCGTGCGCAATGCCTATGCCGACAAGATCGGGTTCGTGGCAGACCTCGCCTACAAGACGCGGCAACTCGTCGAACAAAACGCCACGCAAGAAGGACTTGGGCGGCTCACGAAAAGCGTGACTTTCGACGTGAAGACGCTGGAAGCGTTGCGGGCGGAGAAGGGCTCTGACGAGGGTAAGGTTTTCAACCTTGTCCGGGGATTGCAGAAGGAGATTGACGACAACGCCGAGGCCGCGCCGGTGCTTCAGCCGCTCAAGGATCGCGCGGAGCGTATCCTCAAGGACCTAGAAAGCCGGAATACGACCGGGCTTGCCGCCATGGACCTTCTCGCCGCGATGGCTGCTGAGAAGGATGCGGCATCAAAGGCTGCGAAAGACACCGACCTCACGCCAAGGGCATTCTCCGCGTTCTGGGCACTGCGGGACCATCCGGCGTTGAAGAGCAGCGGGATCGACGCGCTCGATCTTGCCAAGGAGGTCGAGAAGCTTCTTGCGCGCTTCCCGAACGCGAAAGTGAACCCGGACGAACAGCGGCAGCTTCGTGCTTCGCTCTATCGCCCGCTGATTGGCCTACCGAAGGACGCCCGCACCGACGTGGTTGATCTGATCATGGCGAATGTATTGGGGTAATGACTTATCCATGGCGAATTATCTATCAGAACAGGATGAGCTTAAGCAGCGCGTCGCCCGATGGGCCATCAAGCTTAAAGTGAACCCGAGAGTGGTTCGTATTCAAAGAATGACACGGAAGTGGGGATCATGTTCAAGCGCGGGCACCATTACTCTTGCGATTGACCTTCTGGACAAACCGGAAGGGTTTCAGGACTTTGTGGTCGCGCATGAGCTTTTGCATCTGCGAATTCCAAATCATGGGAAGTTGTTTAAGGCGCTCATGTCGGCCCATGTGCCTGGCTGGCGAATGCTTGAAGTCACGCGCTCGAACCGTGTTGCCAGGTAGCGCCGCTTCGTGCTTCCGAATGAGCGGCCGGTCGCATTACGAGACTTACGAATCGCTCAGTCAGCCGCCCCACCTCGTCGACATCTCTGGCCGTCGCCAACCCGCAGTTCCCGAGCTTCTGGAGCTGCGCTCTAGCAAGGCGTCCTGTTTCAGAATTTCATATTCCGAACATTCGCTCGGCCTGCCTCGCCCATGGCAGATAAGTCACATCGATGAGCTGCGCCAGGGAAATGGCTGGAGGCACTTGCGTCACCACCAGCCGCTCAAGCGCCTCCGGCGATAGGTAAGCCAGCCGCATGGTCCGGCTGACGAAGCGGTCTGTCACCTTCTCGGCCTTGGCAATGTCACTGACCGTCGCCATCTCGCCACTCTCAAGCTTCCGCCGCCACGCCCACGCGCGGCCCAATGCTTTGAGGATGTGCGGATCCTGCGCCCGCACTTGCTGGTCGGCCATGCTCTCCGGCGGCAGGATCCTGGGCCGCCCATTGCGGCGGCGAACTGGGAGCGGAATTACGACCCGAATTGTGTCGGTGGGGCTGTTCACGCGGCGACCTCACTGCTTGTGCTGGCATTCAGGTCCCGGATGAGGGCCGCAATGCCGTTGTTGCGAATATCCAAGGTAATGCCATCGAGCCTAACGGTGACCCTCTCGACGACAAGCCGCACGATGCGTGCCTGTTCTGCCGGAAAGAGCGCCTCCCAGAGCTCATCGAATCGCTGGAGGGCGGCAATGATTGTGTGCTCATCCATGGGCGGGCCTTCGCGGCGATGTACCTCAATCATCCGTGTCGCAACCTCGGGCGCGCGGATGATCTGCCGCATCTCGGAGATGACCGCGCCATCGACCATGGCGGCGGCAAGCCGCATTGGGCCTTTGCCGCATCGCGAGTCGCGGTTCCGGATCAGGTCCATCGACGTGTAGTAATGGTAGAGCCGCTCGCCCTTCCGTGTGTAGGTCGGCGTCATGGCTGCACCCGTTTCGGTGAAGATGATGCCCTTGAGCAGCGCCTCGGAACTGCTGCGGTTCCTGGCGCGCCGCTGGCGTGGGCTCGCCTTCAGGATGGCGTGGACGGCGT
>Ga0208783_10002321_pt1 | contig 11028 bp, 25 predicted proteins | sample DEB19_08_DNA_2_FD_184529 | JGI IMG/M metagenome (GOLD analysis project Ga0208783, IMG submission 184529) | Aqueous microbial communities from the Delaware River and Bay under freshwater to marine salinity gradient to study organic matter... | ecosystem: Environmental > Aquatic > Marine >... | reverse complement strand
TAACGGATCGTTTCGAGGAAAACATCAAGACCCTTGCACAAGCAATGGCGGGTGTCTGCTACTACTCCGGCGGCAAGTGGCGTATCTACGCAGGGGCGTGGTCTACCTCTGCCTTCACGCTAACCGACAATGATCTAGTCGAGGGCGGCATCTCTGTGGTGACTGCCTTCCCGTACAACCAACGCTACAACTCGGTGCGCGGGCAGTTCGTCAACAAGGATCGCAACTGGCAACCGATGGAATATCAGCCAGTCATTAATACTTCGTATGTCACAGCAGACGGCGAACAAGCGTGGTTAGAGACGGACTTTGCCGCTTGCACCAATGAATACGAAGCGCAACGTCACGCAATCTTGCTCTCTCGTCGCAGTCGTAACGGACAAGCCGCGACGGTTCGTTGCGGGATGTCAGCGTTTAAGATTCTGCCTTTCCAGACCGGAACGGTGACGTTCTCCGAGATCGGATGGACAAACAAGACGGTGCGCTGCGAGGGGTGGAGGTTTGACCCTAACGGTGCAGTTGAGTTGATCCTGCGCGAGGAAGCCTCAACGGATTGGACTGACCCCGTTTCTGGCGATTACGCTACGCCGACGAGCGTAACGACCCCGACCCCAGAAATCTATACGCCGTTGCCGCCTACTAACCTGACGGTTGCAACACTTGATAGCAGCCTGACAATTTCGTGGGATGCGCCGACTATCGTTCCGCTCGGCTCGCAGTATGACGTTTGGGAATACACCTCGCAGACCCCGTTCGCATCGGCATCAAAAATCTGGACGGGTATCTCGACTAACGTATTTATCCCGAAAACCGACACGACCGTGCGTTACTACTGGGTCACGGTCAGAACACCGGACGGTGGCGTATCTGATCCAGAGCCGCCCGTTAATGGCGTTCCTGCCGGAGCAGCATCCATCCCGAGTGCGCTTTCGATTACTGCCTCTCCGAGTAGCCTCACCAAGTCAGCCTCGACCAGTTCGATCACAACTGACTCATCAACGGCTACCGCATATGGTGGCACATCGCCATATACCTACGCATGGACTCGACAGAGCGGCTCGACTGCCATCTCTGCTGACAGCGCATCGTCAGCCACGACTACCTTTACCGGAACGAGTCTGGCAAGCGGTAGCACTTATGATGCTGTATTCCGTTGCACGGTAACGGATGACGTATCGGCGACCGCCTATGCAGATGTATCTGTCTCAATAAGTCGCATCGGGTTTACCGCATCGGCTAGCCCCGCCACGTTGAGCAAGGTGGTTTTCATATCAAGTGCAACCACTAACAGCACGACCGTAACGCCGAGCGGTGGCGTCTCGCCCTATACCTATTCGTGGGCGTTGCATGATGGCGACACACTTACCGTTAACAGCCCAACTTCAGCAACAACCACGTTTTCTGCAAGTGGGTTAGTGAGAGGCGATATTTTGTATTCAGTCTATCGCTGCACGGTCACCGACAGCACTTCTGGAACCCCGCTTACAGCAACAGCGGATGTGATTATTACCATCGAGAGGGCCGACGTTTAAGGAGGATTGACGATGATGGACTTTTCTAAATTCAAAGTGCCGACAGGCTCGCTCCTTGTCGATGGTGGCTTAGTTGTTGCTCTGATTATTTGGGGAACGCAGATGACATCTAGCCTTGATGCTATTAGTGCAAGACTCCAACGAGTAGAGCAGCAGAGTATCCAACCGGAGGCTGACCGTCGCATTGCTGTGATTGAGGCGAGGCTAGGCGATACAACAGAAAGGCTTCAATCAATCGAGGCCAAACTTGACCGAGTATTGGAGCGACGCTAATGATGACTATGATCTCGACCTTTCTATCTTTCCTCGCTGGCGGCTTGCCGAAGATTCTGCAAGTCTTTCAAGATCGTCAGGACAAGAAGCACGAACTTGCCATCCTTGCGATGCAAAAGGAGCGAGAGTTAGAACTTGCTGCTAAAGGTTTCCAAGCGCAAGCGCATATCGAGGAGATCAAGACCGAGCAGATTGCGATGCAAACTGCTGCCGAGGAGCGAGTCGCGTTGTATCAGCACGATATGGAGATCGGCAAAGGCGCAAGCCAATGGATGATCAACCTTCGCGCTTCGGTTCGTCCTGTCGTGACGTATATCTTCGTGCTTGAATTAGTCGCTATCAATATTGCCGGGGTCTGGTATGCGTGGCATCAAGGCGTTCCGTTTGCTATTGCGATGGAAAACGTATTCAGCGATGACGAGATGCTGATCTTGTCCTCTATCATTGCCTTCTGGTTTGGGACGCAAGCCTTCGCTAAAAAATGAAAACAAGCGACAAGGCGCGTCACATGATTCGCCACCATGAGGGCGTAAGGATGCGCCCGTACCTTTGTCCGGCGCGGCTATGGACGGTTGGCGTCGGGCATCTCCTATATCCAGAGCAAGCAAAACTGCCTGTATCCGAACGATTACAGTTTGCATTAAAGGACGAGGATCGCCGTGTCTGGACTGCTGCTGAAGTGGACGATTTACTTGCTCAAGACCTTGCGCGATTTGAGCGAGGCGTGGCCCGATATTGCCCTTCTGCTGTTGGTCATCAAGGCAGGTTCGACGCACTCGTTTCCTTCTCTTTCAACGTGGGTCTGGGGAATCTTCAACGGTCTGGTCTCCGCATGAAACACAATCGTGGCGACTATGAAGAAGCGGCAGATGAATTTATGAAATGGACAAAAGGCGGCGGTCGAGTCCTGCCGGGACTTGTTAAGCGTCGGCTAGATGAACAAGCACTATATCGGGGGTCACATGGACAAGTTGACACAGATGATCGAGGGGGTGACTAACCCAGTATCAGCGGCTAAAAACACCATTGAGGCTGCGCGTGGCGTAGTCAATGAGGGGTATGGTTTTGTCGAGGACGTTCGCGCCATTGCAGAAAAAGAAGCCGAGCGTCGAGAGAAAAAGCGAGAAGCAAAAGAAGTTGCGCCATCCTCTGCCGAACTAAAGGTCACGCAGCAAGTAGCCAAACGTCAGGTTAGCGTGGCTGAAATGAAGTTCGATGCGGCTCGCGCACAGGCGTTTTCGGCAATCGAAAAGTCGATGCTTGAGGAACGAGCGCGAGAGGAAGAACATCGACTGATATGGAGCATGAGTCAGTCGGAGCGAGATGCTTATCTATTTGAAAAGCGCAAACAAGTTGAACTTGTCCGAGAGCAGCAACGTAAGAAGGCTAAAGAAGAAGCATTGCGTAAGGAACGGATCGAACTTATCTTGTCAATCCTACTTGGCGTTGTGATGACTGCTTTCGGGCTGTTTATGATCTTTCTCGCATTGATGAAATCAGCGGGGTGATATGGCAAAGAAAATCCCTGTCGTGCAGATGTACGACGGAGTTTGGTATCGCGTGAAGGGTTACACCTTCACCGAGTGCTGCGATTGCGCCTTGACTCACAAGGAGCAGTTTCGGCTAGTGGACGGACAGTTGGAATGGAGTGCTGTCCGTGACGATAAACGCACCGATGAGCGCCGAAAGGAACTCGGCATCAAGGTGAACAGAAAAAAGGTGATTCGTGGTAGCCGCTAAAGCGACCGATGATCAGATCATAAAGACCCTACAGAAGCACAACGGAATACGCTCCGTTGCTGCTAGTGAACTAGGGATGAACGAAAGAACCCTGCTGCATCGCTTGAAGCGAATGAAGCAAAACGGACATTTGATTCCAGAGTCAACGTATCAACCCGGCAAACAAACTCCGTCAGCAAGGGAGTTTGAATTCACCCCGCTCCCCGATGACGATGTGCCTATCGAGGAACTTATCGAGCAGCGCAAGCGCAAGTTTGCCCATAAGCGCGAGCATGAAGAAGCCTCGAAACTTATCCCGATTCGCGTCAAGATACCGGGCGCTATCGGGCTACTACATTTCGGCGATCCGCACGTTGACGATGACGGCTGCGACATTGAGGCTATCGAGCGACATACCGCTCTCTGTAACGAGACCGAGGGACTGTTCGCCTGTAACGTAGGCGACACCACGAACAACTGGTGTGGCCGTCTCGCTCGACTCTATGCCGATCAGAGTACGTCAGCGGCGCAGGCTTGGAAGATTGCCGAGTGGTTCGTCAATCGCTGCGACTGGCTTTACATGATCGGCGGCAATCACGATCTGTGGTCAGGCGCGGGTGACCCGCTTAAATGGATCGCTCGGCAGCAGAACGCCCTCTACAAATCCTCGGAGGCTCGTATCGCTCTACGGTTCCCGAACGGCGCAGAGGTACGCGTCAATGCTCGGCACGATCACAGCGGCTCGTCGATCTGGAACCCTGCCCATGGCCCGATGAAGGCGGCTTTGATGGGAACTCGCGATCATATCTACGTTGCCGGACATAAGCATGAGAGCGCCTATAGCGTCCTCAAGGACGGTATCTCGGGGATTACCATGCACGCGCTGAAGGTCGCCTCGTATAAGGTGTACGACCGATTTGCGAAGGATAAGGGCTTTAGGGACAACTCGCTTTCGCCCTGTGCGCTGACTACGATCAACCCGAATCTGCCTTTAACGCATCCCGATATGATCAAGGTGTTCTGGGAGCCAGAGGAAGGCGCTGACTATCTGACTTGGCTACGGCGGCGATGAAGATAGATGACCGTGAAGCCCTTGAAGAACTCGCGTGGGCTGAACCTGACGCCTGTCAGAACTGCATCTATTTTTGCCCTTGGAACGGGAGAGGGTGGGGTTGTTCTCACCCCACCGTCAAGGGATTACTCGGCGGCGTCTGTCGCTGCGGCGGGCAATACTTCAAACAGATTCGCCCGTGGAAGGTCAAGGGGACGATCGTCTCGCCCTGATAACCGCGAACTCCCGAGTGAGTATCGCCGCCTCGCGCTCGTAGCCTTTCTGCCGTAGAAACTGCAACACCTCGTCTACCGTCTCGGGCTTCTTCTGCCCAAACGCCCACGGTGCGCGGCGCATTTCCTCTGCCCATGCTCCCGGCGGGCTTTCGTTATCGGTCACCATATCTCGACCCCTCCCCGTTTAGCCGCCCAGATCGGCGGTGGCACTCTCGACCAGTTACGCTGCGTCATCTCCCGTACCGTCCGAATCCACCTTCGCAGCGCGAGCATCATCACGACGAGAACGGGCAACCCGAATATCAATAATATCAGCGCGTCCATTTTTCCTCCTGTCTCCAGTTCCGTTACAGTCTCGACACTTGAAAAAATTTCCTTCGTGATCTTTAAGCCATAAGGCTCCCATGCAGGTTAAGCAGTTCATTCGTTGCCGCCATACAACTTTTCTTCATCTTGCCTTTTCTTGAGAATTTCTATGGCAACATCAATTCCTTTTTCTAGCACATCATTAACACACTCTTGATACCCCGCATTGAATGATTCACGAAGACACTCACTCAAAAAATCAATTTCTTTTTGCTTATTACATGAAATTATTTCAGCAAATTTTTTGAGAATTTTGAAATTCCATTTTTTTGGAATTTCTTCTAATCCACTTCTCAAAAGTGCGTGTTCAAAATATATAAGAACTTCTTCATTATTCATGTTGATTTTCCTGCTTTCCAGATTCTATAGTCATATTGCTTGATCCCTCGTTGCAGCGCAGTACCGATTACGCTCTGCCTGATTCCCCAAGCCTCGGTCAAGTCTTTATAGCGAATTCGTTTCTGCCTTTCTGTCGCGTCTCGCTTACGGTCTAGCAGGAGTTGATACTGCTCAAACGATAAACGTGTGTTATAGCGCGACGGCTTGGTGTATGTTTTCGTCAGGCTCATTTCACTCCCTCATCGCTGCCGGGTTCGTATTCAAAAGCAGGGCAGCGGTAATCTGCCTCGCAATCCCACTTCACGCAGACGAGTTTCCCGTCTTTGCTTCTCGACCATCTGCACGACAGGCAGGTCATACTAGGCAAGCATCTCGACAACTCAACAATAATTCTCGAAACTGCCTTTCTTGTGCTTGGCGCTCATCTTTGTTTGATTGTGCTATGGCAGCAAACCATTTGGCAGATGTATATGCCGCCCTAGCGGGACTTTTATCTGCCGGCCACCCACCATCAAATGAATTATCTGCATTAATCCATGCTTGCATCAAATCAGTTTCTGATGCGTTGCCATTAGCAAATTTTTCCGCAACAGTTATAGCGTTAATGCTTTTCCAATCTTTTATATTTTCCCGAACCCTTTTCCCACACCAAACAGCGAAAAGCCTCATTTCTTTTTCGTATCCATCAACGGCTCTCAAACTCCAAAGAGCATCATCAAGTCCATTCAAATTGAGGATTTCGAGAATTTCAATCGTGCAATTATCTGATTCTGTTTTTCCGAATTTCCGAAGAAAATCTTTTCGTTGACTTTCACATGAAATATTTTTCAAGATTTTACGGAGAGTTGTTTTCATACAAATTCCTCTTTTCGTAGTTGCGCTATAGTTCTAACCATTCCCTCAAGGTGCGCGAGCCGCACATAGTCCCGATCCAGATCGGTATTCGCTCGACGATCTATAGCGTCATGGCACGCGCTACACGCCCATGCGCCGAGCAGATCGTCAGCCTTTAATCCCATACCGCTAACCCCTGCTAATCTCACATGAGCAAGTACGACCGTCTCGCTGTTGTGGTTGCAGATACCGGGAAGCCTGACGGTACACTCTCGCCCTCTGGCTTTCTTTCGTAGGTTCATAACAGCCTCAAAAACTCTGCACCAAGTTCTCGCGTATTGTCTGGGTCGTACTCTGTAGGTACAGCCAGACTCCACGCTGTGTCGTAATCAAGAAACCCGTAGATCATCACCTGTCGGCACTCCGGCATGATCGGCTTCGCTACGAATAGCACCAATCCTTGACCGAGTTGCTTCTTCCTAACGGCGGCTGTTTCTTTCGTGCGTAGCCGCCTGACTTCGATGTTCGTTCCAACATCGGCAATCTTTTTATGTTGGTTATGTTCGCTGCGATGCCAGACATGACCCGACCAGTATCGGTTGGCATACTTGGCGACCGCTAATTCAGCCACGCACGCCGCCACTTGTGCGGTTCGGTCATCCTCCATGCGTGAGCGGTCATAGTGGGCTGCATCTGCCCTGTGCCAGTTCTCGATGTAACGCCTAGCGCCTACATGAGAAGCCCATTCGTACTCCCAAGGTGTTAAGTCAATCATGGGTCGCGTCATAGGATGGCTCCGGTATGACTATGCCTAGGTTGGCGCATCGCTGACTTATTTCTTCAAGAAAATTCATGAAATCGGATCGACTCATGCGAGAGGATCGCTTGACGGGCTTCATTCGTTTTCGCCCCATACCCTCTAGCGTCTCCCACCCATAAATCTCACCGAGGAAGTATTCGTGCAGGTCATCGGCTTGCCATCCTCGGAGCGTCTCGCCCCCTGCTTCTAGGATCGTTGGATAAACGACACCCCAGAGGTATGCGTTCTGCTGATTCGTGCGCGGCTTCTTGAACGGCTCGACCGTGACTTGCCATGCGATAGTTTCGTCTCGGATCAGGAGGACTACCGCTTGCGCGATAGCCTCCTTCTTGGTTCCTCTTGGAAATATGCGGCGCATTAGAACGGCGGCAATTCGTCATCGACGAAATCTTGCACAGGCACTTGCACCTTCGGCTTCGCTTCCTTCTTCGGCTCTACCGATAGCGACATGAACTTACTACCGTCTTTCCGACTCTCCTTGATCCATGCCGAAATGTTGTAGTCCGTACCGCCGACGTTTAGCGAGCCCCGATACTGGGGTCGCTTCGGGTTCCCGCCTTGGTCGTTCTTAAACAGGACACCTCGGTTGGTGTTGTCGTATTCAGCCATTTTTTCTTTTCCTTTGGTTTTGGTTGATTAAATTTTTCTCGATTTCTAAAACTTTGTTTTTCAGTTTAGAAATCTTTTTATCGTTATACGAAAATTGTCTTTCGAGTTTATCGATTTGATAAAAACAATCATTTATTTCATCGAACAACTTTGTTAGTTCAGAGGAAAGTTCGTGTTTTCTATGAGTTAAGATCCGATAATCTTTATAATCCATTACCCTCTTTCCTTTGCAATTCTCAAATAGGCTTTGATCGCTGACCTCTCCTTTGCCGTCATCGAATCCGAGACGGCTATGTAAAGATCATGATCATGGGTGATCCGCTCATGGACGGCGCGAACGGCTTGCGCGATCTCTTTCTCCTCTGCGTCGAGATCAAACGCTTTTCTAAAATCCTCTAAAAACTCCGATTTCTTTTTCTCGTCTACTCCTTTGCCTAGATCACCTCTAGGGTCTACGGTAAAGCCTCGGCCGTGTGCGGCTTCTGCATCGTCATCGGTCTGGTATACACCTACGAGAGCGGCTAAGGCATAACGCCTCGCGTAACTGATGCCAGAGCCTTGAGCCTGTGCGCTATTGTCTTTGGATAGGATCGGCATATATCCGCGAATCCACTCCCCGCTGCTATGCGCGAGAGTCGTTACTAGCATCAAACCGTGCTTGGTTGGCTGCGTTGTTTGGATAACCGATAGACCGTTAGTAGTCAGTTGCTTGCGACACGCTGACCAGACTGATTCGAGATCGGCGTACTTACTTTTGAAGAACGGGTTAGCCGAATCCTTAACGGCTCCCGTTATATCGGCTTGCGCCTTGGCAAGTGCCGCGGCTAATGCGCCGATAGTTGGGCTAGTGTTCATTGCAATTCACCTCTCTGGTTGACCTTACTTAAAGCGATATCGATCTCGCGTAAACAGGCTTGCAGAGCATCCGAGAGAGCCTTATTTGCTTTCGCTTCGGCTTCCATTACCTCGGCGACCGAACTCTTAAAGTTCTGCATACGCATCTCGAACTCGTACATTTGCTGTTCGTGTTCCTGTACCTGTTGCCAGAAATCATCGTTGTGCATGAGCGGCTCTCTCCTCTGCTGCGGTGCATCCACCGTCGCCACATGGATCGTTGATGGCTGCGATCACAAATAGAATTGCGATCAGGATCAGTTGCAGTTTGCCGTTACTCATGTTCTTTGCTCTCCTTCCAGAGGTCGAACGCGAGGTCGTGAAAATAGTCGGCCTCGGCTTGCTGTAGTTCCCAAGCATGTTCGCTGATATAGCCGTCGATGCTCGCGTGGATTTGATGACTGATTGCGCCTTTGATATCGAGTTCGTCCATAAAGACGCTGACCTTGTGACCGTGAAACTCGGTCATCTCCATGTCCTCGATCTCGTAGGTGAAATCGTCCTCGCCGATCTCGGCTTTGACTACGACGTGCATGATGCACTCGTAGCCGTCGGCGGTCTGAAACGGAATGTCTTGTTCTATTCGCATCTCTGTTGCTCCTGTGTGATTAGTATTCAGAACTCAGCATGAATACTGGCCGATTGCCGTCTTGAAAATAGAATTGATATACACCCTCTGGACAATCGGTGTAGTCGATATGACGTTTCTTAAAATAAATGCCGTTGCCATCGCCTACATCGATGATGGCTCTGCCGTCGCTAACCTTCAGCGTCACGGTCAGGAAACCCTCGCGCTTTACTAGTTTGTGATACTCGGTGAATACAATATCGAGAAACCAGTGACACCCTGCGTGCTCAACGAAATACTGAACGCCGTCGGTATAGACAGCGCTGCTAAATGTATACGGATAGTAATTTTCTGAACCGTAGAATCCAGAGAGATCAATTTGCGGTCGCATATCTGTTGCTCCTGTTGAGAGGGGCGGCTTATGCCGCCACCTCGTTGTTCATGCAGTAAGTGGAGAGAATCCATTTTGCTCGGTTGAGCGTTTGGCGGGCGTCCTCACGGCGCATCCAGTCAACATCGCCGTAAGTATCGTCAATCTGATGCTGAGCATCTGACATGAGCGACATTGCCATCATTGCAGCGCCGCTAAATCGGAAGGTGAGGCTCTGCTCTACGGCCTCGCGCATTTCGGCGATCGTGCAGCCGTAGCAACGAATTTCTTTTTCTTTGAAGGTTGAAAGTTCGTTAGTCATTTGTCTATCTCCTATCTGTGGAAGTAGGCGGGTTTGAAGTCCCCGCCAGTTTGATTAGAAGTTGTAGTCGTAGAACTTGACCGGCTTATCGCTGAGGCCATATCGGTTGCCTCCTGAATCTTTCCACCCTTTCTTGCCGAGTCGGATGCGAATCGGTTTACGTGATTCGTCTGAAGTGATGATCCACTTCTGAGTATTGTTATTTAGGTAAACGAAACTGAAGCCGCCGGGAACTACCTCTGGCTTCCATGATGGATCGCGCTCTGCCTTCATCTCGCGGATCTCTAACGTCTTATCGCTGATGCGGCGAACGATCTCGTAGGGGTTTACGTCGCTGTAGCCGTAGTGATTTGCGTAGTTCATTTTGTATGCCTCTCTATGGATACGTTGTTACTCTCGACGGGGTTTACTATACTCTCCTCCGTAAACAAATGTAAACCCCCCTAGGAGAAAAAAGTGACCCCCCAAGATGCCATGCAGTTTTTCGGCTCCCAGAACAAGATGGCCGCAGCCTTCGGCGTGACCCCTCCGGCCGTCCTTCGGTGGCGTAAAGCCGGGAGATTCCCCAAGAGGCGGGAGTACGAACTACCCCTTGCTATAGAGCGCCATAAAACGAAGCAGGAAGCCCGTATAGCCGCTCAGAGAGCCGTAGGGTATGTCGGGCAGGGCTGAATACCATCGCGCCTACTATTGGCGCAGGGTCGAGGCTCGCAGAGCGACGGCGAGGGCTTTACAAAAACGCGCTCGTTTAGTCAGGTGGTTAGTCCACCTAGTGGGCGAGGCTGTCGATGAGGCTAGACGATAAAAAAAGCCCTCCGCCGTGGGTATACGGGGAGGGCTTTACAAACCCCTAGGGGTGGGGTATCCTTTCATTGCGGTGAACGGATTGGGGTAGTTTAGCAGATGCTTTACTACCGTCAATCCTTTCACCTCGGCCTTTCTGGACGGGGAAACCACGCGCAGACAAGGCTTAAATCTAGACCGGGGCAGCGGGACTCTAGACGCGCAGCACATCGTGAGGAAGCGCGAACCGCACCGAGGAAACTCGGCAAAAGTCGCTCACAGCAGGATGGCTCCGACAGTCATAACTCTGCG
>Ga0208783_10002320_pt1 | contig 11030 bp, 7 predicted proteins | sample DEB19_08_DNA_2_FD_184529 | JGI IMG/M metagenome (GOLD analysis project Ga0208783, IMG submission 184529) | Aqueous microbial communities from the Delaware River and Bay under freshwater to marine salinity gradient to study organic matter... | ecosystem: Environmental > Aquatic > Marine > Coastal... | reverse complement strand
GCGCGGGAATTCGGATGCCCAGTGGTCGGCGGCGACATTGCCACCCACGCCGACCCGGCGGCACCGCTCGTGCTGTCGGTCGCGATCACCGCCGAGCCGGGTCCCTCTGGCCGCGTCGTCACGCGCGCCGGCGCGCAGGAGGGCGACCTGCTCTGCGTCACCGGCACGCTCGGGGACGGATGGCGACCGGACGGCGGCGGGCGGCACCTCTCGATCCGGCCGCGCGTCGCCGAGGCGCTCGAACTCGTCGCGCAGCTCGGCGACCGGCTGCACGCCATGATCGATGTCTCGGACGGCCTGGCCACCGATGCTGGGCACCTTGCCGACGCCGCCGGGCTCTCGGTCGAGATCGATGCGGCACGGCTGCCGGCCGATTCCGCGCTGCCATGGCAGCACGTGGTCGGGGCGGGCGAGGAACATGAACTGGCCTTCGCCTGCACCGGGGAGCCCCCGGCGTCGGTCGGCGGCACGCCCGTCACCGTGGTCGGCCGCTTCGTGCCGCGCGCCGAGGCCCGGTGCACGGTGCTCGTCGGCCGCGCGCGCCACGACGCATCGAACCTCGGATGGGAGCATGGACGATGAGGAGGAGGCCATGACCGTCGAGCTCAGGCGATCGTCGAGCCCCGAGGAGACCGAGCGGCTGGGCGCGGCGCTCGCCATGCGCCTGGCGCCCGGCATGCTCGTCACGCTCGACGGCGACCTCGGCGCCGGCAAGACCTGCTTCGTGCGCGGCCTCGCGCGCGGGCTCGGTGCCGATCCCGCGGAGGTCTCGAGTCCCACCTTCGTGCTCGAGCACCGCTACGCCGATGCGGGCGGCGGCACCGCGCTCGTCCACATCGACGCCTACCGGATCCGCTCGGCGCACGACCTTGCATCCATCGGATGGGACGAGCTGATGGCATCCGGCGAGTCGGTGATCGCGGTCGAGTGGCCGTCGCGCATCGCGCCGGCGCTTCCGGACCACCGCGTCGAGGTGCGCATCCGCCACGCCGGCGAGGACGTCCGCGAGATCGAGATCGAGGACATCCGTCCGTCGTCCCGCGCCACGCACTGCGCCACCTGCGGCAGCGCGCTGCCGGCAGGTGGCGACGTGCGCTTCTGCTCGGACCGCTGCCGCATGGGTGACCTCGGCCGCTGGTTCCGCGGCGACTACGCGATCGGCCGCCCGATCGAGGAAGACGACCTGCACGGCGACGCCTGGCGCCCGGGCGGCCCCGAGGGACGCGGGAGATGACCGACGAACGCACGATCCTCGGCGGCAGCACCGGGGCGGGGGATCCGGGGCAGGGGGCGCCCCCGCGCCGCATGGCCCCGTCCCACGCCTTCGGCCCCTCGGCCGGCGACGAGATCGGGCCGTTCCGCATCACGCGCACCCTCGGCGAGGGCGGCTTCGGCATCGTGTTCGAGGCCGAGCAGCGCCATCCCGTGCGGCGCTCGGTGGCCCTCAAGCTCCTGAAGCCCGGCACCGCGACCGCCGACGTGCTGGTGCGCTTCGAGGGCGAGCGCCAGGCGCTCGCACGCATGGAGCATCCGGCGGTGGCGAAGGTGCTCGACGCCGGCGCCACGCCCGATGGCAGGCCGTGGTTCGCCATGGAGTTCGTGCGCGGCGAGCCGCTCGTCCGCTTCGCCGACGATGCCACGCTCGGCATGCGGGATCGCATCGAGCTGATGATCACCGTATGCGAGGCGGTGCAGCATGCGCACGCGAAGGGCGTGGTGCACCGCGACCTCAAGCCCGCCAACATCCTGTGCACGCGCACCGAGAGCGGGCCGTTCCCGAAGGTCATCGATTTCGGGATCGCCAAGGCGACCGGCGAGCGGCTGTCCGACAGCGGCATGGCCACGCTCGGGGGCGCCATGATGGGCACCCCCGACTACATGAGCCCGGAGCAGGCCGACGGCTCCGACATCGACACCCGCACCGACGTGTACGCGCTCGGCGCCACGCTCTACGAGCTGTCGAGCGGCCTGCTTCCGTTCGACCCGGTGGAACTGCGCGCGGGCGGCATGCATGCGCTGCGTGCCACGCTCCTCGAGCGCGTGCCGCCGCGGCCCTCGGAGCGGTTCCGGGCGCTCCTGTCCTCCGATCCCGCGGCTGCCATGCGCATCGCCCGCGCCCGGGCCACCACGCCCGAGGGCCTCGTGCGCCTGCTGCGCGACGACCTCGACTGGATCTGCCTCCGGTGCCTGGAGAAGCTGCGCGATCGCCGCTACGACTCGCCGGGCGCACTGGCGGAGGACCTGCGCCGGCACCTGCGCCGCGAACCCGTCTCCGCGGGTCCGCCGAGCCGTTCCTACCTCGTGCGCAAGTACGTGGCGCGCCACCGGATCGCGGTCTCCGCGGCCGCGGCCATCGCCGTGCTCCTCGTCGCGAGCGCCGCGGTGTTCGCGTGGCTCTACCGGGAGGCCGACGACCAGTTCCGGCGCGCCGAGACCGAGCGCCGCCTGGCCGAGGACACGCTCGCCGCGTTCCAGCAGTCGGTCGCGGCTGCCGACCCATCGACCGGGCAGGTCACCGCCGAGATGCGCGTCCCGGAGTTCCTCGGCTTCGTCGAAGAGGAACTTGACCGTCGGCTTGCGTCCCAGCCGGATGCGCTCGCGTCGCTGCGAACCACGCTCGGCCTGGTGCAGCTCTCGTTCCGGGACCGGGCAGGGGCCGTGCGCCTCCTCAAGCCGGTGCTCGACGAGCGCCGGGCGGCCGCCGCGATCGACCCGTCGCCTCAGAAGATGCGCGCCCTCGGCGACGCGTACCACAACTGGGGCCGCGCGCTGTACCTCTCGGAATCATGGAACGACGCGTTCGATGCCTATGGCCAGGCGCTGGAGATCCGACGCGCACTGGTCGGCGACGCCGCCGACGCCGACGTCGCCATGACGCTGCAGCACCTGGCGTCCGTCGAGCGCATGCGCGGCCACCCGGAGGAGGCAGTGCGCCTGATCGACGCGTCGATCGACCTCTGGACCCGCCTCGACCGCTTCTCGCTCGAGCGTGCGAAGGCGGTCAACAACCGCGGCGTCATCCTGCACCGGGCCGTCGGGGACCTTTCAGGCGCCGAGCGCGACTACCTCGACGCGCTGCGCGCACTCGAGCCGCGACTTGGCGCCGACGACCTCAGCGTGGCCACCACGTACTCGAACCTCGGGGACCTGCTGCGCGAACGCAGCCGGTTCGCAGACGCAGAGGCCGCGCAGTCGAAGGCGCTCGACATCCGCCGCCGGCGCCTGGGCCCGCAGCATGCGCAGACCGTGCGCACCGAGCAGGAGCTCGAGCGCACGCGGGCGCTGCGGTCGGCGGCACCCGCAGCCGGCGGCGCGGCTCAGTAGCAGGGGCCCCAGTCGCCGAGCAAGAGGCCAAGGTCAAGGCCGTTCACCCAGCCGTCGCGGTTGATGTCGCCCGGGCAGTCCGAGGGCGTGCCGCCCCCCGTGCAGATCGTGCAGTTCTGCGAGGCGATCGTGGCGCAGGTCTCGTCCCAGGCGCCCGAGCAGCAGCTGGGGTCGATCGCGCACACGGTGGTGCAGCAGGTCGGGTCGTTGCAGCCGGGGCCGACCTCGGCCGGGTGGGGCTCGAAGCAGCTGCCTGCGTACTGGCTGCCGCACGCCGCCGCGCCCGTGCCGGCAGGGACGAAGCCGGAGCCGCCCATGAACATCGCGTACGGGCCGGCCGCGGATCCGTTGCCGTCCCAGATCGAGAGGCGCAGCTGCGCACCGGCCGGGCTCGGGAGCATCAGCCCGGTGCCATTCGGGTTCGGCGGCGGCCCGAAGAGCTGGATCGGGTTGCCTTGGCCGCCGGTCGCCGACAGGCCGAACGGCCGCACGCCGCGCGGCGTGATGGCGATGGCGTAGGTGCCGGTCGGGAACTGCGTGCCGCCTCCCGGCAGGCGGATGCGCGACGCGTTCGATCCGGCCTCGGCGGCATTGTTGCCGACGACCGCGAAGGCCGCGGGCGGGCTGTTCGGCTGGTCAGGGTTGGTGGTCACGCGGAAGAGCCAGATCGAGGTCGGGTATCCGACGTCGGCGTTGACCTCGGCCACGAACTCCGTCGTGCTCCAGACCCGGAAGACGAACATGTCCACGTTGTCGCCGGAGACCAGCCCGGACGCCAGCGCGCCGCTGCATCGCACCAGCAACGTGCCGCCCTCGATGTTCTTGCCGACGGCCTGCTTGGCGCTCGCCGGCGTGCCGCCGGCGTCAGGCTTGCTCGGGGTGGACTCGTCGATGTCCGGGCCGGCGAGCGCGATGGGCGCGCAGGCGAGGACGAGGGCCGAGAGGATCACCGTGGACCTGGATCGGATGGTCATGACGGAAAGTGTGTCCGAACGGGCCGCTGCCGCAAAACCGGCCCCAGGAAGAAATCTCAGGAAGGGCCACCCCAACCCAATCCTGAAAGTCTCATAATCGGCGTTATGTTAAATTAGGCGGGGTGGGCTTCCGGCCTCGGGGCCGACGCCTCGGACCGCAGGATGCCCGGGCCCGCCGGACCGTCGGCCAGCCCGAACGCCCCGTGCACCGCCTGCAGGCCGCGCTCGCCGTCCGGGCCGTCGACGATGCAGCTGATCTTGATCTCGCTGGTGGTGATGTTGTGGATGCGCACGCCCGCCCCGGCCAGCGCGCGGAACATCCGGCTTGCCACCCCCGAGTGGCTCTTCATGCCCGTTCCCACGGCGCTGACCTTGGCGAGGCCCACCTCGACGTCGATGTAGCCGCGCCCCAGGCGCGACACGAGCGACTGGCAGATGGCCTTCACCTCGGCGATGTCCCCGTGCTCCACGGTGAAGGCGATGGTGGTCGCGTCGCCGAACTCGGTCTGCACGATGTCGTCGATGCTCAGGTTGGCGGCGGCGATCGGCTCGAAGATCTGGGCCTGGATGCCGTCGGCCTTCGGCAGGCCCTTCAGGCTCAGGCGCCCGAGGTCCGGCTTGAGCGCGCACCCGACCACCACGATGTCTTCCATGATGAGTTCCTCCGGCACGATGACCGTGCCCTCGACGTCGCGCTGGCTGTGGCGGACGTGGATCGGCACGCCGAACTTCTCGCCGAACAGCACCGCGCGCGGATGCATGACGGCCGCGCCCATCGACGCCAGCTCGAGCATCTCCTCGTGGCTGATCCGCTGCAGCTTGCGCGCCCCGGGCACCAGCCTCGGGTCCGCGGTGTAGACGCCGTCCACGTCGGTGAAGATCTCGCACGTGCCGCCGTCCGACGCCACGTCGAGCGCCGCGGCCACGGCAACCGCCGTCGTGTCGCTGCCGCCGCGGCCGAGCGTCGTGATGCTGCCGTCGGGGCCGATGCCCTGGAAGCCGCAGATCACCGGCACCGCGCCGCTTCCCAGGACGCGCTCGATTGCGCCACGGTCGATCGCCCCGATCCGAGCCTTGCGGTGGGCGCCATCGGTCTCGATGCCGGCCTGGCCGCCGGTCATGCTCACGGCGTCGCAGCCGAGTGAATGCAGCGCCATGGCCATCAGGGCCACCGACACCTGCTCGCCGGTGGCCATCAGCATGTCCATCTCGCGCGGGCTGGGGTTCGGGCTGACCTTCGCGGCAAGCGCGATCAGCTCGTCCGTGGTGTGGCCCATGGCACTCACGACCACCACCACGCGGTTGCCGGCCTGGCGCGCGTCGACCACGCGCTGCGCGCAGCGCATGATGCGTGCCGGGTCCGCGACGCTGGTTCCGCCGAACTTCTGGACGATCGTGGGCATCCGTGCCTCGTGAACTTCCGGGCGCACCCGCGCCCGCGCGGCTGAATCTATCAGATCGACCGCGCGGCGCCGGCGTCGTGAGCGGTTCGCGCGGCGCGCGCCACGGCGGCGTCCCACCATTCGATGAGCGAGCGCCGGGCAGGCCCGGCCGGCACGCGGTACGCATCGCACATGGCCTCCGCGAAGGCACGCCGGGCCGCCGACGACGCCGGCTGCCGTTGCCACGCGCGCAGGGCCTGCGCGCCCTGCGTCCACGACCGCCGATCGGCCGGCACCGGCATGGCTGCCAGGTCGCGTGCCGAGAGGCGAAGCGCGCCCGGCGACATGCCGCTGCCGCCATGGCGCCACCAGGCTTCCGCGGCAACGGCGGGCGACAGGATGGCCGAGGCCACCTTCCAGAGGTCGGTGCGCCGCCGGGGTCGCACGGACACCACCGGGACCGACGGCAGCGTCCGTCCCGCGGCATCGACCCACGCCTCCGGCACGCCGGTCTGCATGGCGACCAGCACTTTCGGCCCGGAACGCGCCGCGTGCCAGGGCTCCATGACGGGGTCGCCCGCCAAGTCCGTTGCGCGAACGACGGGCCGCCGCCGGTCGGTCCCGTGGATGCGCGTCGGCCGCGCGCCCCAGGCAAGCGACGCCGGCCCGATGGTGCCGGAGGTCACCAGTGCCCGTTCGCCGCGCCCGGGGGCGGCGCCGCGCGCCTCCCGCACGCGGCCCTTCAGGCCGTAGTAGTGCTGCCGGAAGTCCGCCTCGAAGGCGGCGAGCGACCCGAGCGTGTCGACCCCACTGCCCCCAACTGCCACCGCCGGAACCCCCCGCACGCGTGCGAGCGCCGCGCCCCACCGGCCGCGCGAGAGGCGCCCGGCCGGCACGGCATGCGCGCGCCCTGCCTCGTCCCGCGCCACGGCCCGCGCCGCGCGCCCGGCACGGAGCGACACGATGCACGTTCGCACCGCCGCGCCGAACGCCCGCGCGGGAAGCATGGCCACCTCCGCCAGCGCATGCGTCTCGGCACATGCCTCGCGCACGCCATGCGCGTCCCCCGCGGCCAGCACCGAGCACGGCTGCACCAGCACCACGCGCCCCGCGGGCGCCAGTTCCGTGCCGAGCAAGAGGAACGCCGCCGACTCGTCGGCGTAGCGCGTCACCGCGCCGCCGAAGCGTGCCCGGCGGGCCCGGCGTTCGTCGTCGTTGCGCGCCGACCGCGCCGAGAGTTGCCCGAGAAACGGCGGATTGCCGACCACCGCGTCGAAGCGCGCGCCCGCCCACGCACCCGCGGCGAGCGCATCGCCGACCCGGATCGCCCGGCGCCACGCCGCCAGCCCGCCGCCGAATCGCACCGCCATGCGCACGCGTGCGATGGCCACTGCCACCGGGTCCACGTCCATGCCCGCGAGCGCCCGCGCCATGCGCGCGCCGGTCAATCCGCGCGCCCGCAATCGGCCACCCGCGGCGGCCAGCACGTGCCCGGTGCCGCATGCCGGGTCGCAGACGCGCCAGCGCGCGCCTGGCTCCGCCGGCATCGCGCGGTCAAGCAGCATGGCCACCTCGGGCGCCCCGGTGAACCACGACCCGGTCCTCCGTCCGCCGCCCCCCTCGCCCACCGCCCGCCGGACGCCCTCGTAGCGCACCGCGAGCGTCTCGACCCGTTCCACCCGCGCCCCGCGCGCCACGACCATGCAGGAGCCGAGCAGCGCCTCGTCGACGAGGTCCGCATCCTCTGGCCGGGGCGCCGCCACGGTGTCAGTCGTCCTGGCCGGCGAGCGCGGTCTCGCGGTCGCGGGCGGCGCGTTCCGAGCGGCGGCGTTCGGCCTCGCGCAGGATGCGCTTTCGCATCCGCACGGCGCCGGGGGTGATCTCCACCAGCTCGTCCTCCTCGATGTACTCGAGCGCGGCCTCCAGGCTCAGGAGCCGAGGCGCCTTGAGCACGATGGTCGCCTCCTTGTTGTCGCGGACGTTCGAGAACGGCTTCATGCGGACGGCGTTCACCACCAGGTCGTTGTCGCGGGCGTTCTCGCCGACGATCATGCCCTCGTACACCGGGTTGCCCGGCTCGACGAACATGATGCCGCGCTCGCAGAGCTGGAGCAGCGCGTACGTCGTCGCCGTGCCGGCCTCGTTGCCCACCATCACGCCGTTCTGTCGCTTCTTGACGCTGCCGGACGCCGGCCGGTAGCCGATGAACGAGTGGTGCATCACCGCCTCGCCCGCGGTGACGTTCAGCAGGCGGGTGCGGAAGCCGATCAGCCCGCGCGCGGGGATGTCGGCCTCGATGTGCATGCGCGCGCCGCGCTGGTCGACCTTGAGGATCTCGCCGCCGCGGCTCCCCAGGAGCTCCAGGGCCGAGCCCATGGTGCTCGAGTCGGTGTCGATGCTCACGCGCTCGAACGGCTCGCTGCGGACGCCGTCGATCTCGCGCTCGATGACCTCGGGCTTGCCGACCGTGAGCTCGTAGCCCTCGCGGCGCATGTTCTCGAGGAGCACCCCGAGGTGAAGCAGGCCGCGCCCCGACACGCGGAACTCGTCGGCGCTGTCGCCCGGCGAGACGCGCAGCGCCACGTTGCCGCGCAGCTCGCGGTCGAGGCGCTCGGCGATCTGCCGGGTGGTGACGAACTTGCCTTCCTTGCCCACCATCGGGCCGTCGTTGATGCGGAAGACCATGTGCAGCGTGGGCTCGTCCACCTTCACGCGCGCCATCGGCGCCGGGTGGTCGAGGTCCATGATGGTGTCGCCGATCTCGATGTCGGCGATGCCCTCGATGGCACAGAGGTCGCCCGCGCGGATCTCGGACACCTCGCGGCGCCCCAGGCCCTCGAAGCGGTTGACCTTGAGCACCCGGGCCTTCTTGACCGTGCCGTCGGCCGTGCTGACGCCGACCTGCTGGCCCGCCTTCAGCACGCCCTTGTAGACGCGGCCGATCGCGATGCGCCCGACGTACTCGCTGTAGTCCAGGTTCGTGACCAGCGCCTGGAGCGGTGCGTCGACGTCCTCCGCGGGCGCGGGCACGCGCTCGGCGATGACCCGGAACAGGTCGTGCACGCCGTTGTCGCGGACGTCGATGTCGCGGTTGGCCCAGCCGCTGCGGCCCGACGCATAGACCACCGGGAAGTCGAGCGCGACGTCGTCGGCACCGAGGTCGACGAGCAGGTCGAAGACCTCGTCGATCACCGCCGACGGCCGGCCGTCCGGGCGGTCGCACTTGTTGATGACGACGATGGGACGCAGGCCCAGCTCGAGCGCCTTGCCGAGGACGAACCGCGTCTGCGGCATCGGGCCCTCCAGGGCGTCCACGAGCAGCAGGCAGCCGTCCGCCATGCGCAGCACGCGCTCCACCTCGCCGCCGAAGTCGGCGTGGCCGGGCGTGTCCAGGATGTTGATGCGGAACTCCTGCCCCGCCAGCGCGCCGGCCTCGGGGCCGAACGTGTAGTTCACGGCGCAGTTCTTCGCCAGGATCGTGATGCCGCGCTCGCGCTCGAGCGGGTTCGAGTCCATCACGCACTCCTGGCCCGGCGCGGACGCCTTGAAGGCACCGGCCTGCTTGAGGAGGGCGTCGACCAGCGTGGTCTTGCCGTGGTCGACGTGGGCGATGATGGCGACGTTGCGGAGCGGCATGGGGAGCCCCGCAGTGTAGCCGGACCCGCGTTCAGAGCCCGTACATCGGCTGCAGCTTCGCCTCGAGGTGCCGCATGAAGGGATCCGCGCTCAGCGGCGCACCCGTCACCACCTCGCACAGCCGCCCGCTGAGGTGGCGGCGTCCCTGGCGGTGGATCTTCGCCGTGAGCCACTCCCGCAGCGGCCGGAACTCGCCCCGCGCGAAGCCCTCCTCGAGGCCCGGCAGTTCCTGCCGCGCGGTCTCGAAGAACTGCGCCGCGTTCAGCGTGCCCAGCGTGTACGTCGGGAAGTAGCCGATCATGCCGCCCGACCAGTGGACGTCCTGCAGGCAGCCGCGGCGGTCGTCGGGCACCGTGAGCCCCAGGTAGTCGCGGTACAGCCCGTTCCACGCGCCCGGCAGGTCGGCGACGGCGAGGCTCCCGGAGATCATTGCGCGCTCCAGCTCGAAGCGCACCATGACGTGCATGTTGTAGGTGGCCTCGTCGGCATCGACGCGGATGAAGCCGGGCTCCACCACGTTCGCCGCCTCGAAGACCTGCTGCGCCGAGAAGCGGTCCATGGCGCTGCCGAGGTGCTCGCGCATGGCGCCGTGCACCCAGCGGCAGAACGGCATGCCGCGGCCCACCTGGTTCTCCCACAGCCGGCTCTGGCTCTCGTGGATCGACAGGCTCACGGCCTCGCCCATCGGCGTCGACACCCATGCGGGGTCGAGCCCCTGCTCGTACATGCCGTGGCCGGTCTCGTGCATGGAACTGCCCAGCCCGTCGAGCACGCAGCTGGGCGAGTAGCGGCTCGTCATGCGCACGTCGTTGCAGTGGCTGCCGCCGCAGAACGGGTGCGTGCTGCGGTCGAGCCTGCCCCGGCCGAAGTCGAAGCCGATCGCCCCGCACACGAAGCGGCCGAGCCGCTCCTGCGCGTCGACGTCGAAGGGGTGGTCGTTGAAGGATCCGTCCGGCCGGCGCGACGCACCGCGCACGGCGTCCAGGAGCGGCTGCAGCCGCGCACGCAGCGGCCCGAACACCGCCGCCACCTCGCGCGCCGTGCACCCGGGCTCGAACCCGTCGGCCAGCGCGTCCCACGGCTCGCCGGCGGCGCGGTCCCACCCGAAGCACTCGGCCTTGCGGCGGTTGAGCGCCACGATCCGCTCGAGCCACGGACGGAAGCGCGCGAAGTCGCTTGCCTTGCGCGCCTCGGCCCACTCGTGCTGGGCGATGCTCGCCACCGACGCCAGTTCCTCGACGAGGTCGGCGGGCAGCTTCGTCGCTCGGTCGAAGTCCCGCCGCAGCTCGCGCACGTTGACGCGGTCCGCGTGGTCCTCCGGCAGCGCGCGCACGGCATCCTCGGCCGCCGACAGCGCCTCGCCGAGCCGCGCATCGGTCGCCATGCCGTGCTCCAGGCGCGCCAGCTGCGCCAGCTGCCGCGAGCGGTGCTCCAGGCCCCCGCCCGGCATCATGGTCTCCTGGTCCCAGCCCAGGATGGCCGCGGTGCTCCCGAGGAGCCGCGCCTCGCGCGCGAGCGCCACCGCCCGCTCGACCGACGGGATGCCCGCCGCGGACGCGGCCAGGACGGTCGTCATCGACGGCGTCCGGTCACTTCGAGGGCTCGGCGGCGGCCGCCGGGGTCGCCGGCGGCGGGGCCACGGTGCTCGCGGGCACGATGGGCTCGAGCATCTTCACGACCTCGTCGCGGCGGCTGTCCACGCGGTTGCGCGCGT
>Ga0208783_10002318_pt1 | contig 11031 bp, 18 predicted proteins | sample DEB19_08_DNA_2_FD_184529 | JGI IMG/M metagenome (GOLD analysis project Ga0208783, IMG submission 184529) | Aqueous microbial communities from the Delaware River and Bay under freshwater to marine salinity gradient to study organic matter... | ecosystem: Environmental > Aquatic > Marine >... | reverse complement strand
GCTTGAACCCGTCGGATACAATCTCGTCAAGTTCACGCGCACCTTCGCGGAAATTCCCAAGCGCCGATACTACGGCGAATCATATTCATGGCGGAGGCCGGGCTTTGCGGCTGGTGGAACGGCGGTCAAAAAAACGATTTCAGGATTCAGCTCCGGCGGCGGTGCCACGCTTTTGACCGTAACCGGGCACGGATTTGTCGGCACGCAAATAATCCTTGTCAACATGAGCGCCATTGACAATTACGGAAGAAGGATTACTCAAAATCTTGAGGTGACCGCAACCGTTGTTGACGCTAACACGCTTTCAATCCCGATTCAGGTAAGCGAGGCGGATTATATCGGCCAGCAATGGAATTTTTTGTTGAAAGGTGCGATCAATCGCCCGGAAGAAACCATTGAAGTCGCAAGCACCGTCGAGATTGATTATTTCCTGCCCGGCGTTTCGAGCAACGTCGCAACCGAGATGGACATTCCAATCATAAGGCGGGCGGTGATCTATTCGTCGGCCAACGAGGAAACCAACACGCTCGACGCCGCATCAAAGCCGACGCAGGATGATTATTTGAACGACGTGACGAACGGCGTCATGCGGTGCGTTGTCTCATCGTCATTGACCCGCTGGATGGGAAACATTTGGCAGCGCTCGACGCGCTACGTGAGGACGCAATAATGGCCTCTGAATCTTTCATTGATGAAACGCCGGGCGCGAATGTTTCCGACCCCGGTGTCATCGCCCATTTCAAGCCGGGCAGTCCGCGCACGCTGCTCTCGGCGTCAGAGGCGAATCGAGTTGTCCGGGCGTGCAACAAATTCATAAATCTCACCGTCGGGCCGGGACTGAAAATCGTTCAAAGCGACGCCGGAATCAGGATTGTGCTGGAAGATGAGTCCGATTGAACCATTCGAGGCCGGTTCAAGCCGGACAATCGTCACCGTTGACGACGCAAACAGGATTGCGGATGCGGCCAACGGCATTAACGCGATTCAAGGCGGGCAGGGTATCAAAGTCACGCATTCCGATTTCAACATTCACATTGAGCTTTCGTGCCCGGCACCGCGCACGTGGTCGGTGAATGAGAACTTTCCATACTACCACTCGTCCCCCGGCCCGCCGTGGGCCGGAACGCTGTCATGTCCGCCCGATACCAATGTGCCGGCGAACCAAATCAATTACATTCCGGCGCATGATTCTTACCGAATCGGCGCAACGGAGACGTTCAACCTGCTGGATTATTTTCCTTATTCAATTTTTCACGACGGCACCTGCCCAATCGGCCTGCGCGTCGGATCAATATCTGGCTACCCGCAGAGCGGTTCCGATGGAACATCAAATCCTTCAAGCGGCAACTACACAATCACGGACGGCACAGATACGACTGCGGCAATTGCGCGTTATTCGAGCGCGCCGTTCAACGCCGACACGGACGCGGCGCTAATCACAACGCGGCTCAATGCGCTGAATTCAAACACCGGGCCGCACGGCGGACTGGTTACGGTTGAACCGGCATTCATTTCTGGAATGCCCGGCCAGCCGGACGAACCAACCCATTACGTTGGCAGGTTTTATTACATCACGTGGAATGATGTTGGCGCTCGCGCGGCATTGACGCCTAACGGGGCGTCATTGAGTCCGGCGAACACTTTGAAAATAAAGGTTGTATCTCCTGGCAGCGATACCACGCAGGCGCGTCAATTGATGGAATTCGGGCCGAATTTATGGCGTGACAATAACGGGCTGTCAATGGAGATAGGCCCATACGCAAAAGATTACATTCTTTTTTCGGCCACAAATTTACAGGCGGACGACAAGCTGATATTTTCAATTGACGGCGGATTTGAAACGGAATTGGTGGGAAGCACCGGAACCATGTTTGAGCATGGGAACCCCATTGCCTATTTGCCGTCCGGGAAGGTTGCAATATTCAGAAACATAGATACCGGCGGAGCCTACGTTTGGGCCAATGGAATCATCGGAATTAAAACACTGGAATGCTCGCCTTCATGGTGGCTTGGCGAATTAGGATTGACATAAGCCGCGCTAATGACTAAATAAAGGATGTCCAATGGCTCTTGACCTGTATATCTCGACGAAAAATCCGATACGCTCGGCGCTGGTAAGGTCGTTGGACAATAACGCGCCAATTGCCGCGCCTGAATTCATCGCGGGCGACACCATTCCGCGCGTCAATGTTTATTTGATTGACGGCGAAGGCGGATACGATGACGCGGCGGGAGACGCCGGTTATACGCTGCGCCTTGCGATTGGCAACGTCGGCGGCGTGCCGACTGGCGGAACATTCACATTGACAGACGGCACCTACACCACGTCCGCGCTCGCCTACAATGTCAGCGCGGCGTCAATGCAGACGGCCTTGAATGCGCTTAACAGTGGCACCGGCCCGGACGGAGGGACGGTCGTTGTCACCGGCGAATTCCCTCGCTACGTCGTCACATGGGACGCCGTTGGAAATCGCGCAGCGCTGTCCGTTGGCGGGACGCTGTTGACTCCAAGCAGCGGCGGGAGCGTTTCAACATTGACCGCCGGAACCGGCAGCGTGGCCGAAGTTCAATTGATTCGCTTTGCCAGAAACCCGGCAGTATTCCAAGATTCGTGGACAAGCATTAGCGGGCAGGGCTGGTATTCATCGCTGTCACTCTCCACCCGCGAGCTTTTGGATTTAATCGCAACATCGGCTTCGCTCAATACGACGCTCGAATTGGAGCTGACTGACCCAAGCGGGAACCGGCGCACGTATCTTCAAGTCCCATGCACGGTATTCAACGAATTGATTGACCTGAATTCGTCCGTGTCCGTTGCGAGCGGGACAAGCTACCTTGCGATTGGCGATTCACTTGCCCAATACGTTCAAAACCGAACAGCCATAACCGGTCTGACAGGCGGAACATCCGCGAAGCTGGATTCAATCGTCACCGCCAGCAAGGGGCCGGGATGGATGGTTCGCATGAAACATTCTGGCAGCGGCGCGGAGCTTGTCTATCGGCTCGAAGCTGACACAACTTCGGAATCAGCGCCTTGGACAATCCGCCCGGACGATTACGATGGAAGCACAAACGCAAAGGTTTGGACATTGGTTGGAATTGTCAAGGCGGGCGCTCCATGCCTATGGAATTCCGTTTCGTCCAAGTTCCATCAAATCATTGCCGGTGAATCAGGCGGCATCGTCACCGTTGACATTGACCAAACCGGTTTTCAAATCACTTCCTGAAAATGAAAAGATTCTTCATTCCAATCTGCCTGCTGGTCGGATTCACGCTCGCCGCATTGTCGCAGCCGTCCGGCCTGTCCATCTTCCGATCGGTGACGGCCAACACCAACGGCGTGATTCAATGGCCGATGACCCTAGCGTTGTCCAACGCAACCGCACAGCGGATTTACGTCACAAACGGAATTGCGATTGGAACAAACAGTTTCGACACCAATTCACTTTACGCAACCGGCAGCATTCGTGCGTTAATGTTCATTGGAGACGGCTCGCAGCTTACCGGCATTTCTGGAAGCGCGGGCGGCATTGCGTCTAATGGTGGCAGCGGCGTTGCGAATGTTTTTTCAAATGCCACAATTCGCGGCGGCTCATTCACCAATCTTACCAATGCAACAGCTACGGCCTCGCGTGCGGCCACCTACGACGCCAACGGTGCGCTCACAAACTCGGTTGTCACCGTCACCGAACTTGCGCACGTGTCCGGCGTGACGGGCGGGATTCAGACGAACATTGACAACCGCGTTGACACCAACACATTTCGGCAGTTCACAAACGGGCTTGGAACGGCGGCATTCAAGGTTGCAATCACCAATCCGCGCGTCGCCTATCTTCAAACAAACTACGCAGGCACGCCAGCAATCGGCGACCCGTCCAAGCCATACACCAACGCGCAATCCGCGATCGATGCGATTCACGCGCTGTCGCCCGCGCCAAGCTCAAACTATCCGGCGTCAATCATTGTGGGCGCTGGAAATTTCGGCGACGTGATTGTGTCGAATGATTCGCGCGGCATTTCGTGGATCGGCCACGGGCCGAACGTTTCTCGGATTGGAACGATTACGCCAAGCGGAACCACGCCGCGCGTTCTTGAATGGTCGTCAGATCATTCCGTCTGCTTTTCAAATTTCAACTTTACGCTCACTGGCGCGGATGGAGCGGCGGGCGACCCCGGCGACCCGCCAACCGCTGGCGGAAATGGGGCCAATGGCACGAACGGCTGGACAATTTATGTCACGAACATTTTCGCGGGCGCGATGCACTTTGCGGCGGGCGCTGGCGGAGTTGGCGGTGCGGGCGGAGACGCGCAGGGCACAGACCAAGACGGCGCGAATGGCGGCAACGGAGGCAATGGCGGGAGCGCAACGAATCATGTCATTGGCTGCATTGTCTTGACAGAATTGACCGTTGGCCCCGGCGCAGGCGGAGCAGGCGGAGCGGGCGGAAGCGGGAGCGGCATGGGCGCAAGCGGCTCTTCCGGGTCAACCGGAACGGCAGGCAGCGGCATTGTGAATGTTGACGGGACGCGGGTTGGCAACAAGCAGTTCGCGGCTGAATCTGTATCGCTGTCTTCCGCAACATTTCCGGATTTAAATGGAGTTCCTTCCGGGAATTTTTCAATTGTGGATTCAGGAGAAATCGGCGGCATCTATGCGGGTGGAGCAGGGCTTGTCACCATCGGCGGATACACTTCCGGCTCGCTTGATTTTGTGCAGGCAAACAATGTTCCGATGCGAATCACAAGCTCAACGATTCATCTAAACATCGGTTCGGACGGGCGCGATTTCAGGCTTGGCTTGAGTGACGACCATACGGCCAAGATTGATTTTGTGCGCAGCTTTACCGGCACATTTGACTTCGGATCAATTTCGTCCGGCTCATTGGCAAGCACGAACATAACGGTCAACAGCGTTGCCGCAGACGGAAGCTGCGCGGTGCAAGTTGCGATTGATGAATCGGTCTTTAGCGGCGGCACCAACTGCGATGACATTGACGTTCGCGCACGCGTGACGGCGGCGGACACGGTGACGGTCTATCTCAAAAACCACGGCGGCAGCGCGGCCAATCCAGCATCCGGCAAGTTCACAGTCATTGTCACCAAGCTCAAAACACTCAACGAATGAAAACCATCCTTGCAACTATCGGCCTGATTTCTGCGCTCACCGTTGGCGCGGCTGAAACCAACGTAACCATTACCGTCACGTTGACCAAGGAGCAGCACGGCTACCTTGCCGACGCCGCTGCGCGCACCAATGCAACAGCGGTTCAAATGGCGTCCACCATTGCCAAGCGTGCGCTGGCCGAGGCGGCAGCAAACGAACGGGCGCGGCAGGAGCGCGATGGGCTGGAAAAATTTCGCAAACTTACGGACGCAGAAAAGGCGGAAGTATTGAGGCTGTTGAAATAACATGAGCGACACGGACAAGCCAGAGGTATTCACGCACGGCGATAAGCGGAAACTTGACGAAATTCACTCCGCGCTTGTGGGCAATGATTCACTCGGCCAGAAGGGGCTTGTGAAGCGGATTGAACACGTCGAAAATCACGTTTCGTCCATGGAAAATCTGAAAATGAAAATCGTTGGCGGCATTCTCGCATTATCGGCGGCGGGTTCGGCCATTGGCGCAAAGCTCGTTGCGCTGTTTAACGACTCACCAAAGCACTGATGAAGGTTTCACTGAAACGCTGGAGGCTTGGATTGCGGATTGCCGCGCTGGACGGCGTTTGTTCCGGCGTGGTCTGCCTCGTCACGGAAATGAATTGGAAACAATCGCTGGCCGTGGTGACTCTTTCGCTTGCCAATTCCATCCGTCAATACATCCGAGAAAATCCAGTTGCTGAAATCGAAGAAACCCAAATTATAAACAAAACATGAAAATCACGCATTACAATCATCCGCGCAACGGCCAGCTTTGGCTCGCGCTTTTGTTCACGCTCGCCACCGCCGCGCTCGTCATGATGGCAACAGGCTGCAAATCCACATCGGCCAGCTACGACGCCAAGTCTGGCAGCTGGAAAGTTTCAGACCGCCGACTGCTTCTCCGCACCGAAGCCGAAATCACGGCGAGCGTTGAAACCAACGGCGCGAAATCCGTTGTAATCAAAGCCAAGTCAGACCCGCAGACGGAAGCGTTCAAGGCCATTGCCGAGGGCGCGGCGGCGGGCGTGGCGAAATTCATCAAACCTTGAAGCTGGAACTCACAGACAAGCGAACGCGCAGCGGAACAATCCTCTGGCGCGTGGCCGAAGCCGAGCCGGTGAAAGTCGCCGGTCAATGCTTTGAAATCCCTGCCGGTTTTCACACGGACTTTGCGAGCGTGCCGCGTTTCCTTCAGCCGTTCCTCTGCGAGCGTGCGATTCGTTCGTTGCCGAGCGTCGCGCATGATTTCCTGTATTTCCAAGGAACTCCAAAGCGCATTGCCGACGCCGTGTTTTTTGAACTGCTCGCTGAAATGAAGGACGTGCCCGCATGGCAGCGGTGGATCATGTTCAAGGCCGTCGAATGGTTTGGAGACTCGGCCTATGCCGCGCACCGTCGCAAGGGGCATCCGCACAAAAACCAAAACCGATTCGACTGATGAAATACGTCGGCACCAATCTTGCCGCGCTGGATTGTCTGCTCGTAGTTTTCGGATTTCGCCGTGTCGGTAAAATTTCAATCAATGACGCCCGAACCCAAAAGCATTCTCGACGAGGCCAAGGAAATCACGAAAGGGGCGCGTCGCAGCCACTACGGGACTCCGCTCGAAAACCACACGCTCACCGGCAGGCTATGGGCCGATTATTTGAAGCTCGACAAGCCGCTGTCACCTGAACAGGTCTGCGCCATGAATGTCCTTCAAAAAATCAGCCGCACCGCATCCGGCGTGTTCACGCGCGACACATGGGTTGACGTGGCGGGTTTTGCTGAAAACGGCGCAGAGGTTGGAGCCTGCGTTGCGGCGAATCCAAGAAAATGAATTTTGCCCGCACCCTCAAAGAGCATCGCGCATCCCATCGCGTGAGACGAACAAAGAGCGTGTTAACGTGGAACCGCCCACGGATAGGCTCTGCGGGCTTGGTTTTATGAAACGCGGCGAACATCAAATCCGAGTCACCGTCGAGATTGTAAGCGACGGCCTAACCATCCGCATCCCTTCGGAGCTACAGACAATCCCGCCGCTAATGCCGCTCCACCGCGCAGCGAAATTCATGCTCCAAAACTGCCTCGAATCAAAGGCGCTCCGTGATTGGAACGGGCCAGCGAGCGAATATCCGCACAGGGGAGACTGACGATGAATCCGATACGCAACTGGAAAAGACTTTTGGCAGTTGCGTGTTCGCACGGTGGACTGGCAGACCCGACGGCGATTGCGGCGGTGCTGAAATTCAAAAGACAGTTTCGCCCGCACAAGACAATCCATCTTGGCGACTTCACTGACACGACGGCCTTTCGTTCTGGCGCGAAAGGTTCAAGTGACGAAACCGAGCCGGTGCGACCGGACATTGACGCGGGTCTTGAATTCATTGAACAGCTTGGGGCTGATTTGGTTTTCTGCGGCAACCACGAAGCGCGAATCTGGCGGCTAGCACATCATTACAACGCGATTGTCAGCGAGCTTTCAAAGCATGTCATTGAACGAATTCAGTCTCGGTGCAAAAGGCAGAGGGCCGAGCTTGTTGAATACGACGGCGTTTGGCAGCAGCGCACCATCGGCAATTTCAAATTCATGCACGGCGTTTTTTATTCCGAAAACGCGGCGCGAGACCATGCCGAGGCTTATGGCAACTGCGTCCACGGACATACGCACCGGAGCGGAATTGCCAAGGGCAGGCGCGACGACAACCCGACGGGATTCAATGTCGGCACGTTGACCAAAATTCCAAATATGGATTATGCGAACACGCGCCGCGCAACGCTCGCTTGGTCACAAGGATTTGTTTTTGGCGAATACTGCGACGACCTATGCCAACTTTACCTGCACGAACAGCCGCGAAACCTCACCGAGTGGCGTCTGCCGATTTGATTGCGCTTGCCGCGCTCCAACGGTTGCGCGATGCAACCGCGCCAAACATCGAGCGGCCCGGCGGATTCCAGACCGTGAACGAGATCGCGGACGCGTGGAACCTGTCACGCGAGCGGGCCAGCGAGCTTCTTTTGCGAGGGTTAGCCGCTGGACTTTGGGAGCGCAGGAAATGGGGCCGGTTTTACGTCTGGCGGGAAATTCGCGCCTGACGCTTCTTTTTTGCGCGCCGATTATTCAGCGCGATTATGCGCTGTCGGCGTTTTTCGATTTCTTCCGCGCTGAAGTTTTTGGGAACTCCACGGGCCAATTTGCCGAGCGCGACGGCGGCGGGGTTTTTCATTTGGTTTGGGGGGGGGTGGGGGTTTGTGGTTTAACGCGTATTAAGTTCTTTGGCTTTGACGACCACAAACGTCGGTGTAATCCACCGACCCAGCCGCCCACTGGCGAAGGCCAGTGCTGAATTGCACCGCGCCACGAAATCACGGGCTTCGGCCTTGGTATTGAAGTTCCAAATCCACCGGGCAGCCGGGCAACCGTTGGAGAATTTCGCGGGCTTCAAACACCTCCGAGCAGCCGTCTGCGAGCATTTGAAGTCCGTAACCGCGAACTGCCACTCACTGCCAATCACTGCGTATTTTCCAGATTTCATTTTGTTTCCGTTCGTTTGTTATTGTTGTTACTTACTACGTGCAACACCATAACCGCTTATTGTAAATAGGCAACAAATTTCCATGATACTTTTGTTCCATGTTCTGATACTTTTGTTTTTGCAAATTGTAGTTTTTCCTAGGAAATGCGCGTTTTTAGTTTCACGCACCCCATCCCTTAAAAAATCTTTATTGCAACTTTGCAAGCACGAGCGCAATCTGTCGCCGCTTTAAATGAAAGACGAACTGAAAAACTTGAACGTGCGCGTCGCGGCGGATGTTCTCCGTAAAATCCAAATGGAGGCGATGTTCGCGAACGTCACGCAGCAACATTTCGCCGAGCGCGTTTTTGTCCACTTCCTCGGCCTGCCGAAAGAAAAGCGCCGGGAGATTTTGGGCGAGGAGGCCGGGAGATGAACACCGAACTTGACGCAATCACAATCGCTGAATCCAAGGAACGCGCAGACTTGGAGCGCGACATTGACCTTGGCAAGAAAACATTCATCAAGGTTGGCTTGGCGCTGGCGCGAATCCGCGATGCTCGGCTTTACCGAAACGATTACACCAGCTTTGAGAAATACGCCGAGGCGCGTTTTGGATTCAAGCGCAGCTATGCCTACCAATTGATTGAGTCGGCTGGCGTCGCGGTCGAAGTGTCCGCAATTGCGGACATTCAAAACGAAGGAACCGCCCGCGCACTCGCCAAAGTCGCGCCAACCCGCCGCGCCGAAGTTTTGCAGAAAGCCGTTGACGCTGGGCCGGTGACGGCCAAGGCAATTCTGGAAGCCGCTACGCCGCCGCCCGACAAGTCCGCTGAATTTCTAGCAGCCTGCGGCAATCCTCCGTTTTCCACCATCAAAGCCGAGCCGAACGTCACCGAATTCTACCACGCACTCGAAACTTTCATCCGTGGCGCATTTCAAGACGCGACGGACAAGCAACTCGTAAGCATGGGCGTTTATGCCGCGATGATTCCGAAGCTGATTAAGGCGGAGCTTCAAAGAAGGAAGGATTCAAAGTGAATTACCTCTTCCAAGTCTGCATGAATTGCGGCCAACCATACGGCGTGAAACCGACGTTAGGACAGGACGGAATCTCTCACGGATATTGCCAAACGTGCTTCCCTGCGATGTTGGAGAAGGCGCGGAAAGAGGTGGCGGAGATCAAATCAAAAAATAAAGCGAAAGGCTCGAAATGATTGTTGTATTTTTGATTTTTGGCGGCGTCATGTTCGCGGCTTTGTGCGCGAGCGCGCGCGACATTCGGAGGGTGAATCGGTGAGCCATACTCCCCACATTGACGCCCGCGCCCGCCAGACCTCGCGCATCGCACGCGGCTGGTTCCGCATGATGAAAAACAATTTGCCCGCCGCGCCTGTGCTGGCCGGTGGCGTCGCCGATGCAGAACATCGGCAGAGCGAAGCGCGAGAGAGCATGAATGGCCCCAAGTCTGACGGGACTCTCGCGGCGGCGGGCAATTCAATTTCCACCGCTGAAACTTCAAGCCCGCATCCCCTGCGGCCCCATGTTGTTGACCCGAATTCGGCGGTGGAAACTTTTTCAAAATGAGCCATGGCAAGCCAACCCATCTCGACCTCTTTTCCGGGATTGGAGGATTCGCCATCGCCGCCCGAAACTGCGGATACCGCACAGTTGGATTCTGCGAGAAAGAACCCTATGCACAACAAATCCTCAAAGAACGTCCCGCAGGTCGCTGAAGAAATCATCCGAGCCATCCAACTGACATGACGACTACTCTCTCCGTCTTCCTTTTCATCGCGGCTTCAACCGTGGTAGTTTCGCTGATTTTCCTCGCGCTGTTCTCGCATCAGCGGGCCGTTGGTGTTCCCGGCGAGTCGCGTGCCGACGAATTCGAGGACGCATTCATGCGCTGGATGGTGGCGAAGCGTGAATTTCCAAAGTTGCAACACGATGACTGCGCCCCATTGGCTAGCAGCTATGGATTGAGCGAAGAAACCGCGAACCGAATCCGCGACCGCGTGCGGAGAGACTTTGAAAGGAGCGCATGAAACAAAAAAACGAAGACCAAGAAATTGCCGCCGCGCTGAAACGCTGTCGTGCCGCCTTCAAGAAACATCCTGACGCTAAATGGGCGTGGTTCTGCCATCACGAAAAGCTCTGCGAGGAATTGAGAGAGCCTGCGGAGGTTCGTATTCAATACATACTTGACGCCAAGCCGAAGCATGAACAGGCGACGCGGTTCAATAATTTCAGACCCGTGCTGGATGAGAAGAAATTGACGCAAGCGCGGGCCGAATACGAGCGCGTCACGTCGCAAGCGTTGGCCCAATACGAGCGCGTCACGTCGCCAGCGCGGGCCGAATACGAGCGCGTCAAGTCGCAAGCGTGGGCCCAA
>Ga0208783_10002317_pt1 | contig 11041 bp, 10 predicted proteins | sample DEB19_08_DNA_2_FD_184529 | JGI IMG/M metagenome (GOLD analysis project Ga0208783, IMG submission 184529) | Aqueous microbial communities from the Delaware River and Bay under freshwater to marine salinity gradient to study organic matter... | ecosystem: Environmental > Aquatic > Marine >... | reverse complement strand
CGCGGCGGCGCGCTCGGCCTCGATGCCGAGCGCCCGCGCACGGTCGATGCCGACGGCGATGCGCTCGACGATCGCTCCCGTCGAGGACACGTCCGCGGCGCGCGATGCATGCATCGCCGCCGAGGCCTGGCCCACTGCTCCGATCGGGTCGGTCACCGCGCGCTCCGGTGTGGCTTCGGGATGCACGCGCCCCACGTCCGTGCGGGGCGTCATGCATCACCTGACCCTTCCATCGGCAGGTCCTGCCAGATGCCCGCAGTTTCTGCGCGGCCGGATAACGCTCAGGCGTGCTCGGGCGCCAGGCCGGCACGCTTCCACTGGCTGAGCCTCATCCCCAGCGTCCGGACGCCGATCCCAAGCGCCCGGGCGGTGCGGTCCCGATGCCCGCCGAACCGCTGGAGGGTGGCCAGGATCGCGCGGCGCTCCAGCACCTCCAGGGTCATCGATTCCCCGTCGCAGACCAGCGCGGTGCCGCCGTCGGCGCGTCCCCGGGCCTGCTCCAGTTCCCGGCTCAGCTGCTCCACGCGGTCGATCAGCATGCGGTGCGTGCCCGCCACGCCCGCCGCCACTTCCTCGAACGCCACCGCGAGGTCACGGAACGCCTCCGGCACGGGCGGGGCTTCCGCCGGGGCCGACGTGGCCATGCGGGCGACACGGGAATCCGTTCCGTCGTGCAAGCGGCAGTGGCTCCTTGGGGCGGGTCCGTCCGCCCGCCGCGTCATCGGCCATCGGCACGCGCAGCCTTGAGGCCGAGCGCGCGGCGGACCGCCAGCCCCGCCGCCACCCCGAGCGCCGCGAACGCAAGCGCCGCCATGCACACCCACCCCGATGCGTCGGCGCGCTGCGGCTCGAGGACCTCGGCGGCCGCGGATTGGCCCGTGATCGGGTCGATGCGCCGGATCGAGAGCCCGCCCTCGCCCGTCGTCGCGAAGACCGCGACGGATCCACCGAGCCCCAGCACCGCGAACGGCCGGCCGGGCGCCTCCACCGTGGCGAGCGCGATCGGCGCACCCTCGCGCAGCAGCTCGATGCGCATGCCGCCGTCGCCGGCATCGATGCCGATGGCGGGACGCCGGCATCCCTCGATCGGCCGGACGTGCGCGTCCGACGGGACCCGCCATGGCGCGGGCACGAACGTCCCATCGGCGCCAAGCAGCGCGATCGGCCCGGCGCCCCCGAGCACCGCGGGCCGGCCGGCAACCGTCGACAGCATCGACGCGCCCGGCGGGACCGCCGCGGCGAGCGATGACCATCCCGACGGGCCGAGCCGTTCGATGGGCGTGCCCACGCGCCACGCGAGCAACGCGCCGTCATCCACGGCGACGCCGAGCAGCGCACCATCGCCCGGCAGGCTCGGATGGATCGAGAGCCGCCCCGGCGGGTCGGAGTAGAAGGCACCCGTCGCGGGGCTGCGCACCGCGGTCGAGGAGAACACGTCGCGTCGCGCCCCGCGATCGGCCGGCGGCATGACGATCCACACCGAGGCGCCCGACGCCGCGATGGCCTCGGGCCGGCGCGGCAGCACGAACGCCTCGCGCACGAAGCTGCCGCCCATCGCGAGCGCATGGTGCAGCACGACATGCTCTGCGCCGGACGGGGCGGTCCGCTCGACGACGATCCACGCGTGCGCGCCGTCGGACGCCGCGGGCAGCAGCGCACGGTCGCCGGCCGCCGCGGCCAGGCCCCACGGCGCGCCGAGCGCGCCGAGCGCCACAAGGACGGCGCGCAGCATCACTCGACCGTCCTCACCTGCTCCGGCGCGAAGCGGGCACGGAGCGTGTCCAGGTCGTAGAGCTCCGGCCGGTCGACGGCCGCGGCATCGGCGATGCGCGCGTCGAGCACGAGGAGCAGGCTGCCGGAGCCATCGCCGCGCCGGGCGACGATGCGGCGCGGCACGCGCGACCAGGCGCCCGGCGCCGCTCCAGCCTGCTCGACCGACGCGAAGTCGGCGAACTCGACCGACCACTGCTCGGTGCCCCACGCGTCGACCAGCCGGCAGCGGCGCGGCTCGAGCGTCGATGCGTCGAACGCCGCCTCGAACCGCTCGCCCTCGCGGCGCGGCAGCGCGACCGCGGAGAGCTCGACCCACGCCAGCCCGTCGCGGACCTCCGGGACCGCGCCCTCGGCGGGAACGAGCGGCGCGATGCCGAGGAGCGCCGGCTGAGACGAGCACGCGTCGACCTGGGACCAGTCACGACCGGGCGACGGCGCCACCTCGCCCACGTCGAGCGCCGGGGGCGTCGCCTTCGGCGAGAAGCGCCACCAGCGCACGCCGTCCGAGCCGAGCCACGCATGGCGGTCGCCGAACTTCGACACGCTCGCCGCCAGGCCGCGCCCCGCGCACCAGCGAAGGTCGAGGTCTCCCTGCTCGAAGTGGTCGCCCGATTCATCCTTCCAGCGCAGCTCGGCGACGCCCTTCGCCCAGAGGTGCTTCAGGGTGCCGACGCGCGCGCGCTCGCGCGCGGCGATGGTGGCCGCATCGGGCGCCGCCGGCCGCGAAGCCGCCGCCGTCCCGGGCGACGCGGACGTTTCCGGCACACCGGCCGCCGGCGTCGCAGGCGTCGGCCCGCCGCTGCACGCCCCCAGCACGCCGGCGACGGACACCGCCAGCGCGCGCGCGAGGCGCGGAATCACAGTTCGCTCTGCATGACCTCGCCGAGGTGCTCGGCCAGTTCCTGCAGGTCCTCGTCGCGGAGCTTGGGATTCACCACCGCGATCGGGGGCACGGACTCGTCGGCCCCGCGGCGCTGCACCAGCCAGCGCTCCGCGTCGCCGTCGCGGTCGACGCGCACGTGCCGCAGCAGGCGCTTGCGCAGCAGCACCAGGCACAGGAGCCATCGGTAGCCGATCCGCTGCGGGCGGTCGTCGCCCTCGAGCCGGTCGAAGAGCTCGAGCAGCGTGTCGTCGTCGACCAGGATCCGCCGCTTCTCGTCGGGCGCCGGGGCCACGGTCTTCCAGTAGCAGACCATGCCCTCCGGCCGGGCCCCGCCGGCCCACGCGTCGAGGGCGAAGTCGCGGCGAACGAAACCCGGCGACCCGGACTCGTCCGCCGGCGCGTCGCAGAGCGTCGCGACGATCGGCTCGCCCGACGCGAGCGCGCGTCCGCTCGAGGCGCAGGTCGCCGTGAAGCGACCGACCGTGAAGCCTTCCGTGGCACGAACCATCCTCGCATCGTAACCCGCGCCGCGGACGGCATCTTCCTATACTCGCCGCGCGATGCTCGAACGGCTCGGCCAGCTCTTCCGCGGGAACGAACCGGTGGCGATCGCCGTCGAGCTCGCGGTCATCTGGCTGGCCGTCTTCCTGGTGCTGCGCTTCCTGCGCGGCACGCGCGGCGCCGGCGTCCTGAAGGGCGTGATCGTGGTGCTTGCGGCCATCATCCTGTCCCTGCGCTTCGCGGGAAGCGGTGCCGACACGTTCGCGCGCCTGCGCTTCGTGGCCGAGGCCCTCGCCGGGACGCTGGCCATCGCGCTCGTCGTGATCTTCCAGCCGGAGCTGCGCCAGGCGCTCATCCGCCTCGGGCGCTCGCGCTGGCTGGCCGGCCGCGACCGCCGCTTCACCGAGACCGTGCCCGCGATCGAGGAGGCGGTCGGGTTCCTCGCGCGCAACCAGTTCGGCGCGCTGATCGTCATCGAGCGCTCGGTGCCGCTTGGCGAGGTGCTCACGTCCGGCGTGCCGCTCGACTCGCTGGTGTCGGCGCGGCTCCTGGAGAGCATCTTCTGGCCCAACAGCCCCCTGCACGACCTTGCGGTCGTGGTGAGCGGGGACCGCGTGGTGGCCGCCAACGTGCAGCTGCCGCTCGCCGACCCGGAGAACGTGCCGCCGCGCCTGGGCTCGCGCCACCTCGCGGCCGTCGGGATCACCGAGGAGACCGACGCGATCGTCGTGGTCGTGAGCGAGCAGACCGGTGCCGTGCGGATCGCCGCCGGCGGCCGGCTCGGCGAGCCCGTCCCCGTCGAGGGATTCGCCGAGGAACTGCGCCGCGCGATCACTGCCGAGGAACCCGTGCCCGCCGCCGGCGAGGGGCAGTCGGCATGAGCGCACGCCGCGACTGGCGTTCCGACCTCGTGAACGTGGTGGCAGCCGCGGTGGTGGCGCTCCTCGTGTGGGCCTACGCGAACGACCGCACGCGCGAGACCGCGACCCTCGCGGGCACGGTGCGCCTGGCGGTGGCCGACCCGCGCGCGCAGTACGTCGATCCCTCGGCGGCCATCACCGTCTCCGTCGAGCTGCGCGGATCGCGCCGATCCATCGAGCGCGCCGAGCGCGCGCTCCGCGCCGGGGTCGCGCTGGCCCCCGGCACCGACGGCCTGCCCGGCGAGCCGGGCACCCACGAAGCCCGCCTGCAGGGCACGCTCCAGCTCACGGCCGCGATCGCCGAGACCGGCGCCGAGGTCGTCCGGGTGCGCCCGGAGACCGCGTCCTACACCGTGGGAACCCTGGTCACCGAGCAGGTGCCCGTCAGCCCGCTCCTGCCGAGCGCCGCCGTCCAGGGCGAGATCGAGATCGACCCCGCGGTGGTGTCGGTCACCCTGCCCTCCGAGGCCCGCGCCGCGGTCGGTCGCCTGGCGGTCGACGCCATCGTCGAGACGAAGAACCTGGAACCCGGCAAGACGCAGCAGGTCGACGTGGACCTGCGCCTGCCGGAGTCGCTCGCGCGCTGGAACGAGCTCTGCCGCGTGGTGCCGCCGCGCGCGAAGGTGACCTTCGCGCTGCTCTCGACCAACGCGCAGTACACGATCCCCTCGGTGCCGGTGCGCGTGTCGATGTCGCCGGCCACCGCGTCGGCGTGGGACGTGGTGCCCGTGCGCGCGCAGGTGTCGGGCGTCGTGGTCACCGGGCCGCGCGCCGCGATCGACGCCCTCAAGTCGGGAACGTTCGTGCCCGCGGCAGTGGTCGACCTCGGCGACGGCATGCCGGCTGCCGGACGTTCATCGCTCGCGGTGACCTTCTGGCGCCTTCCGGAGGGCGTGTCGGTCGTCGAGGCCGCGGGAACGCCGCGCGGGCAGGAGCCCGCGGTGGAGCTCGAGGCGTCGCCGCGCCGCTAGGCGTTCAGCCCGCGCGCACGGCGTGCCACTGCTTCTTGCCGCGGCGCAGCAGCGCGACCGACCCGTGCAGCAGGTCCCGCGGGGTGAGCCGCGCGTCGGCAGCGGCCTTCGCGCCGTTCACCATCACCGCGCCCGCCTGCAGGAAGTCCCGTGCCTCGCGCTTGCTCGCGGCCAGCGAGGTGCGCGGCAGCAGCTCGACGAGCGGCAGCCCATCGCCGCCGAGCTCGCCCGGCTCCAGGACGGTCGACGGCAGGTCCTCGGCGATCTCGCCCACGGTCCGCGCGTCGAGCGAGCCAACCTCCCCCGAGAAGAGCGCCCGGCCCGCCGCCTCGGCGTTCGCGCGCTCCGTGGGGCCGTGGAAGAGCTCGGTCATCTCGTCGGCCAGCACGCGCTGCGCCTGGCGCTCCTGCGGCCGCTCGGCAGCGGCGCGGTCGAGCTCCTCGACGCGTTCGCGCGGCAGGAACGTGAACCAGCGCAGGAAGCGGCCGACGTCGGCATCGGCCGTGTTCAGCCAGAACTGGTGGAAGCGGAAGGGGCTCGTGCGGTCGGCGGTCAGCCAGACCGCGCCCTTCTCGCTCTTGCCGAACTTGCCGCCGTCGGACTTGGTGACCAGCGGGTTGGTGATGCCGTACGCCTCGCCCTGCGCCACGCGCCGCACGAGGTCGATGCCGCTCACGATGTTGCCCCACTGGTCGGCGCCGCCGAGCTGCACCGTGCATGCCATGGAGCGATGGAGGTGCAGGAAGTCGTACGCCTGCAGGATCATGTAGCTGAACTCGGTGTAGCTGATCCCCTGCTCGCGCCCCTCGAGCCGGGTGCGCACCGAGTCGCGCATGATCATCTGGTTCACGCTGAAGTGCTTGCCCACGTCGCGCAGCACCTCGATGTATCCCAGGCCGCGCAGCCAGTCGCCGTTGTCGACCACCGTGGCCGCGCGGTCGCCGGCCGCGGAGAAGTCGATCACGCGCGCGAAGATCTCGCGCTGGCGCGACACGTTGTGCCGCACCGCCTCCTCGTCGAGGAGCTGCCGCTCGGCGCTCTTGCCGCTGGGGTCCCCGATCAGGCCGGTGCCGCCGCCCATCAGGACGACGGGGCGATGCCCGGCGCGCTGCCAGTGCGCGAGCAGCTTCATCGGCACGTAGTTGCCGACGGTCAGGCTGTCGGCGGTCGGGTCGAAGCCCGCGTACCCAACGCGCCCCGGCGTCGAGAGGTATGCCGGCAGCGACTCCGACGTCGTCTGGTGGAGCAGCCCGCGCCAGGAAAGCTCGTCGAGGAAGCCCTGCATCCGGATCACTATCGGGCCGCGAGCGCCCCGCCCTTCGCACGGATGTCCTTGAGCAGGTCATTCCAGCTCTGGACGAAGCTCTTCGCGCCCTGGGCCTGCAGCTCGGCGGCGGCCGCCTCGAGGTCGATGCCCGCGGCGCGCGCCTCGGCGAGCGCGCGGCGCAGCGGCCCGCCGTCGGTGGGCAGCGCCGACGTCACGGGCGGGCCCGCATGAATCGCCTTGAGCGTCGCCTCCGGCATGGTGTCCACCGTGCGCGGCGCCGCCAGGCCGGCCGCGTAGAGCGTCGCCGGCAGCGCGGGGTCCTTGGTGCTGGTGCTCGCGAAGAGGAGCCGCTGCGGGCGCGCGCCCTTCGCCTCGAGCGCCAGCCACCGGGGCGTGGCGTGCATCGCCACGTACTCCGCGTAGCAGTCCGCGCCGATCCCGAGCCCGATCCGGTTCTTCAGGGCGGCCGGCAGCCTCGGGTCGAGCAACGTGTCCCACCGCGAGATGAAGAGGCTCGCCACGCTGCAGACGTCGAGGGACCTGCCCTCCGCCGCACGGCGCTCCAGGCCGCGGACGTACGCCTCGGCCGCGGCGCGCCAGTGGGCAGTCGAGAAGAGGAGCGTCACGTTGACGGGCACGCCGCGCCACGTGAGCTCCTCGACGGCCGGGACGCCCTCCGCGGTGCCGGGCACCTTGATGAAGAGGTTCGGCAGGCCCGCGCGTGCATGCAGCGCCACCGCCTGCTCCACGGTGCTCCGCGCGTCGTAGGCAAGCAGCGGGCTCACCTCGAGCGAGCACCAGCCGTCGACGCCGCCCGTGCGCCCGAAGGTCGGGAGGAACAGCTCGCACGCGCGCCCGAGGTCGGAGAGCGCCAGCTCGAAGAAGATCGCCTCCTCGTCCATGCCGCGGGCAGCGAGCTCGGCCACCTGCGCGTCGTAGTCACGGCTGCCGGCGATCGCCTTGGCGAAGATGGTCGGGTTCGAGGTCAGTCCGACCACGGACCAGCGGGCGATGTACTCCTGCAGCTGGCCGCGCAGCATGTCGCGCGTGATGTTGTCCACCCAGATGGACTGGCCGGTCATCGCCAGCACGGCGGTCGGGACGGTGTCGGGCATGGTCCTATCCTACGGCCCGCCATGACCGCCACACCGCCGCTCGACGCGCTCCCCGCGCACCGCCTCCTCGTCGCGCACGCCGCGCGCCTCGGGCGGTCGCACCTGCGCGAGCTGTTCGACCTCGACCCGGCGCGCGCGGAATCGATGCGCGCCGAGGCGCACGACGTCCACCTCGACTTCAGCAAGCAGCGCATCGACCGTGCCGCGCTCGCCGACCTCGTCGCGCTGCTCGGCCAGTCGCCGTTCGCGCGCCGGCGCGCGGCGATGTTCGCGGGCGAGCGGATCAACGTCACCGAGGACCGCGCGGTGCTCCACGTCGCGCTGCGCGCGCCGCGCGGCGCGGTGATGCGCACCGACGGGCACGACGTGGTCCCCGACGTGCACTCCGTCCTCGACCGCATGGCGGCCTTCGCCGACGCCGTCCGTTCCGGCAGGTGGGCCGGCCACGGCGGCCGGCCGATCCGGCACGTGGTCAACATCGGGATCGGCGGCAGCGACCTCGGCCCCGCCATGGCGCACGAGGCGCTCCTCGACCGTGTCCATCCCGGCCTCTCGTTCCGCTTCGTCTCGAACGTCGACCCCGGCGACTTCCACGCGAAGGTCGCGGGCCTCGACCCTGCCGAGACGCTCTTCATCGTCGCCAGCAAGACCTTCACCACCCAGGAGACGATGGCCAACGCGCGCACCGCGCGCGCCTGGAGCCTGGCGGCCTTCGGCGGCGACGAACGGAGCGTCTCGCGCCACTTCGTCGCGGTCTCGACCGCGGCCGAGCTGGTGAAGGCCTTCGGCATCGACCCCGCGAACATGTTCGCCTTCTGGGACTGGGTCGGCGGCCGCTACTCCATGGACAGCGCGATCGGCCTCTCCACGATGGTCGCCATCGGTCCGGACGCGTTCCGCGACATGCTCGCCGGCTTCCACGAGATGGACCGCCACTTCCTGGAGGCGCCGCCGGAGCGCAACCTGCCGGTCCTGATGGGCCTGCTGCAGGTCTGGAACGCGGGCTACATGGGCTTCGGTGCGCACGCCATCCTGCCCTACTGCCAGCACCTGCACCGCTTCGCCGCCTACCTCCAGCAGCTGGAGATGGAGTCCAACGGCAAGCGCGTCCGACTCGACGGCACGCCGGTCGCGTGGCCGACGTGCCCGGTGATCTGGGGCGAGCCCGGCACCAACGGGCAGCACGCGTTCTTCCAGATGCTCCACCAGGGCACGTTCACCGTGCCCGCGGACCTGATCGCCTTCGCGACGCCGGGATTCGACAGCCTGGGCATGCACGACATGCTGCTCGCCAACGCGTTCGCGCAGGCGCGCGTGATGGCGTTCGGGCAGACCGCGGAGGAGCTGCGCGCGCTCGGCACGCCCGCGCACCTCGTCGAGCCGAAGGTCATGCCCGGCAACCGGCCGACCAGCTTCCTGCTGCTGCGCGAGCGCACGCCGCGCGCGCTCGGGCGCCTCGTCGCGCTCTACGAGCACGCCACCTTCACCGCCGGCGCGGTGTGGGACATCAACAGCTTCGACCAGTGGGGCGTCGAGCTCGGCAAGAAGGTCGCGGGCGCGCTGCTGCCCCTCCTCGACGGGCCGTCCACGGCCGCCCCCGACGCGAGCACCGATGCGCTCGTGCGCCGCTACCGCGGCTGGCGCGGACGCGGCTGACCGCCGCTCACGGCGACTGGTACGACTTCGGCTGCTGCGGCGGCGCGTAGGGCGATCCGCCGTAGGCGCCGCCGCGGACCAGGGCTTCCTCGCGCTCGTTCTGCGCGGCCAGCTCGCGCTGGTCGTTGGCGTGCCAGCCCTGCGCGTTGCTCATGTTCCAGGTGCTGATGGGCGGCGAGTACGGGTCCATGCTCTGCGCGAGCGCCACGCGCTGCGCCTGTCCGTTTCGGTAGACGGCGAGCAGCTGGCTGGTGCGCGCCTCGGCCTGTGCCTCCGTGCAGCCCTGCGTGGGTGCCACGGGCCGCCACGTGGGCGGCAGCGGCGGCGCCGGCCGCGAGGGCGGCGGCGGTGCGTGCGGCGGCGGGGGCGCGCCGACGCGGAACTGCGAGCCGAGCGGCGGTGCGGCGCCGGTCAGCACCGGCGCGTAGGCGAGGATCAGCCCGCGGGTGTCTCCGCGCGTCACCGCGAGCGGCGTCATCACGAAGTCGATCGGCTGCGCAGGATCCGCATTCCCCGCGATCGCCAGCAGCATGTCCTTCGGGATGCTGTAGTCGCTCACGCCCGTGTAGACGGTGCTCTGCTTCAGGCTCGGCATCAGGTTGGCGTTGCGCGCGGACGGCGCCGCCCACTGCCACACGTTCGAGGTGAGGAGCGACGCCTGCGGCACGATCATCCACTGCCACGGCGGGTTGTCGCAGGAACCGTTGGCGATCGGCTGGTTGCCCGGCTGCGCCGGCGCCATCGGCGTCCACGCCACGTAGCCCTCCCCATACGCCCAGTTCACGAAGCCGGGGCCCCAGGTCTTGTCCGGGATCCACACCCATCCGCGGTGGTCCCACCAGGCCCAGCGGCCGTAGTGGTAGACGGCCCAGCCGAACGGCTCGTAGCTCTGCCAGTAGAGGCCGTAGCCCTCCGCGACCAGCCACTGCCCCTGGGCGTACGGCCGCCATCCGGGCAGCACCCCGCGCGGCTGCCACACCCAGCCCCAGGTCTTGTCGGCGGTCCACGTGCCGTAGTTCATGAGGTCGGTCATGAACTGCTGCACCGTGATCGACGTGGCGATGCCGATGGCGCCCTGCGCATGCGCCGGCCGGGCAAGCGTGGCGGGCAGCAGGACGGCGATCGCGAGCGCGACCGCGCGCAGGGACGTGGCAAGCGTGACGCTTCGCATGCCCGCGATGCTAGCCCGCGCCGCCCGAGCGGCGCAGCCGGGCGATGCATGCCGGGATCACCTCGCACGCGTGCGCGACCTCGTCGTCGGTCGTGAGGCGCGAGAGGCTGAGACGGACGCTCCCGTGCGCCACGCGCGGCGGCACGCCCATCGCCAGCAGCACCGGCGAGGGGTCGAGCGACCCGCTCGAGCACGCAGCCCCGGCGCTCGCCATCACGCCCCGCTCGGACAGGAGCAGCAGGATCGCCTCGGCCTCAAGTCCCGGGAAGCCGATGTTGGTCGTGTTCCAGAGCCGTCCGGCACCGGCGCCGTTCACCACCGCGTCGGGCACGGCGGCCAGGATCGCCTGCTCGAGCCGGTCGCGCCGCGCCGCACCCGCCTCGCGGTGCCCGGGTTCGGCAAGCCACGCGATCGCCGCCTCGGCGGCCGCCCCCATGCCGACGATCCCCGGCACGTTCTCGGTGCCGCCGCGCCGGTCGCGTTCCTGCGGGCCGCCCACCACCTGGGGCACCACGCGCACGCCGGTGCGCACCCACAGCACGCCGACCCCCTTCGGGCCATGGAACTTGTGCGCCGACGCCGTCACCAGGTCGACCGGGAGGTTCGCGAGCGACGTCGGCATGCGCCCCACCCACTGCGTGGCATCGCAGTGGAACCGGATGCCGCGCGCCCGGCACCGCTCTCCGATCGACTGCAGCGGCTGCAGCACGCCGGTCTCGTTGTTCGCGCCCATCACGCTCACGAGCGCGACATCGTCGCCATGCGCACCGAGCGCCGCATCGAG
>Ga0208783_10002315_pt1 | contig 11057 bp, 10 predicted proteins | sample DEB19_08_DNA_2_FD_184529 | JGI IMG/M metagenome (GOLD analysis project Ga0208783, IMG submission 184529) | Aqueous microbial communities from the Delaware River and Bay under freshwater to marine salinity gradient to study organic matter... | ecosystem: Environmental > Aquatic > Marine >... | reverse complement strand
TCTCAATGATGAGATAGCAATCCACCTTGCCGAACGCATAATAAAGCGATTCCAGTTTCCCGCCGATTCCGGCCACTGCCTTCGCCACCGCCGCCCGCCGGCTACTCCCGCCTTCCTTGAGCAATCCCTTCACTCCCGCCGCGCTATACGTAGCCTGAATCAGATACTTGGCCATGATGATTTCCTTTCTGTGAGGTTATTGGTTTTTAGGGTCGGGCACGAACCACACATTCCCGCGCTGAACACTCCTGCCACAGTCGGCTCTTATTTCACCTTTTCCCAACGATCGACAAATAACCCCTCATTGTTGGTGCCGGTCAATCCCGCGGCGTCAAACACCGCCGTGACCGGGTCAAAGGGCAACTGGATTTCGATCCGTCCTCCCGACACTTTGACAGGGACCTTCCGAGTGGATCCGGCCAGGTCATAGGTCGTGCCCTTGCCGCTGATTTCATCCGTCAGGATGCTGACGAGGCGAGTTTCAGTGTACTCCGTGGCTGTCAGCTTGTAGGTGGAAACGACCGAGTAGGACCAGTGCTTGCCGGCGCTGTCTTTCCAGGCCAAGTTGAAGTTCCGATGCGTCTTCGTGTAGGTGAACAGCCCGACGACCTCCTGGCCGCTGAGGACTTTCGCGTCCGCGAGTTTGCGCGAAACGAGCTTGTAGGTTCCCTCGATGGAGGGGGCTTTTGCGGATTCAGCCGCAAACCCGGGGTTGGCGATAGCGGCGATGAGGGCTGCCGCGGCGCAACCGGCCAATATTTTGCTGATCATGAGGTTTCCTTTCGATTAGGTTTGGTGTTTGTTGGTTTAGAGGTGACCGGGCCCGGCTTTCCGGAACAGGGATGCCTTTGCCCAGGTTGGGCTCAACCTATGGATCCACGGATTCTTTGTCAATACTCATTGCGGCGTTTCACCGGCAGGGGGCGTCTCGATGGGGGCGGCGGCCGTGCTGCTGTCCACTGTGCCGCACGGCCCGCTGTCGCAACCCTGCCGATGCTTGGCGGCAACCTCATCTCCGCCATCATTGGTGTCAGTTGCGCAAAACTGATCCCCCACCTTTTCCTCGCCGCGCCGCTGGCCGTCTCGCCGGCCATGCTGGCGATGCATTACCTGCGCCGCATGAATCCACCCAGCGGCGCGCCGGGCAATAATCCCGCCGGCTTTCAAATCCCACCCTCGCCGGTGTAAATGTTGTATCGCCCGTCCCGGAGAAAGCCGATCAGCGTCATGCCGCACTCCCGGGCGAGCTCGATCGCGAGACTGGACGGGGCGCCGACCGCAGCGAGCGTGGGGATGCCGGCCATGGCGGCTTTTTGGACCAGTTCAAAGCTCGCGCGGCCGCTCACCAGGATCAGGGTATCCTGAGCGGGCAAACCACCTTTGAGCAAAAGGGCGCCGACCAGTTTGTCGGTTGCGTTATGGCGGCCCACGTCTTCGCGGACCAGCAGAGGTTCTCCGCAGCGATCGAAAAGCGCGGCGGCGTGCATGCCCCCGGTGGTCGCGAAAAAGTTTTGCCCCTCACGCAAGCGCTGGGGCAGCAGGTAGAGCGTCTCAGACGATGGTGGGGATGATCTCCGAACCGGTCCCGGCATCACGGCGCGAACCTGTTCGAGGGTTTTTTTGCCGCACATGCCGCAGCTTGAGGATGTAAAAACGTGGCGGCTCAACCTTGCGGGATCAAATCTGCCCGCCGCGTTCAGTTCCACCCGGACCACATTGAAATTGGAGCCGGCGCAATGCCGGATGCTTTTCAATTCCTCAGGCCGGGTGACCACGCCTTCGGTGAACAGAAATCCCGCAGCCAGCTCAAAATCATTTCCGGGTGTCCGCATGGTCACGGCGATGCTGTGCTCGCCAACGCGGATTTCCATCGGCTCCTCAACGGCAACCAAATCCTCCCGTTTTTCGCTGTTGCGGCCGGCGACTGCGTGGATGGGGACGGGCGTGGCAGGTTTCATAGCTTCACGACTTTCACGCGGGCATTGTAATCCGGCACACCGCCCAGTGCGTCCACGACATCGCGCTTGATGAGGACATTGGCTTCCGGCCAGTGCATCTGGAGATTGCGCGGGGCGATGGGAGCGATGAAGACGCGCCCCTCGACCCGGCCGCAATCGCTCACCAAGGCAACCGGGTCATTTTCTCCCAGCCCCATCGCAAGGGCATCCTGGCGGTTCATGAAAACGGCATCGCGCCCGGCACCCGTAAGGGGGTCGATGTCCGCATAGATGAGCGTGTTGAACTGCTTGCCGCGGCGGGTGCTGAGGTTGAAAAGCCCATCGCGGGACTCCTGGGCGGGCAGTTCCACAACCACGAAATGCGCCTTGCCGTCCGCGGTGGGGAATTCGCCATCGGCACACAAATGCGGTCCCCCATACTGGATGGCATCGCCGATTTTTTTCAAATTCTGGATTCCCTCGTAGAACGGAACCGTTCGCGGAATCTCCTCGCGGATGTCCTGGGCTGTTTTGCAACCGAGCCTGTCGGCGCGGGCCGGATCAACCCTTTCGGCGATGTCACGGAGGATCCTCCATTCCGCCCGGGCCTCGCCGAGTTGGCGGGGAATCTCCGGACTGAAAATGATCCGGCGTTCCGTGGTGGTTTCGGTGCCGCCGCCTTCCTGCTCGTAACGGGTTTGGGCGGGAAGGAGGATCACTTCCTCCTTGGGCTCAAGCAACATCTGGTCGGTGAGGATGATGTCCTGATGCACCCGCAACGGCACATTGGACATCGCCTCTGCCACATGCCTTGGATCGGGCAAAGTCCGCAGAAAATTGCCGCCCAAACAATAGAGCAGATCCAAGCGTCCTTGAGCGCCCGCCGCAACCATTTCTGGGCCGGTCAAGCCGGGTTGATCGGGCACCGCAAAACCGTATTGCGCCTCCAGCGCCCGCGCGTTCTCGGGATTGATGGGCTTGCCGCCGGGAAATGCCGTCGCATAAGCGCCCATTTCGGCGCCGCCCTGGACGCCCGAATGCCCTCGGATGGGCATCAGTCCGCACCGGTCGCGGCCCACAAATCCCCTGCCGAGTCCCAGGTTCAATATCATCGACACCGCATCCCCACCGAACGCGTGTTGCGTGATGCCCATGCTCCAGACCAGCACCCCGGTCCGGGCTGCCCCGATGAGCCTCGCGAATTCCTCCATGCTCGCACGTCCGAGCCCGGCCTGTTTTTCCAGTTCCGCCCAATCGAGTTTTTGGACGTGGCCCGCCAGCGCTTCAAAGCCCGTGGTGTGTTGCTGGATGAATTCGCGATCCAGCCAGCCGTTCTCAATCTGTATCCGCAAGACACCGTAAAGAAAAGCGATGTCGCCGCCCTGACTGACGGGAAACCAATAATCTGCCACATCAGTCCCGAAAGCCGCACTGCTGAAGGTGGATGGCACCCAATACCGCTCCATGCCCGGCTCAAGATAAGGATTCACCAAGACCACCTTCGTCCCGTGGCGCTTCGCCTCATGAATGTATTTCATGGCGACCGGCTGGTCGTTGGCAGGATTGGCTCCGAAGAAAACCAGCAGATCGGTGCCCCACCAGTCCCTATAACTACAGGTCGTCGCTGTCACCCCGATCGCGCTTTTCATGGCCACGGTGGAGGGCGAATGGCAGATGCGGGCGGCATTATCTATGTTGTTCGTGCCGAAAAAGCGCGCGACCTTTTGCGCCGTATAATACACCTCGTTGGTCACCCCGCGGGAAGTGAGGTAAAACGCGATCCGTCGCGGATCGCTGTTGCGGATGCGGCGGGCGATCCGTTCCAGCGCCTCGTTCCACGTGATGCGGCGGAAACCGCGATCCCCTTTCTCGCGCAGCATGGGGCACGGCAACCGGCCCAATTCCCGGAGCTGTGCGTTATCGAGCTTTTGGAGCCGGGCGATGTCCGCGAGCAAACTCTCATCCAAAGCCGGCATGGTGTTCAAGCGCATGAGATTTAACCTCGTCATGCAAAGATGCACCCCGTCGATGGTCCAATCATGCAATCCCGCGACGCCGAGCGCACAACCGTCGCAGACCCCCTTGGTGAGCACCTTCCAACCGTAACCAAGGTTGCTCCGGTTCCTCCATACAATGCGCGCCATGTCCATGAAGTGGCGCGGTTTGGTGGCCCCCAAGCCAAAAGGCAGCCAGCGCTGCAGACGCCGGCGGAAGTCGTTTTGTATCTTGTGGGTCATTGAAAATATTGCGGACTCCAAATCAAGCCACGATTCCACCGGCAAGAATGAAGAATGCAAAGAACAAGGGGACTATTGGCATATCTTTTTTCGAACGCGCAGGGGTGCCAGGGCTTTCCGACCGGTGAAATGCCGTCAGCACCCGACTGGTTCGCTTCCTGCTTTTGAGAATGCCACAACCCTATCCATGGGGATGTGGTCGCCTTCATCTTTTCCGCAGTAAATTTCCTGAACGATTCCTTTTTCATCGACCAGAAGGGATAACGGCATGATGAGAACTCGCGATGAGAATTCAAGAGGAACATTGCCTGCTTTCATGGACTTCCATAAAGCAGGCATACGGAAAACCATCCCCTTGATCATCCCTAAAACAGATTTTTTCACACGAAATTTCCGGTGATATTTCAGGTCGCAATCAGAAAGAACGGGGAATTTCGATGCATGCTTGTTCGTATGTTTTCTTAGATGTTCAATCTCTGACGGAAATATACCAACGATCCCGAAGTTTTCGCCCAGCCTATCATGGATATTTGACAGCTCCGCCAGCCTCAAATTGCAGAATGAACATGTCGCAAAACGGAAAAAAGTGATGATGTGCTTTTTCCCCCTTAAAGAGTCAGAGTCAAACTCGCGACCGTCAAGGGACGGCAGTATTATTCTTGGCAGATTTTGGCCTGTTCTCATCGGGTGGTGGAACTGGTTGAAGCATCTGTTTTATCCGGCGATATGCTGTTTTGACCCACAACGTGCCGCGCGCGGCGCGGTCACTTGTCGCTTTTTTGCACGCAAATTATAGCCTGCGCGAACGGCCCGTGATGACCGCCTTTGTCCCCCCACGGTGCGCGCCCGCAGTTGCTGAGGCAGTGGTCAGTCGGCCAGGCTGAGTGCCGCGGCCACCGCAGCGGCACCTTGACCTGCCAATGGCTCAAGGATGGCGCCTTCCCGCCGGGCCAGACCAACAGCACGATCGCCTTCAGCCCTTCCGGTTCGCCAACGAGGGCAGCTAGCTGGCGGCTGTGAGCGCCACCGATGGACCGGCCATGAGCCGGCCTGCTTTATTGAGCTTCTGCCCCAATTTCAATGTGCAGGATCCAGCGTCCTCATATTAATCACATCAAAAATGGCCTCGGAAAATGCCGTTCAGAAATTGATGCGGACGATCGAGAAATCGTCGTCCAGCGGGCCTTCGCCGTGGCGTTCGCGCACCCAGGAATGCAAACGCTCCAGCGCATCGGGCGCGGCCACCTGCTGCCGCATGTACTGCTCGAACGCGTCGAACTCCATGAAGTTGCCCGCCGCATCCTTGATCTCGTAACATCCGTCGCACAGCACCAGCAGGCGGTCGCCGGGCGCCACCGGGCAGGACTCCGTGGGGTAGACCATGTCTTCCATGGCGCCAACGATGACACCGGGCACGCGCAATTGCCGGCTGGCGGCCGGACCTGAACCGGCAGGAGATAACAGGAGCGCCGGCGGATGGCCGCCGGACGAGTATTTCAAAGTGCGGCTGGGCATGTGGTACACGCCATACCACAACGTGAAATACATATTGTTCTGCTTCTCCATGAGGAAGGCGTTGTTCAGGCCGGAGAGCACCGCGCCCGGATCCCGGAAGTCGGTGTTGGCCAATGATCCGGACCGGATGACGTTCATCGCGGTGACCGACAGCAACGACGCGCCCACGCCGTGGCCGCAGACGTCGAGGAGATACACCGCGAAATGTTCCGGATCGATCCAGTGGTAGCCGAAAGCGTCGCCGCCCAGCTCGGTGGACGGCTGATATTTCCAGTCGATCTGCAGCGGGGCCGTGGTGGGCTCAGGCAGGATGGAGCGCACATAGTTGGCGGCCTCGGCCAGCTCGTCGTTGAGCCGCCGCTGCATCTGCTCCAGCAATTCCTTCTCGGTCTGCAACTGCTTGAGCCGGACGCGGTCCAGATCGCGCAGGCGTTTCTTTTCCAGGGAAGTGGTCACCCGCGCCCGGAGCAGGGTGGGATTGAACGGTTTGGGCAGGTAATCCTCCGCGCCGGCTTCGATGCATTTGACGGCGCTATCCACCTGCTCCGCGCCGGAGATCACGATGACCGGCAGGCCCCCCAGCTGCGGATCATTGCGGAGTTCAAGCAGCACCTGCATGCCGTTCATCTCGGGCATCTCCATGTCCAGCAGCATCAGGTCGAATGATTGGCTCTGGATCAGACCCATCGCCTGGCGTCCGTTGGCGGCTTCGGTGATGTTGTTGAAGCCAAGCTGGTTGAGCGCGCGGATCAACGCCAGGCGCATCGTGCGGCTGTCATCCACCACCAGCACCGCGGCTTGCAGGTTGGTTTCAGCGGCGGGCGGAGCGGTGGGTGCAGGAAAATTTTCAGCGGGAGCGGCGTTCATGGTCATGATGGTTTCGAGTCAGAGACGACGGCGTGAGCGGTTGATCGGTTGCGGTTTGATGGGCCGGGCGCGGGACGAGCGGGATGATGCGCGCAGCCTTGGACAGCAGCACTTCATCCTGAAAGGGTTTGGTGATGTAATCGCGCGCGCCCAGACGGGCGGCGGCGGCAATGTTCTTTGCGCCCGCCTCAGCGGTCAGCATGATCACCGGCGTCTGCCGCAGCGCGGCGTCCTCGCGCAGGCGTTGCAGCATGGCGATGCCGTCCATGACCGGCATGTTGTAATCCAGGAGGATCAGGTCGGGTTTTTCCAAGGCCGCCCGGGCCAGCCCCTCCTCGCCGTTGGCCGCCTCACAGAGGGTGCAGTCAAAGGGCTCAAAGATCCGGGCCAGCATACGGCGAACCGTTTTACTGTCGTCCACGCTGAGGATTTTTTGGGTTGTCCCCATCACTTTATCCAGACCTTGAGTTTGAGTGTCTCGCCGGCACATGTCCAGCTGGTGTGGGCGCATTTGATGCCGGGGCCGTCGTCAGCCCGTTGCGGCCGCCCGCGAATGACGTGGGGCGTGCTGAGGGTGCAGATGCGCCCGGCGGCAGCCAGACCCGCGCCGATGCGTCCCGCGATCATGTTGCACAGTTCTCCGGCCAGGTCCAGCAGCTCGCTTTGCCTGGCGGCGGGGTCGCGGCTGGCATTTCCGAGGGATGCGTTGAGCGTGCTCAACCAAGGCTCGGACATTTGAAGAAGCACCCCTCCCTTCATTTGCGGCGACTCAAGGTTCACCGAGCCGGTCAGCCAATGCCCGTCACCGGCGGCGCTGGAACTTTGATCGGGCGATGCCGCGAAGTCGGGCATCTTGAACTGGGTGACCAGGACGTCCCGGAGGGCATGGGCGGCGATCCGGTCCAACTCCAGGTCTGGTTTGATGGAAGTCATACGCGAACCGGGTGTGAAAGCATCCTGAGAATGGCTTGCGGGATTTGCGGCAGTGGCACGACCTGCTCGGCCGCGCCGAGCTTGATCGCGGCCTGCGGCATCCCGAACACCACGCAGCTTTCCTCCGCCTCGGCCAGGGTCCGGGCGCCCGCGGCATGCAACAGTTGGAGCCCGCGCGCGCCGTCCACGCCCATGCCGGTCAGCAGTGCCGCCACAGCCTGATCGCCAGCGAGTTCGGCAGCGGAGCGGAAGAGGATGTCCACCGCCGGCCGGCAGTGATGGACGCGGGGCGATTGCGTGAGCCGGACGCGATAACCGGTCGCGGCCCGGACGAGGGACAGGTGGAAATCGCCCGGGGCGACAAGGCACAAGCCGGGACGCAACTCTTCGCCATGAACCGCCTCACGCACCGTGAAAGCGCATAATGCATCCAGGTGCTCGGCCATGATGCGGGAAAAATTCGCGGGGATATGCTGCACCACCACGATCGGAGGCAGGCGGTCCGGCAAGCGCGGCAACAGATAACGCAGCGCCTCGACACCGCCGGTGGAAGCGCCGATCACGATGATCCGGCGATCTGAGAATTGGCCCGCCCCTAAAACCGGCGCCGATGGTCTGACCGCTTCCGGTGCAGGAGCTGATCGTGCGGACCGGCGGCGGGCACGGGCAGCCGCTTTGACGTGGAAGGCGAGCTCGTGGGCGATCTCGCGGAAGCTGATGCCACCGGCGGGCTTGGCAAGGACATCGATGGCGCCGGCCGCCAGCGCTTCCATCGCCTTGGCCGAGCCGGCCGGAGTCAGGGAACTCACCACCACCACGGGCACGGGATGATGTTCCTGCAAAATCCTCAGAAAGTTCAAACCGTCCATGCGCGGCATTTCCAGATCCAGCGTGATCACGTCCGGGTCCAGCGCGAGGATCTGGTCGCGCGCCACGTAGGCATCGCGCGCATCCCCCACCACTTCGATCTCCGGATCGCGGACCAGCGCGTCACGGATGGCACGGCGCGCCAGCGCCGAGTCATCCACGACCAGCACCCGGACTTTTTTGACGCTCGCTTTCATGTCTTTTGAAACACTCCATGCTGGACCGGATGCAGCCCATGGCGGATGCCCATGAGGCTTTCGGAATGGCCGATCACCAGATAGCCGCCGGGTGTCAGATGGTGGGCCAGCCGGCTCACCGCCTCGGCGCGGGAGGCGTGGTCAAAGTAGATCATGACGTTGCGGCAAAAGATGACATGCATTTTCGCCGGCACCGGATAATGCGCCTGAAAGAGGTTGACGCGCTCGAACTGCAACCGCTGCCGGAGTTCGGGTTTCACGCGGCAGAAACCGGTCCGGCCGCCGACGCCTTTCTGGAAATAGCGCTTCAACAAATCGGGCGGCACCGGCTTGACGGCGTCCATTGGATATACCCCCTGTGCGGCGGTCGCCAGCATCCGGCGGGAGATGTCCGTGGCAAAAATCTGCCACTTGAGGGCCGGGAAGGCCTGCAGGCATTCGGCGATGGCAATGGCCATGGTGTAAGGCTCCTCGCCCGAGGAGGCGGCAGCAGACCAGAGGCGCAGCGGGGCGCGGGCCGCATTCAATTCCGGCGCAAGCGCTGGCAGCACGCGGCGGGTGAGAAAAGTGAAATGCTCGGGCTCGCGATAAAAACGGGTGTGGTTGGTGGAGATCAGATCCACCAGTTCCTCAACCTCCGCGGCGCCGTGGGGGGACTGCAGCACGGCGCAGTATTCCTCGTATGAATCTAGTTCCAGAGTCTGGAGACGTTTGCGCAGCCGGTTGGCTACCAGCGCCCGCTTGTCCGGACCCAACCGGATGCGGCTGTGCTGAAATACCAGATCACTCAGGATGTGATAGGCTTTGCTGGAAAACAAATGGTCAACCGGCGTTTTCACGTTTGTCACGTTGGCTGACTCGATCTTCAAAAGTTCCGGAAATCATTTTCATCGCCCGGCGGGCCCGCTGGGAGTTCCGGGCGCGGGGAATAACCAACCCGCGGCGAGGCCGCCGGCCGGCCGGCGGGCTTCTCCGCTGTCGGTTTTGCCCAGACCATCACGGTTTGACGGTCCGGATCGCGGGGCGGCGGTGATCCGGCCCGGGACTCCGGGTGGGCACGCCCCCCAGCCAGCGCCTGGAGTCGGTCAACGATCTCGTTGAGCGCCCCGCCCTGGGCCTCGACTTGCGCCGCCGCTGCCGCCGTCTCCTCGGCGTTGGCCGCATTGCTCTGGGCTACCTTCTCCATTTGCCCGATGGCGGCGTTGACCTGTTCGATCCCCTGCGCCTGCTCGCGCGCCGCCGTGGCGATCTCCCCCACCAGCGAATCGGTGGCCGCCATCTTCTTCGAAATCTGCTCCAGCGACTCCCCGACCCGCGCCGTGCACTGGGAGCCTTTCCGCGTGCTGCCGATCGCCTGCTCGATCTTGTGCGCGGTCGCCTTGGCCGCCGCCGCGCTGCGCTGCGCCAGCGACCTCACCTCGTCGGCCACCACGGCAAAGCCCGCCCCCGCCTCGCCGGCTCGCGCCGCTTCCACCGCCGCGTTGAGCGCCAAAATGTTGGTCTGAAACGCGATCTCGTCGATGTCTTTGACGATCTTGGCCACCTGTCCGCTCGACGAATCAATTTCCGCCATCGCCTCGACCATCTCGACCATCGTCCGCGAGCCGCCCTCCACCACCACGCGGGTCTCGGAGGCCAGCGCCTTGGCCCGCTGGCAATTGTCCGCGGTCGCCTGAATCATGCTCGACATCTCCTCCAGCGAGGCGCTGGTCTCCTCCACCGACGACGCCTGCTCGCTCGCCCCGGAGGAGAGCGTCTGATTCGCCGCCGCCAGTTGCGCGGATGCGCTGTCGAGCTGGAGGCCGGTGTTTTGCAGCTCGCCCATGACCTGCCGGATCGGCCGGACGACGGTGGCGAAAATGGAAACACAGAGGGCGACCAGGGTCAGGACGGTTAATCCCACCAGAGAGAGCAGCGTGTTGAACAGAAGGTAACTGCGCTCCACGAGCAGTTGCACTTCGTTGCCGGTGCGCTGATCCAGGAGGACGAAAAACTCTTCAATGGGCTTCATGATCTTCGCCTTTTCAAGGTGATACTCCCGGCTGTGCATCAACTGGCGGGCCAGTTCCAAGTCTGGGTCGCCCTTCTTGGTGTAATGACCCTGCCCATCATCGAAGAGACCTTTTACCGCGTTCATGGCGATCGTCTCCGTCCGGACCAGACCGTCCGAGTTGGCCTGTGCCTCCCGGAGCTTGGCAAACTCGCCCGCTGTGAACCCTTCCTCCTCCATCAACTGCTGGAGGGAAACTGCTTTGCCGTCCGGCCGCGGCTTGACCCCGTCGGCAGCCATGAAATCCCAGTAGATCCGCTCGTAATGCTGCGGCCGGGGCGCTTTTCCGTTGCGGATATCCAAAACCGCCCAGTACTGGTCTTCGTAGCGCTTGTCGCCGGTCACCACGTAAGTCCGCGCCAGCCGGGTCAGGTCATCCGAACTCTGGCGCATTTCATCCGCCAGCAGGCAAGACCGGTAACGGCGCTCCTGGGCAGCGGTGATTTCCTTTTGA
>Ga0208783_10002311_pt1 | contig 11066 bp, 10 predicted proteins | sample DEB19_08_DNA_2_FD_184529 | JGI IMG/M metagenome (GOLD analysis project Ga0208783, IMG submission 184529) | Aqueous microbial communities from the Delaware River and Bay under freshwater to marine salinity gradient to study organic matter... | ecosystem: Environmental > Aquatic > Marine >... | reverse complement strand
GACCGCGCGTCTTGGGCAGGACGCACGCACCTCCGTCGCGGCGACCGCCGATGGCGTGCCGATCCGCGCCGACGTCCGGGCGCAGTCGCTGGGGTCGATGTCCCGCGAGGCGATCGAGCGCGCCGCGCTCGCCGTGCATGTCGAGGCGCCGGCCATCCCGCGCGCCGCGATCGTGCGCGAGGTGCCGGCCGCGGCCGACGTGCTGGGGCAGCTTTCGGGCGGCTCCTACGCCCTGACGGCCGACTACGCGGGTTCGATGCTCGCGGGCAAGGGTGCCGTCGCCGTGCGCGCCGATGCCGGCGACACCGTGCGCGTGGAGGCCGAACTGTCCGAACGCGCGCTGGACGTCACCGCGGACGCCGCCATCACCGTGACGCCGTCGCTCATGGCGTGGGCGGCCGGCCCCTCCGGCCCCGTGCTGCGCGCACCTTCGCGCGTCGATCTCATGGTTCAGCGCACCTCGCTCGCGCGCACCGTGCCGTGGACGTTCGCGCTTCCCTCATCCGCCAAGGCGCGCATCACGTCCGCACCGCTTGCCGTCGGGGGCATCGCCGGCACCGCCACCGACCTCGTGGTGCGCGGGATGGACGTGGAGGGCGAGGGCAGCCTGTCGTCCCCGACGCGCGTCACGGCCCGCGTGCGCGCGGAACTGGCCGCGGGGCCCCGCGCCGAGTCCGCCGTCGCCATCGCGCCGCTTTCCGCGAATGCCACGTGGTCCGAGGGTGCCGCCGGCGCGCCGGCCGCGTGGCGTGCCGACGTCGCGCTCGAGCGCATCTCGGGCGAAGGCCTGGGCACGCTCCTTGCCCTCGAGGAATCGGTGCGGCGCGAGATCGGCGGCGTCGCGCGCGTCACTGCCCGCGCCGAGTCGCGCGACGGGGGCATCGCCTTCGACGCCGAGAGCACGCTCGACCGCCTGCGCGCCTCGCTGAAGGGCACGTACCGCGGCGATGCGCTCGAGCTTTCCGACAGCCGCGTGTCGGTGAACGTGCCGCCCGCGCAGGTGCTGTCGATCCTGAACGCGCCGCCGAAGGCCGAGCCGGGCGCGAAGCCGGCGGAGAAGGCCACGCCACCCTGGCGCGACTGCTCGGCGTTCGCCGCCAGTGCCGACATCAAGCGCCTGCGCCTGGTCGGCAGCGCGATCGGCGGCATGGCGGCGGTGGTCGAGGCCACCGCGCAGCCGCTGCGGCTCGTGCCCTCGGACGGCGAGGCGCTGACGATCGAGGGGCTGTCGCTCTCGGTGAACGCGCCGGGCGGCGAGGCGCCCGCGCAGGTGCGCGCGCGTGCCTCGCTTGCCGGCAGCGGCGGCCAGCGCATGCCGGTGACGCTCGATGCGACCGTCGCCGACTGGACCGATGCATCCGGGGCCGTCTCGATCGCGCGCCTGCGGATCGACGGCGCGCTGCGCGCCGAGCGCGCCTCGACGCGCGTGGTGGGCGTGCTGGCCGGCATGGGCCGCGAACTGGAGGAGGCGGTCGGCCCGGAGATCTCGGCCGACGCGACGGTGCGGTCGTCGGGTGCCGGCTCCGCGACCGGCGCCATCACGGTCGGCAGCCGTTACCTCACGGTGCGCGTGCCCGACGTCCTGCTGCAGGACGGATTCCTGCGCATCCCGGGCGCCAAGCCCGCGGTGGCGGAGTTCGTCCCGTCCGAGCCGCTGCGCGAGCGCATCCTCGAGCCGATCAACCCGGTCTTCCGGGACGTGCGCCTCGCCGACGACCGCACGCCGATCCGCCTGACGATCGATCGGCTGTCGTACCCGCTTGACGGCAACCGGGCCCGGCTCGACGCCGACCTGCGCCTGACCGTCGGCAACGTGCTGCTCGACCGCAACCCCGACAACGACGTGCTGAACCTGCTGCAGGTGTTCCAGTCGCCGCAGGGACGGCCGGTCGACGGCGTGATCAACCCGCTGGTGGTCTCGGTGCGCGCGGGGCAGCTCACCTACAGGGACTTCGACATCGGCATCGAGCGGCAGGGCGACGCCTGGCGCACGCGCCTCATCTTCGCGGGCGACATCGACCTGTCGAGGCAGCCGCCCTACGCGCGCCGCATCGCGGCGAACTACCCGCTCGGCTCCGTCGCGCGCGACGTGGTGGGGCTGCTGCCGAACGAGGACGGGGGCGGTTCCGTGGCGAATGCGCTGAACACCATGTCGCTCGGACTCGGCGACGCGCTCCAGCTGCAGGTCTCGATGCGCGGCCCGCTCGGCGAGGTGGACGGCCGCCCCGCGAAGCTCGACCGCAAGGTGAAGCTCGTCTTCGACGAGCGCGCCGCGCAGCAGGGCGCGGGAAAGGCGATCGAGGCCGTCGGGGGCCTGATCGGCGACCTCATCAAGAAGCAGAAGGGCGGCAAGTAGCCGCCGCGGTCACATCGGCTTGTCGGCGACCGTGCGGTCGTACATCTCCAGGAGCTTCGCCTTGTCGAAGATGAGCTCCTGGCGGCTGAGGCCGGTGACGTCGTACACGGGCGTGAGCTCGATGGCGTCGCAGGGGCACGCCTCCTCGCACATCCCGCAGTAGATGCAGCGCAGCTCGTCGATGTCGAACTGCTTGGGGTACTTCTCGCGGTCCGGCCACGGGCTCTCGTCGGCCACGATGTGGATGCAGTGGGCCGGGCACGCGGTCTGGCACATGAAGCACGCCACGCAGCGGACGCGGCCGTCCTCGTCCTTGTTCAGGCGGTGGACGCCGCGGAAGTAGGGCTTGTAGACGCCGCCATCCTCGACGTCGCGCTGCTCGCGGCGCTGCTCGGGGTACTGGACGACCCACAGGGTGTCCTTGTTGGCCCCGTTGCGGCCGATGTTCTGGAAGCAGTGGCGCAGCGTCGTCCCCAGGCCCTTGAAGACGTTCACCACGTAGAGGCTCTCCGTGCGGTTGAGCTTCGTCGGGGTGACGTCGAGGATCTCCGAGTCGCGGATCGCCATGGGACGGAAAGTCTAGCCCGCCCGGGACCGGGGGTAGAGTGGCGGGGATGCCCGGACCGTTCCAGCGCCTCGACAAGGCCCGCGAGACGCGCGAGCGCAGCATCGGGTGGCGCATGGCGGGCATCGGGATCCAGACGAGCTCCGAGGTGATCGCGGGCGCGCTGCTGGGAATGGGCTTCGACTGGTGGCGCGGCGGCGGAAACGTCGGGCTCCTCGTCGGGGGGATCTGCGGCATCGCGGTGGGCATGACGTCGCTCCTGCGCGGGGCGGTCAAGCTGAACCGCGAGTTCGACGGGTCGCGGCGGGCCGGGCCGGGACCCGGCCGCGGGGGCGGCGATGCCTGAGGCGCAGCCGCGCGCCGGCGGCCAGCGCCCCCGTGAGCAGGAGATCTCGGTGCCTTGCTGGCCGGCGGCGATCGCCGTCCTCGCGGGCGGCGCGGTGGCCGGCGCGGGCGCCGTCGTCGCGATGTCCCTGGCGACCGAGAATCCGCCGGGCCGGGCGCTTGCGACCGGGGTGGCGGTGGCCGGCAGCACGGCCATCACCCTCGCTTCCGGGCTGATTTTCTATGGGTCCCGGCCGAGGCCCGCGGGCGACGTCCAGACCCGCTGGATGGGGGCCACCGTGGCGCGCTTCATGGCAGTTCCGGCCTTGGCCATTTCGATACACTTCTTCCTCCCCGCGGGCGGCCAGTTCGCCGTTTTGGCCGCCGTCGGGGCCTACCTGGCCTGCTTCGCGGCGGAGACCGCGACCGTCGCCCGGCTGGTGAACCGACGACTCGACCGACCTCCCCCATGACCTTCCTCCTCGCCTCGGGCGCCGATCCCCTCGGGCACGTCCTCGACCAGTCAAGCGCGTTCAGCGGCGTGTTCGGGACGGACGTCCCGCTCAGCGTCGTCTCGCTCGTGATCGCCGCGGTGATCGTGGTGATCGCGCTCGTCGCCGCCGCGGGCCGCATCCAGACCGGTCCCGAGTCTCAGGGCGCCCGGCGCTACGTCACCGAGGGCCGCCTCGCGCAGGTGGTCGAGGTGCTGGTCGACGGCCTGTACACGCAGATGCTCGAACCGGTGATGGGTGCACGCCTGGCGAAGGCGTGGCTCCCGTTCCTGCTCTCGATCTTCTTCTTCGTGCTGACCCTGAACCTGATGGGCATGGTGCCCCTCATGGACCTCCAGGAGATCGTGCACGCCTTCGGCGGGCACGGGGGCCATGGCGAGGGCGAGGCCGCCTCCGCGGAGGCCAAGCGGGCCCTCCTCTGGGTCGGCGGCACCGCGACCGCAAGCCTCTCGGTGAACATCGGCCTCGCCATGTGGGCGTTCCTCGCCATCCAGTGGCAGTCGATCCGCGAGCTGGGCGTCGGCGGCTGGCTCGAGCACCTCGCCGGCGGCAAGGAGCTCGTGCAGAACAAGGGCCTGTGGTTCGTGGTCCCGATCATCTTCCTGGTCGAGGTGCTGGGGCTCCTCATCAAGCCCGCCGCCCTCGCCATCCGGCTCTTCGCCAACATGGTGGGCGGCCACACGCTGATGGCCACCCTCATGCTGTTCGGCGCGATGGCCGCGAGCCTCGGCATCGCGGCGGTCAGCGGGATCTCGCTGGTCGCCGGCGTCGCCGCGGTCGCGATCTCGTTCATGGAACTCTTCGTTGCCTTCCTGCAGGCGTTCGTCTTCATGTTCCTCACGGCGGTGTTCATCTCCCAGATGGCCCACCATGACGAGCACCACGACGAGGAACACGGCCACGGAGACCACCACGGTTCGGAGAGCGCGGCGGCCCATGCGCCGGGTGCCGTGCACGGACACTGAACCAGGGCCGGAGACCCGATCTTCCCCGCGCGCTCGTGGATGCGCGGGACATGCATGAAGCGGCGCGCCACGGCGCCGGGACAACATTCGGAGACACAACCATGAAGAACACCGTCACCCTCGCCGTCCTCGCCGCCGCCTCGGCCGCCGCCCCGGCCCTCGCCCAGGGCGCCCCCGTCGCCGCGGACTACAAGGGCATGGGCGTCGGCATCGGCGCCGGCATCGTCGGAGGCCTCGCGGTCCTCGGCGCCGGCATCGGCATCGGCAAGATCGGCGCCTCGGCCAACGAGAGCACCGCCCGCCAGCCCGAGATGGGCGGCCGCATCTTCACGAACATGATCCTGACCGCGGCGCTCGTCGAGGGCGTCGCGCTGTTCGCGGTCGTCGTGTCGCTGCTCGGCATCAACAAGTGAGTCCACGGCCTCGCGCCCCGGAAGGGGCGCGAGGCCATTCACGGCGCCCGCCCGTCGCGGGCAAGACACCCCGGAGCATCGAATGCAATTCCCCCTGCTCGCCGCCGCCGAAGGCGGAGCCAACCCGGTCTCCTTCCAGGCCCTCCCCGCCATCACCGCGTTCACGGTGTTCGGCGTGGTCTTCGTCGTGCTGGCGAAGTTCGTCTGGCCGAAGATCGCCAAGGGCCTCGACGACCGCAACGGCAAGATCGTCGGCGAGATCAAGGCCGCCGAGGAGGCCCGCGCCGCCGCCAAGGCCGCGCAGGCCGAGTTCGAGCGCAGCCTCGCCACCGCCCGCGACGAGGCGGCGAACATGATCAAGCAGGCCCGCGCCGACGCCCAGCGCGTCGCCGAGGAGCTGAAGGCACGCAACGAGCAGGAGCTCGCCGAGCGCGTCTCGCGCGCCAACGCCGACATCGAGGCCGCGCGCAAGGCCGCCGTCGCCGAGCTGCACGCGCAGTCGGCCGCGCTGGCCACCGACATCGCCTCGCGCATCCTGCGCCGGCAGGTGAACGACCAGGACAACCAGCGCCTGGTGCAGGAATCGCTCCAGGAACTCGCCTCCGGCCGCCGCTGAGGAACCGATGCCCACCCAGGTCGACGAGGTCGCCAAGGTCTACGCCCGCTCGATGTACGAGCTCGCCCGCGAGCTCGGCGGCGACGCCGGCATCGCCTCGATGGGCGCCGAGCTGCGCGAGGTCGCCGAGATGGCGCGCGCGGACCGGAAGTTCGCCGAGTTCCTGCGCTCGCCGATCGTCGATCCCGCGCGCCGCGGCGAGAGCCTGCGCCGGATGTTCGCCGGCAAGGTCACCGACACGCTGCTCAACTTCATGCTGGTGCTCAACCGCAAGGGCCGCCTGGCGGCCCTGGAGGGCATCGCCGAGGCGTTCGACTCCATGGAGCAGGAGGCCTTCGGGCGCGTCGAGGTCGACGTGTTCACCGCCTCCGGCAGCGTCGACGGCCCCGCGCGCGACGCGCTCGCCGCCGACCTGCGGCGCTCGCTCGGCAAGGAGCCGGTCATGCACTTCCATTCCGACCCCGCCATGATCGGCGGGCTCAAGCTCCGCATCGGCGACCGCCTGATCGACGGGTCGGTCGCCGCCCAGCTCCGGCGCATGCGCGGGGCGCTCCTCGACGGCGGCCTCGGAGGCCGCGACGCCGGGGCCTTCCTCGCCTGAACCATGACACACCCGGTCCGCGCCTCCGGCGCGACCCGCACCCGACCACCGACCCAAGAGAACCCGAAAGGCACGCCGTGAAGATCAAGACCGACGAGATCGCATCCGTCATCAAGCAGGAAATCCAGAACTTCTCCTCCCAGCTCGAGATCTCCGAGGTGGGACAGGTGGTCGAGGTGGGCGACGGCATCGCCCGCGTCTACGGCCTCGGCAAGGTGATGTCGGGCGAGCTGCTCGAGTTCCAGACCCAGAGCGGCAAGGCCGTGACCGGCCTGACCATGAACCTCGAGCAGGACACCGTCGGCGCCGCGCTCTTCGGCGACACCGACCTGATCCGCGAGGGCGACACCGTGAAGGCCACGGGCCGCATCCTGGAGGTGCCGGTGGGCATGGAGATGCTCGGCCGCGTGGTGGACCCGCTGGGCGTGGCCCTCGACGGCGGCCTGGCGATCCGCGCCTCGTCGTCGCGCAAGGTGGACATCGTGGCCCCCGGCATCGCCGCGCGCCAGCCCGTGAAGGAGCCGCTCCAGTTCGGCATCAAGGCCGTCGACAGCATGATCCCGGTGGGCCGCGGCCAGCGCGAGCTGGTCATCGGCGACCGCAAGACCGGCAAGACCGCCGTCTGCCTCGACTGCATCATCAACCAGAAGAAGTACTGGGGCACCCCGGACGCGGTGGTGTGCATCTACGTCGCGGTCGGCCAGAAGGACTCGACCGTCGCCGGCGTCGTCGAGACGCTGCGCAAGAACGGCGCGATGGAGTACACGATCGTCGTGTGCGCGGGCAGCAGCGCCCCCGCGCCGCTCCAGTACATCGCGCCCTACTCGGGCTGCGCAATGGGCGAGTTCTTCATGTGGCAGGGCAAGGAGGGCAAGGCGCCCAAGCACGTCCTGGTGGTCTACGACGACCTGTCCAAGCAGGCCGTGGCCTACCGCGAGCTGTCGCTCCTGCTGCGCCGCCCGCCGGGCCGCGAGGCGTACCCGGGCGACGTCTTCTACCTGCACAGCCGCCTGCTCGAGCGCGCCACCAAGCTCTCCAACGAGAACGGCGGCGGCTCGCTGACCGCGCTCCCGATCATCGAGACGCAGGAAGGCGACGTGTCGGCGTACATCCCGACCAACGTCATCTCGATCACCGACGGCCAGATCTACCTGCAGCCCGAGCTGTTCGCCGCCGGCGTGCGCCCCGCCATCAACGTGGGCATCAGCGTCAGCCGCGTGGGCGGCAACGCGCAGATCAAGGCGATGAAGGAAGTCGCCGGCTCGCTGCGCCTCGACCTCGCGGCCTACCGCGAGCTTGAGGCCTTCGCGCAGCTGGGCACCGAGCTCGACGCCGCCAGCCAGAAGCAGCTCGACCGCGGCGCGCGCATGGTGGAACTGCTGAAGCAGGGCCAGTTCGGGCCCTTCGACGTCATCGACCAGTGCATCTCGCTCTACGCCGCCAGCAAGGGGTACATGGACGACGTCCCGGTGGCCAAGGTGAGCGCGTTCGAGAAGGGCCTGCTCGAGCACTTCCAGGGCCCGGCGAAGGCCGTGCGCGACCAGCTGGCCGAGAAGAAGAGCTTCAAGGGGCTCGACGACCAGTTCGGCGCGGCGATCAAGGCGTTCAAGGCGACGTTCCGCTGATCCATCCGGCGATCGAGTCCCACCGCGCCGCCTTTGCCGGCCGCCGGGTGGCGGTCACCGGCGGCGCGGGGTTCATCGGGAGCCACCTCGCGGACGCGCTCGTCGCGCTCGGGGCGGACGTCACGCTGCTCGACGACCTGTCGAACGGGCGCGTGGCGAACCTGTCCGGCGACTCGGCGCGGGCGCGCCTGGTGCGGGGCAGCATCCTGGACGCGTCGGCGCTCGACGAGGCGCTTGCCGGCGCGGAGCTGGTCTTCCACCAGGCCGCGCGGGGCAGCGTGCCGCAGAGCATCGAGGCGCCGCTCGACTACCTGGAGACCAACGTCGCCGGCACCATGCGCGTGCTCGAGGCCTGCCGCCGCCACCGCGTGCGGCGCGTGGTCTACGCGGCCTCGAGCAGCGCCTACGGCGGGGCACCGGGGTTCCCGAAGGTCGAGTCGATGCGGCCGGACCCGCTCTCGCCGTACGCCTTCTCGAAGCTCGCCTGCGAGTCGCTCCTGCGCACGTGGTGGAACTGCTACGGCATCGATGCGGTGAGCCTGCGCTACTTCAACATCTTCGGCCCGCGGCAGCGGCATGACTCGCCGTACGCCGCGGTGGTGCCGATCTTCGCCGACCGGCTGCGCGCCGGGCTTGCACCGGTGGTCTACGGCGACGGCACGCAGACGCGCGACTTCACGTTCGTGGCCAACGTCGTGCACGCCAACCTGCTGGCCGGGCGCGCCGCCGGGCCGCTCGAGGCGCGCGTCCTCAACATCGCCTGCGGGACGAGCCACGCGCTGCTCGAGCTGGTGGAGCGGATGCAGGCGATCCTGGGGACGAACGCCGCATGCGAGTTCCGCCCGACGCGCGCGGGCGACGTGCTGCACAGCCGTGCGTCGGTCGACGCCGCACGCGAGGCGATCGGGTACGAGGTGATCGTGCCGTTCGACGAGGGCCTGCGCGCGACGCTTGCGGCGCCGCGCTGAGGCGCGGTTGGCCGGGGACTGCCCACACCGCACGGGCAGCCCGCCGGCCGTGATTCGAGGTCGCCTTCCCACCCCCGCCGGGCGCCCCCTGCGCCGGGTCGGACGGTGAAACGACCGGGGACGCCCCGACTCTCGGATGCGTCCCCGCGCGTTGCAAGCGATGCGCGCCCCGGTTCGCCTGAATGTCCGATTTCCGGCTACTCGCCGATGTCCTCGGCCCAGAGGTCGGGCTTCTCGCGCTGCAGCCGCTCCATGAGCGCCACGCAGCGCGGGTCGTCGACCACGGTGAGGTCGATGCCGTTGGCGCGCATCCAGCCCTCGGCGCCGAGGAACGTGCGGTGCTCGCCGATCACCACCCGCGGGATCTTGAAGAGGATCGCCGTGCCTGAGCACATGGGGCAGGGGCTCAGCGTGCTGACCAGGGTGAGCGCCCGCCAGTCGCGGCGGCGGCCGGCGTTGCGGATGCAGCTCACCTCGGCGTGTGCGGTCGGGTCACCGGACTGGACGCGCATGTTGTGGCCGGCGGCAACGACGCTGCCGGAGGCGTCGAGCAGGGCGCTGCCGATCGGGATGCCGCCCTCGCGCCAGCCCTGCTCGGCTTCGGCAATGGCCGCGTCGAGCCCACGGCGCAGGTGCTCGGGATGGATGGGTTGGGTGCTCATCGGTCGTCCTCGTCGTGAAAGGCGTCCTGGAAGTCCGGGCTCTCCCGGTCGACGGCGCGCGCCAGGCGCGCCTCCTCGGTGGTCAGCTCGCGCGGGCCGTCCTCCTCGAGCTCGCGCATCCGCTGCCAGTCGGCCATGGTGATGAGCACCTCGCGCGGGCTGGCGCCGCGCGCCTCGCCCAGGATGCCGGCGGCGGCCATCTGGTCCACCAGGCGGCTGGCGCGGCCGTAGCCGATCGCCATCTTTCGCTGGAGCAGGCTGACGCTGCCGCGGTTCTCCTCGATCATGATCTCGACCGCGCGGTCGAAGAGCGCGTCGCGCTCGGCCGCGCTGTCCGGGCCGGCCGCGCCGCCCGCGCCGGGCTGCTCGGACGCCGAGCCGGGCCCGCGGATCGCCACCAGCACGCGCTCGAAGCTCGGGGCGGCGATCTCCCTGAGGAACGAGGTGACGGCGCGCGCCTCGCGGTCGTCGACCAGGGTGCCCTGGGCGCGCACCGCATCGTTGCCGCCGTTCCTGACCACCAGCATGTCGCCCTGCCCGAGCAGCAGCTCGCCGCCCTTCTGGTCGAGGACGATGCGGCTGTCCATCGCCGAGGCCACGCGGAAGGTGACGCGGCAGGGCATGTTGCTCTTGATGAGCCCGGTGACCACGTTCGCCTGCGGCCGCTGCGTGGCGAGCACCAGGTGCATGCCCACGGCGCGGGCCTTCTGGGCGATGCGCACGATCGACTGCTCGACCTCGCGGTGCTGCATCATGAGGTCCGCCAGCTCGTCGATCACGAACACCATGTACGGCAGCTTCTTGGGCGTGCGGATCCACGCCTCCTCGCTCGGGGGCGCGAGGTTCGCGCGCAGCGCCTCCTCGCCGAGGTCATTGAAGCCGCGTATGTCACGGACCTTCGCGGCCTTCAGCAGCTCGTAGCGCTCCTCCATGTGCCGCACGGCCCACTCCAGGATGCCGGCGGCCTTCGACATGTCGGTCACCACCGGCGCCATCAGGTGCGGCACCTCGCCGAACTGCGCCATCTCCACCATCTTCGGGTCGACGAGGCAGAGCTTCAGCTCGTCGGGCCGCTTGGTGTAGAGCCAGCTCATGATGATGGTGTTCATGCACACGCTCTTGCCGCTGCCGGTGGTGCCGGCGATGAGCATGTGCGGCTGCTTGGCCAGGTCGAGGACCATGGGCTCGCCGGCGCTGTCCTTCCCCAGGAACATCGGGAGCGCCATGCCCTCGGCGGCCGGGCCGCTCATCAGTTCCTTGAGGCGCACCTTCTCCTTCTTCTGGTTGGGAACCTCGATGCCGATCGCGGTGCGGCCCACCATGTTGGCGATGATGCGGACATTCGGGGCGCCCAGCGCGCGCGCGATGTCGAGGTCGATCGCCTGGACGCGCGCGGCGCGCGTGCCGGGCGCGAGCTCCACCGAGTAGAGCGTGACCACCGGACCGCTCTCGATGCCGA
>Ga0208783_10002308_pt1 | contig 11080 bp, 8 predicted proteins | sample DEB19_08_DNA_2_FD_184529 | JGI IMG/M metagenome (GOLD analysis project Ga0208783, IMG submission 184529) | Aqueous microbial communities from the Delaware River and Bay under freshwater to marine salinity gradient to study organic matter... | ecosystem: Environmental > Aquatic > Marine > Coastal... | reverse complement strand
GGATCTACTCCGGCACAGCGGTCCTGGTGGGGGCATCCCCTGTCGCCTCTATCAATGTGCCGATCACGTTTGAAGTACTCCCGATCACGATTCCTGCTGAAAACACCTACGTGCGGACGTTGTGGGGTTTGGCGGAAACCGCGTTGCCCACGGTGCATGGGCTGGCAGCGGGAACACTGTCCGATCTGCATATTCTCTACTGCAAGGCTGGGCTACGCAACCATCTTACAGTCGGCGCGAATCTGAGCCGGTATCCAGCCTGGAGTTGGCACGCGACGACGGGTGCGATTTCCTCCATGACGACATCGTTCACCAACGTAAACAAGATCGGGAAAACATGCATGGATGGCGTGGACACCTATGCCACGTTGGGCATGTACACCACGCCGAAAGGCGCGGCATGGTCCGTGTTCCCCTATCCCAACCAACCGTCAGGCGTCAATCAGCCGACGAGCCTCTCAAGCACGGCCTATAACACCGGATCACTGAATCTCACGAAGCACTTGAATGCGATCAACGACGCGACGTATGGCTGGACAGCCAAGGTGTTGCAATGCGATGCCGTGTGCGATGCCACGTATGGGCACAATGACTGGTCCACGAACCTGGACCGGCTGTTGTTTTACGGCATTGACGAGCCATCGTTGAACACCAGCTTAGGCAGCGCAGAATCATCGTCGGGTGAGGCGATGCGGGAACTGCACGATAACCTGATTGCCACGTTCGCCGCAGGCGCGAAGCTGCTCACGACAAAAGAGGTATTGAGGGCAGGTACGGGCGACGAAGCCCTGCGAGGGCGAATCGACATCTGGTTTCCCATCGGGACCAATACCACGCGGGGCATCGGTAAACCGTCCGGCAGTTTTGCCACCACCGGCGTCTACGCCACACGGCAGGACTATCTGGATTCAGGCGCGTCCGACATCGGGTTCTATGATGCGTGCTCTGTCAACGGCTGCACGGCGGGCAATGGCACACTCGATATTGCCCCCTACTCGCCCTATGTCAATAGCGCCAACGCAGGCGAGACAGGGCAAGCCTTTTCGGATGGCGTCCCTCATATCACGGTGGACGAGGATCAAGCCGTCACGCGGCTCTGGTTCTGGATGGCGTGGCATTGGGGCCGTCCGAATTATCTCCTCTACTATGCCAGCACCGACTCCCTGACAGACGGTTACGGGTGCTACAACGGCTCAGGCGGCTACAGTGGATCGCGTGGGCAGAAAAACACCGGAGATTGTTTGGCCTACGATGAGACGGCGCACATGTTTCAGGGGGCGGGCGATGCGTCCTATTTCTTCCCTGGCACGGCGGCACAGTGGGGCGGCACAAATCCCTTCGTGATTGAGTCCTACCAGCTCAAGGCGTTGAGGGACAGCATCCGCGATATGACGCTCTTGCACATGGCCTACGCGCAGTCTGTTGACGGAGGGACCGAACTGCTCTCGATTGTCGAGCGGGCGATGGAGAATAGCAACAAAATGCGGGCACGCAGTAACCCAGCGTATGTTCGCTCAATGGTGCGGGATCTCGAAAATCTCGCCGCACGTGATGCTGGGTATAACCGCACACGGGGCGGGACCTCGCGCATTGGCACATCACCCTATCCGAGGGCACAATAAATAAGGAGCCGCATGAGAAAAGCATGGTGTATCACGTTTTTGGCGGTTCTGATGGCGGGCGTGGCACAGGCGCAGCCAGCGCAGCAATCCAATCAACAGTCGGCAAACTGCACGATTGAGGACGCGAATTTGCAGATGGTCGAGAAAGATCGCAAGGCGGACGAGCGACAGATCGCGCAGATGGCCGTCAACACCGAGCAGGATCGGCGGCGGATCGCTGCGCTGGAGGCGCAAGTCAAGTACTTGGTGGAACAGTTGGCGAAGGCTGAGAAGAACGCGGCCCAGGCCGCACCGTAATAAGGACGCGCTAAAATGGCGGAAAATCGTGAACTCGCGTTAGTCCTCAAACTGGTCGCGGATCAATTTCAGCAAGAGCTGAAGAATTCGCAGGGGGCACTGTCCTCGTTCAACGGTTTCATTAAAGACTGGAAAACCCAGCTGACGGCAGCCGGGACGGCGTTGTTTGCGGTGGCGAAGAGCGCGGCGAATTTTGGCGAGGAAGCGCTGAAGGGCGCGCAGAAGGCCGGGCAGACGGTTGAAACTTTCACGGCGCTCTCCTACGCCGCGAAGCTGGCGGATGTCGATCAGCAGCAGCTCATCGTCGGGTTGAAAACCCTCTCGCAGAACATGGTCGAGGCGGCCAGGAATACCGGCGACGGGGAGGCCCTCTTCCGCCGGCTAGGTGTGGCAGCGACGGATGCGGCGGGGCAGCTCAGGCCAACGGAGCAGGTCTTGCTGGATCTGGCGGATGTGTTTGCACACTCAGCGGACGGCGCGGGGAAAACGGAGGCGGCGGTCAAGCTATTCGGCAAGGCCGGGTTAGAGCTGGTGCCGTTCCTGAACCAGGGCAAGGCGGGCATCGGCGAGCTAATGGCGGAAGCCCAGCGCCTGGGCGTGGTGCTGTCGACGGAGGATGCGCAGGCGGCCAACAAATTCAATGATGAGATTAAGCGGCTGGAATCCGCCATGCGTGGGCTGACGTTGCAGCTCGGGAATGAACTGTTGCCGACGATGACCGGCGGGCTGGAGATCTTCAGCAGCATGATCGCCAAGGTGCGCGAGCTGGGGAGCGAAACGGGCACGGTCGGGAAAAACCTGAAGAGTATGTCTGACGCCTTCGGGCAGACGAGTATCGGCCAGGGCCTGATGGACGCCTTCACGGAGCTCGGCTTTGGGCATCGCAAGGGTGAGGGCACGTTGCCGCGCGAGCAATTCTGGTTTGATCTGCTCGGCATGCCGGCGCCAGGGTCGGGCGTGCTGGCTCCGGCTGGTGGATCTGGTGGGGGCGGCGGTACGAAGCCGCAAATCTCACAGCTTGCCGATCAGGAAAAGCTCGGCAAGGCGAAGCTGGAGATCTTCCTGGCACAAAATCGGGCCATCGATATCGGGTTCGATGCTGAGTCGCGGCGCAACGCCGAAGCGCGGCAGGCGATGGAAGAGACCTATGCGGCGCAGAAGCGCATCGATGACATTTCCGGGGCCAAGCAAGAGGCACTCGGGCGAGCCCAGCGTGAATATGACCTCGCGCAACAGGCGATGGCACGAAACGAAGTCGCCATGCTCGCCGCCAACGCGCAGGCCTGGCTTGACTATTCGCAGCAGGTCGGGGCCTCACAGGAATTCATCTATACGCATCAGCTCGATCTGGTGCGCGCCAATCTGGCGCAGCAGCTCGACTTGAATGTCGAGACGGCCGGCCGGCTGGTGATCGCCTGGCAAAATAAAGATGAAGAGCTGGCGAAGTCTATTTTGGACCGCACAAAGCTCACGGCCACGGAGCGGGAAACGATCGAGCTGCAGACGCTGGCGAAGATCGCGCAGGCCAATCAACAGGCCAGCGATGACGTGTTCGAGGGATGGTATCGCGGGATGCAGCGCTATGTGGCCGACGTGAAGTCGGGGTTTGGCATGGCGGCGGATCTGGCCCGTCGCACGGCGCAGTCGATGGAGTCTAGCTTCCGCACCTTTTTCTTCGATCTCTTCGAGGGGAAGATCCAGTCGTTCAAGGATGTGCTGCGCAGCCTGCTGGATTTCGTGAAGCAAGTGGCGGCGCAGATCGCCGCGCAGCTGGCCGTCGCCTGGATCCTCAAGTCTGTCACGGGCGGCGGGGGGATGTTTGCCGGCAGCGATACGGGATGGGTGAATAACATCGGTGAGTTCTTCGGGATGGATTTCACCACTAAGCACAGCGGCGGATATATCGAGCCGCGCCGGTTCGCCTTCGGAGGCCATGTCTTAGGCAGCGGCAACCAGGACACGGTGCGCGCCTTGCTCACGCCGGGCGAGGGGGTTCTATCTCGTCGGGGCATGGCGACGCTGGATCAGCTCAACGCTGGGAATCTGCCGGGCGGAGGCGCGGGGAATGTCACGGTGAATGTGATCGGCGCGCCGCCGGATAGCACGCCGGTGGTCGATGTGCGCCGGACGACGGACAGTATGGTGATCGATGTGCTCTTGCGACACCAGCGGGATCTGCGTCCGCTCTTTGGAGGGGCCTGAGCATGGCCTATCCGTCCATCGCTATCTCCCTCAACGGGTTTCAGGAGCTGCCGCGCGCCTATCAGACGATCAAAACGCCCTATGAGCAAGGCTATGCTGCCACGCGGGCCAAGAGCACGACGGCGCCGCGCCGGTTTCGGTTTTCACACGAAAAGGTCCCGGCTGGTGACGTCAGCACCTGGGTCACGTTCTGGGAGACGAATAAGGGCGGGGCGACGGCGTTCGATTTTACCGATCCGCGCACGGGAAGTACGATCTCCTGCCGGTTTGACCATGATGCCAGCAATCCTCCGCAGATCACGCCGATCGCCCAGAATAACATCGCGTTTACTATCGGCCCGATTCAACTGGAGGAGGCCCTGTGAGGTCACTGGTTTCGGCGCTCATTACGGAGAAGAACAAGCTGGCGACGACGTCGGCCTGGAAGCCGCTGGTGAAGGTCGAGATCCAAGATTCGGACACGCTGCGCTTCACGCCGAACCCCACGTCCATCACGTTCGACGGCGAGACCTATGAGCCGAGGATGGTGACGATCGATCAGGTCCAGCTCGATAGCCGTGGCGGACAGGCCTCGGTGCGTGTGACGGTGGGGAACGTGGGCCGCGAGGTGAGCGCCTACCTCGAGGCGGTTGAGATGCGCGGGGCGCGGGTGACGATTCGATATGTAAATAGCGCGAATTTAGCTGATGCGACGGCGGTGGTGCTGGAGGAGCGCTACGAAATCCTCGGCATCCAGGTGCAGGGCGCGAAGGCGGTGATCTTCACGCTGGGCCGAGAGCAGATCGCCAGCACGCTGCTACCCTCGGCGCGCTTCAACCGTGATTATTGCCGCTGGATCTATAAGAGCGTGCAGTGCGGGTATGGCGGGGCGCTGGCGTCGTGCGATCATATTCTGGAGGGCGCCAATGGCTGCCGGGCGCATGGCAACATGCCGAGCTTCGGCGGGTTTCCCCTCTTGACGAATATCGGAGGGCGCGGATGAGAACGCTCGTGCCGCTGGATGATTTGGTCGGGCTCCCGTTTCAAATGGGCGCGCGGCTGCCGTTGGGCTATCAGCGCCGGTGGAGCGGCCCGCAACCAGGCGTCGATTGCTGGGGGCTGGTGATGTGTGCGCTGGAGCGACAGGGCCTGCGGGTGCCGGACCCGTTTACGGCCCAGGTGGAGACGATGGCGGCAAAGGACTGGATTGTGTCCCGGCTGGCCGGGTGGCAGCGGGCTGATGGGCCTGATTCTGGCCGGGTGGTGGAGTTTCGCGGGGCGATGGCTGTCCCTGCTCACGTGGGGCTGTGTCTCGACGCGCAGCGGTTTCTCCATGCTACCGATAAGGCAGGGGTGGTGATCGGACGCCTGGACCGCGCGCCGTGGGATTCGCAGATTATTGGATTCTATGAATATGTTGGTTGAGACCGCGACTACGCTGGAAACCATCCGGCTGATCATCATCGAGAATCCGCTCGACGGCGGGGATGCCGTGCGCCACGAGTGCGCGGTGCCGATCGGGAAATATGTCGCGGAAGTGCTGCCGGATCGCATTACCCCGCAGGGGTGGGTGGTGGTGAATGCGGGCAAGGTGTTGGCGCCGCAGGAATGGGCGACGATGCTGTGTGTGCCTGGCATGGAGCTGCTCGCCTATCCTCGTCTCGGTCAAAACGATACGACGCGGCTGATTGCCGGGGCGTTTACCTTTGGGGCTGGGCTGCTGCTGGCGTTTACCCCGGCGTCTCCGCTGGGATTGTTCATGATGTCGCTCGGGGCCGGAATGGCGGCAGGCGGACTCGGCGGCATGATGAAGGCCCTGGTGCGGCCTGCAGGGTTGTCTGGCGGGTTCGCGGGCAGTGCGACGTATGGGTTTTCGGCCATTCAAAACACCACGAGAATCGGGGCTCCGATCCCGCTGGTGTATGGCACGCATCGCGTCGGGGGGCAAATCGTGGCGGCCTCGGTTGAGACGTTGAACGACAATGATGTGCTGCATCTGCTGCTGGCTCCCTCGCACGGCGAGATCGAGAGCATCAGCGAGATTCAGATCAATGATCAGACGATCTCGAATTTCCCCTCGATCACGACAGACACGCGCCTGGGCACGAACGACCAGGCGGCCATCGGCCTCTTCGGGGATGAGTCGTCGTCGACGATTGCGAACGATGTCACGCTGACGGACAGTTTTATCAGCTATACCACGGCCGGCCTAAACCTCAACGCGATTGAGCTGAAGGTGGTGTTTCCGCAAGGGTTGTTTGCGCTCAGCTCTAATGGGGGGTTTCAGTCGGCCTCGGTGACGGTGGAGGTGGAGTATCGGCTGACGGGCGCGGTGGGATGGACGGCGCTGACGCCGATCACGTATTCAGAGGCGAAGCGGGCGGTGTTGCGCCGGACGATTCGGATCGATGGACTGGCCGCAGGGCGTTATGATGTGCGGGTCCGCCGGACCTCCGCGCAGAGCGGGAATGATAGCCGAACGGATGAATGCCATCGCGAAGCGGTCACCGAGATCATTAGCGCCGGATTTCGCTATCCCAATACGGCATTATTAGCCATCCGGGCGCTCGCCAGCACGGTCTTGTCGAGCAGCCTCCCGCGCATCACCTGTCTGGTGGATGGCCTGAAAATTAAGGTGTTCTCGTCTGTTGCTCAATATGCCGTGGCCTGGTCTGACAATCCGGCCTGGGTGGTGTTCGATATCCTGACGAACAACGAGTATGGGTTGGGCTATTGGGTCTGGCCGAATGAATACAGCACGGGCACGGTGCAGGTGAATAACGGCTCGGCGGTGGTGCAGGGCACGGGAACGGCGTGGACGGCGGCGAATTGCCGCAAGGGGATGGTGCTGGTGGTGCCGAGCCAGGGCCGGGTCGGCGTCGTGTCCAGCCTGAACGTGGGGGCGCAGCAAATCACTTTGACGGCGAACTGGGCTGGCGTGACGCAATCCAGCCTCAGCTATGAGCTGCATCCGGATCACCTCGACATTCAGAGTTTCATTGACTGGGCGGCGTTCTGCGATGAGCTGGTGCCTGATGGGTTGGGCGGCACTGAGAAGCGGGCCATTGTCAACATCGTCTTCGATACTGAGCAGCAATCCGCCTGGGACGCTGCGGTGAGAGTGGCCGGGATCGGCCAGGCGCAGCTGCTGGACTTGGGTGGGTATTATCGCGTCAAAGTCGAGCGGGCCGACACGCCGGTGCAGCTGTTTTCGATGGCTAACATCGTTCGGGATAGCTTTGAGGAGCTGTTCCTGCCGCTCAATGAGCGGGCCAACATTCTCGAAGTGCAATTTTTGAACGCGCAGAATAATTACGTGCAGGATGTCGTGGTGTTGGAAGATGCCGCGATCTATACCCAGCATGAGCCGCCTCGGCGCCAGCAGGTGACGCTCTACGGTGTGACGCGCACCAGCCATGCCGCGCGCCTGGCCCGGCTCTATCAGCTGGCGAATCGGTACCTGACACGCACCATCAGTTTTGCGGTCGGCATCGATGCGGTGCGCTGCGAGCCTGGCGATGTCATTTATTTTCAGCACGATGTGCCGCAATGGGGGTTTGCTGGGCGGGTTATCGCGGGGTCGACGACATCTCGGCTAGAGCTGGACCGGGACGTGACGATTGCGCCGGCCACGACGTATGAGGTGCTCATCCGGTTTAGTTCCGATGTGATCGAGACAAAGACGGTGACAAATGGGCCGGGCACCTACAGTTACCTGACCATCTCGGGAACGTTTTCCTCCACGCCTGCCAAAGGTGATTTGTGGGCCTTCGGGGAAACTGGGATTTCGACAAAGCCGTTTCGGATTATTCAGATCGAGCGGACGGAAGACCTCGATGCCCGGATCACGGCGGTGGAGTACAACGCCAGCATTTATGACGATTCGACGGTGCCTGAAATCAATAACGTGAACTATAGCGCCCTCAGCGATCTGGCTGGTCCTCCCGGGCCGGTGAAGAATCTCGCCTTGCTGACGCAGGACCAGACGCTGCAATCGGTCTGGGTGTCGTTCACGCCGCCGGGATCGGCCAATTTTCGTTATGCGCGGATTTATCGGACGGACAGTGGGGTGGATGTCCTGCTCGGGGAGGCGGCGACCGGGGGCTTTCCGATCAGTGGACTGGCGGCCGGCGAGCTGATCAGCGTGAGGGTCTCTTCGGTCTCAACGATCGGCGTGGAGAGTGATCGCTCCATCGCTCCCACGGCCTCGCTGGTGCTGGGCGAATCGCATCCGCCGGATGTGACGGGCCTCACGCAGTATTTTGAGGGCGGGGTGGCCTATCTCTCGTGGGCGGCGGTGTCCTGGGTCAGTGCGATTGAGTATGAGCTGCGCAAGGGGGCGACGTGGGAGAGCGGGATCATTCTGGGGAGTACCGGCTTCACGCGCATTCCGGCGGCGGGGGACGGCACGTACTGGATCAGCGCGAGGGATGCCAGCGGATCTTATTCGATCAATTCGGCCGATTTGGTGGTGACGGGGTCGGCGCTCACGCAGAATGTCGTCGTGACGCTGGACGAAGACGGCGCGGGCTGGCCGGGCACGGTGAGTGGAGACGTGTTTGTCCTCGATGGCGAGCTGAAGATTGGCGGCGTGACGCTCTTCGGCGATGTGGCGGATCTTGACGCCGAAACGGGCCTCATCGATAGCTGGGGCGGGGTGGCCACGACCGGCAGCTATGAGATCGCGGCGGCGGACATCATTGATTTAGGTGTCAGCAATCTTGTCGGGATTGTGGCGAGCTATACAGCTCGCGGGGAAGATCCGGCATCGCTCATCGATGATGTGCTGGACTTCGACGCGATGGCCACGCTGGACGGCAGTTATGGGGCGTTTATCGATGTGCAGGTGCAGGTGGCGATCGCCGGGAATGACGGGGTCTTCGGGTCTTGGTTGAATCTGGTTCCGGGCCAATATGTCGGGCGCAAGTTTAAGTTTCGGGTGGTGCTCTCCACGAGTAGTGCCTATGTGACGGCGGTGGTGTCGTCGTTGGACATCACCGTCGATATGCCGGATCGTATCGACAGGGATCAGAATGTCAGCGTGCCGGCGTCGGGGTTGTCTGTGACCTATGCTACGGCGTTTCAGATTACGCCCGCGGTCAATGTGACTATTAATAATGCCACGGATGGCGATGATGTGAAGCTGACGGCGGAAAGTGCGTCGGGTTTTACGATTACCATCCGCAATGGGGGCGCGGGCGTGGCGCGGTCGGTCAACTATACGGCGGTCGGCTATTAGGAGGGGACTATGTCGCAGGATTCTTTAGTGGTGGCAAATGGGACCGGCGCGGCGGTCCGGTCCGCGCTGAATAACGCGCTGGCCACGCTGGTGACCAATAACAGCGGAACATCGGCGCCGAGCACGACCTATCCGTTTATGCTGTGGGCTGATACGACGAACGATTTGTTGAAGATACGGAACGAGGCGGATACGGCCTGGATCACGATCGGGCGCACGGACTTGACGAATCTCGGGCTCTCGGCCATCCCTCGTTGGCATATCGCCGGGATGACCTACGGGAACAACGGGACCGATCCGACGAATGACATTGATCTGGCGGCGGGGCAGTGTGCGTCGGATGATGTGACGGATGCGAATCGGGTGTTGCTCAATCCTGGGGTGATGACCAAGCAGCTCGACGCGGTGTGGGCGGCTGGGACAGCGGCGGGGGGGCGCATTTCGTCTGAGTCTCTTGCGAATGGGGGGTGGAACATTTACGCCTTCAGGCGCTCTGGCGGCTCCGACGACTACTGCTTTTCGCAGTCGCTGTCGCCGACGCTCCCGGATGGGGGCACGAATAAGCGGTTGATCGGATGGATTAATCGTGTGAGCGGCGCGATCGCGACGTTCACAACGTATGAAACGGAGGGGGGCGGCCTCGAACTGTTATGGAAGGTGCCGACGCTGGACATCAACCTGGCGGCTACGCTCACGACGGCGACGAGAACAGACGCAGTTAATGTGCCGCTTCAATTCTCCGTGATTGCGCATCTCAACGCGGTGTTGGTCGATGCCGGGGCGAATGAGGCGTGGATTTACTGCCCGGATCAGACGGATGCGGCACCGTCCATCTCTGCAGCGCCGCTCGCGAATGTGCAGATGGACTCGAACGGCGAGGACCACCAGCTATTTATTCGCACCAGTTCGGCTGGGCTGATTGCAGCTCGGGCGGTGACAACGGTGGATAACTATCGCGTGTCAACGATGGGGTTCACCTGGGCAAGGAGGAACTGATCATGTTTGTGGGACGCCGAGACGACGGGACGATTTACGGCACATGGACGGTGCAGCAGTGGCCTGGGCAAGAAGAGTTACCAGACCTTGACCCCTCGGTGGAGGCCTTTACGGCAAGCACGCGGCCGGCGGATGTGCGCGGGTTTGAGGGGGCGCTCAAGGCCTATTTCTCGAATAATCTGCAAGCGCTGAACGGCCTGCTGGCAAAATATCCGCTCTTCCTCTGGTCGTTGCGCGATACAAACTGGACCTATGTGGAGCAAATGTTGATCGGTGCACACATGGCTGGAGATTTCACGGACAGGGATTATGCCGCGATCAAAGCGGCGGCCGCAGACAAGCATATTCCGGTGACGTTGCCATAGGGAGAAGGCATGAAAGACTTTACGCTGAAAACCATGTGGCAGATCTCCATCCTGGCGCTGATGCTCTGGCGCGAGGCGCGGGGCGAATCGGACGCGGCGAAGATCGCGGTGGCTCACACCGTGATGAACCGCGTGGCGCATCCTGGCTGGTGGGGCACGACGATCGATGATGTCGTCTCGCGCAAGTGGCAATATTCGAGCATGACCGATCCGAAGGATGCGCAGCTCGTGAAGTGGCCGCTGGTGACGGACCCCTCATTCATGCGCTGCCTAGAAATCGCGCACGGCGTGGTCACCGGGCTGATTCCCTGTCCGCTGCCAGGGGTGGACAGCTATTACGACGATTCCTTGCAGGGCGACCAGCGGCCGAAGTGGGCCAA
>Ga0208783_10002307_pt1 | contig 11091 bp, 12 predicted proteins | sample DEB19_08_DNA_2_FD_184529 | JGI IMG/M metagenome (GOLD analysis project Ga0208783, IMG submission 184529) | Aqueous microbial communities from the Delaware River and Bay under freshwater to marine salinity gradient to study organic matter... | ecosystem: Environmental > Aquatic > Marine >... | reverse complement strand
GGCTCAACTGTTGACTTGGCTTCTACTACCCTTCGTTTGGTCGTAGTTCGCATGGTCTAATCTAAAGGGGGCTAATAACCCCCTTTTCTTCGGAGATTCTTATGGCAACCTTTCGATGCTTACAAAGCGGTCAAACAGTAACTTTTACGCTTCAACATGATATTGATAGCATGAAAGGTCATGCAGGTTATGTCAGAATTGATGAAGAAGTTAAAGAGTCTTTTGAAAAGCCTTTAATATTGTCTCAACCACAGCCTGTTAAGAAGATGGGCAGACCAAGGAAGACTGCAAATGTCTGAGATTGATCCAAGAGAGTTCGGTAAATTAGAAGCCCAAGTAGAGGCTCTCCAGTCCGAAGTTCATGCAATGCGTGAAGATATTAAAGCCCTTTTAGAGATGGCAAATAAATCCAAAGGTGGAATGTTTGTTGGAATGGCTATCGCTTCTGTAGTTGGCGGTATAGTGTCGTTTATAGCCACCAAGATGATTCGTTAAGGAGAAATCATGTACGGAAAAACCAAGATGACTAGCGCCAAGATGCCAAAGAAGGACAAAAAGCCTATGCCTTTAGCTATTATGATTGCTGTTGGAAAACCCATGCCTAAGCGTGGTGAGCGTACTGCCAAGAACATGATGAAAAAGTCAGGTCGTGGCAAATGAAAAAGACTAAAGCAGAAGCCAAAATCTCAAAGGTTTACAAAGAATTTAAGGCTGGTACTTTGCACTCTGGCAAAGGTGGCCCTGTAGTTAAATCTAAGAAACAAGCGATTGCCATTGCCCTAAGTTCTGCTGGCATGAGCAAATCTATGAAGAAGAAATGAAAACTCCTGCTTGGCAAAGAAAAGAAGGAAAATCTGCTTCTGGGGGCTTGAATGCCAAAGGAAGAGCATCGTATAATGCAGAAACAGGAGGAAATTTAAAACCTCCACTAAAAGCGGGCGACAACCCTAGAAGGGCCTCCTTTTTATCTAGAATGGGCAATATGCCTGGCGCTGAGATGAAAGATGGAAAGCCTACCCGACTTTTACTTTCTCTTAGAGCTTGGGGCGCAACGTCCAAGGAAGACGCTAAAGCTAAGGCTAAAGCGATCTCTAAGAGGAATAAGAAATGAGGCCAGTATCAGTCGGTAAAAACTTAACTGCTGCTACAGCTACTACGCTGTATACAGTTCCGACTGGCTATTACGCTAGATGCGTTCTCATTCATGCCGCTAATGCAACCGCTTCAAATAAACACATCACCTTGTCTTGGTACGATGCAAGTGCAAGTACAAGTATTTACATCACATTTGAATACACATTGTCTGCTAAATCTACATTAGCAACAATTGACTTAACAAAGTATATTGTGATGGAAGAAGGTGATTATTTAACTGCAACCTCAGAGACAGGCTCTACAATTTCTGTAATTGCTACCTTTGAAATCGAAGGGTCACAACGAACATGACATACCTAGAACTTGTTAACGATGTGCTTGTTCGCTTGCGTGAAAGCACAGTATCTACTGTTGGAGAAACTGCTTATTCAGCTTTGATTGGCAAGTTTGTCAATGATGCTAAGCGTCAGATCGAAGACACATATACTTGGAATTGTCTGTCTCAAACAGTAACAATTTCTACAACTGCTGGCACACATTCATACTCTTTGACTGGTGTTGGTCAAAAGTTTCGTGTGATGGACGCTCTAAATACAACGAGCAATGTTGTGATGGGTGATGTTCCTTTCACAAGCATGAATCGCAAGTTGAACTTTGTGACTCCAGTTCAAGGAATCCCATCTGAATATTGCTTCAATGGTGTAGATTCAAGCAACGACACAAAGATTGATGTTTACCCAATTCCTGATGGCGTTTATACACTTCTATTTGATGTAGTTGTTCCTCAAGCAGCATTATCATCTGACTCAACAACTGTCAAAGTATTAGATTACTTGGTTACTCAGAGTGCTTATGCTCGTGCTTTGATTGAGCGTGGCGAAGATGGTGGCACAAACTCTAATGAGGCTTATGCAATGTTTAGAGGAATGCTTGCAGATGCAATTGCTATGGAAAGCACACGCTATCCTGAAGACAATTTTGAGGCAGTCTAATGGCATCGCAACTTCAAAGTTATAGTCTCTCAGCACCAGGCTTCTTTGGCCTGAATACTGAAGATTCGCCTTTAGATTTAGGGTCTGGTTTTGCTTTAGTTGCAACAAACTGTATTCTTGACCAATATGGTCGTATTGGCGCTAGAAAAGGTTGGACAAAAGTTAATTCATCTTCTGGCAACCTTGGTGACAATGATGTTGGTGTTATTCATGAATTAGTCCAGGCTGACGGAACTCTTACAGTTCTTTTTGCAGGAAATAATAAGATATTCAAGCTTGGTAGTGCCAATGCAGTAACCGAGTTGACCTATGGTGGTGGTGGTACTGCACCAACCATTTCTGCAAACAACTGGCAATGTGCAACTCTCAATGGAATTGCTTATTTTTTCCAAACAGGACATGACGCTCTTATCTATGATCCTGCTGTAAGTACAACTACTTATCGTAGAGTTTCTGAGAAATCAGGTTATGTAGCTACTGTTGAACAAGCAAATATCTGTATTTCAGCCTTTGGTCGCTTGTGGGTGGCTAGCACTTCATCTAATAAGACAACTGTTTACTTCTCTGATCTGATTGCAGGTCATGTATGGAGTGGTGGCACTTCTGGTTCATTGGACGTATCTCGTGTATGGCCTAATGGTGCTGATGAAGTGATGGGCTTGGCTGCTCATAACGACTTCTTGTTTATCTTTGGTAAGAAGCAAATCTTGGTTTATTCAGGAGCTTCTACGCCTGCATCACTTGTTTTGAGCGACACAGTAGGCTCTATTGGGTGTATTGCAAGGGATACGATTCAGAGTATTGGTACTGATGTTGTTTTCTTGTCAGACTCAGGTGTTCGTTCATTGATGCGAACTATTCAAGAGAAGTCTGCTCCTTTGCGTGATTTGTCTAAGAATGTTCGTTTTGACTTAGCATCATCATTGGCTGGTGAAACATTGGCTAATCTGAAGTCTGTTTACTCAGAAAAAGATGCGTTTTATCTGCTTGTTTTGCCAGAAACACTACAAGTTTATTGTTTTGATACCAAGCAGTCTTTGCAAGATGGCGCTTCTCGTGTGACCAAGTGGGACTCAATTGCTCCGACTTGTTTGAAGTCACTTCGCAATGGTGACTTGTACATTGGCAAAAAAGGTTACATTGGAAAATATACTGGATATCTCGATGATTCGTCTTCTTATCGATTCCTGTACTACACAAACAATGCTGACTTAGGAAATCCAAACCAGATTTCTATTTTGAAGTCTATTACGGCTGTTGTGATTGGTGGATCGAATCAATATCTCACAATTAAGTGGGCTTTTGATTACTCAGGAGCTTACCAGTCAGAGAACGTCTTTATTCCACCTCAAGGGTACTTCGAGTATGGTGTAGGTGAGTATGCTATTTCAGACTACTCAAGCGGTATTCCAATTAAAGCATTAACAAGCAATGCCTCAAGCGCAGGTAAGATTGTGCAAACTGGTTACGAGGCTACCATCAATGGTACTCAGTTATCAATTCAGAAAATTGAACTTCAAGCCAAAGAAGGCAAGTTAGGATAAACCATGTCAAATTATTCAAAATCAACCAACTTTGCATCTAAAGACAATCTGTCACCTGGCAATCCTCTAAAGATTGTTAAGGGTACTGAAATTGATACAGAGTTCAACAATATTGCCACAGCAATAGCGACCAAGACTGATAATAGTTCTGCTGCTATTACTGGTGGAACAATCAATGGTGCGACCATTGGTGCTTCTACAGCCGCTGCGGGTACTTTTACCAACCTGACTGTTAGCTCTGCCGCTACGATTGCTTCTGCCGCCATTAGCGCAGGAACTATCAATGGTGCGGTGATTGGTGGTTCATCTGCTGCTGCTATTACTGGCACAAACGTAACTGCAACAACAGGTTTTAGTGGCCCATTAACAGGCGCTGTAACAGGCAATGTGACTGGTAACTTGACTGGTAACGTCACAGGTAACGTCACAGGAAACATCACAGGTAATGTGACTGGCAATGTGACTGCGGCTTCTGGTACTTCTACATTCAACAATGTGACCATTTCTGGCTCATTGGACATGGATAGTGGTACGTCTGCCACCATTACTGGTTTGGCAAGCCCTACAAACGATTCTGATGCGGCTACAAAGGGCTACGTAGATGCCCTAGCTCAAGGCATTGATGCAAAGGCTTCTGTAGTTGTTGCAACTACTGCAAATATTACATTGTCTGGCACACAAACAATCGATGGTGTGGCAGTTTCTGTTGGCGACCGAGTATTGGTTAAGGATCAGTCTACTGCTTCACAGAATGGTATCTACTTGTGTGCATCTAGCACATGGACACGCACAACAGATGCTGATTCATGGACTGAGTTGGTTGCGGCTTTTGCCTTCGTTGAGAAGGGTACGACTAACGCTGATTCTGGATGGGTTTGTACAGTAGATGCAGGTGGGACATTGGGAAGCACATCTGTTACCTTTGCTCAGTTCTCTGGTGCAGGTCAGATTACCGCAGGTGATGGTCTTACTAAGTCTGGTAACACTCTTAATGTAGGTACAGCATCTTCAGGTCGTATTGTTGTCAATTCGGACAACATTGACTTGGCTACTTCTGGTATTAGCGCAGGAACTTACCAGTCTGTTACTTTTGATGCTTATGGTCGTGCTACAGCGGGTACTAATCCGACAACGATTGCAGGCTATAACATCTCTAATGCCTATACAAAGACTGAAATTGACTCAATCTTTGGTTCAACTACTGCTGCGGCTACTTCTGCTTCCAATGCCGCTACAAGTGCTTCAAATGCGGCAACAAGTGCATCTAATGCCTCTACAAGCGAAACAAATGCGGCTTCTTCAGCAACAGCGGCAGCGGCTAGTTATGACTCTTTTGATGACAGATACTTAGGCTCTAAGACATCTGCTCCTAGCGTTGATAACGATGGCAATGCACTTCTCACAGGTGCTTTGTACTGGAATTCAACAGTATCTACACTTTATGTGTGGACTGGATCGGCTTGGACTCAGGCGGCATTTACTTCTAGTGGATTCTTAACTGCTGCCAATAACCTATCAGACCTTGCAAGTGCTTCTACTGCTCGTACTAACTTGGGCTTGGCAATCGGCACTAACGTACAAGCATGGGATGCTGACCTTGATACATGGGCTACAAAGACTGCTCCATCAGGTACTGTCGTAGGCACTACAGATACACAGACCCTGACTAACAAGACTCTTACTGGTTATACAGAAACTGTATATACATTGGGTACATCAGGCTCACAAGCACTTAACCCTGCGAATGGTACTGTTCAGACTTGTGCAGCATCAGGTACAGTAACATTTACTGATTCTTTGTCATCTGGTCAGTCTATTGTGCTTATGCTAACTAATGGTAGTACATACACGATTAACTATCCAACAATGACATGGGTTGGCCCTAATGGTAATACAGCACCAACACTCAATGCTGCTAACACTCTAGTATTCTGGAAAGTTAGTTCTACTTTATATGGTGCTAATGTAGGAAAGTACGCTTAATAATGTTAGCTAAAAAACTTTTAGAAGCTGCTGGAAATTCTACGCAGCCTGTATATGTTGAAGATTGCTTTTCTACATACCTTTACACAGGCAACGGCTCTACACAAACCATCAATAATGGAATTGATTTGTCTGGTAAGGGTGGTTTGACATGGATTAAAGTCAGGGATTACGCAGATTCACATCGTTTGTTTGATACAACTAGAGGTGTTGGAAAATATCTTACAACCAATGGAACATTTGCTGAAACAACAAATTCAGCATCTGTTACTGCGTTTAACTCAAATGGTTTTAGCCTTGGTTCTTTTGCTGGAACTAATGGCACAGCATTTGGTAGTAACTACGCCTCATGGACATTCCGCAAGCAACCAAAGTTCTTTGATGTTGTGACTTTTGTAAAAGACTCGTCAACCAATCAGCGTATTTCACATTCACTTGATTCTGTTCCTGCTTGTATTATTGTCAAACGAGTAACAAGTGCTGATGATTGGTATGTTTACCATCGAAGTCTTGGCGGTTTGAATAAATGGATATCATTAAATTCAACTGGCGCAGTATCTACAACTAGTGGCGCATGGGGTTCATCAGACCCAACTACCACAGATTTTGGTGTAAGCACAAACTTGCTTTATGACGGAGGCGGTACACCTTTAACCTATGTTGCCTATGTCTTTGCCCACAACGCAGGAGGCTTTGGTCTGACTGGTACAGACAATGTGATTTCGTGTGGGTCGTTTACGGCTACAACTGGTGCGGTATATAGAGATGTAAACCTTGGGTATGAGCCGCAATGGGTTCTTGTAAAAGAAGCATCAAATGCTGGAACTTGGCAAATTACCGATAATATGCGTGGAATGACTAGCAATAGTGACATTGGTATTGCTACAGGTAATATTCTTCAACCAGATAGCTCTGCCGCAGAATTTAATAATCCCATTATTCAAACATCTGCAACAGGGTTTACTTATTATGGGAATGCCTATAGTAGTGGCGCAAACGTCATCTACATAGCCATTCGTAGAGGCCCGATGAAAGTGCCTACGGATGCGACTAAGGTGTATTCTGCCGCCTATGGAACTTCTGGTTCTCCGTCTTTAATAGCAGGTTTTCCTGTTGATTCTGGATTGATGACAGAACCATCTGTAGGTGGCTCTGAGAGATTTTGGTCATCAAGATTAACTGGTGCGGGTAATTATTTAAAGCCATATAGCACAGCCGCAGAAACTTCAGGTCAATCTAATTTAACTTATGACTGGATGAATGGAACATGGAATTCTGGTTTAGGTGGTGGATATTTTTCTTGGAATTGGAGACGCGCCCCTAGCTTCTTTGATGAGGTTTGCTATACAGGGACGGGAAGTGCTACGACTCAGACGCATAACTTAGGTGCTGTGCCTGAGTTAATGATTGTGAAGCGTAGAGATGGCACAAGTTATGGAGATTGGCTTGTATATCACTCTGCTTTAGGAAATACTAAATATCTTCTTTTAAACACAAACGATGCTTCTGCAACAGCAAATAGTGGGGCATGGAATTATACTAATCCAACATCTACACAATTTACAGTAGGTGATTGGGAAAGTCTTACATCTACAGCTACTTATGTCGCCTACCTATTTGCCACTTGTGCAGGTGTTTCCAAGTGCACCGCGTTTACTGGTACAGGAACACTACAGACTATTAACTGCGGATTTACTTCGGGCGCGAGGTTTGTCCTCATAAAAAGAACTGACTCTACAGGTGATTGGTATGTTTGGGATTCAAGCAGGGGGTTATCGTCATCTACAGATCCATACCTTTTATTGAACTCTACAGCCGCAGAAGTAACTTCAACAAATTGGGTTGATACAACATCAACAGGATTTCAAGTTACAGCCGCTTCAGGTAATAACGTTAATATCTCGGGCGCATCCTACATTGCGCTTGCTATTGCTTAAAGGAACATCATGCAAGTAAGAATCAGAGAAACAGGCGCGGTCATGTTTGAGAACGAGTTCCGCGCTTTGCATCCCAACACATCCATGCCACAGCAATTGTCAGAAGAATTGATCAATGAGTTTGGTGCTGATGTTGTTTTTGAAGGCCCACAGGCTACTGGCGGTACTGTTTACCAATACTCACAGCGTCAAGGCGTTGAGCAAGTAAATGGTAAGTGGTACACAAAATATGTGCTTGGCCCTATCTTTATTGACCAAGTTATTGATGGAACAACTACTACTGCTGCCGAGCAAGAAGCTGCTTACAAAGCTCAGAAGGATGCTGAACAGGCTAAGAATGTTCGTCAAACTCGTGACCAGAAGTTAGCAGATACTGACTGGCGTTTTCGTAGTGATATGACACCTTCTCAAGAGTGGAAAGACTACTGCCAAGCATTAAGAGATGTTCCTTCTCAAGAGGGATTTCCTTGGGACATTACATGGCCTGTTGAGCCATAATATAGGTAAGGAGCAATCATGGCCGTAACCAATGAACAAATTTTAAGTTTTCTGACTGCAAATCCTGATCTGACAGATAGTCAGATTGTTGCGGCTATGGAGCAATATGGGGTATCTCCTGCTCAAATGGCTCAAGCAGTTGGAATACCAGAAGGTGAAGTTGCTTCTCGTGTAGCAGCTACTGTTCCACCAGGGCAATCTATTATTTTAGGTGATACTCGTATTGTTCCACAATATCAAACAATTGGTTCTGGCATGGATCAGCAAATTGGTGGTATTGAGAATGTTTATGTTGAAAAAGTACCAACTTCAGATGTTAACTATAAGTCTCCTGTTGGCACACAAATTCAGGTTTACAGTCCTACTGGAGAGTTTGTCAACACGATAAAAACTAAAGAAGATCAATCATTCTTTGGTGGTTTGGTAGATGCTTTTAAAGACCCTGTAGTTCTAGCCGCTTTAGGTGGCGCTGCTTATGGTGGGTTATTAGGTGGTGCTGGTGCTGCAGGTACTGTTGGAACTACTGGATTAACTGCTGCAGAACTTGCTCAACTTGATCTGGCATTAGGTGGTGCGGGGGGTACTGCAGGAGCTGAATCTTTGGCTGCCGCATTAAGTACAGGCGCAGGCGTTGGAACGCTAACTAATCTTACTGGTGGTAGTGGAGTTTTAACAGGTGCTGCAGGTGGAATTACTGCTGATTCAGTAGCCGCTAAATTGGCTGCTGATGCCGCTACTGGTGGCGGATTATTAACTGCTGGTGGCGGAGGCGGTACTGTAGTCGGCATGGGTGGTGGCACAGGATTAACTGCAGGTGCTGGCGGTGTTACAGGATTAACTACTGGTGGTGCAGGTTCAGGCGCAGCAGGTACAGGTGCAGGTCTAGTTACTGGCGCAGGAACAGGTCTTGGTACAGGCATTGGAACTACTCTAGCAGGTGTTGGAACTGGTGTTGGTACTGGAGTAGGTTCTACCTTGGCAGGAGTAGGAACAGGTGTTGGAACAGCACTTGGTACTGGATTGACTACTGCCGCAACAGGTGGTTTAACTGCCGCACAAATTGGTGCTTTACTCTCTGGTGGTTTGAGTACTGGTGCAGGTCTTCTCCAACAACAAACATCTCGTGAAGCGGCTCAACGTGCGCAACAGATGATTGATGCTGAAACTGCTGCTGCTAAACAAGCGGCTCAGTTCCGTCCTGTTGGCATGACCACTCGTTTTGGTACTTCACAATTCACAGTCGATCCTAGAACAGGTCAATTGACAAGTGCAGGCTACACATTGAGTCCTGAAGCTAAGAATGCTCAAGACCGATTGGTAGCATTGGCTGAACAAGGTTTACAGCAAGCAGAAGGTGCTCAACAACAGTTTGCTCCATTGCAGACAGGTGCGCAGAACTTGTTTAACCTTGGCAATCAGTACATTGCTCAATCACCACAAGAAGTTGCTCAGAACTATCTAAATCAACAGATGGCTTTGTTGCAACCTAGTCGTGAGTTGGAATTGGCTAACTTGCAAAACAAACTGCAACAACAAGGTCGTGGTGGTTTGGCAGTATCTCAAGGCGGCACTTATGGTGCTACAACTCCTGAACTACAGGCTTTGTATAACGCTCGTGCAATGCAAGAGGCTCAATTGGCGGCTCAAGCTCAACAAGCTGGTCAACAACAAGTCGCATTTGGTGCGGGTTTGTTGGGTACTGGTGCGCAGACAATGGGCAACTACTATGCAGGTCAAACTGCTGCTTACCAACCATACACAACTGCTTTGGGTCAGGTTCAAGCCTTGGAAACTGCGGCTCAACAACCTTTGACAATGGGTGCGGCTCTTGGTCAACAAGCGGCTCAAGCAGGTGCTAATGTTGGTCGTTTAGGCTTATCGGGTGCTGAGTTCAGTACTCGTTTGGCTACTGGTAATGCGGCAACAACTAACCCTTATGCAACATTACTAGGTGGACTAGGTGCTTCTCCTGCATTTGGACAAGCATTTGGCGGCTTATTCTCTTAAGGATTCATCATGGCAGATATCGTAGGAAGTCTTTTTGGAATCACCCCACAAATGTTTGGGGAACAACAGAGAATGAGTGCTTTGAATGAGGGTATTGCCCTTGCTCAACTAGACCCTGCTTCTCGTGGTGCGGCACTAACTTATGGTGGTGCTAAAGGTCTTGGTACTGCCATTGGTGGTGCTATGGGTGTTGAAGACCCACAATTGAAGATGATAAGCACTCGTAATGCTATTGCTCAACAGATTGACCAGACTAATCCTGATTCAATCCTTAAAGGCGCTCAGATGCTTGCACAAGCAGGCGACCAACAAGGTGCTTTTGCGTTGGCTGAGTATGCTCGTAAGGCTAAGAGTGAAATTGCTTTGGCTCAACAGCGAACAGAAGAGAAGCGTACTCCTGAAGTGCGTAATGCTCTTGCTTATGCAGGAACTATTGGTGAGTTTGGCTCTCCTGAGTTTAATCGTGCTTATCAAGAAAAATTGGCTGAATTGATAAGCAAAGAGAAGCCTGAAGCAACAACTACAGAGCAGAAGAATGCAATGGCATTGGCTAGAACTGCTGGCCCTGAAGGTTCACCACAATACAATGAGAAATACGCAACTGAACTTGCTCGTTTGACAGACAAAGCCAAACAAGTTGGTGCAAACATCAAAGAAGTTGGCGTTGCTGAAGGAAGCAGAGAACCTGTTTACTTGGATGTCAATAACGACTTGCAATTTGTCTACAAGAGAGATGAATCAGGCAAACAAGTTCGTGTGCCGTTTACTGGTGGTGTTGACAGAACTACTGCCAAAACAAATGTTGGCGTTAAATTGCCAGAAGGTGAGTCAGAGTTCCTCAAAGCACTTGGCAAGAAGGATGCAGAACGAGTCGATGCTGCTATCACAACTCGTGATACAGCAGTTTCTTCAATTAACTCGCTCAACAAGCTTGCAACTTTGCCAGACAATGAGTTGATTACAGGTCAATTTGCTACAGGTCGAGTTGGTGCTACAAACTTGCTTACAACTCTTGGTTTGGCTTCACCTACTGAT
>Ga0208783_10002306_pt1 | contig 11091 bp, 10 predicted proteins | sample DEB19_08_DNA_2_FD_184529 | JGI IMG/M metagenome (GOLD analysis project Ga0208783, IMG submission 184529) | Aqueous microbial communities from the Delaware River and Bay under freshwater to marine salinity gradient to study organic matter... | ecosystem: Environmental > Aquatic > Marine >... | reverse complement strand
CCACCACGAGGCGATCGCCGAGTACCGCGCGCGACGCGGCGTCTGACCCGCGCCGGGCGGTCCCGCTCCCCCTCCCAGCGCACGCGCACCTCCCCACGGCCACGTCGCGCCGGGGTGCGATGCCCTAGCCTCGGTCCGTGATCGAGATCCGCGACGTGCGCGCCCGGGATCTGCGCGCCGTCGCGCGGGTGCTGGCCGAGGCGTTCGACGACTCCCCCATGACCCGATGGATCCTCCCCGGGCGACGACTGCGGCCGCGGGCGCTGCGCGCGTTCTTCGGATCGGGGGCCCGTGACGCGCACCGGCACGGTCGGGTCTGGGTCGCCGACGACGGCGGTCGGATCGTCGGGGCCGCGGTCTGGTTGCCACCGGGGTCCTACCCGATGACGACCGGCCGGGAACTGCGCACCTCGCTCCCGGTCCTCACGCTGTTCCCCCTCGCGCCGCGGGCGCTGCGCCGGGCCCTGCAGTACCAGGCCGCCGTGGCCCGCGTGCACCCGCGCGACGAGCACTGGTACCTCGTGTCGATCGGCGTCGCCCCCGAGCGCCGGGGGACCGGCCTCGGCACTCGACTGCTCGCTCCGGGCCTGGCGGCCGCCGACGACGAGGGGCTGGGGTGCTACCTCGAGACCGAGAAGGAGCGGAACCTGCCCTTCTACGGACGGCACCGCTTCGAGGTCTCGCTCCACCTGCCCGAGCCCGTCACGACCTCGCCGCAGGTGTGGTGCATGGAGCGCCCGGCCGACTGAGCGCCCGTCAGACGTCGACGCTCGAGGCGACGAAGCGCTCGAGTTGGCGGAGGTTGCGGCACTCGAAGACGCCGTCGCAGTGGATGCCGTACTCGCCGACGATCGAGTCGCCGGTGTTCCAGTAGCCCTTCGGCTCGGGGTTGAGCCAGAACATCTTGCGGGCCCGCTCGCGGATCTCCTTGAGCACCGCGGCCTGGGACGCGTGGTAGTTGTTGCGTGCGTCGCCGAGGATGATCACCGTCGTCTTCGACGTGACCTCGCGCAGGTGCCGGTCGCGGAAGATCTCGAACGCGTGCCCGTAGTCGGAGTGCCCATCGACCCACACCACATCGGCCTCGGTGTTCACCCGGTGCACAGCCTCGGTGATCTCGTCGGCCTCGTCGAAGAACCGGGTGACCTCGTCGATGCCGTCGATGAACACCCAGGACCGCACCTTCGAGAACTGTCCGGCCATGGCGTACACGAACTGCAGGGTGAACCGGGCGAACGAGGCCACGGACCCCGAGATGTCGGCGATCACGAAGATGTCGGGCTTCGAGGGCCGGGGATTGCGGAACTTCGGCTCCGCCGGCACGCCTCCGTAGGACAGCGAGTGCCGGACCGTCTTGCGGAAGTCGAGCTGCCCGCGCCGACGCCGCTTGCGCCGCTGGGCCAGCCGGGCCGCGAGCGCTCGGGTCAGCGGCTCGATCGCTCGCTGGAGTTGGTGCATCTCCTCCCGTGAGGCGTGCATGAACTCCACGTCCTCCGGGAGCGGCTTGCGCAGGGTGCGTGCCATGGCCTCGACGCCCCGGTCGGCGACGAGCCGGCGGCGGATCTCGGCCTCGACCATCTCCCGGAACCGCTTGATGCGGGCCTGCTGCTCCTCGGTCGCGAACCGCTCGGCGAGCGGGTCGTCGGCGGGCACCTGCCCGGACTCCTGGGCCGCCGCCATCATGCGGGCCTGCAGCGCCTCGAGGTCGAGTTGCCGCAGCGTGCGGTACAGGTAGTAGGTACCGCCGACCGGCCGACCCGGCTCCATCCCGGCGAACCGGGTGACCGCCATGGCGGCGAGGTTCCGCTGCATCTGCTCGTCGGCCCGCATGAGCGCCTGCATGAGCATCTGCGCGAGATCCTCGTTGCTGATGCCCTCACCACTGCCGCCCCCGCCGGGCTGATCCCCCGCACCGCCACCGGGCGGGGTCTCGCCCGCCTCCTCGTCACCGCTCCCGGGGGTGTCGTCGTCACCACCGATGCCGGGGCTGTACATGGCGAAGTAGACCTCGAAGACGGTCTCGAACGCCTTCCAGTGTCGGTGCTGCTTCACGAGGGTCGCCCCGAGCACCGACTTGAGCGCCTCGCGATCCTCCATCGAGACGAACTCGACCGCGCGCATGGCGTCGATGTTCTCGGTCATCGAGACCGGCAGACCGGCGGCTCGGAGTTCGTGCACGAAGCCCTGGAGCACGTCCACGAGGCGACCGGTGCCGACCACCCCGGGGGGCATCTGGAACGTGTTGCGACTCATGACCTCGCCCAGCCTCGGCGACGTGAACATCGCGTCGCGCGCCATGGTGCGGATCCGATCACGCGCGCTTCGGACCGATCGACGGTCCGCCGTCGACCCCGAGTTCCTTGCGCGCCTTGGCGATGTCGGTCTGGTACTTCAGCAGCACGTGCAACGTCTCCCCGATGACCTCGGGATCGATCTCGTTGTGGCCGAGGTAGAGCAGCGTGCGAGCCCAGTCGATCGTCTCCGAGATCGACGGGGCCTTCTTGATGTCGAGACCACGGATGGTGCGCGCGACCTGGGCGACCTGTTCGGCGAGTCGCTCATCGATCTCGGGCACGCGCACCCGGATGATCTCCCGCTCGCGTTCGAGGTCCGGGTAGTCGACGTGCAGGAAGAGGCACCGGCGCTTCAAGGCCTCGGAGAGCTCGCGGGTGTTGTTGGAGGTGAGCATCACGATCGGCCGTTGCCGACCCGTGATCGTGCCGAGTTCGGGGATCGACACCTGGAAGTCGGACAGGACCTCGAGGAGCAGCGCCTCGGTCTCGACCTCGACCCGGTCGACCTCGTCGATGAGGAGCACCACCGGGTCCTCGGAGCGGATCGCCTCGAGCAGGGGACGCTCGAGGAGGAACGAGTCCGAGAAGATGTCGGTCTCGACGGTCGCCCAGTCACGTTCGTGCTCGCGGTCGGCCTGGATGCGCAGCAGCTGCTTCTTGTAGTTCCACTCGTAGAGCGCCTTGGCCTCGTCGAGACCCTCGTAGCACTGGAGGCGGATGAGTCGCGAGCCGGTGACCTCGGCCACCGCCTTGGCGAGTTCGGTCTTGCCGACACCGGCCGGCCCCTCGACGAGGACCGGCTTCTCGAGCCGGTCCGCGAGGAACACGACCCCGGCGATGTCGGTGTCGGCGAGGTAGTCGACCCCGCGGAGCCGCTCGACGACGTCGGGCACGGATGCGAAGCGTTCGGCCATGTCAGGTCCTCACGTGACCGTCGCCCCAGACGACGTACTTGTAGGTGGTCAGTTCCCGCGGGCCCATGGGGCCGCGGGCGTGGAGCTTCTGGGTCGAGATGCCGATCTCGGCCCCGAAGCCGAACTCCTCGCCGTCGGTGAAGCGCGTGGATGCGTTGACGATGACCGCGGCGGCGTCGACCTCACGGGTGAAGCGGCGGGCCGCGTCGAGGTCGGCGGTGACGATCGCCTCGGTGTGCCCGGAGCCGTGCCGGTTCACGTGGTCGATGGCCGCACCCAGGTCGGGGGCGATCGCCACGCTCATCTCGAGGTCGAGGAACTCGCGGCCGAAGTCCTCCTCCGTGGCGGGCTCGATCGACCCGACGATCGCCCGGGCCGCGGCGTCGCCGACGAGGCGGACGCCCGCCGACTGCAGGTCGGCGGCGATGCGGGGCAGGAACTCGTCGGCGATCGCGGCGTGCACCACGAGCGACTCGGCCGCGTTGCACACGCTCGTCCGCTGGGTCTTCGCGTTCATGACGATGGCCGCGGCCCGGTCGAGGTCGGCGGCCGCATCCACGACCACGTGGCAGTTGCCGTCGCCGTCGATGATGACCGGCACGGTCGCGTTGTCCCGGATGCTCTGGATGAGAGCCGGTCCGCCGCGCGGGATGAGGCAGTCGACGTACTCGGTGAGCTGCATGACCCCGACCGCCGACTCGTGCGAGGGGTCGTCCACGAGGACGAGGCAGTCCTCGGGCAGGCCCGCGGCGGCGAAACCCTCCCGGAGCGCCGCGGCCACCGCGAGGTTCGAACGCAGGGCGGTGCCCGAGCCCCGGAGGATCGCGGCGTTACCGGACTTCAGGCAGATGCCGGCGGCGTCCGAGGTGACATTCGGACGGTTCTCGTAGATGATCGCGACCACGCCGAGGGGCACCCGCACCCGGGAGATCTCGAGGCCGTTCGGGCGCCTCCAGCCGTCGATGACCTCGCCGACGGGATCGGGGAGGCCCGCCACCTGCCGGAGTCCGGCGGCCATCGCGGCGAGGCGGGCGTCGGTCAGGCGCAGGCGGTCGAGCGGACCCGCGCCCATGCCGTCGGCCTCGGCCGCCGCCAGGTCGGCCGCGTTGGCCTCCCGGATCGCGGCCGTGTGGGCCTCGAGGTGCTCCGCGGCGGCGAGGAGGGCGTCGTTCTTGAGACCGGTGCTGGCGGTCGCCAGGACCCGGGCGGCGTCCCGGGCCCGACGCCCGAGGTCGGTGACCGAGGCGGGGCGGGACATGGGGGCGGAGTGTAGTGGTGGGCCCGCGGAGGCCCTCCAACGGTTCCCGCCGCGCCGGCGAGGACGGTGCCGCCCTCGCGCGCGACTGCTTGCCCACGCACGACGCATGAGCCTGCGGCGTTCGGCGACGCCGGCGACGGTGCCCGGAGACGCGACGAGGGGCCGGGCGTACGCCTCGGCCCCTCGTCGGCGCTCTTCCCACCGTGGGTCCGATGTCGCCACCGGACCCTCCCCCCGTTCCGGCGGGCGAGCGATCCGAGGTCATTGTGACCCCGGGCACACCCCCGGGCAAGTCAAGGGTGCGTCAATGCCCCGATCTCGGACGGATCGTGGGGCCACCGTGGGAACCCTTGCGCGCTGGGTGGGAACCGGGGCCGACTCAGGCCTCGGGCACCACCACGAGGTCGTCGGCGTGGACCACCTCACCGGGCAGCCCCTCGGGCAGCTCCGCGGTGCGCCGCCCGGCCACGGCACGGATCGCGGCGCTGTCGAGCCGCGTGAGGCCCTTGGCGAAGGTGCGGCCGTCCGGACCGACGATGTCCACGGCCGCGTCCACCTCGAAGTCCCCGTCCACCGACCGGACGCCGGCGGGCAGGAGCGAACGGCCGCCCGCGGCCAGGGCCCGCCGAGCGCCCGCGTCCACGACGATGTGCCCGCTCGACGGGCGAGCGAACGCGATCCACAGCTTCCGCCCGCTCAGCCGATCGGCCCGCGGCTGCACCGTGGTGCCGACGCCACGCCCGTCGAGGGCCGCCGCGATCACGCCGTCGGTGGAGGTCGCCGCGATGACCGTGCGCACGCCCGACCAGGACGCGATCTTCGCCGCGGCTAGCTTCGAGGCCATGCCCCCACTCCCCCGGGCCGATCCCGCACCGCCGGCCACCGCCTCGAGCTCGGCGTCGACCGAGACGATCTCCTCGATGAGGGAGGCGTCGGCATCGAGGCGCGGATCCGCCGTGTAGAGACCGTCGGTGTCGGTGAGCAGCACGAGCGCCTCGGCCCCGATCATGTTGGCGACGAGCGCGGCGATGCGGTCGTTGTCCCCGAACCGGATCTCGTCGTCGGCCACCGTGTCGTTCTCGTTGACGACCGGGATCACCCCGAGTTCGAGCAGCCGCAGCAGCGTCTCGCGCGCGTGCAGGTACTGGGACCGCTGCCCGAAGTCGTACGGATCGAGGAGCACCTGGCCCGGCACGATGCCGTGTGCACCGAGGAGTCCCCGGAGGCGCTCGACGAGGAGGGGCTGACCCACCGCGGCGATCGCCTGCAGCGTGCGGATGTCGGAGGGACGCGTGTCGAAGCCGAGGGCCGGCAGCCCCGCGGCGATCGCACCGGAGAGGACGAGGACCGGCTCGTGGCCCTCGGCGCGCGCCGCCGCGAGTTCGTCGGCGAGCTTCGAGAGCGCGCCGAGGTCGAGGTCGCCGCGCTCGGTCGTGACCGAGGAGGTGCCCACCTTGATGACCGCACGCACGCCCACCTAGAAGCCCTCCACGTACTCGAGCTCGACCCCGCCGATGCGCACGATGTCGCCCTCCCGGGCCCCGGCCCGCGCCAGGGCGCGCTCGACCCCCATGCGCCGGAACCGGTCGTGCACGTACTCGAGGGCCTCGATGTTCGTGAGGTCGGCCATCGCCACGACCCGCTCCGCGTTGCGGCCGCTCACGCGGTAGGCGCCATCGTCCTCCCGCAGGATCGAGAACCCCTCCTCGGCGGGCCGGTGCACGACGTAGGCCTCGCGCTCGACCTCGGCCGCTCGGGTCTCGTCGATGAGCGACCCGAGCCGACCGAGCAGGACCTCGAGCCCCTGACGGGTCACCGCCGAGATCTCGAGCACGTCGTCGCCCTCGATCGAGTGGGTCGCGACGTCGGCCTTGGATCCGACGACGATCCGGGGTCGTTCGAGCAGGTCGGGTCGGTACCGCTCGAGCTCGTCGAGCAGGACCGCCTCCTGACCCTCGGGCGACCGACCGTCGACCGGCGCGAGGTCGAGCAGCACGACGAGGACCCGGGCCCGCTCGATGTGGCGCAGGAACCGGTGCCCGAGCCCGCGACCCTCGGCCGCCCCCTCGATGAGCCCGGGGATGTCGGCGAGGACGAACTCGTGGTCCCGGAACCGCACCACGCCGAGGTTGGGCTCGAGGGTCGTGAAGGGGTAGTCGGCGATCTTGGGCTTGGCCGCGCTCACCGACGCGATGAGGGTGGACTTGCCGGCGTTCGGGAACCCCACCAGGGCGGCGTCGGCCATGAGGCGCAGCTCGAGGTCGAGCCAACGCTCCTCGCCGTACTCGCCCTGCTCGGCGAACGAGGGGGCCCGACGTGCGTTCGAGAGGAACCGGGCGTTGCCGCGCCCGCCCCGGCCGCCGCGGGCCGCGAGCCACGAGTCACCGTGGTGCACGAGGTCGGCGATCACCTCGCCGGTGGCGTGGTCGCGGATCGTCGTGCCCTCCGGCACCGTCACCGTGAGGTCGGCGCCCTTGTGACCGTGCCGCTTGTTGCCGGAACCGTGGGTCCCCGACTCGGCCCGCCGGTGCGGGTGGTCGCGGAAGGCGAGGAGGGAGGCGACGTTGCGATCGGCCCGGAGCCAGATGTCCCCACCCTTGCCGCCGTCCCCGCCGTCGGGGCCCCCCTGGGGTACGTGGGCCTCCCGTCGGAACGCGACGCTCCCCGCGCCGCCGTCACCGCCGTGGACGTTGAGTTGGGCCTCGTCGACGAACCCGCTCATGTGGCCTCAAGGATAGGGATGGTGGACCGATCGGACCGGTGATGCGCGAGCCCCGGGCCGCACCGAACGAGAACGGCACGGCGCCGATGCGCCGTGCCGTGGGGCCTGGACCCGGGAGGAGCCTCGGATCAGGCGGATTCGGTCGGGACGACGTCGACGAGACGACGCCCGCGACGACGCCCGAAGACGACCGTGCCGGGCGCGGTCGCGAACAGGGTGTCGTCGCCCCCGCGACCCACGTTGAGGCCGGGGTGGAACTGCGTGCCCCGCTGGCGCACGATGATCGAACCGGCGGTCACCTCGGTGCCGCTGTAGACCTTCACGCCGAGGCGCTGGGCGTTGGAGTCGCGCCCGTTCCGGGAGGAGGAGGCGCCCTTCTTCTTCGACATCTGCGATCCTTGGTCAGCCGACGGAGATCTTGGTGATCTCGATCGTGGAGTAGTGCTGCCGGTGGCCCCAGCGCTTGCGCTCGTTGGCCTTCGACTTGTACGAGAACCCGTTGATCTTCGGGCCGCGGGCCTCGCCCACGACCTTGGCCGTGACCTTCGCGCCCCCGAGCTTGGCCGGGGTCGCGAGGACGGCGTCACCGTCGACCACGAGCACCGGGCGCAGGGACACCTCGGTGCCCTCGTCCGCGCCGAGGCGCTCCACGTCGAGGGTCTGGCCCTCGGTGACGCGGTACTGCTTCCCGCCGGTGCTGATGACTGCGTACATGTCGCGCGTGGGTCCTCTGAGTCGATCTGGGGACCCGGGAGGCTACAGCATCGAGTGATCGACCGTGAAACCGCGGCCCTGGCAGGCCGGGCAGGCCTCCGAGAAGGACTCCACGAGGCCCTCGGAGATGCGCTTGCGGGTCATCTCGACGAGGCCGAGCTCCGAGATCTCGAACACCTGGGTCCGGGTCTTGTCCCGGGCCAGGGCCTCCCGGAGCACCCGGACCACCTCGTCCCGGTTGCCCTTGACCTCCATGTCGATGAAGTCGATGACGATGATCCCACCGATGTCGCGCAGCCGGAGCTGGTGCGCAACCTCCTCGGCCGCCTCGAGGTTGTTCCGGAACACCGTCTCCTCGAGGTTCGAACGGCCGACGTTCTTGCCGGTGTTCACGTCGATCACCGTGAGGGCCTCGGTGCGCTCGATGATGAGCGAGCCCCCGGAGGGCAACCAGACCTTGCGCTCGAGCGCCTTGTGCAACTGCTCGTGCACGTGGAACCGCTCGAAGATCCCCAGGTCGGGCTCGTCGTAGAACTCGACGCGCTCGGCGAGCTCGGGCGCGATCGCCTCGACGTACCCGCGAACCTCCTCGTAGAGCTCACGGTCGTCGATGACGATCGAGCGGTACTCGGTGTTGAACTCCTCGCGGATGACGCGCACCACCAGCGGCGGCTCGCGGTGGAGCAGGCACGGCTTGCCGGCCCGCTTCGCCGCATCGGCGATCGCGGCCCACTCGGCCTTGAGCCGCTCCATGTCGCGGGCCAGTTCCTCGGCCGACGCGCCGGCCGCCGCGGTGCGCACGATGAGTCCGGCGTCGTCGGGGCGGATCGCGTCGAGCACCTTGCGGAGCCGCTTGCGCTCCTCGTCCGGGAGTCGCTTCGAGATGCCGTAGGTCTGCGGCTGGCCCGGGACCATGACGACGAAGCGGCCGGCGAGGCTCACCTCCTGGGTCAGGCGTGCCCCCTTGGCCCCGATCGGGTTCTTCGTGACCTGGACGATCACGTTCTGCCCGTTCCGCAGCAGCGTCTCGATGCGGGGCTGCTGCGAGTCGACCTCGCTCGGGTCGAAGGACACGTCACCCCGGTACAGCACGCCGTTCTTCGGGGTCGAGATGTCGATGAACGCAGCCTCCATGCCCGGGAGCACGTTCTGGACCCGACCGAGGTAGATGTTGCCGTCGATCTGGGTGGCGTCGTCGGTCGGCCGGCTCACGTAGTGCTCGGTGAGCACCCGACCCTCGAGCACCGCGAGGTGCACGACGCCGTCGGGGGCCCGGTGCACGCACATCGTGTAGCGGCCGGTCGGACGCCCCTTGCGGCTGCGACCCCGGCGCCGCTCGAGCACGGACTCGTCGAGGTCGTCGATGTCGCTCGCCGGTCCGAGGTCGCGCACCGCGGCCACGCCCCCGGTCGCGGGCGCGCCCGCACCGCCGGCCCCACCACGACCGCGTCCGCGCCCGCCGCGGCGCCGACGCTTCTTCGCGCCGCCGGCCCCGGGCGCCGACCCACCGGCCGCCGCGCCGCCCGCCACGGGAGGCGCCGGTCGCGAGTCACCGATCTGGGGCTTCGGCGCGGGACGGGAGTCGCCGATGCGGGGCTTGGCCGGTCCCCCGGCCACTCCGGCCTCCTCGGCCGCACGGGCTGCGACGTCATCGGCGGTGAGGCCGCGGTCGGCCGCCGGATCGGTGCGGTCCTCGCCCCCGGTGCCGCCGGCCTCGGCGGGCATCGAGGGTGCGGGTCGGATCTGGCCGCTCTGGCCGCTCCGCGGGTTCGCCGCGTCCGGCGCGCCGGACGCCGGTCGGTCACGCTCGGGCGCGTCGTCGCCCGCCGAGCCCGTCGACCCTCCCGCGCCACCGGTCGAGTTCGGACGCTTGCGGTTGCGACCACCGCGGGACCCCCGGCGCCGCCGCGGGCGCGGGGTGCCGTCCGGGTTCAGCGCCGGACCGTCGCCGCCCGCTCCGCTCCGCTCGACCGGCTCGCCGACGGCGCGGGCGGGCGCGTCGTCCCCGGCCGAGCCGACCGGTGCCGGACGCTCAGGCGCAGGGGGCGCGGTGCTCGGACCCGGGTGCGCCGGGGCGGTGGAGGCGTCGCCTCCCGACCCGGTCGGGGCCGGGGTCTGCTGCTCGTCGGACATCGTGACCTTCTCTCATGACGCGCGTGCCTCCACGGCACGCAGCGCGTCGGCGTCGAGCGGTTCGAACCGCTCCTCGCCGCGCTCGATCCACTGGGCGATCCGGAGGACCCGAACGTCGCGGACACCTTCGCCGAGGACGGCGACGAGTTCCGCGGGACGGACCCCCGGTTGGGTTGCGACTTCGGCGTGGAGCACGGTGCCGACCTCACCCGACCGCAGCAACCCGAGGTGCCGGATGGCCGGGCGGACGTCGACGGTGTCCTCACGCCCCTTGCGGGTACGGGTGACCGGGAGCTCGGCCGCCGAGAGCACGGCGTCGATCCGGTCGGTGAGGGTCGGACCGGCGACGGGGGCACCGTCGGCCGGGGCGACCTCGATCTCCCACTCCACGGCCGTCACCGACTCCTGGAGGGCCGGGGCCCGATCCACGAGGTGCACCGCACCCGTGACCTCGATCCCCTCGGGCAGGGCCGCCGAGACGCGGCCGGGCAGGTCGTCGAGGTCGATGACCTCGGCGAACCGCACATCCATGTACTCGGCCACGGATTCGTGACCGACCGAGAGCGCGAGGCCGAACGAGACCTGCGGGCGCGGCGAGAAGCCCTCGGTGAGCGCGATCGGGAGGGCCTCGATGCGGAAGGCCCGGTCGAAGGCTCGTGCCGCGTCGCGGTGCGAGATGAAGCGCACCTTGCCGAGTTCGGAGAACCGGATGCGGACCGGGAAGCCGACCTCACCGCGCACCCGCGGCCTCCTTCGAGGAGAGCAGACGGACCGGGACGGCACCGCCCACGCTGAGGTCCTGCCCGGTGCCCTGGCTCCCGCCGGCGGGCGCCACGGGGGAGGCCACCACGTGCTCGACGGCGTAGTCGGTGCACACGCCGCAGTCATAGCAGGGGGTCCAGCGGCAGTCGGGGAGCCCGTGCTCGGCCAGGGCGGCCTGCCAGTCCTGCCACAGGAAGTCACGGTGGAGACCGGCCCGGATGTGGTCCCAGGGCAGGATCTCGTCCTCGGTCCGGTGCCGGGTCGTGAACCACTCCGGGTCGAGTCCCTCGGCGG
>Ga0208783_10002302_pt1 | contig 11097 bp, 8 predicted proteins | sample DEB19_08_DNA_2_FD_184529 | JGI IMG/M metagenome (GOLD analysis project Ga0208783, IMG submission 184529) | Aqueous microbial communities from the Delaware River and Bay under freshwater to marine salinity gradient to study organic matter... | ecosystem: Environmental > Aquatic > Marine > Coastal... | reverse complement strand
TCGATCGATCCTGCGATCAGCATCCCGAGCACCCAGAAGTTCCTGGCGGCTTACAACCTCATCAGCCGAGGGCGTTGGAACAACATCCAGTTCAAGATCAACACGACCAGCGGAAGCCGCATGAGCCTCCAGTCCACGATCCTGTCCGGATTCGTCGATTCCATTCGTCCCCAGCAATGACTCCGCATCCCACAATCCTAGCCGCGGCCAAGCTGCTGAAGGAGAAGTGGCCTACTTGTTCCACGTGGAACGATGACCAAATCCTCAACTGGATCGGCATTTTCAACGCGAAACGCCAGATCGGTATCGTTCAAGACGAGAATGGCGAGTGCTGCGGTGTGGGCGCTGTGCGGTTCCTGAACTCCGAGAAAGATGCCGAGGATATCTACGCAAATGACCTAAACGGTCACATCGCGTGGATCGAGGTGGTTGCGACCACGAAGCCGATGGCCGTGCAGACGCTCTGGATGGGCATGCAGGCCATGTGCTCTGATCGTGTGACCAAGCTGGGCGGAATCCGCAAAGGCGTTTCCCGTTTGTACGATTTCGACAGGTACTTCAAACTTCTGATGAACAACAGGATTTGCTATGGGCGGAGAATATAGAGCACCAGATATGGCAGCGGCCAACCGGGAAGCGGTTATGGCTGGAATCGAAACCTTTCCGCTTCAACGCCAAATTGAAGCTGCCTCCAGAATTGGCACGACGGTTGATGTTCCCATCTACAAGGACGGAAAGGAAACCGGCCAGTACAAGACCGTTGATTTCAGCAAGACATCAGATATCGCGCTGACCAAAGCTATCGGTCAGGCGCTCGCTGATCTTGCTCCGGTTCAAGCCCAACGCCAGCTTGAGGCGTCTCAACTGTACGGCACCAAGTTCGCCGAACAACGGCTCAAAGAACTTCAAGCTCTTGATCCTGAGCGGTATGGCACTGCTTCTGTCGATGGAAAGCCCGGAACTCCCGGTCTCTACTCGCAGTTCATGAGCGATATTAGCAAGGCTCCGATCTCTGAGACTTCCCCTGCCGCTCCAACCTACGAGCGCGTGGGAGTGCCTACTGGCCCGCAGGATACCGGCTACGCTCAGTCCATCCGCAGTGACCTCGAACGCCAGATCGCTGCCGGTCTCGCTCAGGCTGGTACTCTCGATCCTGCGATGATGCGCGCTGCCGAGCAAGCCGCTCGTGCCCGCGGAACCGCCACCGGAAACATCCTCGGAAACCTCTCCGCTTTCCGCGAGGCCCGTGCCGTCAACGAGGCGATCGCCAACGCGGATGTACAGCGCCGCCAGCAGGCCATTGGCCTTCTCCAGAGCGGCCAGACCACGAGCGATGTTGCTAATCGTCAGGCTCAGGAGGCGTTCAACAACATCCTCGCGGCCACCGGTCAGCGGAATACCGCGATGCAGCAGACGTTCGCTGGCCAGATGGCCGCGCAGCAGCAGCAGCAGGCCGGTCGCCAGCAGAACATTGCCAACATCCAGTCCGCCCTGGGACTCCAGCCGATCGTTTCGCAAGCCTCTCAGCTTGGTGGACTACAGCAGGGCGCTTCGCCGTTTACCGCTCCCCAGTTGTTTCAGGGAACTCAAATGGCAAGCCCCGGTCAGACTCTGCAAATGGGTGCGAACTTCGCGCTCTCAAACGCACAGAACGCGTTTGAAGCCTCGAAGGCCAACTCTCCTCTGGCCATTGCTCAGGGCGTCACCAGCAGCATCGGAAACCTTGGTCAGGCATTCAGCGGATTTGGTCTTGCCGGCTGCTACGTTGCCCGCGAGTGCATTCCCGATCAGTGGGAGGCGTTCTATTTCTGGAAGGAACTTGTCGGTCCCAAGTGGTTCAAGAGTTTCTACGACAGCAATGCCGAGAAATTCGCCAAGTGGATCAAGGACAAGCCGAAGACAAAGAAGCTCGTGGCCAACTGGATGCTCGGTCGGATCAAGAGCCTCATCCCGAAAGCCTGATCAATGGCAAACGATACAGGATCCAACTACTGGTTGATCGGAGGAGGAGAAACACCCGCCCCTCCGACCACTCTGCCTCCAGAGATTGCGGCGTTGTTCGGTCCTGTTACCGCGTCCGGATACGCTCAACCTCCGGTCGATCCACTGAGCTATTACTCACCAGAGCCTCAAGTTGAGGCATCGACTTACACTCCCGGTGCTCCAACTCGTTGGACTGATGTTTATCGGCCAACCACGGACGTTCAGACTGCTCCGGTCACTCCCGACCTGAGCAGCGTGAACACCTTCAATCCGCTGCCGCAGGAGCCCGTCATGCCTGCGGAACCGGAGCCCGCTGCTCCTCCTACCGCTTACGAGCAGGTTGCCGCGGAGGAGCCCGAGGTCAGCGTCCTGCCCGATTGGATCAAGGAATACTACGTCAAATACGGGACGATGCCGATTTACACCCCTGGAACTCGGGGTGATTCATACATCCGCGAAGACGGCGCGATCGTCACTCCTGGTGGCGAAAGCTCTTTTACCCCACAAGGACCGGCTCCGACCATCACGCTTCCTCCTGAGAGCGTCACGACGACTCCGGCTCCGCAGACTCAGGTCATTACTCAGCCTCCCGTGTTTGAGGAGCGCGTCACCGTCACGACTCCGCCCAAGGCTCCAGAGTTCGAGTTCCAGGAGCCCGCGCCCGCTCGCAACCCGATCGTCCTCCCCGGCACCTCGGTGTTCAACAGGCCAGTCACCACGACGCCGCTGCCCGAGCTTCCGGTCAACCCCGTGCTGACCCGCAACATGGAGACCATGCCGAGTCGGTACTTCCAAGATATCAACTACGATCCCGAGGAGATCCTCGCCGCGGCGATGCGAAGCATGGGCGGTCGCATGGCCCGCCGGTCCATCCTCAACGAACAGAGCTAACGATCTATGGCTACACCCGAAGCAGAAAAAATCAGAAAGAAATACGAACAGCAGGCCGAACAGCGCATCAATCCGCTGCTCAAGGGCCTGACCATGCTGACCGGCGGTCTGGCCGGCGAGTTCACGGGTACCAATGAGCAGATCCGACAGCGCAATTTGGCCAAGCGGGCTCTGATGGAAGAGGATCTAGCTGCATTGCAGGAGCAGCGGTTGAACGAGCGCATGAAGGCGCAGCGCGGTCAGATGCTTGAGGATGAACTCAAGAGGATTGCTGCTCAAGACGAAGCGATTGCTCGTCGCCAAAGAGATGCTGAAACCGCTGCGCGTGAAGCGAAGCGGCCTGAAATGCTTGGATTGTTGGAATCTCGCCCAAATTACCAAGTCGGAGGAGTTCGCGGTCTTGGCGGCGCAATGGCTGCTCCGATCTCTGCTCTTGAACCGATCGAAGAAGTTGAGCGGCAGTACTCCTACGAAAAAGCTCTCCAAGGTCAGGAGGAACAGGATCGTAGGATCAAGAGCGGTTACATGAGCTACAACATTCCTGGCAGAGGAACTGTTGGTGGCACTCCAGAACAGATCGCTGCGATGGCTGAAAAAGATCCAGTGCTCAAGAAATTCCTTTCTCAAGCACCTTCTGAAGAGCCTCCGTTTTCGACTAGTTGGGACACTAATCCTTTTACTGGTCTTCCGACCGTGAAAATGAATTTCAAAGGATCGACACCATACGAAGAGCAGAAGAAGCTGGTTGAACAGTTTATGGGTCGAAGTGGATCGATTCCGTTTGGTGGTGAACCTGCTCCGGGAGCACCGTCTGCCAAGAAAGACGAAAAGCCTACCAACATCCCCGGATATTACGTGCGATTGAAGCAATAACCATATGCCAATCTACGAGGTCACTCAGGAAGAGACGGGAATCACTCTTGAGCTTGAAGGTGAGAGGCCTCCTAATAAGGAGGATATTAATCGCGCATTCGCATTTGCGGGTGCTCAGAAGTACGCCAATGCACCGACTTATGGTCTTGGAGGATCAGTTCTTCAGGCTCCCCCGAGTCTGTACGAGCAGGCCAAAGCCGTTGCCCCTTCTTTGGCCCGTGTTGCCGCCCCTCTCGCATTCGGAAGGCCGATGCCTGAGGACATTGCGACGACCGGAAGAGTGATCCAACAAGGTGCAGAGGCTGTTCGCAGGCTGACCGGTGGTCGTGAAAAGCCCGAAGAGCTGCTGCAAGGCGCTTCTCAAATCGAGAGAGAAGGCATCTTGGCTCTTGGTTCAGCTTCCCCAGAAAAGCGGGAACTTGCTGCTTCGCTTGGTGGAAGATTGGGTGAAGTCGTCAGCGAATACACTCCGATTCCTGAATCCGTAACTCGTCCCGTCGGACAGGTGGCAGGACAGCTTTCGGCTGATCTCTTGTCCCCAATGAATCTGATGAGCCTCGGCATTGCCGGTGCCGCTCGTCAGGCTTCTCGCATTCCGCAGTTGGTTGCAGGTGCTGAGTTTGCAGAGACAACCACGCCTTCAGCGGTTCGTGCTGCCCAGATTGCTGATCTCACGAGGGCCAGTGAAGCCGCTGCCGCCACCGAACAGGCTGGCCGACTGGTTGCACCTGCACTGCTTCCGCCAATCACACTTGGAGCAGCAGAGTCCACAGGGATGGCTCTCCAAACCGTCGTTGATCCGAACGCTACTCCGGAGCAGAAGCTGAAGGCTTCGCTTGAAGCTGGTGTTGGAATGCTCTTTTCCGCAGGTCTTGGCGCTCAGGTTGGTAAGACCTTCGGGATGAAGCGCGGAGTCACTCAGGCTCAGGTGCTTCAAGAACTCGCGTCGCGTAAGCAGACCGTTGGAGAGGCCATCAGCAAAGTTGAGGGTTTGCTCAACGAGATGGATCAGGTTGTTCCGGTTGAGAATCTTAGGGATCAGTTCCGGAGATTCACTTCGGAGATGAATCCTGATGATCCTTTCATCTTTCGACAGGAACCTGTTGGAGAAGGGCCTCGCTCTCGCTCTCGTTTTGTTACAGAGGAAGAGCGGGCTGCTGTTGCTCAAGAGCAGGCTTTCCAAGAAGCCAACCAACAGGCAGCACTTGAAAAAGCCGCAGAGGCATCTGGAACACCGCTCAAGACAGCCGAGCAGTTGTTCCAAGAGCGGCAAGAAGCAAACAAGCCTCCGGTAATTCCAAGCGAGGAAGTCCCTACAGCGGTTCGTGATTACATCGCTGAAGCTCAGGCTCGTAGAGATGCAGCCGCGGCAGCTCGTGGACAACGTGCCCGTGAAGTTGGCCAGCCACCAGTCGTTCAGGCTGCTGCTCCTGAAGGAACTCCCCTTCGATCCACTGATGAGATGCTCGCTGAACGACTCCGTGTTCGTGATGAGCGGATCGCTGCGGAGCAAGAAGCTGCGCGTCCTGAAACCCTTAGGGGCGCTGATGAAATACAGGCTCAACGCTCGGCTGAACGACAGGCTCAAAGAGAACGAGCTACCGCCATTCGATCAGCCCTCGGTCGTCGAGAGCTGACTGTCGAAGACTTGATGAGAGAGGAGGCCGATCAACCGCGTCCTTCTGCCCGTCAGATTGCCGAAGAGCTTCGCCGACAGATAGAGCCTCGCATCGAAGCACCTGAGGTTCTCACTGAACCCAGACCCGCTCGTGAAGGTGGCCTACTGCCTCAACGAGAGCCTATCGTTGAAGAGGCTGTTCGAGAAGGCACTCCGCTTCGCAGCGCCGAGGACATCATGGCCGAACGGCTTCGTGCCCGTGATGAGCGTGTGGCGGCTGAACAGCAGAGGATTGCGGCAGAACAGCAGAGGATTGCGGCAGAACAGGCTCGTGTTCCTCTTGAAACCGCCAGCGAGAAACTGGCTCGTGCTCTCGAATCCAGAGATCGCCGGCTTGCCGCTGAAGCTGCTGCCGAAGCGTTGGAATCAGGCGCTGCTCGTGGTGAATCCGTAAGAGTCACCAGGGCCACGGTCGAGAAGTTGCTTCGGATGAAGGAGAAGCCGGCAGGCCAAGCCGTTGCTGAGGAAACGATCTTCAACGAGGTCTGGAATAAGGCGCTCGAAGAGACTCAAGGCAAGTTCCGCCAAAAGGCTGAAACCGTTGCTCAGAGGCTCGAAGGACTCCGTGCTGAAGTTGAACCCGGTGTCGGTGCGAACCCGTTCCCTCAACTGATGGGCGCGGCTTGGAACGGTGCATTGTCGGTCGCCCAAGCTGTGATCCGCGCCGGCGGAACTGTGGCCGATGGTGTTGCCGCTGGGATCCGCTATGCCAAGCAGAACTTCAAGGGCAAGTTCGATGAGGCTGATTTTACCGCTCAACTTCAACGTGTCATAGAACGTCCGTCCGCAGTTCAAGTGCCTGAAGGAATGACGGCCAGACGCTTTGCGGAACGAGCTGCCGCTTCTCCTGGCATTCCTCCGAAAATTCGAGAGGCAATTGCTGCTTCTCCAGAAGCCTCTTACGTCAGGCAAAACCTCAAGCAGACGGAGCAACAGGCTGGCGTGAAGACGGTTGATGAACTGTACGCGGATATATCCGATCCAGAATCTAACACCAGCACGGCATCATCCGTAGAACTGATCAAGAGACAGATTGCGGCAGGCGAAGCTCAAGATGTTGTAGATAAGACTCTTAAGCTGGCAAAGCGTGGCACCACAATGGGCCAGCTCATCAACCAGATGAAACTTCTCAAGTCTGGAACTAGAGAAGGAATAATCTATCTGGTTACCAAGTCGATGGAGGAGAACGGAAGAACGCCAGACGGCCCACAGCTCAAAAAGCTCGGAGACCTAATGGATGTTTTTAGGTCTACAAGTGACATCGCCAAGAACGCTGAGTTGAAATGGAAAGAGGCTTCAAACCTTGGAGACAACGCGGCGATCGACTCAGCTTTCAACGAGCTGCAATTGGCCGACTCTGCCAAGAACCAAGCAGACGCTGAACTCACGAAGCAAATTTCACGGATGAATCCGTCTTTGCTTCCAGACCTGTATGTTGCGCTGGTTCAGGGATCCGTCCAATCGACTCTTTCTCTAGCTGGCAACCTCTACGGAAACATTGTTAATAGGCCAATGTCGGAGCTTTCGGCGATGCTTGCAAAGCTGGTCGATTCGTCTCTGTTTCGTGGAAGACTTGGAAATACGTACAGTCCTAGAGCAAGGGCTTTTGATCGCATCAACAGCTTGAGAAAGTCTGTTCCAGAAGCTATTCAAATTCTCAAAAAGGGATCAGAGGCTGCTGCCTATGAACCTGGTTTTGACATGGGAAATCCCCTCAATTTCACGAGGGCTGCAAGAAACGTATACGATCGGATTTTCAACGGTGCCAATGACATACCTCTTTTGAGGAATGCGGTTGAAATGACTCTTGGTGCCTATCCAGACACCATATTCAGAATCAACCAAGGCGTTGATAACGTGTTCAAGTCGGCTGACAGAGCTGCTTTGATTCGTGAGGTGGGTCAAAGACGCGGCCTGACAGACGCTCAGATCAAGGTCGCCCAAAGAAATCCCAAGCTCTACGAAATCAGCGACAGGGATTTTGAAAAGGGCGTCAAAGGGTTCACCGCGGATGACCTTGGGTACATTGATTTTGAGGCTGCTAGGTCTGTGTTTCAGCAGGAAAACGCTGCCACTCAGTTTGCCTCGATGGTGAACCGGTTTGTGAAAGAGAAGGGTGGCCCTGTTTTCTACATCCCATACAGGACTCTCTTCTTGTTCCAGAAGACCCCCATCAACGTCGCAGCCGAAGCCCTGTCATTCATGCCTTCCGGTTTGGTTAGAAGGTGGGGACAGATGGCTCCGAGGGAAAAGAACTTGGCGGCTGTGAAGCTGACGATTGGGGCGATGCTCATCACCGCTTACAATCAGTTGTACGACAAGGGGATCATCACCCCTAACCTCGACACTCCTGGTGAGACGAACAAGGCCCGCGAGTTGGCCAAGTCTGGCGGCGTCATGCCTCCCGGAACTCTCAACGTCAGCGGCTTGATTCGATATGTTAACGGCGAAGACCCGAGCTTCCAGCCCGGTGATAACGTGCGTGATCTCGCCAAGTTTGGAACATCGGGCGCGATTGGCATGATGGTTGGCACTGCCCGAAGGATTCGTGAAAGAAGTCGAACCAGCGATCCTGATTGGCTGACGATTGCAGGAGGAACGGTGTTGAGTGCCGCGAACTTCATTCAACAGCAAGGATTCCTTGATGGCGTCAGCGGCATGATCAAAGCCCTGTCCCAGGAGGGTGGAGCTTCGATGGAAAGCCTCGTGAAGAAGTACCTTTCGACGGCAACATCACCGGTTCAACCTGCGATCCTCGGGAGTTTGATGCGAGCCGAACGTGAGTTTGTTCCGGTTACCGGCGGGGAAGGTGTGATCAAAGACCTGACCAACGAACTCAACCAAAAATATGCCGCTCTTCCGTTCGTCGAAGGAAAGCAGCTCCCTCTTCGGCGCGATCTTTGGGGGGATCCAGTCAGGCAGACACCAAAGAGCGAGAACCCTTGGGTTTACAACTTCCTTGAGCCTTGGAAGAGCCGAGAAATCGACGCTGATCCGCTCAATGCCTCGATCTATCGGGTGTGGCGCAGGACCGCTGATAATCGGGCGATTCCATCGATTCCGAATCCTCAGATCACCTACGGGAAAACCAGTTTCGAGAAGCTGACTCCTGAGCAGTTCGACCGCTACGCCCAACTCGTTGGTTTCTACCGGCGCAAATTGGCTGAGGAGGTCTACATGACCAAGGACTATCGGGAAGGATCAGATGACGCTCGCATCGCGCTTCTAAACCGCGCTTACGATCGTGGCATCAACATCGGAAAGTACCGTTTCATGCAGGAATTGATGAAAAACGGCCAGACTTTGACGCCCGTCGCTCCTCGCCGAGGCTTCGAGGAATAATTTCCGCAAGAAATAGTTTGCAACACTCGGCAACACGGGGTAACTTCTTCCCCGTGAGCGTAAAACTACTCTCTATCAAGGAGATCGCACAGACGCTCGGGACTCATCCCGAGACGGTGCGTCGCTGGATCAGGGATGGTCGGCTTCCGGCAATGAGAGCTACGAAGCGCACGATCCGTGTCCGCTCCGACGTCATCGAGCAACTACTCCGAAACAACTCCAAATGAACGCAATCGCAACGACAACGCAACAGGCTGATCCATCCGCTGAGATGTACAGCAAGATCGCAGACCCAATCACCGCCATCGAGAAGATGGGCGAGTGGATAGCTTCCAGCGGCATGCTGGGATGTACCAAGGTCGAACAGGGAAAACTCATCGCGTGGCAATGCGCCGCCGAGCGGAAGACCCCGTTCGATTTCAAGCGCGAGTACCACATCATCAACGGCTCTTTGAGCATGCGCTCCGACGCCATGCTGGCCGGCTACCGTGCCCGCGGCGGTAAGGTGCTGTGGAAGCAGTTCGACCAGAAGGCCGCGATCGCGGTCTGGACTTACGATGGTAACCAGTGCGAGATCGGGTTCTCAGTCGAGGATGCGAAGCTCGCTGGTCTCCTGCCCCCCAAGCCGGGTTCTGGGTGGGCCAAGGATCCGGGTGCCATGCTCCGTGCTCGATGCATCAGCAAAGCTATCCGCATGCTGGCTCCTGAGGTTGTGGCCGGCATCTACACCCCGGAAGAGACCGAGGACTTCCAGCCCGCGCCAGCCGAGGTTGCAGTGTCACCCACCAAGAGCTTCGACCTTGTGGCCAAGCTCGAAGAACTCTTCGAGTCACGCGAGTCCGATGTGAACGCGCTGCTGCAAAAGGCTGGTCGAATCAAGGAAGGCCAGACCTTCCGCGATCTGGATGACACCTTCGCCAGCAAGTACATCAGCAAGCCAGATCTGATCCTGAGCAAGCTGCCCGTCATCGTCACCCCCGAGATCGTCAACGCGGAGGTGCAGCCGTGAGCGGAGAAATCATCTGCAACATGCCTGCTGCCATCTACCACGGCACCAAGGCTCTCTCGAAGTCCGGGCTTGATCAGTTCCGCAAGTCTCCAGCTCACTTCCGAGCTTGGCAGGATGGCACGACCAAGAACGAGTCATCTCCCGCGCTGGAGTTCGGTACCGCCGTTCACATGGCGATTCTGGAGCCAGAGCTGTTCGCACTGAACTACACGTTGTTCACTGGCGATCGGCGCAACAAGGATGGCAAGATGGCCTATGAGGCGGTCATCGCCTCGGGCAAGATCCCGCTCAACCAAGAGCAGTGGGACAACATCACCGGAGCCGCCGCAGCGGTTCACGCTCATCCTACCGCCGCTCTGCTTGTCGAAAAAATCCAGACCGAGGTCTCGTGCTTCGACTCGTGGAATGGCGTGAAGGTCAAGGCTCGCATCGACGGCCTCGGAAAGGACTACATCATCGATGTCAAAACCACCCAGGATGCATCGCCAGTGGCCTTCGGGAAGTCATGCGCCCAGTTCCGCTATCACGTGCAGGCCGCGTGGTACCAGCGCATCACCGGGGTGAACCGCTTCATATTCATCGCCGTCGAAAAGGAAGCGCCATACGGCGTTGCCTGCTACGAACTCGATGAGCAGGCCATCAGCCTCGGTCACATCATCATCGAGGAGCAGCTACGGACCTTTGTCGAGTGCGAGCAACTCAACTCGTGGCCCTGCTACTCGTCCCATATCCAATCACTCTCGCTGCCCGCGTGGGCGGCTCGTCAGTCCGAATAACAGCAACAGCAACAACACATCCCAACACATGAAATTCAAAGTCGATCGTTCCCAAGCCGAAGTAAAAAGTTTCGCCGGCCCCGGCGAATACACCGTCGTCATCCAGTCCGCCAAGGACGAGGGTCTCGATAAGAGCGGTAACAGCGTCGCCACCCTGCGCTACAAGGGTCCGTCCGGTGAGGTCATCAGCGACCGCTTCATCCTCAAGGACACCATGATGTGGCGTCTACAGGCGTTGATCAGCGCGACCGAAGCCAACATCGATGACGGTGCCGAGTTCGATTTTAGCGTCGGAGGAGCATTCACACGGTTCCTCCAAGGCTTCGTTGGACTCTCTATGATCGTCGTCCTCGAAGAGGAGAAGTACACCGACAAGCAAGGGCAGGAGCAGACCGCTCTGCGTGTTCGTCGCATGAAGAAGGTGCCGAGCGATAACGACACCATCTAACCCACAAACAAAAGCCCCCCGGAGTTTGCAGCCTCCGGGGGGTGACATGAGTCCAAAACAACAAAGCGCAACGACACGCTATGCAACTGAGACCGTA
>Ga0208783_10002300_pt1 | contig 11100 bp, 13 predicted proteins | sample DEB19_08_DNA_2_FD_184529 | JGI IMG/M metagenome (GOLD analysis project Ga0208783, IMG submission 184529) | Aqueous microbial communities from the Delaware River and Bay under freshwater to marine salinity gradient to study organic matter... | ecosystem: Environmental > Aquatic > Marine >... | reverse complement strand
AACTCGTCGATGATCGCGCCCTTGATGCGCGAGATCGCGTACGTCTCGAACTTGAAACCGCGGTCGGGCTCGAACTTCTCGATCGCGTCGATGAGTCCGAAGATGCCGTAACTGACGAGATCGGCCTGGTCGATGTTCTGGGGCAGACCGGAGGCAACGCGACCGGCGACGAACTTCACGAGCGGCGAGTAGTGGAGGATCAGCCGCTCACGCGCGTCGGGTGCGCTGCCGTCCTTGAAGCCCCGCCACAGTTCGGCGATGGCGGCGGTGTCCTGCTCCACGTCTCCCCCGCCTCCCTCAGGCCCTCGGGTGGGTCTGCTCGTAGACGGACCGCAAGCGCTCGCGGGTCACGTGCGTATAGATCTGGGTCGTGCCGACATCGGCGTGGCCGAGCAGTTCCTGAACCGCGCGGAGATCGGCCCCGCCCTCGAGGAGGTGCGTCGCGTAGGCGTGACGGAGGGCGTGCGGGTGGAGTCTGCGCCCGTCGGGCAGGGGGAACCGGTCGAGGACCCGCCGCACATCCCGCGGCGACATCCGCCGCCCCCGGGCGTTGGGGAGGAGGGGCGCACCCGAGATCGGCTCACCGGCGGCGGCGAGGAGCGCCGGTCGGCCCCTCACGAGGTAGTCGTCGACCGCCCGCCGGGCGGGCTCACCGAGGGGCAGCCTCCGCACCTTGGCGCCCTTGCCCAGCACGGTCACGGTCGCCCGTGCCGTGTCGACATCGTCGAGGTCGAGCCCGCAACACTCGCTGACCCGAAGGCCGGCGCCGTAGAGCAACTCCAGGATCACCCGGTCGCGGAGTGCTCGGGGCTCACCCCCGGAGGCATCGGTCTCCGCCCCGTCGAGCAGCGCCACCGCCTCGGCGGCCCGGGGCATCCGGGGCAGGCGCTGTGGACCCCGTGGAGCCCGTACCGAACCGGCTACCTCGCGAGTCAGCACGCCCCGCCGCTGGAGATAGCGGAGGTAAGCCCGCACGGACGCCGCTTTGCGAGAGACGGTGGCCCGAGCCAGACGACGGGTCTGGAGCGAGGCCAGGTAGCGGCGCACCACCCGGTGGTCGACGTCGGCCGCATCCGGGCACCCGCCCCGCTCGCACCAGGCCACGAACTCCCGGACGTCGTGCGCGTAGGCCCGTCGCGTGTGGTCGCTCGTCGCCGTGAGGGACGCCTCGAAGCCGTCGGCGTCATGGGCCATGACCCGAAACGGTAGTCCCGCGCGCCCGCCCGGCCGAGCCTTCACCGTCCCACCGTCGCCCTAGGTTCGCCGACCTCCCGTCGCGGCCGCGGTCACGGCCCGCCCTCAACCGATCCGATCGGGGCCCGAGCCCCCGGAGCGAGGAGGTGCGGCGATGCTGGCCGCAGTCAGGAGCGCAGTGCTCGACGGCATCGACGGCCGGATCGTCACCGTCGAGGTGCACGTCGCCAACGGACTCCCGGGATACACGGTCGTGGGCCTGCCCGACGCGGCGGGACGGGAATCGCGGGAGCGGGTCCGAGCCGCGCTCCTCTCGTCGGGCCTCGAGTACCCGATGCGGCGCGTCACCGTGAACTTGGCACCGGCCACGGTCCGCAAATCGGGCTCGGGCCTCGAACTGGCCGTCGCCGTCGGCCTCGTGGGGGCCGCCGGGGCACTCCCGCCCGACACACTCGCCGACCTCGGGATTCTCGGCGAACTCGGACTCGACGGCCGCGTCCGCCCGGTTCCCGGCACCCTCGCTCTCGTTCACGCCCTCGTCGGAAGCGGCGTCTCGGCCGTCGTCGTGCCCGAAGCGAACGCAGCCGAGGCCGCCCTCGTACCCGGCGCGCGGATACGAGTCGCCCGCACACTCGCCGAATTGCACGCCTGCCTCACCGGCGATGCGCCGTGGCCCGACCTCCCCGTCGTCGACACCGCTCCACTGTCACCCGATGGCGAGTCCGATGACGAGCCGCTCGACCTCGACGACGTACGCGGACTCGCGCCCGCGCGGGCCGCTCTCGCCGTCGCCGCCACCGGGGCCCACCACGCTCTCTTCGTCGGTCCACCGGGCGTGGGCAAGACGATGCTCGCTCGCCGACTGCCGACGATCATGGCGCCACTCGATCGCGACGAGGCACTCGAGGTCGCCCGGATCCACTCGGCCGCGGCAACGAGTCGGGGCGGACGCCTGGTCGCCACCCCGCCGTTCCGGGCTCCCCACCACGGCGCATCGGCGGTCGCTCTCGTCGGCGGCGGCGCCGCCCGTCCCCGCCCGGGCGAGATCAGCCTCGCCCACCGCGGCGCCCTCTTCCTCGACGAGATCCCGGAGTTCCCCGGCCCGGCACTCGAGGCACTCCGGCAGCCACTCGAGGAGCGAGTCGTCCGCGTGAGCCGCGCGGGCGGCGCTACCACCTTCCCGGCCGACTTCCTGCTCGTCGCCTGCGCGAACCCGTGCCCGTGCGGCCGGTCCAGCGATGACTGCCGCTGCGGCGACGTCCAACGCGCGCGCTACGCCCGCCGGCTCTCGGCTCCGCTCCTCGACCGCTTCGACATCAGGATGCACATCGCCCGAGCCGGCGACGCGCCGCCCGAGAGTTCCGCCGACGTCGCCGCCCGCGTTCACGCCGGAGTCGAGCGACAACGTTCGCGTCTCCGCGGCACGCCGTGGCGGCGCAACGCGCACCTCCCCGCCGGCGCCCTTCCGATCTGCGCCGCTCTGCCTCCCGACGCGGAGTCCGCGTGGCGAGACCTCACCGAGGACCGCGGCCTCAGTGGACGCGGTGCCGCGCGAGTCCGACGCGTCGCCCGCACCATCGCCGACCTGGCCGATCGTCCCGACATCACCCCCGATGACGTCGAACGGGCGTGTTGGCTGCGGGAGGAGGTCTGGTGACGGCGCGCCACGAATGGCGCATCGGGTGCGCCGACCATCCGATCCGTGACTGCTCCGAATTGGAGACGGTGCATCCGGGCTCGATGCCCCCGGTGCTGTTCGGCGCCGGCGACCGACCCGACGCGTTCGCCGCACCGCGGGTTGCCGTCGTCGGCACTCGCTCGGCGACCCCTATGGGTCTCGCCGACGCCAGAGATCTCGGCCGCTTCTGTGCCCGGTCCGGCATCACCCTGGTGAGCGGCCTCGCGATCGGAATCGACGCTGCAGCCCACGAGGGCGCCCTCGACTCCGGCGGGCTCACGATCGGTGTCGTCGCCACCGGACTCGACATCGTCTACCCGCGCCGACACATCCGCCTCTTCGACCGGGTTCGGCGCGCCGGCCTCGTGGTCGGCGAGCACCCCGACGGCACGCCCCCGGCCGCGTGGCGCTTCCCGGTACGCAACCGGATCATCGCAGCGCTGGCCGATGCGGTCGTGGTCGCCGAGGCCGCAGTGACCGGCGGGGCACTCCACACCGCGCGCTACGCCGAGCAGTACGGCCGCGAAGTGCTCGCCCTGCCCGCGTCTCGCCGCAACCCGGTCGGGGCGGGGTGCAACCGGCTCATCGCCGACGGCGCTCTCATGCTGCTCGATCCGTCCGATCTGCTCGTCGCCCTCAACCGGGGACGGGCCGGTGAGGTCGGCTGGGCCGACGACCGGCCTTTACCTGCCGACCCCGACGGTCGCGCCGTCCTCCACGCGTTCGGCGGCGACGGGGCCACCCTCGAGGAATTGGAACACCGCACCGCCCTCCCGGCCTCCCGCCTCGGCCCGGCACTGCGGACGCTCGAACGAACCGGACGCGCCGAACTCCGACGCGGCGTGTGGTGGCCCGCTACGAGCCGGTGAAGCGGGGATGCCGCTTCTCGAAGAAGGCGAGCAGCGCCTCCGCCGTGTCGGCCGAGGTGAACATCAGCGACTGGGCGATGCCCTCGGCCTCGAGCGCCTCGGCCATGGTGCGGCCGAGCCCGTCGTCGAGCTGGCGCTTGATGACGGCCAGTTGGATCGGCGGCATCGCGGCCAGCCTCCCGGCGAGTTCCTGCACCTCGCCCAAGAGCCGTTCGTGGGGGACGACCCGGTTGACGAGGCCGATCCGATCGGCTTCCGCTGCGTCGATCACCTCCGCGAGCAGCGCGAGTTCCTTGGCCCGGTGAAGTCCGATGATCCGGGGCAACAGCCACGAGCCGCCGAAGTCGAGCGCGAGGCCTCGGCGGGCGAAGATCTCGGCGAATCGGGCCCGATCGGAGGCGATGATCAGGTCGCACCCGAGCGCCAGGTTGCATCCGGCACCCGCCGCCACTCCGTTGACCGCGGCGATCGCCGGAATCGGCAACTCGTGGAGGCGCAATGCGGCCCGGCCCACCGTGCGCATCATCGCGACACCGCCTCCGACCCCGGGCGGACCTCCGCTCTCACCGGCGGCGGCCAGATCGGCTCCCGAGCAGAACGCGTCGCCCGCGCCGGTGATGACGAGCACTCGGTCCTCGCGTCGATCGGCGATCTCCGTGAAGATCGCCGCGAGATCGACCCACATCTGCGGGGTCACGGCGTTCTTGCGTTCGGGCCGATTGAGCGTCAGCGTGACGATGCCGTCGGCGCGTTCGACTTCGAGGGCGGACACGCTCGGTACGGTAACCGGCGTGCCGGCCGGACACGGATGGACCGATGACGATCCCGATGCCGTCGAGGTGCGCCACGTTCAGCCCTACCAGGCGGTCAAGACCTACCGGTGTCCGGGGTGTGACCACGAGATCCGTCCGGGGGAGGGTCACAAGGTCGTCGTGCCCCGGAGCGCCCCCGAGGACCGCCGCCACTGGCACACCGGGTGCTGGCATCGGCAGACCCGGCGCCGCTGATCCCCGTCGACGCTCCCCCGCCCCCGTGGGCGGGTCGACCCCCGGCGGGCCCGCACGCGGCGGTTCAGAACGCGTCGACGATCACGTCGACCTCCCACCCGGCCGCGCCGGGCCGCACCGCGGCAACGTCGAAGCGCGCACCCCGCGCCCCGCGACCCGGCCCGGCCAGGAAGATCGCCGCCAGTCGCCGGATACGGGCCTGCTTCGCCGCAGTAACCGCCTCAGCCGGGTGACCGAAGCGGTCGGAGCGGCGGGTCTTCACCTCGCAGAACACGAGCAGGGCATCAGGGGCCCTGACCACGAGGTCGATCTCACCCTCGCGCACCCGCCAATTGCGGGAGACCACGACCATCCCCCGCCGCTCGTACCAAGCGGCCACGGCCGCCTCTCCCGCATCTCCGATCGCGCGCCGTGCGCTCGGCACTAGATCTCCGAGCGGGGAAGCTCCTCGACGTTCACGTCCTTGATGCTCACGACGCGAACCTCGGACACGAAGCGGGTCGGTCGGTACATGTCCCAGACCCAGGCGTCGCGCATGCGCACGTCGAACCACGTGGCTCCGTCGGCCTGCCGCACCTCGAGCGAGACCTCGTTCGCGAGGTAGAAGCGGCGCTCGGTCTCGATGACGTAGCGGAACATCGGGAGCACATCGCGGTACTCCCGGAAGAGTTGGAGTTCTACCTCCGTCTCGTAGCGCTCGAGATCCTCGGCGCTCATGCCCGCACGACTCCCGCGGTCAGTCCCGCTTCTCCTTGACCTTCGCCGCCTTACCGATCCGGTCGCGCAGGTAGTAGAGCTTCGCCCGCCGCACGTCGCCCCGGGTGATGACCTCGATCTTGGCGATGACCGGCGTGTGAACCGGGAAGGTCCGCTCCACGCCGACCCCGAAGCTCACCTTGCGGACGGTGAAGGTCTCGCGGATGCCGCTGCCCTGGCGCCGGATCACGACTCCCTGGAACACCTGAACGCGCTCGCGGTTGCCCTCGACCACACGGACGTGGACCTTCAGCGTGTCGCCGGGGGCGAAGGCGGGAACGTCGTCGCGGAGTTGGGCGCGGTCGACGAGATCGGTGCGATTCATGGGAGGTCCTCCGGGCCGTACGGCAGCAACGGCGAAGGGGAAAGACTAGCCGGGACCCTCCTCCTCGGGGAACTCCCCGAGAAGGTGAAGGTCATCGGCTCCGGCTCCCCCGGGCAGCAGATCGGGACGGAGCGCGAGGGTCCGGCGCACCGATTGCGCCCGCCGCCACCGAGCAATCCGCCCGTGATCCCCCGACCGCAGCACCTCGGGTACCGCCCAGCCCCGGAACTCGGCCGGCCGCGTGTACTGCGGATACTCGAGCAGATCGCCCTCGAACGACTCCTCCGCCCCCGAGTCCGCGTTGCCCATGACTCCGGGGAGCAGCCGCGTCACGGCCTCGACCACGACGAGCGCCGCCGCCTCGCCACCGGCCAGGACGTAGTCACCGACCGAGAGCTCACCGTCGCACAGGTGATCGGCGACCCGCTGGTCGACTCCCTCGTAGCGACCGCAGATCAGAGAGAACCCGGTACCTGCGGCCAGATCGCGCGCGACCCGCTGGTCGAACCGCCGGCCGCCCGCAGCCAGGAGCAGGAGCGGTCGCGGCGGGGCCACGGCCTCGACCGCGGCGAAGAGCGGACCGGGCGTCATCACCATGCCCGCGCCGCCGCCGAACGGCTCGTCGTCGACGCTTCGATGTCGGTCGGTCGTGACCGCACGGGGGTCGTGGAGCCGCAGGTCGAGTCGCCCCTCACTGCGGGCCCGGCCGACGAGCGAGAGACCGAGCGGCCCGTCGAGGTACTCGGGGAAGATCGTGAAGACGTCGACGCGGAAGGTCACAGGTCGAACAGTCCCTCGGGCGGGTCGATCACCACGCGTCCGGGGGCTGTCTCGACCACGAACACCATCGGGACGAGACCCCCACCCTCGAGCACGAGAAGGTCATGAGCGGGATTCGCCTCGACCGCCGTCACCCGACCCCGCGGCGAACCCGACCGGTCGAACACCTCGGCCCCGATCAGCTCGTGCACCCAGAGTTCGCCCTCGGGGGCGTCGGGGAGAGGCTCGGCCGAGAGCAGCGAACCCCGCAGCGCCTCGGCCGCCGTTCGGTCGCCCACGCCCTCGAACCGGACCAGCCAACGATCCTGGTGGGGACGCGACGCAACCACTACGAGAGTGCGGTCACCGGTGTAGAGAACACTGCCCGGGGCGAACCGCTCGGGCCGATTCGTGACCGGAGTCACGCTCACCTCACCCTGCAGGCCGTGGGCCCGGCCGATGCGGCCGACCTCGAGCCGTGCGGGCACCGCGCTAATCCGCCACCTCGACGCTCACCCGCACACCCTCGGTGGAACCGGCAGCCCGCGCGATCTGACGCACCGCCTGGATCACGCGCCCCCGCCGACCGATGATCCGGCCGAGATCGCCGGGGCTTGCGTGGACGAGCAGGTCGACCGACCCGCGTCGGTCCTTGGCGTCGACGAAGACACCGTCGGGGTCGTCGACCAGGTGGCGGGCGATGTGCTCGACCGCGGCCCGGGCCCGAGCGCCGCCGACGCGGTTGCCCTCGTCGTCGTCATCCTCGAAGTCGTCGTCGTCTTCGAGCTCGTCGTCGAAGTCTTCGTCCTCGAGCTCGTCGTCGAAATCATCACTCATCGGACGAGGCCTCCTCGGTGGCGGCATCCTCGGCCGGCGCCTCGTCGCCCGGAGCGTCCGCCACCGGGGCCGCCGCCGGGGCCTCGGCCGCCTTCGGCTTCTCGGTCTTGGGCTTCGGCGCCTTGGCCTTCGGCTGGGCGGCCGCAGGCTTGCCCGCTGCCTTCTCGTACTCACCGAAGACTCCCGAGATGTGGAGCAGCTTGGCCACGGTCTCGGTCGGCTGAGCACCGTTGCGGAGCCAGTGGAGCGCCCGCTCGTTGTCGATGTTGACCACCGAGGGCTCCTGGCGGGGCGCGTACTGCCCCAGGATCTCGATGAAACGGCCGTCGCGGGGGCTGCGGCCGTCGGCGACGACAATGCGGTAGGTCGGCTGCTTCTTCTTGCCGACGCGCATCAAGCGGATTTTGACTGCCAACGAGGTGCTCCTAGTGAGGGCGCGGAGGCCCGGATCGGACGGCGAAGCCTACTTCAGGCCGAGGGGAGGCCGGGAATGCCCGCCGGGAGACCCGGCTGACGCGGCCCCTTGCCCTTCTTGCCCTTCTTCCCCCGCTTGGCCATTCCCGGCATGCCCCGCATCATCTGCTGGACCTGCTTGAACTGCTTGAGCAGCTGGTTGACCTCGCCCGGCGACGTGCCGCTCCCTCGGGCGATCCGGGTGCGCCGCGAGCCGTTGATGAGCTCGGGTCGTCGCCGCTCCTCGGGCGTCATGGACCGGATGATGGCTTCGACCCGGTCGAGCTCACGGTCGTCGATCTCCGCGTTCTTGAGCTCCTTGGGCATGCCCGGGAGCATCCCGAGGACGTTCTGGAGCGGACCCATCCGCTTCACCTGCTGCATCTGCTCGAGGAAGTCCTCGAGGGTCAGCCGACCCTCGGAAAGGATCTCCTCGGCCCGACGCTTCTCCTCCTCAGCAAAGGTCGTCTCGACCTTCTCGATGAGGGTCAGCACGTCGCCCATGCCCAGGATGCGGCCGGCCATGCGGTCCGGGTGGAAGACCTCGAACTCGTCGAGTTTCTCCCCCGTACCGACGAAGAGGATCGGCTTGCCGACGACCTCCTTCACCGAGAGTGCGGCACCCCCGCGTGCGTCACCGTCGGTCTTGGTGAGGATGACCCCGTCGAGACCGACGGCGTCGTTGAACGCCTCGGCGACGTTCACCGCTTCCTGGCCGGTCATCGCGTCGACGACGAGCAACGTGTTGTGCGGTTGCACGACATCCGCGATCGCCCGCAGCTCGTCCATCAGGTCGGTGTCGATCTGGAGTCGGCCGGCCGTGTCGACGATTACGACGTTGCGCCCGAGCCGGGCCGCCTCCTCGAGTGCACCGCGGGCGACGGCGACGGGATCGGTCGCCTCACTGAAGAACGGAACATCGATCCGGCCCGCCAGCACGCGCAACTGCTCGACCGCGGCCGGCCGTTGGAGGTCGGCCCCCACGAGCAACGGCTGCAGCCCTTGACCGCGCAGGAGCCGAGCGAGCTTGCCCGCCGCCGTCGTCTTGCCGGAGCCCTGGAGACCGGCGAGCATCACGACCGTCGGCGGCTTCGGGCTCATCGTGAGCTTGCCGGTCGTGCCCCCGAGCGTGTTGACCAGTTCGTCGTGGACGATCTTCGTGAACTGCTGGCCGGGCGAGAGGCTCTTCGAGAGCTCCGCACCGACGGCCGCCGCCTTCACCCGATCGATGAAGGCACGCACCACCCGGACGTTGACATCGGCTTCGAGGAGGGCCGCCCGGATCTCGCGGGCAACCTCGTCGACGTCGCGCTCGGTGATCCGCCCGCGATTGCGCAGGCGCGAGAAGATCCCGTCGAGGCGGTCGCTCAGCGTCTCGAACACGAGTTCAGGGTACCGGGCGGTCGCTCAGGCGCCGTCGGGCTCGAACAGCGCGCTCGCGAACTCGGCCGGGTCGAACGGGATGAGGTCATCGATGCCCTCGCCGACCCCGACGACCTTGACCGGGAGGCCGAGTTCGGACCGGATGGCGAGAACGATGCCGCCCTTGGCCGTTCCGTCGAGCTTGGTGAGGGCGATGCCGGTCACGTCGACCGCCTCGGTGAACTGGCGGGCCTGCACGAGACCGTTCTGGCCGGTGGAGGCATCGATCACCAGGATGACCTCCTTGCAGGCCCCCTCGGTACGGTCGACGATCCGGCGGAGCTTGCTCAACTCCTCCATCAGGTTGAGTTTGGTGTGGAGGCGACCCGCGGTGTCGACGAGCACGAGGTCGGCGGAGCGTCCCCCTGCGGCCGCCATCGCGTCGAAGACGATGGAACCGGGATCGGCCCCCTCCTGGCCCCGCACGATTCGGGATCCCGTGCGCTCGGCCCACAGCGCGAGTTGATCGGCAGCCGCAGCCCGGAACGTATCGGCTGCGGCGAGAACCACCCGACGCCCCTCGCGCCCCTGCTGGGCGGCGAGTTTGCCGATGGTCGTGGTCTTCCCGACCCCGTTGACGCCGACGAACATCCAGACGTTGGGCTCACCGGCCACGATCCGCAACTCGCCGTCGAGCGTGTCGTCGACGAGCATGCCGACGACCTCGTCGCGAACCAGATCGATGACCGCATCGGAGTCGGCCGCCCCCGTCGCCTTGGCCCGGGCCCGAACCGACTCGAGGATGCGGCGGGTGGTCGGCAGACCGACGTCGGCGAGAAGCAGCGCCTCCTCGATCTCGTCCCAGGTGTCGTCGTCGACGGCCCGCCCCCGAATGCGTCCGAAGGCGCCGGCGAACGCGCTGCGCGTGCGACCGAGTCGGTCGCGCAGCCGCGGGCGCTCGCCGACCGGTGCCTCGACAACCGGTTCCTCGACAACCGGTTCCTCGACAACCGGTTCCTCGACAACCGGTTCCTCGACAACCGGTTCTTCACCAACCGGTGCCTCGACAACCGGCGCCTCGACGACCGGTCGCTCCTCGACCGCCACTCCGGCCGAGCGCCCCGCCGTGGGTGTCGGCTCGCCCGGAGCGATCTCGTCGCCGCGACGACGGGCGACGACGAACCCGACGACGAGTCCTATGAGAACCAGTAGGACGACGACTACGACGATCGGGACCATCGCCGGAGGCTACCCACGCGCGGTCGCGTCAGCGCCCTCGAAGTCGACGTCCTGGAGGCGCTGCGACACCACGCGGCTCGAACCGCCCGGCGGCATCGACACCCCGTAGAGCACATCAGCGGCTTCCATCGTGCGCTTCTGGTGCGAGACGATGAGCAACTGGGCCTCGGCCCGGAACTCGTGCACCAACTCGACGAACCGGTGGAGGTTGATGTCGTCGAGCGCAGCCTCGACCTCGTCCATCAGGTAGAAGGGCGACGGACGGGACCGGAAGACCGAGAAGAGGTAGGCGAGCGCGCAGAGCGAGCGCTCACCGCCCGACAGCAGCGAGAGCCGCCGAACGGTCTTGCCCGACGGGCGGGCCTCCATCTCGATGCCGGTGTTCAGGAGGTCGTCGGGATTGGTGAGCACCAGTCGGCCGGAACCACCCGGGAAGAGCGTCGCGAAGAGAGCCGAGAAGTTCTGGGCGACGTCGGTGAAGGCGGAATCGAAGACGCGGACGATCTCCTCGTCGACTCCCCGGATCACTCGGTTGAGCTCCCGGCGCGTCTCCTTGACGTCATCGAGTTGACGCTGCAAGAACTCGTGACGTTCGAGCAGCGCCTCGTACTCCGAGAGCGC
>Ga0208783_10002299_pt1 | contig 11100 bp, 9 predicted proteins | sample DEB19_08_DNA_2_FD_184529 | JGI IMG/M metagenome (GOLD analysis project Ga0208783, IMG submission 184529) | Aqueous microbial communities from the Delaware River and Bay under freshwater to marine salinity gradient to study organic matter... | ecosystem: Environmental > Aquatic > Marine > Coastal... | reverse complement strand
CCCCGCACTCGCCGCAGGCGAACGGCTGGCGATGGACGTGCCGGCTCCCACGACCTGCGCGCCGCACGTGCCGCGCTGCACGCTGACGCTGCGCACGATCAACGCCGCCCGGTTCGTGGCGCCGCTCGTGATCGGCGCGTCGAAGCACGCCGTCCTGGCGCGCGCCGCCGCGGGCGCGGTCCCCGAGGAACTTCCGATCGCCGGCATCCGCCCCGCCGCCGGCGAGCTGCGCTGGTACCTCGACCACGCCGCCGCCGGCGCGGCGACCGGGTGAGTCACGCTGGGTCGTGCCGACCTGCGTCCGCGAGGTAGGCCTCGAGGATCGCGCACGCGGCCAGCGCGTCACGCAGCTGCTTCTTCTCGCGGTGCGTGCGGCCGGAGCGGGCCATCCGCTGGTCGGCCTCGAAGCTCGAGAGGCGCTCATCGTGGAAGTGCACTGCCAGGCCCGTGCGCGCGGCGACCGTGGCCCCGAACGAACGCACCTCGGCGGCCGCCGCACCCTCGCTTCCGTCCATGTTGAGCGGCAGGCCGACCACCAGCGCGTCCGGCCCGTGCCGCTCCACCGCGCGCGCCAGCGCCTCGACGAGCGCCGGCCCGCGCGGCACGTCGATCACCTCGACCGGCTGCACCAGGCGCACGACGTCATCGCCCGCCGCCAGGCCCGTCCGCTTCGCACCGAGGTCGACCGCCAGGTACCGCACGGCGTCAGCGCAGCGCCTCCGGCACCGCACCCGCGATCTCCTTCACCTGCTCGGCGAGGTCGGCGCGCACCACGAGCGTGGCGTCCTTCGTGCGCACCACGATCACGTTGTCGAGCCCGATGGTCGTGATCACGTGCGACGGGTCGTCGCTCAGCGCAAGTACGCCGCGGCTGTCGCGGTGGATCGCCTGCGCGTTCGTGCGGTTGCCGGCCGCATCGGCGGGCAGCGTCTCGCCGTAGCTTGGCCAGCTCCCGACGTCCCGCCAGTCGACCTTCATCGGCACCACGCACACCGTGAGCGCGGGGTCCTTCGAAGCGGGCTCCATGAGCGCATAGTCGACGCTGATCTTCGGGAGCGTGGGATAGATGCGGTCAAGCGTCGCGCGCTGCGCCGGCGTGCCCCACGCGGCCGCGATCTCGCGCACGCCCGCCGCAGACTCGGGCTTGAAGCGTTCGAGCGCCTCCAGCACCGTGCGCGCACCGAAGACGAACATGCCGCTGTTCCAGCCGAAGCCGCCGGTACGCAGGTACTCCTCCGCGCGGGCGCGGTCTGGCTTCTCGACGAACCGCTTCGCGCGGAACGCACCGGCGAACCCGGCGACCGGGTCGCCCTGTTCCACGTACCCGAAGCCCGTCGCCGGGAAGGTCGGCGTGATCGCGAAGGTCACGAGCCGCGACCGGTCCGCCTCGACGAGCCGGAACCCGAGGTCCATCGCCCGCTCGAACTCCGCCTGCGGCGTGATCAGGTGGTCGCTCGTCAGCACCGCGAACACCGCGTCCGGGTCCTGGCGCGCGATCACCGCGGCCGCGAATGCCACTGCGTTGACCGTGTCGCGCCCCACGGGCTCCCCCAGCACGTGCGCATCGTCGAGCCACGGGATGTCGGCGCGGATCAGCGCGCGGTAACGCTCGCCTGCGCACACGAACCGGTTCGCCTCGGGCACCAGCGTCCTGATCCGCTCCGCCGCGATCGACAGCAGGCTGCGCCCGCCGACGAACCGCAGCAGCTGCTTCGGCACCGCCTGCCGGCTCATCGGCCAGAGCCGCGTGCCCGATCCGCCGGCCATGATCATCGCGTGTCGCATGTGATCCGTAGGATAGGTGGCAGCAAGGACGCGCCATGATCACACACCTCTCCGGCACCCTGGTCGCGATCGAGGGCGGCGCCGCTCACGTGCGCGCGGGAGACCTCACCTACGAGGTGCTCGTGCCCGCCGCCGACTCGATGGCGCTCGCCGCGCGGATCGGCCAGCCCGTCTCCTTCCACACGCTCCATTACCTGGAGGGCCAGGGGCAGGGCGCGAGCTTCTGGCCGCGGCTGATCGGCTTCCAGGAGCCCGCCGACCGCGCGTTCTTCGAGCTGTTCACCACGGTGAAGGGCATCGGCAACCGCAAGGCCCTGCGCGCGCTGCAGCTTCCCTTCGGCCAGGTGGCCGAGGCGATCGCCGCGCGCGACCACGCGCTGCTCCAGTCGCTCCCGGAGATCGGAAAGCGCACCGCCGAGACCATCTGCGTGGAACTGAAGGGCAAGGTCGACCCGTTCGTGCGCGGGATCGGCGCGCCCGCCTCCGCCCGCGGCGCGTCCGGCGCGGGCACCGGCTCCGCCGCCCGCGGCCCGATGACCGCCGAGAGCAAGCTGATGGCCGCCGCACGCGACGCCGTCGAGGTGCTCGTGCAGCTCGGCCACACCAAGCCCGCCGCGCGCGAGATGGTGGAACGCGTGATCGCGCGGGACGATGCGCCCACCGACGTGTCGGCGGAATCGATCGTGGAATTGGCGCTGCGCTAGCGCCTGAGCAACCCTGCCGATTCGTCGGCATCGCGCGGCCGGTCCGCCGCGCGCGCCGCGGTCATCGCTGCAACCGCTGCGTCGACCCGCGCCTCCAGTTCGCCGGCAAGCGCCTCGACCGAGCGCCTGCCGCGCATCCGAGCGGCCTGCGCCGCGGCGTCCGCGTCGCGTGCGGCGAGCGCCCGCAGCGCCGCCGACGGCAGGCATGGATTGCCCGGGCGCGCGCGTCTCCGCGCACCGCCTGCACCCGCGCCTGAGCAGGCGATCCCCGGATTGCCCGCCCCCTCGCGCGGGAGCACCCCCGCGCACAGCTCGCCGAGCATCATCCCCAGCGCGAACACGTCCGCGCGCGCGTCGCACGCCGCGATGCCGTCCGCCCACTGCTCGGGCGCCATGTATTCGGGCGTCCCCAGCCGGTGCGCGACGCCGACCGGCGTGATGCGCAGGCCGCGTGCGCCGATCGTGCGCGCGATCCCGAAGTCGACCATCTTCACGCGCAGTCCGTCACCCACGGCCTCCGCCAGCACGTTCCCCGGCTTCAGGTCCCGGTGCACCACCTGCTTCGCGTGCGCCGCACCCACCGCATCGAACGCCTGTATCGCAAGCGCAAGCCGTTCCTCGACCCCAAGCCGCGCCAGGTCCGCCGCCACCGTGATCGCCGGCCCGTCGACGAGCGGCATCGCCATCCATGGCGTGCCGCGCGCGTGCACGCCGGCATCGACCACGCGCACGATCCCCGGGTGCCTGAGCGACTCGAGCACCTCCCGCTCGCGCGCGAACCGCGCCAGGATCTCCTCGCCGTCGACCCCGGGACGGAGCATCTTCACCGCGAACTTCGCCGCGCCGCCTGCCCCGTGCGCCGCCGCGTAGACGTCGGCGATCCCGCCGCTGCCGATGAGTCGGAGCAGGGTGTAGGGACCACAGGTGATCGCTTCGCCAAGGGTCCCGCCCGCCAGGTCGGCCCCGAGCGCACGAAGGGCGGCGTCGATGTCCGCGCGGCGCGCGCCCTCGGAGCCGGGCCGACTCAAGGCGCCTCCATCCCCATGCATCTGGCGAGCAGCGCCCGCCCTTCGCGCAGCTCGCGGAACGCCGTGCGCTGGCTCGTGCCGACAAGCCGGGCCACCTGCTCCATCGACATCCCGAGCACGAGGTGCAGGGTGACGACCTCGATCATCCGGGGCCGTCCGCGTGCAAGCGCCTCCATGTGCCCGAGCAGCCTGGAACGAACCGCGGCTCGTTCGGCGGCTTCGTCGGGGCGAACCGTCGATTTCCTCGTCCGGCCGTCGGAACGGACGTCCGGCTCGAGCCGAACCGGCCGTCTTCCGGCGCCGCGCTTTGCCGCACGGCGAAGCTTCGCGCGGTCCGAGAGCGCATGCGCCATCAGCACGGCGGCGAGGCCGCAGAGATGCGGCGCGGTCCGCGGAAGGGTGCGCTGCTTGACCAACCGCATCATCGACTCAGCCACGAGCGATGACGGGCTGATCGACCGTGCGAACCTCGACGCACGGATCTCGCGCTCGGCGATGGCATGCAACGACGCGTAGTTCGCCGCGACCAGCGCATCAAGCGCGGCCGACGGACGCCTGGCCTGCCGGACTCGCCGGGTCATCGGTGCGTTGCCTCCGTCCGCGCCCGGAGCGCGACCCGTTCGTCCTCGATGAACCGCGTCACGGGGTCGGCGCTGCCATAGACGCGGGCCGAACGTGCCGCCGCATCCGCAAGCACCGCCTCCGCCTCCGCAGGGTCGCCCGCGCCGGAAAGTGCTGCCCCGAGCAGCCCCGTGACGTAGATGGATGCCGGCGCATCGGCGCTGAGCGCCGCGTTCAGCCGCGCCACGGCGGACCGCAACGCCTGCACGCCATCGTCCGCACGTCCGACCTTCACGAGCGCCCATCCCAGGCGGGCATCGGCGTTGGCTGCCTGCGCCGACCCGTCGCCGTGCGCGGCGCGCATCGCCGCGGCCGCCAGCCCGAGCGGGGCGACCGCATCCGCGTACCGATCGGCCGCGCAGAGGGCCTCGCCGTAGGCCCGCGCGCTCGCGACCGTCTCGTCGCGGTCCGCTCCCAGCGTCCGTGCGCGGCCTTCCCACGCCTCGCGCAGCCGCTCGACAGCGTCGTCCACGCGCTTGTCCGACCACGCGATCATCCCGAGCAGGTGCGTCGTCTCGAGCGTCTCCGGGGCATCGGGACCCAGCATGCGCGCCCGGACGTCGTGCGCCTGCACTGCGAGCGCCTGCGCCCGGTCGAGCTGCTCGAGCACCCAGCGCCGCTCGGCCACCTCGTGCCGCATCGCCGCCGCCACCAGCGGAAGGTCGCCCAGGCGATCGTCGATCGACTCCTCCGCCGGCGTCACGAGCCATCGGTCGACCAGCTCGCGCCCGAGGTCCGCCCGGTTGACCCGCCTCACCTCCTCGAAGGTGGCTGCCAGGATCTCCTTGCGCCGGGCCGCATCGGGTTCCGCGCCGCGCAGGGCGTCACGATGCCGGTTCAGGAGGTCCTGCACGATGGCCGCTCCCACCATGTCGGGGCGCATCCGCGAGATCACGTCGGCCTGCAGTTCCGCGACCCGCCGGGTGTCCTCCGCGCGTCGGTCGGCCTCGGCACGGGCGCGTGCCTCGTGCATGGCGAACCACGTCGACACGCCGACGGCAGCGCCCAGGCAGGAGAGGACGGCGACGGCTGCGCCCGCCTGCACGCGGTGCGTGCGTGCGTAGGCGCGCAGCCGGTACGCGGCGCTGTCCGGCCCCGCGGCAAGCGGCTCGCCGGCAAGCCAGCGCCGCAGGTCGCGCCCGAGTTCCGCGGCCGACTCGTACCGTTCCGACGGCGCACGCCGCAGCGCACGCGTCGGGATCCATCCCAGTTCGCCACGGAGTTCCGCACGAAGGTGCCCGACGTCGGTGCACCGCAGCCGCGCCGCCTCCGGCGTCACCTCCGCCGCGCGCGTGGCGATGCGCGGGATCGCCCCGGCACGCAGGGCGCGCAGCGTGTCGGCGCGGGTGGCCCGCGTGCCGCCTGACGCGTCCCCGCCCACCGGCGGCACGCCCGCCACCAGCTCGTGCAGCACCGCCCCGAGGCCCCACACGTCCGTGCGCGTATCGACGGCAGCGCCGTCTGGGTCCGCCTGCTCGGGGCTCATGTACGCGGGAGTGCCGACGAGCTCGCCGAACTCGGTGACGCCCGTGGCATCCGCCGTGCCGTCCGGGACGAGCGCCTTCGCGATCCCGAAGTCGATCACCTTCACCTCGTCGATGCCGTCATCGCGCCGGCGGACCAGGATGTTCGACGGCTTCAGGTCGCGATGGATGATGCCGCGCTGGTGGGCATGCTGCACCGCGTCGCACGCCTCCGCCAGGAGCCGGACGCGGGCCGCAAGCCCGAGCCGGTGCCGGTCGCAGTGCTCGACGATCGACGCGCCTTCCACCAGCTCCATCACGAAGTACGGTCGCCCGCCCGGCGTCAGCCCGCCGTCGATGGCGCGCGCGATGCCCGGATGATCCATCCGAGCCAGCGCCTGTCGTTCCTGCTCGAACCGCGCCAGCACCGCGTCGGAGTCCATCCCCGGCCGGATGATCTTGACCGCGACCTGCTGATCGAATGGCTCGTGCCGGCACGCCCTCCAGACGGTGCCGAAGCCTCCGCGGCCGACCACCTCGAGCAGGTCGTAGGACCCGACGCGGTCGCCGGGCGTGTCCGGGCGCGGGCCGTGGCCGACGCCTGAGATGGGCTCAGCGGGGTTCTCGTCCCGCGGTTCCATGGGTTCGAGGATAGGTCCCCGGAGCGGTGTTCCGCGTCTCCCGGGGTGGCAAGCCGACCGTCTGAACTCGCAATCGGCATTTCGTGGCAGTCCCTCCCCCGGACTTTCCCGTTCTCCGGGGGGGCGCGACCACCGGTCCGCGTCCGTTCTGCCCCGTTCCCGCGATGCCTCCACGCCCCTTGAACACCCCTTCGGACGGAACATGTGTCCTCGGCATCCGGGACGCGGGGGTCGTGGAACTCCTCTGCGACCCCGCGGCGATGGCCGTGTGGGATGTCCTCCGCGCATCGCGGACGGTGCGGTCGCTGCCGGAACTGAGCGCGGCGTCGCGGCAGGCGCCCGTCGACGCACGTCAGGCGGTCGATCGACTCATCGATGCCGGCCTCGCGCTCATGCGCCGGGCGCGCGGCCGGCGCTCGGCGGTCGGGTTCTCGGCCCGGTACCGAAGCCTCGTCATCGCGCACGAGCCGGGGGAGGACGGGGCGCTCGTCGAGCGGGTGCTGCATGCCATGGCACCACGCTCCGTGCCCTCCTCCGGGGACTCCGACGGAAGCGTCTTCGGTTCGGTTGCCGGGCGCTTCGTCGCCACCGCCCCGCTCGACCTTCCGGCACGTGACGAGCTCCACCGCCGCATCATGGATGTCGTGGACTACCTGCGCTCGCTCGGCATGGTGTCCGTTCCCGGCGGCACGAACGGGCATGTGCCGGGTTCGGCACCTGCCATCCGCGCCGTGATCGACATCACGCCACTTGTCTCTGTGCATTCGTCGCACGCGTCGGTCTCGCTCCTGCCGCGCCACGCCCTGGCCGGCGCCGCATCCGGCGCGCGGGCCCGAATCGGGGGCGCGAACTCCCTGACGCGCCGGGAGTGGGACATCGCCGCGGCACTGGCTGCCGGTGGATCGCGCCCGGAGATCGCCGCGCGCCTGGGCATCTCGGCCAATACGGTGGCGAGCATCGCCAAGAGCGTCTATCGCAAGCTCGGCGTGCACCGCCGGTCGGAGCTCTCGAATCGGCTGCGGACCGCGCCGGGGACCGTTCGCAACGACGCGCATGCCGGCAACGACCCGAATGGGTGATCCCATCCCCCACTTCATCGCGAGAGACACCCACCCGATCGGGTGATGCCGGGTCGAATTCAACTTCGTGGGCGCAGGCGTGATGGTTCACGACGTCACGTGATTACGATCGCGCGCGTCTGCCCGCCCCAACCGAAAGGCTCTCTGATGCGTCACTCATTCACCTGTACAAGAGGCGCTTCGCGGGAGTGCCTGCTACTTCTTGCAGTGCTGTGCGAGTTCCCGGTCGCCTCCGCGCGCGGGCAGGCGGACCCCGCGCCGAATTCTTGCTCCTGGGGCCCGCCCGTAGTGCAGGGCATGTTTTACGACTACGGCCAGTCGAGGATCGTCTATCACGGGGTCTTGCCTTGGAGCGGCAACGGACCTTGCGGCACCTACTTTCAGGGATCGTCCACTTTTTCCGGGGTCATTGCTGTCTCCAACCCGACGTGCTTTCCGCAAACGTTAACCCTGACTCAGACCGTGTTTCAAGGGAGCGTTTGCGCTTTCTGCGGTGATCCGCCCCACTGGACGAATTGGCGATGCTGCGAGAACACCACCTCCGATGGCACCTTCACGCGGGAGTTCACCGTTCCGGCGGTGGGGCGGGGCAATCACGGCCTCGGGGTCGAGTATCCGTCTCCCGGCGGCTGCCCCTCGCTCGTGCTGCGCGGCCAGGCCTTTGAGCCTGGGTACGAAGTGAGGGCTTTCGGGAGGGTCTCTTACAACAATCCCTACGAGTGGCATCCCTTCTCGCTGCATGTCGTCGGGACCGGGGTGGACTCGATCACCAACAGCGGATGCCTCGCCAGCTCATGCAATTCAATGCGCTACATCGCGGAAGTCGTCGAGTATTGCGGAGGCAGTCCTGTTTCCAGGGGGTTCATCGGCGGAGGCGGTGCGGGACGATTCGCTGACTGCCGCATGCCGGAACGGGTGCGTGTGCCGCATTCAACCAGCGCGGTCATGGGAGTCCGAGGCGTCCTTCCGACGGTGACCTCGATCGTCCGCGGCTTGCCGGGCGACGGTTGGTTGGCGCGATGGGTGTTCACGCCGGAGGATGGTGGCGAGTCCGAGACGGTCACGGATGGCCCCCGAGTTGGAGGCAGTGTCATCTCCGGCAGCGAGTCTCCGGTTCTCAACATCAAGGGATTCACGGAACTGGATGCCGGCTCGTACGTGATGCTCGTCGTGCCGCCGGGCGGTACGGTCGCGGACGCCACGATCGCCGACTGGGTTACTGTCATGGATGACGTCGGCCAGCCTGAAATCGTCACCGATCTGCAGCCTGCGGAGCTCTGCGGATCCGACGAGGCGACTTTGACTGTCGAGGCAAGCGGACCTGCCCTCGTCCAGTATCGATGGTTCATCGATGGACTCGAGGTGATGGACGGCTCCTGGGAGCGTGACGGCTTGTCGATGTACTTGCAGGGGTCCTTGGGCCCGCAGCTGCACATCGCGGACATAGCAGGGGCGGGAGGCACCGCCGGCCGCACGTTCCACGTCCAGTGCGAGGTGTTCAATGACAACGGGAGCACGTTCAGCTTTGTTGTGCCGGTACGCCCCGGGCCTCGGTGCGAGATGGAGGTGGACGAGGACAAGCGCGTTCTCTCAGTGACCACCATGACGGCCGATCAGCCAGCCGACTTTTCCATCGCCCTTGACCGCTCGCATGACCTCGGTCTCACTTGGCTGCCCGGGACCACTCCGATACGCCAAGCCGCGTTCCAGCGCGTAGTCACCGAGATTCCATTGGCGGCCCCCGACGAGTGCGCGTCGGATGTCGCGCTCCGCGCGTCTTGCACCAGTTCCTGCGGCGTGCTCGCATCGATCGACCAGTCGATGATCGCACGTGCCGCCCTGTCCCCCTGCGGGCCGGCCGGGATCGACCCATCGGACTTCTGGTGCGGGAGTTGTCCGGCCCAGGTTGCCTTCGCGCAATCCGACTTCGGGACATCGGACCCATACTTCGTCGTGCGCCGTGCCGTCCCGTCGTCGGATTGGGGCGTTCGCTGGATGTTCTTCGCGGCCAGTTCGGACGCATTTGAGTGGCTTCCGGTCACGGACGGGCCGACGGGTCGCGGATCCAGCGTTGCTTCCGGCGCGACCACGCCGGAACTTCGGATCGACGCGCCCTCAGGGCTGGACGCGGGTACCTACGCCATGATTGTCACCCCGCCACCGACCGTGTGTCCGTACGAGTTCTGCGCCGCGCAGGTCTGGGTGGAGCGGCGGGAGTCGATCCCGCCCTCCTGCCCGCGCCTCGTGTCCAACCCGGCGAGCCGGACCGTCTGCCCCGATGAGAGTGACTTCACCCTCTCGGCATCCTTCTCGGTCCCCGGCGTCCCGATCGACTGGTATCTCGACGGCTACCTGCGCCTGGAAGGCGATGCCGGCAACATCGAGGTCGACAACGGCCCCGGCGACCGCGTGGCCTTCGCCTTCTCGGGCGGCACCTCGGGGTCCGTGACGATCCTCGGCTATGAAGCCGAAGGCGCACACACGCTCGAGGCGGCTCCGTCCACGAATTGCAATCCCGAGGGATCGCTTCCGGCCGTTCTTTGGCCGCCGGCTTCGGCCAACCGATGCGGGGGATGCCGGCCGGACCTGAACGGCGACCAGGCGGTCGACGGCATCGACCTCGGCGTGCTGCTCGCCGCGTGGGGGCCGTCGTCGGCTTCCGCGGACCTCAACGCCGACGGAGCGGTGGACGGCATCGACCTCGGCGTGCTGCTCGCCGCGTGGGGCGCTTGCCCGTGATGTCGTGCCCCACTGCGTAAACGGGGTTCACCGTCGCGTTGGAGAACCGGTCCATCGACCCGCCTGCGCGCCCTGACCCGCACCCATCCCGCACCGGCCACCCGCTGGCCTGCGCGAGCGTGGCGCGCAGCCGCGCGACGATCTCCCTCGGCTCGCGCACGCCGAGGGCCGCGAAGTCATAGGTCCCCACGTACTCGACGACGGCCTGCCCGCGCGGCACGAACGGGTCGACGATCGCGTTGCCGACGGTGGGCGTGCCGTGGATCCACAGGACGACCACCGGCGGCTTCCGCGTCGTCCAGATCCCCGGCCCCGGCCCGCTCGCCGCGCTGGCGCTCGGCGGCCTGCTGACGCGCGGTCGCCGGCGGGGCGCTGGGCAGCGGTGGTAATGTCGAAAAACTTGCGTTCATTCGACACGTTATTGGGACTTGTCGATCGGATCAGCGTAGACTCCGGTCGTGCCCGTTGGCGCTCCAAACGCTGACTCCGCGCCCTGGCGGCCAGACCGGCCGCATCAGTCGCTGCCGCCGCTGCCGCCGCGCGGCGAGATCGAGACCAAGTCGGTCCTCAAGCACTGCGTCGCTGCCCGGGCGGCGCTCGCGGGACTCGACCAGGCGACGGCCCTGATCCCGGACCAGGGCATCCTGATGAGCGCGTTCCCGACGCTCGAGGCGCAGGCCAGCTCCGAGATCGAGAACATCGTCACCACCACCGCCGAGCTGTTCGAGCACCTGTCGGCCGAGCAGCGCGCCTCGCCGGCGATCCGCGAGGCGCTGCGGTACCGCACCGCGCTGCTTGCGGGGTTCAGCGAGCTCGGCCAGCGGCCGATCTGCACGCGTCTCGCCGAGATCGTGTGTTCCGAGGTCAAGGGAGTGCCGATGGCCGTGCGGCGCACCCCGGGCACCGCGCTCCGCAACGATCGCACCGGCACCGTCATCTACACGCCGCCGGAGGGCGAGCAGTCGCTCCGGGATCTGCTGGCCAACTGGGAGCGGTTCCTGAACGAGCCGGGCGAGCTCGACCCGCTGGTGCGGATGGCG
>Ga0208783_10002296_pt1 | contig 11109 bp, 7 predicted proteins | sample DEB19_08_DNA_2_FD_184529 | JGI IMG/M metagenome (GOLD analysis project Ga0208783, IMG submission 184529) | Aqueous microbial communities from the Delaware River and Bay under freshwater to marine salinity gradient to study organic matter... | ecosystem: Environmental > Aquatic > Marine > Coastal... | reverse complement strand
CTCGTGCGGAAGCCGGACGACAAGGCGACGCTGCCGCTCGAACTCTTCATCGGCGACGACGAGCACCGCATGCGCGAGGGACTCTGCTGGCGGATCCTCCTGCGGCCGGCGCTCGGCGGCCGCAAGGTGGCCGTGATCATGGATGCCGACCACTTCTCGGAGGAATCAGCCAACTGCCTGCTCAAGACGCTGGAGGAGCCGCCGGATGCCGCGGTGATCATCCTCGTCGGCACGTCGCCGGAGCGGCAACTGCCCACGATCCGTTCCCGCTGCCAGGTGATCCGGTTCACCCCGCTGCCTGCGGAGGTGGTGCGGAGCGTAATCGAACGCGAGTCGCAGGCGGCCGCGACTTCGGTGGATTCGGCGACCCTCGATGCCTGTGGTCGACACGCGGGCGGCAGTCTCACCCGGGCGCGGCTTCTGCTCGACCCCGACGTGACGGCATTTCGGACGCGGCTGCTCGAACTCCTTGCGCGGCGGCCGCTCCCGGGCGTCGAGCTCGCCCGTGACACGACGGCATTCGTCGAGGCGGCCGGCAAGGAGGCTCCACCGCGGCGGGCCCGGATGAGGATCGTGATCGATGAGGTGCTCGACGTGTTTCGTGGGGCGATCCGCGGCGCTCCGGAGGCGGGCGACGCCCCGCAGCGGAACGCTGTCGCGGCCTGGGCCGCTGATCCCGACGCGGCGTCATCAGCCATCGATGCGACGCTCGCCGCCGCCGCCGACATCGATCGTTTCCTGAACGTCAACGTGGTGATCGACGCCTGGACGGCCGTGCTCGAAGAGCCTCGTCTCGCCCGCTCTGGCTGATCCGGCATGGGCGATGCGAGCGGCTTCCAGCGAGGGTTCACCCGTCGCCGCACGGCCGCTCGAATGGTCGCGGCCGAAGGCCACCCATCCTGCCTGCTCTTCCCAGCCAGCCGCCCCTCGGCTCGTCGGGGCGGCGACCCTGCGGGCCAGGACCGCCGGAATCGATTTTTCCGATGGTGCCTGTCGATCCATGCAGAGGGATTGGCCGGCGCGGCCATCCCCCGGATTCTTCGGCAGGCGGGCGATCGACATGGCGACCACGAGCGGCACCGCCGACCGACGCGCGGGCTTCATCGTGGGCTCCGCCTTCGTTGCCGGCCTGGCGCTCGCGGTGGTCGTCGCCGGCCGCAGCCTCTGGGAGCCTCCGCGGGAGCCGTTCTTCGGGCTCGAAGAGACCCCTGTCGAGGCCGAACGCCCGCCGGTGGCCATCGAGGATCATCTGCCCGCGCATGCCGCTCTTCTCACGCAGAAGCCGGTGGTGACGGCCCCGGTCGCCGACGATCGCGGCCCGGCGGAACCGGCGATCACGGTCATCGATCCGTCGTCGCAGATGCGGCCGGAACGACTGGCCCTCGGCGATGCGGCGGCGCCGATCGTGATGGCCGTTGTGCCGCAGGCGCTGCCAACCGCGGGACGCAAGGAGATTCCCCCGCCGGCGCCGGCGGCCGTGTCGCAGGGCAGCGTGGCGCCGCCGCTGCTGCCCGCGCCCGTTCCCCAGGCCGCCGACTCGGGCGATGTCACGATCACTCCCGCTCCCGAGCCCGCGCTCCGGGCACTGGTGTCGCGACTGCAGCCCGACGCGGCGGCACCGGCGACCAACAAACCGGTGTCGGAGGCCCGCCCGCCGGCCGCCGCGGTCGCCGCGCCCCTGCCCGGCGCCGAATGGAACGATCCCGATGGTGTCAACTGGAGCGACTCGCCCGCCACTGCCCCGCGGGAGCCTGCGGCACGGGGCGGCAGGCTGCTCGGCAGGCTCGTTGATCGCCGCGGTGAGAGCCGAAGCGAGGCCCGCGGTGAGCCGTCTCCACCCGCCTCGGGCAGCCCTCCCGGGGGCCGGCTGCTGGATCGCATGCGCGACCGGCTCGGCCAACGCGAGACGGACGAACCGCCGGAGCCGCCGCCGTCGCCCTCGGCCGACGGCAGGCAGTGGCCGCATCCCGCCCGGCTGATCGAGCAACTCGAGAGGCTCCAGTCCGACGGCGGCGCGGAGCCGGCCGGGCTCTGGGCGGCTGAAACCCTCCGCACGCTGGCCGCCGCGCTCGAGACCGGCGGCCCTCGTGATGCCGGCGGCGATGCGCCGCTGATCGCGCTTGGTGATCGGGTGCCGGAGGGGATGCAGGTCGCCGACGCGACACCCGACGCGGCCCGGGCATCGCAGATTCGGCGGGCGGCGCTGGCGGTCTCGCGGCGGGTCGCGGTGTGGCGGGCCGGGGCTTCGTGCTGCGCGGAGATCGAGGCAGGACCGCTCGGGGACGCTCCCGCGGAGGTCGGGGCCGGGCTCGCGGCGGCCTGCACCACCTCCGAAATCGCGCGGCTGCTGCAGGCGGTCGAGCGGTTCGAGTCGTCCCGCGCGGGCGGCGACGCGGCGGCCGTCCGCGAATCGCTCCGCGGCGTGTCGGCATCGCCGTTGCCGGCCGCCGCAACGCTCGACCGTGCCGTGCACGATCACTACCTCTCGCCGAACGTCCGCATCGTGATCGACGAGGAGTTCGTCGAGAAGATGCTTCCCGAGCCCAACGTCTCGACCGGCCCGCTTCAGGATTTCGTCCTGGGCCGGAAGGTGCGGGGCACCAAGACCGTCGAGCAGTCCACGGGCGTGAGGTTCGCGGCCGATCCAGGGGCGATTCGGCTCGAACTCCTCGTCAACGGGGAAGTCACCTCGCAGACCGTCACGGAGGCGGGCTCGGTGGCGATCCATTCTCGCGGCCTCTCCACCTTCACGGTGGCAAAGCCGATCCAGGTCACGCCCGCCGGCCTCGTGTTCGGTGCCGCCCGGGGCTCGGCCTCGAATCAGTCGCGGCTGGCCAACATCGAGACCAGCTTCGACGCCGTGCCCCTGATGGGTCCGCTGGTCCGCGGCATCGCCCGCAACCAGCACGACGGCAGCCTCGACGAGGCCAATCGCGAAGTGAACATGAAGATCGTCTCCCGGGCCTGCCGCGAAGTCGATCAGCAGACCGAGCCGCAGCTCACCGCGGTGGCCGAGCGGATTCGCGAACGGTTCTGGCAGCCAATGCAGCAGCTCGGGCTGGAGCCCACGGCCGTGTCCTTGGAGACGGCCGGCGGAACCGCGACCGCCCGGCTGCGGCTGGCGGCTCCGACGCAGCTCGCGGCGCACACCCCGCGGCCCCGGCCGCCCGAGAACGCGCTGTTCAGCATGCAGGTGCACGAGTCTTCGGTGAACAACACCTGCGGGCAGTTCGGCCTCGCCGGCCGGAAGATGAGCCTCGAGGATCTGGTGCGGTTCATCTGCGCCAGGCTCGGGATTCCCCCCCAGTTGCCCGACGATCTGCCCGCCGGGGTCGACGTGACGTTCGCGGCAGTCGATCCGCTCCGGGTGGAGTGCCGTGACGGACTCGTGCACGTGCGGATCACGCTCGACGCGCTCGAGAGCGGTCGCCGCAACAACTGGTACGACATCGTGGCGCAGGTCGCCTATCGCCCGACGCCGGCGGGCATGCAGGTCGCCCTCGAGCGCGAGGGTCCGGTGCAGCTCAGCGGTCCCGGGCACAAGGGCCGCATGGAGTTCGGGCTGCGGACGATCTTCGGGAAGATGTTTCCGAAGGAGCGGCCGGTGAACCTCGTGCCGGAGAAGGTGCTGGCAAACCCGCGGCTGGCGGGCGTGCAGGCGGTGCAGGCCGTGAGCGCCGATGGCTGGCTCGCGATCGCGCTGGCCGTCACGGCGCAGGCCGGCGGCGGGCCGGCTTCAAAGACAGCGAGCCGCCTGAGCGATCCGCCGTCGCGAATGCTGCGCCGCTGACATTCAGCCTTCCGGCCGACGTGTCGCATAAACGTGCGATGGTCGCGGCCGTCGCGCGCGAATGCCACGAGGTGGCGGCCATCGACCGCGACGACAAGCGGGTGCTCTGGCGGTATGGCGACGTCGATCCGACGTCGGGCGAACTCTGGCTCTGGGGAGATACGGAACGTCCCGCGAATCTTCGCCGCGCGGTCGTCCCGGCTCGGGGCAGGCAGCCGCTCGAGATCGTTCCGGACCTCGCGACGGAGTGGCCGAACAGGTGACGAGCGGATTGCCGGATGCAATGACGACACCTCGAGGGCTCCCTGCTGCCGTGCGCCACCTGCCAACCGTCGCCCTGATCTGGCTCGCCGCCGCCTCCATCACCGGGGCAGGAACGGTCGACGGCGGCACGTCCGTCGTGGCCGCCGACTGCCTCGCGACGGCCGTATTTCATGCCCCCGCCGAGATCGGCACGGGATCCTTCGGGATCTTCGAGACCCGCGCGGCGGCCGCGGATGCCCCGACCACCGGCTGGTCGATCGACGTCGCCAAGCCCGGCCCGCGGCTCTGGTCGGCCCAGCTCACGATCCCGATCGGCGAGCGGATCGCGGTCGGAGACGCGGTGCTGATCACGTTCATGGTTCGTTGTCTGCGGCCGCCCCCGACCGGCGAGGCGGGGGGCGTGATCGTCGTCGAAAACACGACGCCTGGCAGTCCGAAACTCGGCATGGGCGGCTTCACGGCCGGCGAGCACTGGCAGCGGATCGACGTGCCGTTCCTCGCGGGTGTCGATTCCCTCCCCGGCAAAACCGTGCTCGCGTTCCAGTTGGGGGAGCGGCCGCAGCGACTCCAGATCGCCGACCCGCGGGTCGTGAACCGCGCCCGCGGCGTGAAGCTCGCCGACCTGCCACACACACCCATCCGCTACGACGGCCGGGAGCACCACTTCAGCGGCGTCGTCTTTGAAAATGACCTCAAGCCCGGCACCTTCGCGGAGTCGCTGACCAACGGCGACGAGCACGGCCACGGTCGAGCGGCCTTTCCCGCTCGAATCCCCGCGGCGGGCCGTCACCGTGCAGGTGCCTTTGGAAGACGAGCGGCGCTGATCGATCGCGGGCGGGCGGCCATGCGGTTCCAGGGGTCGCCGGCGGGTCTTAGAATGCGACCCCCTGCCACCCGAAACCCACCGGAGCCCTCCGATGCCCGCCGCCGAGACCGCGTTTCGCACCGAATCCGACAGCATGGGCGAGGTGCGGGTGCCCGCCGACCGCTACTGGGGAGCCCAGACGGAGCGGTCCCGCGACAACTTTCGGATCGGTGTCGAACGCTTCCAGTGGGGCCGGTCCGTCAAGCGGGCGCTCGGGATCCTCAAGAAGTCGGCGGCGCTGGCCAATGGCGAACTCGGCCAACTGCCCGCCGACACCGTACGGCTCATCGTTCAGGCGGCCGACGAGGTGATCGCCGGCAAGCTCGACGACCATTTTCCGCTCGTCGTCTTCCAGACCGGCAGCGGCACGCAGTCGAACATGAACGCCAACGAGGTGATCTCGAACCGCGCGATCGAGCTGGCCGGCGGCACGATGGGCAGCAAGAAGCCGGTGCACCCCAACGACGACGTCAACCGCGGCCAGTCGTCGAACGACACCTTCCCCACGGCCATGCACATCGCCGCCGTGGAGGTGATCCACGGCCGGCTCCTGCCCGCGGTGCGGCAGCTCCGCGACGTGTTCTTGGGCCTCGAGAGGAAGCACTCCGACCTCGTGAAGATCGGCCGCACGCATCTCCAGGACGCCACCCCGATCACGCTCGGCCAGGAGATCTCCAGTTGGCGGGCCCAGCTCGACGAGCGGATCGCCGTGGTCGAGCGTTCACTGCCCGGGCTCTACGATCTCGCCATCGGTGGCACGGCCGTGGGCACCGGGCTCAACGCCCACCCACGGTTCGGCGACGTGGCGGCGGCCTTTATCGCGAAGGAGACGGGCCATCCGTTCGTCTCGGCGGCCAACAAATTCGCCGCCCTGGCGGCCCACGATGCCATGGTCGACATGAGCGCGGCCGAGCGCGGCCTGGCGATGGCACTCTTCAAGATCGCCAGCGACATCAGGCTCCTGGCCTCCGGGCCGCGGTGCGGCATCGGCGAGATTTCGATCCCGGAGAACGAGCCGGGCAGTTCGATCATGCCGGGGAAGGTGAATCCCACGCAGTGCGAGGCGATGACGATGGTCTGCGTGCAGGTCTTCGGCAACGACGCCGCCGTGGCTTTCGCCGGCTCGCAGGGCCACTTCCAGCTCAACGTCTTCAAGCCGCTGATGATCCACAACGTGATCGAGAGCGCCGACCTGATGGCCGATGCCTGCGACTCGATGCGGATCCACTGCGCCGCGGGCATCGAGCCGAATCTCGCCCGCATCAAGCATCATCTCGACGACTCGCTGATGCTGGTGACCGCACTCAACACCCACATCGGCTACGAGAAGTCGGCCAAGATCGCCAAGAAGGCCCACGTCGAGGGAACGAGCCTGAAGGAGGCCGCCGTGGCGCTGGGTTATGTCACGCCCGAGCAGTACGACGCCTGGGTCGTGCCGGTGGAGATGACGCGCCCCCTGTCGGCGTAGGCGCGCCGCGCGGCCAACCAGGCCGCAGCCCCACTCGGAGCCGCACGTCAGCCGCGGCGGCCGGGGCCGATCTCGGCTCCGGCCGCCGGGCCACGGGCCGTCAGATCGCGGCGGCGGCGGTCTCGCCGGTGCGGATGCGGACGACCTCGGCGAGGTTCGTCACGAATATCTTGCCGTCGCCCACCTGCCCGGTGCGGGCGGTCGTCATGATCTTGCTGATCACGGCCTGGGCCTCGTCGTCGCTCACCACCACCTCGATCTTCACCTTCGGCAGGAAGTCGACGGAGTATTCGGCACCGCGGTAGGTCTCGGTGTGGCCCTTCTGCCGGCCGAAGCCGCGGACCTCGGTGACGGTCATGCCCTTCACGCCCTGGGCGTTGAGGGCGTCCTTCACTTCCTCCAACTTGAAATGCCGGATGATGGCTTCGATCTTCTTCATGATGGTTCTCCTCGGTTCGGTGCGGCCCGCGGGGCGTGCCGACAGGTCAGGGTGCTCGAGCCGATCGCGCCGACCGACTCCCGCCACCTGTGAGAGAAGGCACGTGGCGTGCCAAACCCGAAATTCACCCGACAACGCCGGTTTTCAGCGAATCGCGGTGAACGTAACGTCGCGCCGGCGCGACGATGACGGACGAGTTGTCCCACGCTCGTGACAGTCCACCGGCCTCACCTTTGGGCCTCGAAAACTCGTCGGGTAGAACACGTCTTCCAGATCGACTGGACCGGAGTGACAGCTGACACTTCATCCGACCGTGGCAACCGCGGCCTGCAAATCTGGGAAAGGATTCGATGATGGTGCGGCTCGCCGGGATTCGCGGAGGCCTCCTCGGGGTGGCACTTGCCTTGTCGGCCCAACTGGGGCCTGCCGTGGCCGCCGAACCCAACTACGACGAAGCGGCTATACGGCCCTATGCCCTGCCGGACGTCCTCGCGGGGCCCGACGGCACTCCGGTGACGACTCCAGACGAGTGGCGGTCGATCGCGCGGCCCCATCAGCTCGCACTGCTGGAAAAGTCGGTCTACGGCCGAAGGCTCCCGGCGGTGCCCGTGAGCGTGGTGGGCGACGTCGATCGGGCCGACGTCGTGCTCGCCGCGGGCGTGGAAGCCACGCGAATCCAGGCCCGGCTGCGACTCGGCGACCAGCCCGCCGCGGCGACGACCGACGTGCTGCTCTACGTGCCCAGAAGAAACCTTCCGGCTCCTCTTTTCCTGCACCTCAACGCCCGCGGCAATCAGGCGGAGCATCCCGACCCGAGAATCCGGCTCTGCGAGGCTTGGCTGCCGGATAATCCGACGCGGGGCGTGGAAGACCATCGGGCGACTGCGGAGTCACGGGCGAAGAATTCCGACCACTGGCCCGTCGAACAGCTCCTGGCCCGTGGCTACGGCGCGGCTACGGCCTGCTCCGGCGACGTCTACCCGGACCATGCCACCGGCCGTTCGGCAAGCGCGCTGGCCGTTCTACTGCCGACGACCGATGGCCAGCCGGCAGCCGATGAACCAGCAGCGATCGCGACCTGGGCATGGCAACTGTCACGGATCCTCGACTGGCTCGTCACGCTTCCCGAGGTTGATTCAAAGCGGGTGATCGTGGTGGGCCATTCGCGGAGGGGCAAGGCGGCCATCTGGGCTGGCGGCTGTGACGAGCGGTTCGCAATCGTCGTTTCCAATGAATCGGGTTGTGGCGGAGCAGCGCTCGAACGGCGAAACTTCGGCGAAACGGTGGAGACAATCACCAGGCGGTTCCCTCATTGGTTCTGTCCGGCGTTCGCTTCCTTCGCCGACCGCGAGGCCGACCTTCCCGTCGATGCCCACGTGGCGCTGGCGATGATCGCCCCGCGGCCGTTGTATGTCGCAAGCGCCGGCGAAGATCGCTGGGCCGATCCGCGGGGCGAGTTCCTCGCCGCCGTCGCCGCCGGCCCCGTCTGGAAACTCTTTGGGCTCGAAGGCCTCGGCACGACCGACTGGCCACCCCTCGACACCCCCGTGGGCCGCACGATCGGCTATCACGTGCGCTCGGGCAAGCACGATCTGCTGGCCTTCGACTGGCTGCAGTTCGCCGAGTTTGCCGATCGCGAACTGCGGGGCCGGCCTCCGGCGGGAGACGGTGAAGCGGCAGCGTTTCGTGCCGTCGAGTTTCATCCCGTCCAGGAGCAACTTCCCGTGCCGCCGCCTCCCGGCGCGATCCTCCTCTTCGGCGACGGCACCGAGCCGGGTGGGCCGAAGTTCACGAGCATGGCTGGCGGGCCGATCGACTGGAAGATCGCCGCTGGCGGGCTGGAGGTCGGCACTTCCCCCGGCCATGTCAATCACGTCGTCTCGGTGCCAACCTTCCGCGATGCCGACATCCACGCGGAGTTCATGACATCGCCGATCGCGAAGGGCAACAGCGGCCTCTACATCCATGGCCACTACGAGATGCAGATCATCGATTCGATCGGACACGAACCGCCCACCGATCACGACGAGGGAGCGGTCTGCCGGTTCGGCCCCCCGCTGGTGAACGCGGCCCGGCCGGTCGGCGAGTGGCAGGTCTACGACATCCGCTTCGTCGCGCCGCGGCGGGCCGCGGACGGAGCGGTGACGGTGCCGGGCCGGATCACAGCCTGGCTCAACGGGAGGCTGGTGCAGGACGGCATCGAGTTCACCGAGCCGCGGTCGCCCTCCATCCCCTACCGGCATGGGGCCACCGACCATGTGCGGGCGATTGCGGCCACTCTGCGAACGACCGGCAGCGGGCCGCTCTTCCTCCAGGATCATGGCAGCCCCGTGAGGTATCGCAACGTCTGGATCCTGCCCCTCGACCCCTGACGGCACTCGCCCCGCGAGGGTTTTGTTGCCAACCGCGGCGGTCTTTACATTCTGAAGGTGGCCCGAGCCGCCTATCCGCTCTCCCAGGAGTCTTCCGTGCCGAAACGCCCAGCCCCCACTCGCCGCGGCTTCCTCAAGACCTCGGTGGCCACGGCCGGCGCCGCCGTCGCCGCTCCCTACGTCATCACCTCCAAGGCCCTCGGCGATGCAGTCACGCCGCCGGCGAGCGACCGGATCGTGATGGGGGGCATCGGCCTGGGCAACATGGGGTCGGGCGACCAGCAGGCGTTTCTCGGCATGCCCGAGGTGCAGTATGTCGCCGTCTGTGACGTGCGGGAGAAGTGGCGGAGCGACGCCAAGGACCGGGTCGACGACACCTACGACACGAAGGATTGCGTTGCCTTCGTCGACTTTCGCGACCTGCTCGCCCGCGACGACATCGACGCGGTTCACATCGCCACGCCCGACCACTGGCACTCGATCATGATGATCGCGGCCTGCCGCGCAGGGAAGGACGTCTATCTCCAGAAGCCCGAGACCCTCACGCTCCGCGAGGGTCCGCTGATGATCGCCGCGGCCCGCCGGTATGGCAGGGTCGTGTCCGGCGGCAGCCAGCGGGTGCTCGAAGACTACCGGTCGATCGTCGATCCTTGCTGGGCCGGCGAACTCGGCCGCCTCACGTCGGTCGACCTGAGCGTGGGCCCCCCGGCGATGGCCTGCTACCTGCCCGCCGTAGCGGTGCCGGGGAGCATCGATTGGGATCTCTGGCTCGGCCCAGCGCCGTGGGAGCCCTATAACCCCGGCCGCTGCGACGGCAACTTCGGCACCAACGGCAACAGTTGGCGGTCGTACATCGACTACTCGGGCGGGAGCCTGACGGACTGGGGCGCGCATAACTTCGGCGGCACGATCTTCGCCGCCGGGCTGCTCGACCTGCAGCCCCAGAAGGTCACCTACCATCCGGCCTCGGCCGATGGAAAGTCGCCTGCTTCGGTCACGCTCCTCTATCCCAACGGCGTCGAGATCCACTGCAACCGCAGCCCGCAGGCTCAGCCACAGGGCATCGCCTCGTCGGTGACCCACGAGCGGGGGATCACGATCCGCGGCGACGGCCAGCCCGTTCCCCCGCGGCCCGTGCCCGCCTACAAGGGCGTTGCGGGCATCTACGGCGACTTCATCGCCTGCGTCAAGACCCGTGAGCGGCCGTTCCGTGACATCGAGGTCGCCGTCAACACGATGACAGCTCCCCACATGGTGGCTCTCGCCGAGCGGCTTCAGCGATCCCTCGAATGGGACCGCCCAGCGCAGCGCTTCGTGGGCGACGAGGAAGCCAACCGCCTCCTCGATCGCGCCCGCCGCGAGCCCTGGACACTCTGACCGCCGCATCCCAACCCCACGACCTATCCTCGACCCATTCCACTTCCTGACCACCCCGGAAATCAGCCCATGGCCTTCGACGGTTCCACGCTTGCCGCCCCGTTCGCCGCCCTCGCCGCCTATGACTGGGGGGGCGATGCCGCGGCGTTTGCCACGATCGATGCGGCGGTCGTGGCGGCCCATGGCGATGCCGGTCTGCGGGCCGATCTCGAGAAGCGGTTTGCGGCGCTGCTCGGCCCCAAGACCTCCCGGGCCGCGAAGGAATACGTCTGCCGCAAACTCTCGATAATCGGCACGGCGGCGTCGGTGCCCGCCCTCGCTCCCCTGCTGGCCGATGCCGACAACTCGCACATGGCCCGCTTCGCGCTCGAGCGGATCGACGCTCCCGAAGCGATCGATGCGATCCGCGAAGCGCTGGCCAAGGTCACGGGTGATCTCCGGATCGGCATGATCTCGTCGCTCGCCAGCCGCCGCGACACCGCGAGCGTGCCGCTCATGGCCGCGCTCCTCGCCGGGGAGCCGGCGATTGCGGTC
>Ga0208783_10002293_pt1 | contig 11113 bp, 14 predicted proteins | sample DEB19_08_DNA_2_FD_184529 | JGI IMG/M metagenome (GOLD analysis project Ga0208783, IMG submission 184529) | Aqueous microbial communities from the Delaware River and Bay under freshwater to marine salinity gradient to study organic matter... | ecosystem: Environmental > Aquatic > Marine >... | reverse complement strand
GACTGTGCGCGCGCGGACCCGCCCGGCGCCGCGGGCGCAGTGTCTACAAGCGACGAAAGGGTGCGAACCGCACCAGGTCTGTTGCGCGCCCCCGGGGAACTGATGGCTCCTTGCAGGTGGTTGGCATCCGTATGACTCCCTGGTGGAAGTGCGATTTTCAGGAACGGTCCGACTGAGCCGGGAGCCAGGAAAAAGGTTCAGCACGGGAACTCCGGGGGCTTTTTCGGGGGATGAAGTTGCAGTCAGGCGGGACGATGAGGGTGGCAGGTAAAGGATTCCGAAGAGTCCACCCCCGAACCGACAGGAAGCTCAACGTGTTCCTATTTTAATGATATAAAACAACTTATAAATAATACAGCCGCCAGCATAGGGGCTGGTGGCTTTACCATTTCTTTACCATTTCTTTACCGAATTTCGATTTTTCGGCGGTCAATGTCGCGTTTTGACACTATTTATGAGGAGTTTGCGGGTGCGCGCGGGTGCGCGGAACCGACAACCTCCCGGCGCTTGGATCCCGTTTCCAAGCAGGCTCACCTGCGACCCCACACCGGAATCCGGGCTTCCGCGTTGGGCCATGGCAACGCCCAGTCCGGCACCCCACCGTAGCTCCCAGCCATGGGTGGGGAGGAACTGAAACCTGACCGCAGAATAGTTTCTGGGCTTAGAATTGGCAAGCGCCCCGGAATTCCGTGATGAACCTCAAAAGCCCTTCCACGGTAGGGGAGTGTTCTATAGTGCAAAAAGCCCCGCAACTTCACGTTGCGGGGCCCTCGCAAAGACAAAACTGTCGTTTAGAAATCGAGCCGGATGGACGCAAACACCGCGTGGGTCAACACGGAATCCAACTCAAAAGTAAGACCGCCGGGCGATACGCCATTGCCCAAGTCGGTTTCGCCTATGCCCAGCAGCTTGTAACCGATGCCTGCAGAGAAACCTTTGCTGAACTGGTAGTTCAACCCCGCCTGCAGCTGCCAGCCGTAGGTGATGTCCGAATCACTCTCGTCGCCAGTCTCAGCTACAATCACACCGCCAGCACCAATACCTGCGTAGGGTTTGAGCGGCCCATCGGTAGGCAGGGTGAAGACCACATTCACCAAAAGGGGAATCTGAACGAGGTTATATTCTTGCCCCGGCGGGAATGGACCGCCGCCGAAGGTGTCAAACGAGTTGATCGTGAACCCTGATTCAACTTCCAACGCCACCACATCGTTAAGGGGCAGACCTCCCGCAGCGGCAAAACGAATTCCCATTTCGGTTTCAAATTCGCCGGTGAAGCCTAGGAATTTTCCATCGAAGTTCTCCTGAAAAGCCGGCCCGAAATCGAACTTGGCATAGAACGAACTGCCCGAGGGTTCGGAGGTTTCCGGCGTTTCCTGCGCCAGCCCGGTGAAGGCAAAGCCAGCCAGTGTGGCTGCCACGATGACACTTTTGTTCATAATGATTTTTGAGTTGGAGTCCTGAACTGCTTCGGCCGCCTGATGGCGGCATGTTTTCGGGGCGCAGCCTCAGGCCTGAGGGGCAGCGGTGGCAATTCTTTTCCCCTCACCCCAGGAGCTTTTTCAACGCCGCCTTCGCCTTGGCCTCGCGATCCTGACCCTCCGTGACCGGGGCGAACTCCCGCCGGGCAATCTCGAAGTATTCGCAATAGTTGGCGGCGGTTTTATCGGCCACTTCCTCCGCCCGGCGGTCCCGGCATTGATAGGCCACCGTCCGGTCGTAGCTGGTGCAATTCAGGCAAACCTTGAGGTCCGCCTGACATTTCACGCACGTTTCAGTGCGACCTGGGGAACGGGCAAAGGACCATTCCGTGCCGCACTTCCAGCAATGTTTCGTCGCCGCCATGCGCCACGAATAGATCCAAGCCCCCCGCAAAGCCAGCCCCAAACCGCGGCCCCCTGGCTGCGCGTCGTCAGGGCGCGGCCAGCCCGAATCAGCCGCGGAGCATTGGAGCAATGGAGTGCAGGAGAATGGAACGACCATTGTCCATTGGTCATTGAGAAGCGGCCTGCTCCCGCTAATTTCCCCGCCATGCACATCGTTGTTCTCGACGGCCACACGTTGAATCCCGGCGATCTCTCGTGGGATGAACTCAGCGCGCTGGGCCAACTGGAAGTCCATCCCCGCACCAAGCCGGCTGAAGTCCTGGGCCGGGCGATGGCGGCGGACGTGCTGCTGACCAACAAAGTCGCGCTCGACCGCGAAACGATCCTGGCGCTCCCGAAAGTGCGGTACATCGGCGTGCTGGCGACGGGCTACAACGTGGTGGACGCGGCGGCCGCCCGCGAGCGGGGCATCCCCGTCACCAATGTCCCCGGCTACAGCACCCGCTCGGTCGCACAACTCGTCTTCGCCCTGATCCTCGAACTCACCCACCACGTCGGCCAGCACGCCCAAACCGTGCGCGAAGGGCGTTGGAGCCGCAGCGAGGACTTCTGTTACTGGGACAGGCCACTGCTTGAATTGGACGGCCTCACGCTGGGCATCATCGGCTTCGGCCAAATCGGGCGTGAAGTTGCCAACATCGCGCGAGCGCTTGGAATGCGCGTTCTGGTTCACAGCCGGACGAGGCCCGCTGAATTGCCGCGGGAGGCCGGATGGGTGTCACTCAACGAACTCCTGGCCCGCGCGGACATCGTGAGCCTGCATTGCCCGCTCACACCCGACACGCGCCATCTGATCAACTCCGAGCGCCTCGCCCTCATGAAGCCCACCGCCTTCCTCATCAACACAAGCCGCGGCCCGTTGGTGGAGGAAGCCGTGCTCGCGGAGGCCCTGAACTCAGGCCGGCTTGCCGGGGCGGGGCTGGATGTGCTCTCCGCCGAGCCGCCCGCGGCGGGCAATCCGTTGCTCACGGCGAAGAACTGCCTGATCACGCCGCACATCGGGTGGGCCTCCAAGGCCGCCCGCCGGCGTCTGATGGGGATCACCGCGGCCAACCTGCGCGCCTTCCTCGCCGGGCAGCCACAGAACGTGGTGAATTAAGCGAGCACTGGATTTCGCCGCCGTCCGCCCCTAATCTGCGGCCGTGCAATTCATCCGTGATATCTTCGCCAGCCGCCGCGGCAGCGGACGGCCCGTGATCTCCTTTGAGTTCTTCCCGACGAAGACGGAGGAAGGCGAGCGCACCTTGATGGAGAGGACCATCCCCTCATTGTGCGCGTTAAAACCGGATTACTGCTCCGTGACCTACGGCGCCGGCGGCAGCACGCGGGAAAAGACTTTGGGCATCGTGGCGCGCATCCAAAACGACCATCGCCTGACCACGATGGCCCATCTGACCTGCGTGAACGCCACGGCACAGCAGACCCGCGACATTCTTGCCCAAGCCCGCGATCTGGGCGTCCAGAACATCCTTGCCCTGCGGGGCGATCCGCCGGGCGGCACGGGTGAATTCCAAAAGACCGAAGGCGGCTTCGAATTTTCCTACCAGCTCGTGCAACTGCTGCGCGAACTGGGCGGGTTCAGCATCGGCGTGGCTGGGTTTCCCGAAGGCCATATCGCATGCCAGGAGGGCAAGCACGTGGACTGGCAACGCTTGAAGCACAAGATCGATCACGGCGCGGACTTCGTGGTGACGCAGCTTTTCTTCGACAACGCCGATTTCTACGAATTCCGCGACCACCTGACCAAGCTGGGCGTGAACATCCCGATCGTGCCGGGCATCATCCCCATTGGCAGCGCCGCACAAATCAAGAAATTCACGGCTCTGTGTGGAGCCAAACTTCCCGCCGCTCTGGAAATGGAACTGGAAAAGCGTGCCACGGATGACGCCGCCTGTGCTGCGTTCGGCATCGAATACGCAACCCAACAATGTCGGGACCTGTGAAGAACGGCGCTCCCGGAATCCACTTCTACACCCTGAACAAAGCCGCGGCCACCACGGCCATCGTGAAGAACCTTGGGCTTGGTTGATGGCGCAACCCTGCCCGCCCTTGGTCTGCGCCCCCCCCGGAAGGCTGCGGATTTCAATGTGCAGCATCCACAGTCCGCCGGCGCCGGCCGGCTTGATGCTGGAGCCGTCCAGGTGTTGAATGGCGCCGGCCATTGTCGCGCCGATGATCCGCATCGAACACATCTTTATCTCGCCCGGGCATAATTATTTCGGGCACCATGAGAGACCGCCGGGCGAACATCCTGTCGTGGCGGTGAGCGAGGTGGAATGCAAGGCGGGCAAGGGGCTTCAGGGCGACCGCTTCTTCGACTACAAAGACAACTACAAAGGCCAGATCACTTTCTTCGCGATGGAGGTGTTCGACGCGCTGCGACAAGAATTGAAGCTGCCTGACGCCCGGCCCGGCGCGTCTCGGCGCAACGTCTTCACGCGGGGCGCGGATTTGAACACACTCATCGGAAAACGTTTTGCGGTGCAAGGCGTCGAGTTTGAAGGGGCCGCGGAATGTTCGCCCTGTTACTGGATGAACACGGCGCTGGGTCCGGGCGCGGAGAAATTCCTGCAGGGCCGGGGCGGGCTGCGGGCGCGTATTCTAACCGACGGCACGCTGCGCGTGGACGCATGAAGTTCAGCGCGGTCATTCTGGCTGGCGGCAAGTCCTCGCGCATGGGCCGCGACAAAGCCGGGCTGCGGCTCGAGGGTCGCACACTCCTGGAACGGCAGGCGGAGTTGGTGCGCTCACTTCAACCCGTCGAACTCTGGCTGTCCGGTGGAAGCAACGACTACCCGCTCGCTGATGGTCAACCGGTTCGTGACAACTTTGCCAACCGCGGACCACTCGCGGGTGTTGAAGCAGGGCTGGGCGCGACAAACGCCTCGCTGCTGCTTGTGCTGGCGGTAGATCTGCCGCAAATGAGCGCCGGGACCCTGAAATGGCTGTTGCGACACTGCGGCAAGTTAACGGGTGCGATTCCGCGCATCAACGGTGAGATTGAACCCTTGGTTGCAGTCTATCCGAAAGCGGCCCACCCGCATCTGCGCGAGGCATTGACCGCGCAACGCAACGCCGCGCACGAATTTGCGCGCGCCTGTGTTGCGCATGGCCTGGCGGGTTGGGCCGACGTGCCCGGGGAGCATCAGAGCAGTTTTGCGAACTGCAACTCACCGCAGGAGTGGGAGGCGCTGACAAAACATGCCTGACCTCGGCACCGCCCAGCTCATCGTCCTGTTGGCCGCGATCCCCGCAGTCGCCTTTCTCTATTCCTCCGTCGGTCATGGAGGGGCGACGGGCTATCTCGCCGTGGCCGCGCTGATCGGTTTGGCTCCGAGCATCGCGCGACCGGGCGCGCTCTGGCTGAATTGCATCGTCGCCTCGGTGGCTTTCTGGCGCTTTCAGTCGGCGGGCCATTTCAACGGGCGCCTTTTCCTCATGCTCGCCATCGCGTCCGTGCCGATGGCATGGCTGGGCAGCAAGGCCCAGCTTGGGGGCCGCGCTTACGGGTTGGTGCTTGGTCTGGCGCTGGGGGCGGCGGGCGTTTTGCTGGCGATGCGTTCGACCGATCCAGCCGTGAACGAAGCGAAGCCACCGCAACCGGCCGTCGCTCCCGGCATCGGTGCGGTGCTGGGCCTGCTGGCCGGACTTACGGGCATCGGCGGGGGCGTATTCCTGACTCCGCTGCTGATCTTCCTGCGGTGGACTCCGGCCAAGACCGCGGGCGGGATCTCAGCGCTGTTCATCCTGGTCAACTCCCTGGCCGGACTTTTGGGTTTGGGCAAAGCGGCGCTGAATTGGGAGCCGGTCGCCCTGATTGCGCCCGGGTTGGGTGCGGCCGGCGCACTGGCGGGAACGTGGGTTGGCGTTAAGCGCTGGGCGCCACCGGCGTTTCGCCGCGCATTGGCGCTGGTGTTGTGGATTGCCGCGGGCAAATTGCTCCTGACCGGCAAGTGATGATCATGCGCATACTTTTTTTCGCCCAACTTAAGGATGGTGCGGGTTGCAGTTCGTTCGAACTGCCCGCGCCGGCGCCGATGAACGCAGAGCAACTTTGGATCGCGCTGTTGAAGCAGTTTCCCGCCCTGGCAGATCATCGTCCCGCGGTGCGCCTGGCGAAAAATTCGGAATACGTCGGCCCGGAGGCGATGTTCGCCGACGGAGATGAAGTGGCGTTGATCCCGCCGGTGTCGGGAGGTTGAACGATGCGGATTCAAGTTCAACTCACGCGAGAGGTCATGCGCTGCGACGCCGGCCTGTTGCAGGCGGATGGCGGCAGCGCGGGCGCGCTGGCCGAATTCACCGGCATGGTCCGCAACGCCGAAGAGGGGCGCACGATCAGCGCGCTCGAATACGAGGCCTACGAAGGCATGGCCGAACGGGTGATGCGCCAGATTCTTGAATCACTTGGCGCGCAGCATCCGTGTGAAGGGGCGCTGGTCATCCATCGGCTGGGCGTGGTGCCGGTGGGCGAGGCGGCGATCTATGTGGCCGTGACCGCACGCCATCGCGCCGAGGCCTTCGCGGTTCTGACCGGTTTTATGGACCGGCTAAAACAGGACGTCCCGATCTGGAAACGCCGTGATATCACTGATGCAAAAATTGGCCCGCCAAGGAACGGCCCAGATCTGTTGCATATGCACCAGAAGTCCGCAGGGCTGACCTGTGGCGCGCGGAGCAGCGGGGGGAGGCGATGAACCCTGCCGTGATGACACCCGCCGGCGTGGATGAAACGATCTCGCTCATCCGCGAGTGCAGTGCTGCGCTTGACGTGGAGCGCGTGCCGCTGGCCCAAGCGTGGGGCCGCGTGTTGCGCGAACCCGTGCTCGCGGCGGAGGATCAACCGCCCTTCGACCGCTCTTCGGTGGATGGTTACGCGGTGCGGCTGGATGATTCATCCCGGCGCTTCCGCATGGTGGACCGCATCCGCGCGGGAGACTGGAAGCCGCGCGTGTTGCGGGCCGGTGAAGCGGTGCAAATCGCGACGGGCGGCGCGTTGCCGGCGGATGGACTACAAGTGGTGATGAAGGAGGGCGTGCATGTGGAGGGCAACGAGGTCGTCGTGATCGAGCGCGATCCGGAACGGAACATCCGCTTCCGCGGCGAGGATGCGCGGGCGGGTTCGACACTGGTGGCGGCGGGAAGGCGGCTGAGCCCTGGCGCGGCGGCGCTGCTCGCGAGCGCGGGTGCGGTGGAGCCGGCGGTGACGCGTTTGCCGCGAGTGCTGCACGTGGCCACGGGGAATGAAATCGTGCCGCCGGAGCGGACGCCATCACGCGGCCAGATCCGCGACTCAAATTCGACGCTGGTGCGCGCGTTTTTCGGGCAGCGGGGCATCAACGCCCTGCAAATACGGGCCGCGGAGGAGAAGGAGGCAATCCAATCCGCAATCCGCAACCCGCGACCCGCACCGGATCTGCTGCTGGTTTCCGGAGGCGCGAGCGTGGGCGAACACGATTTCACACGCGGCTTGCTGGAGGAGTGCGGCTACACGATCCGGATCAGCCGCACGACGACGCGTCCGGGCAAGCCGCTGATTTTCGCCACGCGCGGCAGCGCATTGGCGTTCGGTCTGCCGGGCAATCCACTCGCGCATTTCGTTTGTCTGAATCTTTATGTGCGCGCAGCCCTGGAGGGGTTCAGCGGGGATTCGCAGCCGACAACCTTTGCCGAAGGCGAGCTGGCTGAGACCTTTGAGGCCGGGGCGAACGCGCGCGAGACTCTATGGCCGGCGCGAATGACGATTGCGGCCGGCGCGGTAAAATTGATTCCGTTGCCTTGGCGCAGTTCGGGCGATTTGACGGCGCTCGCCACAGCCAATGCGTTGGTGCGGATTCCGCCGGACGCTGGCAGCACTGCGGCGGGCGCGAAGCTGGCGTTTTTGCCGTCAGGCTTTTGAACCCCGAAACACATGAAATGACACGAAAAGGAAAATTCTCGCATCTGACATCGCAAGGCGAGGTCCGCATGGTGAATGTGGGCGCGAAGCCAGCGCAGCGCCGTCGAGCGGTCGCGAGGGGAAAGCTGGTCTGCCAGGCGGGGACCCTCCTCGCCCTGAAGCGCAATGCGCTGCCGAAGGGCGATGTGTTGACGGTGGCACAGGTCGCGGGCATCCAGGCCGCCAAGCGGACCGCGGAACTGATCCCACTTTGCCACACGTTGGGGTTGAGCGTCGTGGAGGTCAGTTTCCGCGTGCGCGCCAGGGCAATTGAGATCACCTGCGCGGCCGAAACCACCGCGCACACGGGCGTGGAGATGGAGGCGCTGACCGGCGTGAGCGTGGCTGCGCTGACGCTCTACGACATGTGCAAAGCCGTGGACAAAACCATGCGGATTGAGGGTGTGCGCGTCGTGGAGAAGACAAAGTCATGAAGATTGGCCGCGTCACCATCAGCGACCGCGCGAGCGCGGGGGTTTACGCCGACCGCAGCGGGCCGGAGATCGAACGCGTGCTGTCAGCGGTGTTTGGAGGCGGCCTGACCTTTGTTGCGAGCATCGTTCCGGATGAGCCGGACCAAATCGCCGCGGCGCTGCGGCACTTGGCTGACCGCGAACAATGCGACGTGATTGTGACCACGGGCGGCACAGGCATTTCGGCGCGCGACCTGACGCCCGAGGCGACGCGCGCGGTACTGGAAAAGGAGCTGCCCGGGTTTGGCGAGTTGATGAGGATGCAGTCCCACGCCAAAGTGAGGACGGCGATCCTGTCGCGCGCCACCGCCGGCACGCGGGGGCGATCGCTCATCGTGAACCTGCCCGGCAAGCCCTCAGCGGTCCGCGAGTGTCTGGAGATCCTGGCGCCCGCGATCCGGGAAGGCGTGGCGCATTTGCGCGGCGATGAGCCGCATCGGCAGCAGGCCCAGCAGGAACAGCAGTGAGCATGGATACGTTCGGACGCATCGTCGATTACTTGCGCATCTCGGTCACGGACCGGTGCAACGAGCGTTGTGTGTATTGCATGCCCGAGGGCTACAAGGGGTGGGAGCAAAAGGCGGATCACCTGACCGCCGAGGAAATCGTTCAAGTGGTGCGCGTCGCGGCGGGCATGGGGTTCCGCAAATTCCGTCTCACCGGCGGTGAACCTTTGGTGCGGCGCGACCTGCAGGAAATCGTTCAAGCCATCACCAAGATTCCCGGGGTCGCGTGCGTGGGCTTGTCCACCAATGGAACCAAGCTTGCCGGCCTGGCGCAGCCCCTGCGCGACGCGGGATTGCGGACGGTGAACATCAGTCTCGATGCGCTGGACGCCGCCATTTACCACCGCGTGACCGGCGGGCGGGTGGCGGACGTGCTGGCGGGGATCCGTGCGGCGCTGGCGGCCGGATTCGAGCGCGTGAAGCTGAACGCGGTGCTGATGCGCGGCGTGAACGAGCAGGAACTGTGGCCCTTGGTCCTGTTTGCCGCCGAACATGGCCTGCCCTTGCGGCTCATCGAACTCATGCCGGTGACCACGACCGAGGTGCTGACCGAAGGGAATTTTTTCTCCGTTGCGGAGGCGATGGAACTGCTGGCGGAGCGCGATGAATTGCTGGCGCAGCCCCGGGCGCAAATCGGCTGGGGCCCCGCGAAATACTATCGCCTGCGGCACACCGGGGCGCTGGTCGGCTTCATCGGGGGGATGACCGACCTGCACTTCTGCGAATCGTGCAACAAGATGCGGCTGACCGCCGATGGGAAGATCCGTCCATGCCTGGGTGATCACGGCGAACTGGACTTGCGGGAGATGCTGCGCGGCTCGAAGCCAGACGAGGCGGTGCGCGAGGTGCTGGAGACTGCGTTGGCGCGCAAACCGCTGGGGCACTCGTTCCGCGATCAGTTCAAGCCCTGCCGCCCCATGACGGCGATCGGGGGTTGAACTCAGGAGTGCGGCGCGAGGCTCAATGTCTGCACCAGCCACACACAGCCCACGATGACCGCGGCGAGCCCGCAACTTCCCATGAGTCCGCGATAGAGGTTCACCCCCCGTTTCGTGGCGCGCTGCGCCGCAAATCCCATCATCCACGAGAAGCCGGCCATGGAAACGACCGTGCCCGCAGCAAAGGCCGCGAGGTAACCAATGGCTTGAATCTGCGTGGGGAACGCCAGCATCGGCAGGATGCCGAGCAGATGCGAACTGCCCGCAAGCCCATGCAAGATGCCGACGCCGAAAGCCGCGTGGGCATGTTGATGTGCGGCGACGGATGCGTGATGTGCTTTCGGCGTGTGCACGTGGATGTGCACATGGCGTTCGCCGCCGTGTTCGTGCTCGTGGGCATGGACCGTGTTTTTGAGCGCCTGGCGGAGCGCCCACAGACCGATACCGATGAGCATCACCCCCACCATCCGCTCGCCCCACGAGGACAACCAGTCCACCGGGATGAGTTCGCGCAACATGAGCGAGAGCAGCCCGACGATGAGCACGCCCGCGGAGTGTCCCACGCCCCAGCGCAGCCCCGGCACCCAGGCGCGTTGGGGCTGGCGCACGGCAATGGGAGCGATGGCCGCGAGATGATCTGGTCCAGCCCAGACGTGACCCGCTCCTGCGAGCAATCCACTCAAAATGGCGATCATTGTTCGGTTGTGCCCGAAGGCGGCGTGAATGTGCGGGTTTTCCTTTCCATTTGCCACACCGCTTTTGGCCAAGGTGCGCCCGCAATTGGCAGGGCCCGTCAGCGCTGGCCAGACGTCAGGCGCGGACACGCCCCCCAAACCTGGGCCAGGCCGATGGTTACGGTCAGGTCGGGCGCATCGTCATGCAGCCTGGTGCCGGCAGCAGCATCGAGAATCAGGTTCTCGTGGAGGCCCCAGCGCAGGCCGGAGCACGACTGGATCACCGCATCGTCGGCGCGTGACCCAGGCAAGTCGGCGAAGACCCCGGAGATGACTTCAGTTCCAGTGGCTACATCGCGTTCCTGAATGGCGCTCCCGACCGATGCCAGCTTGAAGCACAGGGAGCACGCCCGACGTCACGCCAAATGGGAACCCGTAGTCACGGCGCCACACGCCGCCCGCTTCGAACTCAGGGTCACCGGGAGAAACGGTGCCTGCATGATCCGTGATCAGCGGCGACCGGCAAACCCAGACGGCGCGCAGCATGCCAAGGCGGCGAACCATGAAGCTGACAAAAATCCCCCTGAACGGGAGCGTCGCATCCAGTGCTACACGGCAGCATCCAAAGAACTGCGGAGGAGGTGCGTCACCGCTTTGACGGCCAACTCGAGGGGGAAGACGGGCTTGGAGATGAGGTCGTT
>Ga0208783_10002291_pt1 | contig 11115 bp, 7 predicted proteins | sample DEB19_08_DNA_2_FD_184529 | JGI IMG/M metagenome (GOLD analysis project Ga0208783, IMG submission 184529) | Aqueous microbial communities from the Delaware River and Bay under freshwater to marine salinity gradient to study organic matter... | ecosystem: Environmental > Aquatic > Marine > Coastal... | reverse complement strand
GACGAGGTTCAGCCAGTCACGGGACGGTCCGTGGGCCGCCTTCGTGGTCACGATCTCCACGATGTCGCCGTTCTTCAGCCGGTAGTCGAGCGGGACGAGCCGGTGGTTCACCTTGGCGCCGATGCAGGCGTGACCGATATCCGTGTGGATCCGGTAGGCGAAGTCGAGCGGCGTCGATCCCGCGGGGAGGTCCTTGACGTCCCCCTTGGGCGTGAAGACGAAGACCTGATCCTGGAAGATGTCCAGCTTCACGCCTTCGACGAACTCGGTGGCGTCCGCGACATCGCGCTGCCAGTCCATCAGCTGCCGCAGCCAGGCGAGCTTCGCGTCATAGGCGCGGTCCGCGCGCGAGCCTTCCTTGTAGCGCCAGTGCGCGGCGATCCCCATCTCCGAGACGCGATGCATCTCGTGGGTCCGGATCTGGACCTCGAGCGGCTTCCCGTCCAGGGCGATGACCGCGGTGTGGAGGCTCTGGTAGCCGTTGTTCTTGGGGACCGCGATGTAGTCGTCGAACTGCCCGGGGATCGGACGCCAGAGCGCGTGCACCACGCCGAGCGCCGCGTAGCACTCCCGGACGTCATCCACGAGGACGCGGATCGCGTGGAGGTCGTAGATCTCCGCGAGCTGCGCGTTCTTGCGCTGCATCTTCCGGTGGATGCTGTGGATGTGCTTGGGCCGGCCGGAGATGTCCGGCTCGATCCCCGCTTCCGTGAGCGCATCCCGGAGGACCTTCATCGCCCGCCGGACATAGGCCTCCCGGGAGCGCCGCCGGCTCTCCAGCTGGGTGGCGAGGTTCCGGTAGGCCTCCGGCTCGAGCGCCTTGAAGGCGAGGTCCTCGAGCTCCCACTTGATCTGCCAGATCCCGAGCCGCTCCGCGAGCGGGGCGTAGATCTCGGCCGTCTGACGGGCGATCCGCTGCTGCTTCGCGGGGGGCAGGACCCCGAGGGTACGCATGTTGTGGAGCCGGTCGGCGAGCTTGATGAGGACGACCCGGATGTCCTCGGCCATGGCCAGGAACATCTTCCGGATGTTCTCCGCCTGCTGCTCCTCGTGGCTTCGGGCGCTGAACTTGGAGAGCTTCGTCACGCCATCCACGAGGAGCGCCACCTCGCTCCCGAACGCCTCCTCGATCTCGTGGATCGAGCGGTCCGTGTCCTCGGGGATGTCGTGGAGGATCGCGGCCTGGATGGCGACCGGGTCGAGCCCCAGCTCGGCGAGGATCTGGGCGACCGCGAGCGGGTGGGTGATGTACGGCTCCCCGCTCACCCGCCGTTGGTCACCGTGCGCGGCCAGGGCATAGCGGTAGGCCCGCTCCACGTCCGCAAGGTCGGACTGCGGGTAGCGCTGATGGAGCTCCGCCTCCAGGCGCCGCTCGGCGGCATCGAGCGCGGCCGGCGAGAGCGCGGCGGCGGCGGGTCCCCCCGCACCGGCGGAGGGCTGCTCGAGGAGTTCGGCGGCGGCCTCGCTGCTGGACATCGCGGGGAGAGTGTACCGTCTGGGCTGCGTGCGACCTGCCTCCCCTCCCCGTCCCCAGCACCGCGCCCGGAGCGGGCTCGCGCTCGCCCTCGTCCTTGCCCTCACGGCGACCGGCTGTGCCGCGCCCGCACCCGGGACGCCCGTTCCGCCCTCCGTGCCGGCGGCCGCCGCGCTCCCGTCGCCGGTGGCGCTCGCCTCTCCGGTCACGGAGCCTCCCCGGGTCTCCGCCACGCCGCCCCCACGGGCCGCGGACGCCCGGATGCCCGTCTCGATGGACGGGCCCCTCGGCCCGGCTGCCCCCGCGCCCCGTGCCCCCGTCCTCGCGCTCCCCGCCGCGGCCACCGAGCCCCCGGCGGATCCCGCAGCGAGCCCCGTCCCGGGATCCGGTCTCGCCGCCACACCGCGCCCGGACGGCATCGACCCGGGGCTCGCCGAGATGCTGGAGAAGCTCGTGGAGCGGAGCCCGGAACGGATCCCGGCGCCCGGTCTCGCGGTCGCCGTCCGGTTCCCGGACGGCCGGATCTGGTCCGGTGCCGCCGGCTCGCGCCGCCTCTCGCCGGAGCGCCCGATGGAGCCCGGGACCGTCTTCGCGATCGCGAGCATCACGAAGACCTTCATCGCCGCGCGCGTCCTCCAGCTCGTCGAGGAAGGGCGGATCGAGCTCGACGAGCGCGTGGGGCGCTACCTGCCCGGCATGCCCGCCGAACGCTCCGTCACCGTTCGCCAGCTCCTTGCCCATCGCAGCGGCATCGCGGACTACTTCGTCTCGGACGGCTACCTCGAGAGCGTCTTCGACGATCGGGACCGGACCTGGACCCCGGACGAGATCCTCGCCTGGGTCGGCGACCCCGTCTGCGAGCCCGATGCCTGCTTCCACTACAGCAACTCGAACTTCGTCATCCTCGGGCTGCTCATCGAGGAGGTGACGGGTCGGCCGCTCGCCCGGGAGATCCGCCAGTCGCTCCTCGAGCCCGCCGGGCTGGACGGGATCATCTTCCAGCCGGACGACCCCACCCCCCGGGACGCCGCCCACGGGCATCTCTGGGCGGGCGGGCGCAGCTTCTACGACCAGAGCGGGAACGGACCGGTCGTCCCCCACCGCTCCGCGGTCACCGCTGCCTGGGCGGCGGGCGCGATGGCCGCCTCCGCCCCGGACCTCGCGCGCTGGGCCGCTCTCCTCTACGGCGGCGACCTTCTCGGCGCGGGATCGCGGGCGGCGATGACCGATGCCCGTGACGGCGATGGCTACGGTCTCGGCACGCGCGTCGACCGCTTCGCCGATCGCCGGGCGGTGGGCCACCTCGGCGGGATCCGCGGGTTCGTCCTCGCGATGTGGTACTTCCCGGAGAGCGGGATCTCGATCGTCGTGCTCGTGAACCGCGGGATCGCCTCCACGGAGCCCACCGTCAAGCTGGTCGCCAAGGCGGTCTTCGAGCGCTGGGGCTACACCGGCGGCACAGAGGACCCGTCCCCGACCGCCTCGCCCGCTCCCTCCCCGGCTTCCTGACGGAGGGTCTCAGCGCGCCGGGCCGGCACCCCACCCGAGCGCCGCGAGCTCCTCGCGCGCGACGGCCGCCTCGTCCCACGGGATCCGCTCCCCCGCCACCTCGATCGACCGCTCGTGCCCCTTGCCGGCCAGCAGGACGATCTCTCCCGGCCGGGCGATCCGGAAGGCGGTCGCGATCGCCTGGCGCCGGTCGGGCACCAGGTGGAGGCCATCGCCGCGCCGCATCCCCGCGCTCTCCGCGCCCGCCGCGATCTCGGCGAGGATCGCCTCCGGATCCTCGCTCCGCGCGTCCTCGTCCGTGAGCACGACGGCCCGGCAGCGTCGCGCCGCCACGGCCCCCATCACCGGCCGCTTCGTCCGGTCGCGGTCCCCGGCCGATCCGAAGCAGGCGATCAGCGCGCCGCCGTTCGCCGCCGCCTCCGCCGCGAGCCCGTCCAGGACGGTCGCGAGCGACTCGGCGGTGTGCGCGTAATCCACGATCACTCCGAACGGTTGTCCGGCATCGATCCGCTCCATCCGCCCGGGGACGGCCCGGAGCCCCGCGATCCCGCGCCGGATCGCGCCCGGATCGAGCGCGAGCGCCTCGCCCGCGGAGATCGCGGCGAGCGCGTTCCAGACGTTGAAGCGGCCCGCCAGCCGGATCTCCACCTCGTCCTCCCAGCGGGGGGTCCGGACCCGCACACGCATCCCCCCGGGAAGGTCGCGGATGGCGAGCGCGACGACCTCGCAGCCCGGGTCCGAGCCGTAGCCGATGACCCGGGCCCCGGCCGCCGAGGCCGCGGCGGCGAGCTCATCCGCTGCCCCGTCGTCGCGGTTGACGATCGCGTGCCGACCCCATCGCTTCGTCGTCGGGAGGCCGGCGGCCCCGGGCCACTCGAAGAGCCGCCGCTTCGCTGCCCGGTAGGCGGCGAGCGTGCCGTGGAACTCGAGGTGCTCCGAGGTGATGTTCGTGTGGATGACCACATCCCAGGGGATCGCCCCGCAGCGGTCCTGGGCCAGCCCGTGCGAGGTCGCCTCGATGACCGCCCATCGATCACCCCCCGCGAGCATCGCCGCGAGGTGCTCCTGGAGCTCCGGCGCCTCCGGGGTCGTCGTCCGCGCCGCGTTGCCCGCGCTCCGGCCACCCGCGATGACATCGATCGTGCCGATCAGGCCCGTCGGCTCACCGGCCGCCTCGAGGACCGAGCGGGTCAGCCACGCGGTCGTCGTCTTGCCGTCCGTCCCGGTGATCCCCACGACCCCGAGCTGCGTCGCGGGATCCCCGGCCGCCCAGGCCGCCGCAACGGCGAGGGCAGGACGGGCGGCGGTGACGACGACCTGGGGGAGCGCGATCGCGGGGAGCGGTCGTTCCACGAGCAGCGCGACGGCACCATGCGCGGCGGCCTCCGCGGCGTGATCGTGCCCGTCCGCGTGCTGTCCGGGCACGGCGGCGAAGAGGACGCCGGGCTCGACGCGCCGGGAATCCATGACGACGCGGCCGATCGGGAGAGTGCCCTGCAGCTCCGGGCGCGCGGCGAGGAGGCCGAGCGCGTCCAGGCGCGCGATGAGCTCCGCGAGCGGCCGGCTCACGACTGCCCCTCGCGCGCCTCGGCGTCCGTTCCCGGCCCGGCGGCCGTGCGGCCGGACGTGCGTCCCCGCTCCAGGCGGCGCCGGGCAAGCGCGACCCAGGTGCGGCGTCCCGCGACGAGGATCTCCCGGGCGACCGGGAGGGTGACGAGGTCGTACGCCCCGACGTAGCGCAGCTCCTCGCCCCCGAACCCCTCCTTGAACTGCTCGATGCCCGGATGGGCGATCCCCCACATGTCGTAGCGATCCGCTCCCTCCGCGATCGCGCGCCGGATCGATTCCCACTTCAGGAGGTAGTTCGCGCGGCTCGCCGCGCCGGCCTCCGTCATCCCGCCGTAGGGCTCGGCCATCCGCCCCCCGCAGCGGATGAGGAAGAGGGCGGCCACCGGCTCACCCCCGGGCAGGCGCGCGATGAGCAGACGCGCGGCCCCCCGGCGCGCGAAGACGTCCCAGGTGGCCCGGTACGCCGAGGCATCACGGGCGAAGAACCCGGTCCGGCGCGCGGTGTCGGTGAGGATCGCATGGAAGGTGCCGAGGTCATCCCGGCTCCCCTCCGTCACGACGACCCCGCTCCGCTCGGCCTTCCCGACGTACTGCCGCCACTTGGAGCGCAGGCCGCCCCAGACCTCCGCCTCCCCTCCCCCGAGGGCGACGATCCGGCTCCGGTCGTGCTGGACGAGGTCCGTGGACCGCCAGCCCGCCTCCCGGAGGAGCGTGTCGATCGCCGGATCGCTCTCCCCGGGGTCGATCGTCACGTGGGTCAGGCGCAGGGCCCGGGCGCGGGTACGGAGCGCGGCGGTGAGCGCGGCGACGGAGACGGGATCCCAGCGGGTCATGACCGGACCGCGCGGCGCGTATCCCACCGAGAAGGGCCCGGGACCGAGCCGCCGGACGAGGAGCTGGAGCCCCGCCGGGCCGCTCCCGGCATCCACGACGATCCGCTCCGCGCGCCAGCCGTTGGCCGCCTTCACCTCCGCCCATCCCGTCTGCTGAAGGTGGAAGGAGGGTGGCGTCGACGCGACCCAGGCGTCCCATGCGGCGTCGTCCGTCTGCAGCCGGGCGGCGTCGCTCATCGCCCGGGGGTCCCCTCTCCGTCCCGGTCCGTGCCCGGCGCGGCGGCCGCACGGGCCCGCGGATGCGCCGCCCGGTAGACGCTCTCCCGCCGTCCCTGGGAGACGCTCGTGTAGATCTGCGTCTGGGCGAGGCTCTCGTGGTCGAGCAGCTCCTGGACGACGCGCAGATCCGCACCCCCTTCCAGGAGATGCGTGGCGAAGGAATGGCGCAGCGAATGGGGGCGGAAGGCATCCGGCAGGCCGGCCCGGGTGCCGAGCGCATCGAGGCGGCCGCGGATCCCGCGCACCCCGATCGGCGCCCCGTAGCGGTTGAGGAAGAGCCGGTCCCCGGCGCTCGCCCCGGCCCGCGCCGCGAGCGGAGGCCGCCCCTCGGCAAGCCAGGCGGAGAGGGCCTCGATCGCGGGGCCGCCGAGGAGCCCGATCCGCCCCTTCCGCGTCTTCGTGGTCCGGTAGCCACCCGAGGCCTCGTCCGGACGGACGGCCCGGACGCGGACCTCACCGCGGCGCAGGTCGAGATCCCCGAGCCGGAGCTCGGCGATCTCGCTCACGCGGAGGCCGGCGGCGTAGGCGAGCTCCACGATCGCCCGATCGCGCAGCTCCACCGGATCCCCCTCGCGGGGCGAGGATCCGGCGACCCCGTCGAGCAGGGCCTCGACCTGGCCGACCTCGAGAGCGAGCGGGAGACGGACGGGGCGGCGGGGCGAGCGGATCGTCTCCCACGGGTCGCGGCGGACCCATCCCTCCCGGGCGGCGTAACGATAGAAGGAGCGTGCGGCGGCTCGCCGTGCGGCGATCGAGCGCGGAGCGAGCGGCCGGTCGGCGAGCCGGGCGAGCCAGCCGCGGAGCGCGCCCCGGCTCGGCTCATCCCAACGTTCCCCGGGCAGCGTCCCGAGGAAGCCGATCAGGTCTCCGACGGCGAGCAGGTAGGCACGTTGCGTGTGGGGAGAGCGACCCGCCGCCTCGAGAGCGACGTGCCATCGGTCGAGGGCGTCCTCGCCCGTCACCGGGACCGGCGGGCTCCTGTCCGCCCGCCACTCCCCGCGGCCCGGCGACCACCCGTGCCGGCACGGCCGGCGGCCGCGGCCGGACGGCGCCCACGCCCGGAGCCCCCGGAGCGTCCGGCCGCTGCCGGCTCCGGTGCCCCGCCGTCGAGGAGCGCCCCCTCCGCTGCATCCGGGGCGGGCACGACCGGAGCACCGCACTTCAGGCAGCGCCACGTCTCGGGAAGCTCCACGAGCGGTCCGCCGCACGACTCGACCGAGGGGTCGTCGATCCGGCCGCCGTGGCGCTGCGAGAGCGGCCGGTGGCTCGTGGTCACCCGGCAGCTCGGGTAGCCCGAGCAGCCCCAGAAGACCGAGCCGTCCCGCCGCGCGCGGCGTGCCACGAGATGCCCCTTCCCGCAGCCGGGGCAGGTGACCTCGTAGGGCAGCTGCTCCGGCGGAGGCGGGCCGGAACGGTGGATGTAGCGGCAGTCCGGGTAGCGCGAGCAGCCCGCGAACGCGCCGAAGCGCCCCCGCTTGGGGACGAGGCTCCCCTCCCCGCACTCGGGGCACGGGAGACCGGCGCCCTCGACGGGGCCGAGATCCTCCTCCTCGCCGGGGAGCGGGCGGTTCTCCGTGTGCTCCGGGTAGAGCGAGCAGGAGAGGAAGCGCCCGTTGCGGCCGAGCCGGATGACCATCGGGTGGCCGAGCGAGCAGAGCTCGTCCGTGGCCTCCGTGGTGAAGTCGGCTCGCTTCAGCTCCTTGCGCTTGATCGCGACGAGATCGCGCAGCGGGTCATAGAAGGCACGCAGGAGCGGGACCCAGTCACGCTCGCCGCGCGCGACCTCATCCAGGCGTTCCTCCATCCGCGCGGTGAACTCGGGGTCCACGAACTCCGCGAAGTGGCCGACGAGGAGGTCGGTGACGATCTCGCCGACCGGAGCAGGACGGAGGACCTTCTCCTCCACCACGACGTAGCCGCGATCGAGGATCGTGCCGATCGTGGCCGCGTAGGTCGAGGGGCGGCCGATCCCGTGCTCCTCCAGCGCCTTGATCAGGGACGCCTCGGAGTAGCGCCCGGGAGGCTGCGTGAAGTGGCGATCCGGCACGACGTCCAGGGCGGATGCGCCGTCCCCGTCCGCGAGCTCCGGGAGGCGGCCCTCCGGCGCCTCCTCCTCGTCCCCTTCCTCGCGGCTCGCGGTATAGACACGGGTGAAGCCATCGAAGAGCGTCCGCGACGCGGATGCCCGGAGCGTGTAGCGCCCGCCGGTCAGCTCCACCGTCCGCGTCTCGATCCGCTTCTCGGCCATCTGGGAGGCGATCGCGCGCTGCCAGATGAGGCGGTAGAGCTTCAGCTCCTCGGGCTTCAGCCAGCGGGCGAGGGAATCGGGGTCCCGCTCGAAGCTCGTGGGACGGATCGCCTCGTGGGCCTCCTGGGCTCCCTTCGTCTTCGTCCGGAAGGGCCGCCCCTTGGGCATCGTGTACGCCTCGCCGAAGCGCGCCCGGATGACATCCCGGGCCTCGCCCATCGCGACGCCGGCCATCGAGACGGAGTCGGTCCGCATGTACGTCGTGAGGCCGACCGGCTCGCCGTCGATCTCGATCCCCTCGTAGAGCCGCTGGGCGATCGTCATCGTGCGCTTGGGGTTGAAGCCGAGCTTGCGGCTCGCCTCCTGCTGGAGGGTGCTCGTGGTGAAGGGGGCACGCGGACGTGCGCCCTTCTCCGTGGTGGTGACACCGGAGACGATGAAGGCGGTCGCGAGGATCGCCGCCCGGTGCTCCTCGGCCTCCTCGGCCGATCCGATCGTGATCGCGTTGCGCGATGCCTCGCCGCCCCGGTCGAGGGGGCGGCCATCCACGCGCGCCAGCTCCGCGCGGAAGGGGTCATGGGTCCCCGACCGCAGCTCGATCGCGAAGGTCCAGTACTCGCGGGGGATGAAGGCCGCGATCTCCCGCTCGCGCTCCACGACGAGCCGGACCGCGACCGACTGGACGCGGCCGGCCGAGAGACCGCTCCGCACCTTGCGCGAGATGAGCGGGCTCAGCGTGTAGCCCACGAGCCGATCGACGATCCGGCGCGCCTGCTGGGCATCCACGAGGTGCATGTCGATCGAGCGCGGCTGGGCGAACGCCGAGCGGATCGCGCCTTCCGTGATCTCCGAGAAGGTGACGCGGCGTGCCTTGGCAGGCGGGATCTCCGCCGCCTCCATCACGTGCCACGCGATCGCCTCTCCCTCCCGGTCGAGGTCCGTCGCGAGGTAGACGGTGGTCGCCTTGCCGGCCTCGCGCTCGATCGCGTCCACCTGCTTGCGGCGATCCTCCGCCACGACGTATTCCGGGGCGAAGTCGTGGTCCACGTCCACGCCCAGCTTGTTCTTGCCCGGGTTCTCCGGCAGGTCCCGGACGTGCCCATAGGAGGCCAGGACCTTGTAGTCCGGACCGAGGTAGCGCTCGATCGTCCGAGCCTTTGCCGGGGATTCCACGATCACCAGGTTCTTCGTCATCGCGGCCGAGGATAGCACGCGACCTCGGCCGCTCCGCCACCCCCTCCCCGGACCGGCACCCGCCGGCTAGAGCTCGCGCACCCTCCGAAGCAGGGCATCCGCATGCGCGTCGAGCGGCTCACCGGGGGTCGCGGAAGCCTCCGCCTCCGGGGCTCCGGCCACCCCGCCACCGAGCGCGTCCGGCGGCAGCTCGATGAAGCGGATCGCGCTGAGCGGGTAGATGAACCACGATTCGACGCGGTCGATGAAGCCCGGCTTCCGCCCGTCCACGAAGCGCACGTTCGTGACGACGACGAAGGCATCCCCCGCCGCGGGGAGCTCGCGCAGGTCGCACAGGAGCGGCTGCTCGCCGGAGAAGTGGAGGACGGCATCACGGATCACCCCGTGACGATACCGCGCGGCGGTGCGCCCCGTCCGGGTCGAACCCGGCGTCGAGCAACGCGCCCGCGGCGACCCAGAGCGGGCCGACGGGGCGGGCAAGGCCGCGCGCCTGGAGGAGGACGAGCGCGCCCGCGACCTCGCCCGCCGGACGGCGCGTGGCGGCGATGATCCGGTCCATGCCCGCCGGTCCGGGCTTCAGGGCCGCGGCGATGGACGACTCCACGGGACCGAGCTGCGGATCGATCGCGGTGGCCGCCGCGGCGCGTCCGGCCCGGCGGACCGATCCGATCCAGCGGACCACCTCCTCCGGCTCCCCGAGCGGAAGCGCCGGCGATCCGGCGAGGAGCGCCGCACCCCCCGCGCCATGGCGGCCCGCGGCAGGCTCCACGGCCACGAGGACCGGACGACCCTGCTCCAGCGCATGGCGCGCCGTGATCAGGGCACCGCTCCCCTCCGGCGCCTCCACCACGACCGTCACCCGGGCGACCGCCGCGATCAACCGGTTCCGGCGAGGGAAGGTGCCGAGCGTCGCCGGAACGCCCGGCGCGAGCTCACCCGCGACCGCCCCGCCCCCGGCGATCATCGCGGCCGCGAGCGGCCCATTCGCCCGCGGCCACCCATCCGGGAACCCCCCACCGATGAAGGCGGTCGTCCGGCCACCCGCCTCGATCGCCGTGCGATGGGCCTCCGCATCGATCCCCAGCGCGAGCCCCGAGACGACGCAGGCCCCATGGTGGACCACGGCGCGGGCGATGCGCGCAGCGAGCCAGCGTGCGCGCGGCGTGGGCCGGCGGGTCCCCACGATCGCCACGCCGGCCGTACCGAGCGCAGCGGGGTCCCCCAGGCCGTAGAGCACCGGGGGCGGATCGGCGATCGCGAAGAGCGCCGAGGGGTAGATCCGCTCGAGCGGGGTGATCGCCCATCCGCCCTGCGCCTCCACGGCATGGAGCGGTGCCCCGGGGTCGCGCGTGGCTTCCCGGAGGCCGTCCCGAAGCCGAGCGACCCCCGCGGGACCCACGACGGCGGAGAGCCGCGCCGGGTCCGCTGGTCCTGCCCTGAGCACGGCCGTCGCCGACCCGAATGCCGCGACAAGACGGGCGTGCGTCGCGGGCCCGACCCCGGGGACCGCCGCAAGGGCGATCCACGCCGCGCGCTCGGCGCTCACCCCGTGCCACCCGGGAAGGGATCCGAGCGGAGGGCGATCGCCTCCAGCACCTCCGCCTCCCCGATCCGCTCGCGCCCGGCGAGGTCCGCGATCGTCCGGGCGACCCGGAGCAGGCGGACGACGCCGCGCGAGGTGGCGGGCTCCTGCCGGCTGCCCTCGATCCGACCCGCGATCCAGCCGGCGAGATCGGCGGCCTCGGCGATCAGGCCCGTCCCTGCCGCTCGAGCGTTCAGGACGCCGCCGTTCCGGTCGCGCGCCCACGCCCGCGCCCGGGCGATCCGTGCCGCCACGGGTGCGCTCGCCTCCGCGCCCCGGGGAACGAGGACCCGGTCGGCCGGGACACGCTCGAGGCGGACTCGCAGGTCGATCCGGTCGAGGAGCGGCCCGCTCACCCGGCGCCGGTAGCGCTCCGGGCCTCCGGCCGGGCAGCGGCATTGGCGCTCCGGGTCCCCCTCCCACCCAC